>Ga0335079_10002039_pt1 | contig 23307 bp, 11 predicted proteins | sample Lox_Sample_33_FD_206719 | JGI IMG/M metagenome (GOLD analysis project Ga0335079, IMG submission 206719) | Soil microbial communities from Loxahatchee National Wildlife Refuge, Florida, United States - Lox_Sample_3.3 | ecosystem: Environmental > Terrestrial > Soil > Wetlands | place: USA... | reverse complement strand
GCCAGTATGCGGACCACGGACCTGACCGGCATCGTCTTGAGCGGCAGCGACGTTGTCACCGCCAACGCAGTCCTCGGGGTGGCCCGCCAGGCGGAGTCGGTCGAGGTGACGACCGAGGCGCCGACCATCAACATCTCTGATCAAACCATTTCCGACACGATTACGAGTCGTGAAGTCCTGGACCTGCCTCGCGACAGCCGCGACGTCTACTCGTTCCTTTACCTCAACCCGAACATCACACAAAGCACCGACGACGGAACCTTCAAGTTTCTCGGTTTCCAGAGCTATGGAGCGAACTTCACGATCGACGGGCAGCGTTCTACCAGTACACTCGACGGCTCTGCGAGCGCCAGTGAGCCTTCGCTTGAGGCGGTGGGAGAACTGAACGTTCTTTCCAACGACTTCAGCGCGGAATACGCCGGCATCTCCAGCATTCGCGTGACGACGAAGCGCGGCTCGAACCAGTTTCATGGTTCCGCGTTTTACAACAATAAGAACTCCGCCCTCGCCGGGCTGACCCTTCAGGATCAGCAAGGCATCAGCGCTGCTCAGGGCTCTTTGTATCCCTATCCGTCTCCTTATTTCAATTTCAATGACCTTGGCGGTTCGTTCGGCGGTCCCATACCCGGCCTGAAGAAGACCTGGTTTTTCACGGCGTACGAGCGCAACTATAGCCGTGACTCGGTCCAGGTTACAGACAACAAGCTGCCGCACCCATCGTTCTGGACTGGCGACTTTTCTCCGCTGATCGCTGACCCCAACAATGCGAATCCGGATATTCTTCCCGATGTCCCTTCAGGCGTGACACTAACGCCCACCGAAATTGCCACGGATACTTATTGTGATGGCTGGCCCAATTGCACTGGCGACGGTTTGCAGTTCGTAAAAATTCCGTCTGAACTCTTGAATTCGAATGTGCAGCAGCTCATCAGCAAGTATTTCCCCAAGATTGATCCATCGATTCCTGTCAATACGTCGAACGGCCGGATCGGGGAACTATTTCAAACATTGATGCCGAGTCTAACGACGCGTGATCTCGGTACGCTTCGCGTCGACCACGACTTCTCCGATAGAGATCACGTCTATGGCGTTTTAAATGAGCAAGCTTTCAGCGGAGGCAATTCCGCAGTCAGGTCGCCGTTCACTGGTCTCGGTCTAACTCAGCAGCAGCGGCGAACCCATACGCTTTCTGGCTCATATGTGCGCACGATTCGCAACAACATCGTCAACGAGGCGCGCGGCGGCTTCAATCGCGAGTTCATTTTCCTGCATAGCAATACGACACTGCAGAGCTTCTTGTCGAGTATCGGCCTCGATCAGAATGCCATCGATGCTTATGGCGCGGTCGTCGGACCAGCAGAACTCGCGACCTTCGGGCATACCGTTATCGCGTACGGTTCCAAGTTCACTCCCTTTGACAAGAGTGGCGACCGAAACACAGATCGCCAAGAGAGCCAATATCTATCAACATTTGGCGACACCCTCACCTGGGTAATTGGGAATCACAATCTGAAGATGGGTGCTGATTTCGTTCACAACGAGGGCCTGGACGGTTTTTCAACCGGCCGCGGGAACCCTCGCGGAACCATGACCTACACCGGCAGCAGTACGGACGCATTCACGAACTTCCTGCTTGGACTGCCGCCGAACAAGAACAGCTTTATTGCGAAGACTCGGCCGGACATGGATGTCACGAATTGGGAGCAAGGCTATTTCTTCCAGGATGACTGGAAGGTGAAACCGAAGCTGACTTTGAATCTAGGGTTGCGATATGAACTCGTGTCCCCATGGGTCGATAAGCACGATATTTTGCTGAACTTCGATCCCACATTCGACAACAACACGGGACGCTTCATCGTCCCATCGGACAAGACTCTTGCGTACCTGGATCCGAGAATTTCTGCGACCCTGCCTACCGTAACGGCTGCACAATCAAAACTCGGTATCGGCCGCGGCCTGGTGCGCACCGACAAAAACAACTTCGCGCCCCGCATCGGCGTTGCGTGGGGTATCGGCGAGAAATCGGTCATTCGCGGAGGCTATGGCGTTTACTTCCCGACCTCTGCTGCTCAGGGAATTCGCGATCCCATTTCGACCAACGGGTTCAATCAGTCTCTGACCAAGCAGACAGGAACGGTGAATCCGCCAATTCAACCTTGGCCCACACCTTTGACGGGGGGCGACGTCGTTCTCGATTCGAGCGCGATCTCGATCAATGCCGTGCCGGTTGGCTTGCATGCTCCGCTAGTGCAGCAGTACAACGCGACCTTCGAGCGGCAAGTGGGAATGAAGACAGCCGTACGTCTGTCATATCTCGGCACGCACGCCACTGGATTGATTGGCGGCATCGACTTGAATGAAATTGCTCCCAGCAACAATCCGTGGGGAACGACGACTGGCGATGGTGTCACGGCGTGTTCTCCTGATGATGGGGATTGCCTGCCCACGCCGGCTGATTATGCGCGCCTGGCGTATCCGACACTCGGCGACTACCTTCTGACCTATGGCAACTACGGTCATAGTCAGACCAACATTTTCCAGACTCAAGTCGAGCGCCGTTACAACAACGGTTTCATGTTCAACGCTTCCTACAGCTATACCGATCAGAAATCAACCGGTATCGATCAGGGCAATTCCAGCCTCGGCGGCGTTCCTTACAACCCCTTCCAACCGAACCTCGACTACACGCAAGATGCATGGGTGTCGCATCATCGTTTCGTTTTATACGGCGTGTATGACCTGCCCTTTGGACGCGAGAGAAAATTCGGCCGCGGAATATCGAAGTGGGAGGACGCTATCTTCGGCGGATGGCAGACTACGTTCCAGATGTTTGCCAAGAGCGGCACTGCTTTTACGCCCTACTGGACCTGCGACAACTGTGGCAATAGCGCTCGCATGGTGGGGCCTGGCAACATCGCTTCCGAATCGATTGATGCGCTAGGCGACTTCAACGACTTCATCGGCTATCGTCCGTTGATCGTCGGGGACTACAAGAAACATGTTGCCGACCAGGTCTTCGACCCCAGCGCTTTTGCGCCTCCTACGATGGGGGCCGATGTTTTCACCAATCCGGCTGTGGCCCGCAAAAACCTGTTATGGGGGCCTGGAGGTTGGGGCATTAATTTCGGTTTGCACAAAGATTTCCGTTTCGGCGAGCGCGTTACCGCTACTTTCGGAGCGGACGTCGATAACATTTTCAATCATCCGATTCGAATGCCGAACCAGGACTTCGGAGACAACAGTTTCTCGTACTTAGGTGGGTTCGATGTGGCAGTCGACCAGACGACCTTGATGCCCGTTGTGGAAGACTTTAATCCGAATCCCGATTTTGCGCGACTGTTCTCCACCTTCCCGCAGGAAGGTGTCGATAGCCGTCGAACGATTCGCTTGCGGCTTAGAGTTGCGTTCTAGTCCGGAGAACAGGTTGGCCGCGGAACGATCGCTCGCACTGGAAGAATCAGGCCATCGTTCCGCGCGGAGAGTCATGAAGATCAGCATCGCGATCGGGATCACCCTTCTTCTCTGTCTCGCCCACGCAGCGGCAGAGCGCCCGGGAAATTTCCGGGTGATTGGTCCGGGTGGCGGCGGGGCGATGTTCAATCCAACGATCAGCCCGCACGACGTAAACACCGTGCTGATTTCGTGCGACATGACCGGTTCCTACATTTCGCACGACGGTGGTCAAACGTGGCGGATGTTCAGTCTCCGTGGTGTCGTGAATTTCTTCGCTTTCGATCCTCACGATCCCAAAACCATGTACGCTCACGCCACAGGACTCTGGCGCAGCAAGGATGGCGGCGAAAGCTGGGCGTTGGTGTCGCCGGCGCCTTCTACTGTGCGCGGTCTGAAAATGAACTCCGACCATGCGGACGAAATCATTCTCGCCCCTTCAGATTTCTTGGGCGATATGTATGCCATGGCAATCGATCCAGACGATTCCAAGACACTCTATGTCGCCGCGGGTCGAAGGGAGAATCCGGGACTCTTTGTGTCTCGAGATTCGGGAGAACAGTGGAAGAAGCTGGCAGAATTGCCTTCGTATGTGCGTCGCCTTTGGGTTGATCCGCGATCTCGACCCGGCACGCGCCAGATTCTCGTCGGCGCCAGGAACGCGTGGGCGACCGTGACCGGCTCAACCGTTCACGCTTTTCCGTTGCCCGATGCCGCCACCGATCTTTCGGCCGGGTTTGGTCCCAATGGGCAGTCGGTCATTTACCTCACGTCAGAACGGGGAGTGTTTCGTTCTGCCGATGGCGGCGCGAACTGGAGTGAATGTGTCCTTCCCGGCAGCGGCGCCAAAGTCCGAGCAATCGCAACTAGCCTGCATCATCCGGAAACTGCGTACGTCTCCTACAGCGAACTGTTGCTCGACGGGAAGACTTGGCTGGGTGTGGCCAAAACGAGCAATTCAGGTGGCGACTGGCGGTTAGTCTGGAAAGAATCCTCAGGCCCGGCGGCAAACGTTCACGATGACTGGATTACAGATCGCTTCGGGATCACATGGGGAGAGAACCCTCTCAACATGACCGTCGCGGATCAGGACCCGAACCTCGCGTACGGAACCGATCTCGGCCGCACCATGCGCACGACCGACGGTGGCGCTTCGTGGAGCGGTATCTATTCGCGCCGGAATGACGGCGGTTGGAGCACAGTCGGTCTGGATGTGACCACTACGTACGGGGTTCATTTCGATCCCTTCGACTCGCAGCGCATCTTCATTACATATACGGATATCGGAGCGTTCCGTAGCGAGGATGGGGGAACATCCTGGACGAGCGCCACGATCGGGGTTCCGGACGAGTGGACCAACACAACCTACTGGATCGTCTTCGACCCGAAAGTCAAAGGCCGCGCCTGGAGTGTGAACAGCGGTACCCACGATCTTCCTCGTCCGAAGATGTGGAGGCATACTGCCGTTTCGACTTATAAGGGAGGAGTGTGCCGCAGCGACGATGCCGGAAGAACCTGGGCAAAATCCAACGACGGGATGGATGAAACTGCCGCAACTCACATCCTACTCGATCCCACGAGCCCAGTGGACGCGCGCATCCTCTACGTCTCCGGATTTGGACGCGGCGTATTCAAGAGCGTCGACGGAGGACGAAGCTGGAAACTAAAGAATCAGGGAATCACCGAATCGGAACCATTTGCGTGGCGCCTTGCTCGGAGCGAGAAGGGCACCCTGTATGTCTTGCTGGCGCGACGATCGGAAGATGGCAGTATCGGGAATGCCGGCGATGGGGCGCTTTATCGATCAACCGACGCCGCCGAGCACTGGGAGCGCGTCCCACTCCCGGCAGGAGTCAATGCTCCAAACGGCCTTGCGGTAGATGCCGAAACCCCGGAGCGCTTGTATCTGGCGGCGTGGGCCCGTGCCGCCGGACAACATGGGGAAGGCGGGGGGATTTACCTTTCGGAAGATGGCGGGAAAACTTGGCGAACCGTGCTCGATCGGGACCAGCACGTCTATGACGTGTCCATCGATCCGAAGGACCCGAAGATCCTGTATGCTGCGGGCTTTGAATCCTCCATCTGGCGCTCTCCCGATCGAGGACTGCACTGGTCCCGCGTTCCGGGATTCAATTTCAAATGGGGCCACCGCGTCATTCCGGACCCACATGAGCCTGACAACATCTATGTAACTACATTCGGCGGCAGCGTCTGGCACGGATCAGTTCGCGGAGAAAGCAAGCCGGTGGATATCTCGACACCATCACTGCAACCCGGGCATGAAACATGGGAGATGACAAGCGGGTCTCGATGAATCGTCGGCAATGGCTTTACGGCGCTGGATTGATTGCTGGAGCTTCGCAGTTGCGCGTAGCCCCCGCGGATGCGCAAGCGGAAAGGCCACCCGAGCCCAAGCCTCTCGACCTCTCGCAGTATGAGCCGAAGAGCATGCTGCATGTGCGCGAGTCACGGGTTGAACGTGCCAAGTTTCCGCTGATCGATATCCACACCCATCTGTCCGCTTCCACGAAATCAGAAGCCGGAGTGGAACTCGCTGCAGAACGAGAGTACCTGGGGACGCCATCGGAATTGCTTCCCGTCATGGATCGGAAGAACATTCGCGCCATGGTGAATTTGACTGGCGGATACGGGAAAGGGCTCGCCGACACGGTGTCGAAATATGACCGCGCCTATCCCGCAAAGTTCTACACCTTTACAGAGCCGTCGTATGAACTGTTCAAGCGGCCAGATTATCCAAAGCTGCAGGCTCAAGCGATCGAACAGGCTCATCGAGATGGAGCGCGGGGACTGAAGATTCTGAAAACCCTGGGACTCTATCTGCGCGACAACATCACGTCCGGGTTCCTCGTCAAAATAGACGATCCGCGATTCGATCTGATGTGGGACGCCTGCGCGCAGTTCAACCTGCCGGTTGCCATTCACGTTTCTGATCCGATCGCGTTCTTTACGCCCACGGATCGTTTTAACGAGCGCTACGAAGAATTGAACAATCATCCCGACTGGTCGTTCTACGGGGGCGACTTTCCCAGCAACGAAGACCTGCTCGCTGCTCGCAACCGGGTGATGGCTCGGCACCCACGAACTCAGTTTATCGTGCTGCACGTTGGGAATTTCGCTGAGGATCTGCAGAACGTATCTGACAATCTCGACCGCTATCCCAACATGTTCGTAGATATCGCCGCCCGCATTGGCGAACTCGGTCGACAGCCAAGAACCGCCCGCAGATTTTTCGAAAAGTATCAGGATCGCATTCTTTTCGGGACGGACGCGACCCCTCATGGAGACGACTATCCACAGCAGGTGTTCAACGAGAAGCTGTACGAGATTTATTTCCGGTTTCTGGAAACGGAGGACGAATACTTTGATTACGCCCCGGCGAAAGTGCCGCCACAGGGGCGATGGAGGATTTACGGAATCAATTTGCCGGACCCCATCTTGAGCAAGGTGTATTACGAGAATGCGGCACGATTGCTGCGACTCTAACGCAGAATAGATGAACAAAAACGCGCACGGCGCTTGCTGGGGATGTGCGCTAAAGAGGTCGGAAGGCAGGGAAACAGGGTGTCTCAGTTGCAGATTAAGATTCTTGCAGACAAGTACACGTTGGGCCAGGCCGCGGCGGACCAGGCTGCGGCTTCGATTCGCCATGCTATTCGACAACACGGCATCGCGCGGATCATTGCTGCTACGGGCGCATCTCAGTTCGAATTTCTTGATGCACTCACAGCCATTCCCGCAATCGACTGGAGTCGCGTTGAGGTCTTTCACCTCGATGAATATATCGGCCTTCCCATCTCCCATCCAGCCAGCTTCAGAAAATATTTGCTGGAGCGCCTGATCAACAAGACCGGAATTACCCGGTACCACTTTCTCGATGGAGACGGCGATGCGCAGCGTTCGCTCGCCCAAATCGGAAAAGAACTTCAGCGCGAGCCGGTTGATCTCGCATTTGTCGGAATTGGCGAGAATGCCCACCTGGCATTCAATGATCCGCCCGCAGATTTCGAAACTGACAAGCCCTATCTAGTTGTCCAGCTCGATTCCAATTGCCGGCAACAGCAAGTGAACGAAGGATGGTTTGAGAGTGTGGAGGATGTTCCCGCACAGGCGATCTCCATGTCAGTAAACCAAATCCTCCACTCCCGGGAAATCATCGTCGTCGTTCCCGACGAGCGCAAGGCGCTAGCCGTGAAGCAGTCGCTGGAAGGAGAAATTACACCGATGGTTCCGGCATCAATCTTGCGACGGCATCCCAATGCCACTATTTATCTCGACAAGGAATCCGCCGCTCTGCTGGCTTCAGGGGTTCCAGCCACGACGTAGCCCGCCACCCGCCAAATCCATTTCATCACTGGATATATGCGCCACCTGGCAATAAGTATTCAACCGGCCATTGCTCGCGCCGCTGCAAAACAAGTTCCGACCACTTCATTCCTTCTGGGATCGTATCGGTGTTACTTTTCACCGCATCGAGCGTGTCGGCGATTGCGTGTGCCAAGATCGAGCTCTCCGCATCGCTGACGATGGAGAAGGAGTCGGCTCGCAGTTGCTTTTTCGCGAACACAATCGCGATCTCGGCATCTTCGATCATTTGCAGGAAATAAGGTCTTCCGGTCAGTAGCGAGTTATAAACATAGTCGGCCAGTACGCTGGAAAGGGGATTTGAATATGCGTCCGTGTCGTCTTTGAGCACCAGCGAAGGATCGTCCTCCGACACGGCCTTGTAGAGCATCCGAGTCTCGCCCTGTCCCCGGAAATCAAAACTGATGACGTCGTATCCGGCATTGAGCTGCGCAACGACCTTAGTCCAATCGTTGGCGCCGGCTTTTCCGCCTTTCGCGAACCAGATCTGCCAGCGTCTGGGATTGTTGCCGGCCTTGTGAATGTGAAGCAGAGGCATCGTCAGACTTCGGCTGTGATGCAACGCGTATCGATCGATCGTTACATCCTGCAAACTCGAACTGCCAATTCTCTCCCAAGCGACTGTGTCAGCTTCGGGCGCAACGCTGCCGTATGGGACTACCTTCCACGAGCGAACTTCGGGATAAGCATTGCCGTAATAGACCTGCCGCATTGATTTGGCCGGATGTTTTTTGTGTTCGACGTAGTAGTCGCGGATCAAGTCCGTCACAGGCTTCGCATCCGGAAAATCCTGCATGACCTGGCCTGTCGAGCTGCACTGCAGTTCCTTGCCGCTGAGTAGTTGAACTGGCGCCAGCGACCGCACGGCAGGCAATTGATTGAAATGATCGATGAACTCGAAGGCCGCCTCCTGATTGGCATCCGAGTATTCGTGACCGTGATAACCCTCGGTCATCGCGATACGATCCCCTCGTCCGAAGCGTTCGTAAAGTTGTTGCGCTTCGCGGAAAGTCTTCCGAGTGCCTTCGACCGGAAAGAAGTCGAGCGTGGCCGCCGCGACGAATACCGGCCGCGGATACATCAGCGCCAGCAGTCCGGCATTATCAACGCCATTTGAGATCATGCCGAAAAGATCCTGCTCCGGATCGCTATCAGGATCTTTAAAAATGCGATTGTGAATACGCATCGGCAGCGCGGTAATGTAGCAAGAAATCGCGGCGGCCCTGATGCGGGGCTCGAGAGCAGCGATATGCATCGCCTGGAAGCCACCGCCGCTAGTGCCGGTGATGTTGATGCGGTTAGCGTCCACTTCCGGAATCGTGAGCAGGTAATCGAACGCGCGCAGTCCATCCCAAATTTCCCAGCGCGCCAGGTTCGCCCCGGCAAGGTACGCGAGATTGCCGAGTACTGCATGTTCGGCGCAGATCAGGTTGTAGCGGCTCCTGCCGGCTTTTGCATCCCAGAACTGGCTGCGCTCCCCTTGTCCCACCGGATCCCACGTCAGCACGACATAGCCCCTCTGCACGAGTCTCTGACACAGTCCTTGATAGTGGACCTTTCCGTCCGTGGCATGTCCTGCCGGCACGAGAATTGCCGGATGCTTCTTGCCCGCCTCGCGATCATCCGGCATATAAAGAAGAGCAGTCACATAGATCCCCGGGAGGCTCTCAAAAATCACCTTTCGGATATGAAAGCCATTCATCGGAATATTGCCGACAATCCTGGCCCGTAACGGTGTCCTGACCCTTGGAAGTCCTCCCATCATCATCAGGACCTTCTGGCGGAGTTCGCGCTGAAGCCGCAGAAGATCAGCCTCGGTTCGAACGTTTCGCCACGCCTCCATTCGAGCTTCATCCTGCTTCCAAGCCATATCAGTCTGATATCTGAGATATGGAGTGATCTGCGGTCCGTCTAAAAGCGGAGAGAGTACTCGAAAAGCGTCAGGAGGGGGAGCGGTCTGCCCCAGCAGGGAAACAGTGACGATCGCAGTGAAGACGAGTGCTCGCAGCAGCGTTTTCGAACCGTCGATCGCTTTTCGCGTGAGCAAACCGAAGCCAATCACAGGGTGTGTTCTTGCAGTGTGAACGAAGATGCGTACGAATGTCCGGGAGCAATCTGCCGTACGCTTTCTCTCCGGATGAGCTCTGTTGGCATGATCAGCTGCTGCGGAGGAAGGTTCGGCTCCTCGATTCTGCGAATCGCGAATTCCGCCAGATGAACGCCGAGTTCTTTCGGAAACTCCCTTACGGTTGTCAGCCCCGGATGCAGAACTTCTCCGATCGTGTCATTGAACCCGGCAACGCTAATATCATCCGGGATGCGGATTCCCGACTCTTGCAGCGCTTGGTACACGCCGGAGGCTGCCTGATCGGTCCCAACGAATAGCGCAGTAGGCCTCTCACCATTCGCCAGCAAGGCTTTGACCGCTAGATACCCCAACTCGCGATCCTCCGAGCCGATCTCGCTGAAGCGAGGTTCGAGTTCAGCCTCTTTCATTGCCTGTCGGTATCCACGCGCACAACGCGCAAACCAAGGCAGGCGCTGATTGCCGATATACCAAATGTTCCGATGACCCTGCGCGATGAGATAACGCGTGATATCCGCGGACCCTCTCACATCATCTGTGAATACGCAGTCGTATTGATCGGGCTGCCAATCCCCCACAATGTTGTTTCCCACCAGGGAAAATGGAATCTTCTTCTCCGTAAGCGCGTCGAGGATGTTGGCAGAATGCGTCCCGGTCAAGATAACTCCGCTCGGCCGGTTCGTCGACGTCAGGATCTCAGGAAGGCTCAAACGGCTCAGCGGCGCATTCAGATCGGACCGAAAAGAGACGAAGTGCAGCGCCCAGTCGTGGCGGGTGCAATACCCCTCTGCTCCGAGCAATACCTTCGACTGGAATTCATTTACGATGTCGCGATTGCCGAGAATGAAGGTTATCGTTTTGCATTTTGCGCACGATGTCAGATTAACGCCCAGATCTTCTGCGGCTGCCAGAACCGAGGCTTGCAACGCTGGCGCGAGCTTAGAGTTTCCCTGCGCGACGCGGGTGACTGCGTTGACGCTGACCTTCGCGAGCTTAGCCACTTCCGCGAAGCGCTGCGCATCTTTAGAAATGTTTCCGGCGGGTGATCCCGATTCCAGTTTTCGTACCGCGCCGCCGTGAGATCGAAGGGCCAACCCTTCCGCGCAAAGCGCATCCAGATCGCCGCGTGCCGTCACAGCAGAAACCGAGAACCGGCTGGCCAGTTCACGTACCGTGATCTGGCCTTTCTGCTCAATGAACTCGAGAATCTTCCGTCTGCGTTGCTCGGATAGGAGCCTGGGACCTGGCGCCATTGGTAGCTTCCTTCTCAGGCGTCAAAGTCCGCGCCCGTTACGTCGTATTCTATACAGCGCGACAGAGCAAAACAAACGAAAGTTGGAGAATGAAGTTGTAGTTCCGCAATCGCTGTTCCGTATCTTATTGCAAAAAATGTAGTTATTCGTGAAGCCGTCATCGCTTTTTAGTGACAAAGGAATCTGCGAATTCGCGGCTAACTTTCGTATACTTGTGTTTGCTTTGCCAGGAAAGGGCATTACTGAATGAACCGCCGGGACTTTATGTTGGCAACGGGAGCGACGATTGGTCTGGCCATCATCCGGGGCGCCGCGGAGTCTCCATATTCTCACCCTCGTCTCCTGATCAACAAGACGGACCCCTTCACGGGACTGAGGCTGCTCAAGAACCGATATCAGATGGGAATGCGCCCGTCTGATGACATGGAGGGATGGGCGCTTTCTTGGCAAGTGACTGGCGACAAGAATTTTGCCGAGAAGGCCATTGCGGCGATGCGGGCTAATCATCTGACTAAGGGTGCGCGGCCTTCGCGGTCGTGGGTGGACTACGCGCGCTGGTCGTTGGCTTTCGATTGGCTTTCCGATTTTCCCGGCTTTGAGCAAACTTTGCGGGATCGGGTCGCCTCCGAACTGATGGAAGGCGCAACGGCGATGCTTGCGACCGAAGACTTTGCCGACCCAGGCACGTATTCCTATCACAATTACGCGGTCCGCTATCTCTGTCTGCCCTCTTTCGTTTCTGCGGCGCTCGAGGGGTATACCGGGTGCAGGAGTCGCTGCGAGGTTTGGCGCAAAAAAGTCACCGAGTGCTTCACCAACATTCTTGAGGCGACCGGCCTTGCGACTCCCGAAGGCAGCTATCACGAGTCGATGGACTACATGCGCATCACATGGGCTTCTCTCACGCTGCTGGCAGAGTTGCAACGCACCACCACAGGAATCGATCCCGCACATCACTATTCTCTGTTCCGCAATATCGGAAATACCTATCTTTATAAGCTCCTCCCCGATGGCACTCCCTCGCGGGAGGGCGACAACGAATATCCGATCCTGGATTCCCGCGATACTTCAGTGATCGGCTACGCGGTCAATCGCTTCAAAGACCCGTACAGTGCGTGGCTGCTTCGAAACAGCGGATTCTTCGCGAAGGAGTGGACGCTGCCCGTGCTTGAGTTCCTCTGGAACGATCCGGAAGTGGCACCGAAAGATCCTGCACTCGCCGGCGAAAATGAGCTTCCCAGACAGCGCTACTTTCCAGGCGTTGGACACCTCGTGATCCGCGACGGCTGGAAAAAGGATTCAACTTGGATCGAATTTGATTGTGGTCCGTACCTGGCGAAGCACCAGCATCTCGACCAAAACCAGATCAACATCTACCGTGGCGGCTATCTCGCCATCGATAGCGGCGCCGACTATACCGATAGCGAGAGCCCGCACTATCTCAACTACTATCGCCGGACCATCGCGCACAATTCAGTGCTGGTATACGATCCCTCAGAAAAATTCTTTTGGTCCGAGAATCTGCTGCCGGCGGCGAATGATGGCGGACAGCGGATGAATTCCTCCCGCTACTGGAATACGATCCGCAGTCCCAAGGATTTTCAGCGCACGCGCGACCTCTGGGACTTGGGTTCAATGCGTACGATCGATTTTGTACCTGGGCAGTATCACTACGCTTTGGGCGACTCGACCAAAGCCTATTCGTCCGACAAGATGAAGAAGTTCACCCGCGAAATTATGTATGTCCCGACCAGCAGCTTGCTTTTCGTCTTTGATTGCGTGATCAGCACGAACCCTTCGTACAAAAAGACCTGGCTGCTGCACGGGGTGAATCAGCCGTCGGTCGATCAGGACGCGGGACAGGGAACTCGGGAATCGCGGGATTTCCTCAACGCGAAGACTTTTCGCTTTCGCGAGAACGAAGGAGAATTTCTGGTCCATTCGCTCCTTCCGCGCGAGCGCGTGATTACACGCCGTGGTGGTCCTGGCGAGGAGTTCTTCACGCCCGGCGACGACAGTGGAGGAGCTTGGGGCAGCGGCGAGAATTGGCCGCTTGAACCAGCCGACGGTGGCCCTTTGCCACAGGACCCCAAGCTGGTGAAAATGTGGAAGACCTTTTGGGGCGATGACTTCTCCAAGATCTCGCCTTCCAACCGCCGCAACGTCATTCCGGGCGCTTGGCGTATCGAGGTGTCGCCCTCGATCCCGTCCCTGGAGGATTTCTTTTTGCATGTGTTTGAAATCGGCGCAGTCGGATCAACTGGAAAGCAAAATATAGCTGTGATCGAGGGAGTCAATTTCGCCGGAGCCGTCTCAGAACACGGCCCATGCGCTCTGTTTGCGACATCGGAGTCAGCGAGCCGTGGAGGCGAAGTCTCTCTGCCGAACATGGCTTTCACGTCCCTGACCTTGTCGAGCCTTCAACCCAACAACCTCTACGAGTTGCGGTTTTACGGACCGAACGTTTCTTCGTCCCCCACGTCTGCGTTGCCGGGAGTCGAGACAGAACTTCTTCGGGTCCCGACGAATACAAACGGTATCCTGCGGATAGATAAGGCACTATCTGGGAATCTTCGTTTGCGCGTCGATGCGATCTAGCGGGGCGCGTGCCAAACGAACGCTCATTGAAGGCCAAGCCGCCGCGCACAATCCTCAAGCCATCGAATCTCTCCGGCGGGCCGCCTCGGATTCTTGGGGTGCGTCTTGGCCGTGGGTATGCGGCCGCAGAGGTGTAGAACCAAAGCCGCGGAGTGTTTGTAGGCAGGAACAGGGTCGCGGAAGGCAACGTTTCCTAGGTACTGCAGGGCATCATTTAGTGCGTAATAGGCGGGATTCCCTGCCTGCCAAAGGCGATCGCGTTCGGCAAATTTCTCCGGAGCAAATGTCGCCAGTCCAAGCAAATAGTCCGAGCCGTACTCGATCATATTGATGCCAAGGTCGTTTCCGGTGAAGATCCGGAAGTCCGGACGGTGCCGATCCCGTAGCGCAAGGCGATTCAGTTCGAGAAGCCGGTCAAGAGATGAGTGCTTCATTCCCGTAATTTCCGGAATGTCCATCAAGCTTACAACCGTTTCAGAATCGAGAATCTTGCCATTCGCGGCGAACATCGAGCCCAACTCAAATGCCAGAACATTCTGATATCCGCGGCACACCGCCCGATAGGTGGTAGCCAGTTCCTTGCCGGAACTTTTTTTCAAGCGTGCAGTCTGAAACAGAATCGGAATTCCACCCGCGGCCACGATCAAATCAATCTGCTTCCGATAAAGCGTAACGATGTCTCCATTGAGATTCTCGATGTAGGCTCCCGCCACGAAGGGCACATTCTTGCCCAGAGCCTCCCGGGCCCATCCCAGTACGTCCTTCTTTTGGGCCTCCGAAAGATAATTAACGTATCCAGTGTCCATATTGACGGCGTTCATCAAGCCGGCTTTTTGAGTCGCAGCTAGGTGCCGTTGGAATGTGTCTACAGCGATGCGCCCGTTGGATTGAAACGGCAGGAGGGCGGCCGCAATGCCTTGCACCTTTCGGCCGAACTGGCGTCGCGAAGCGATACTTTTGATGTCGATGCGGGGCGATTTCATTTTCAGAATTCCTTATTCACAACGCTGCGCGAGTCAGCGCTTCTTCACTAGCTTCATTCGCTCGGCAAACTCTGAGTCCTTGTAGTAGTCGTCCAATGGATAACATCCCGATGGAAGTCCGTTACGCGGCGCGGTGGTGCAGTCGCTGAACGTACGGCAGATTTTCCGATGCTCAATCGGCTGTCCTTCGGAGGCCGCCCACAGCAGTTCCGGATAACTCAAAACCATGCGCCCAAGACCCACCAGGTCGACCCATCCTTCGCGCACCGCAGCTTGCGCCACATGCGGAAGAAAATCCTGCAGATATGTGTAAGCCGATCCCACAAAAATCAGGCCGGGAAAACGCTGCTTCAGAAATCGTGTCATTTCCATTTGTCGGGCAACGCCAATCAGCGGATCCTCCGGAGGCTGATATCCGTCAGATGGAGGGAACAGCGCGGGTCGTTGAATATGCGGGGTGTAGTACGGACTGCCAGCGGTAAGATTCACGAGCTTGATATTGAGCCTTTCGAGCAAAGATAAAAATAGAATCGGTTCAGAAAGATCTTGCTCCGTAGGATATTGCGGGTCCAGGCCGAAGCCCCACCGGTACGGGATCAGGTTGGCAGGAAGGTCAGGAATTCCGGGCTGCGGCTTGCCATCTGCGGAACGCTCGGGATTGCGCTGATACGGAACCGTATCGAACGCTGACAGCCGTACGCCGATCGCAAGCTTCGGTGCGACAGACCGGATTCCTTCCACCACCTCCCGTAAGAAGCGTGTGCGATTCTCAAAGCTACCGCCATAGGGGCCTTCGCGAGTGTGTGCACTCAGAAACTCATGGCCCAGGTATCCATGGCAATGCTTGATGTCGACAAAATCAAAGCCTGCATTCCATGCCAGCCGGGCGGCCCGATGAAATTCCTCCACGATCGTTCGAATCTCCGCGTCGCTGAGAACCGGATAGTCATCAGGCAATTTCAGCCGGCGATCAAGAATCGGGTGGTGATACAGGATGCGCGGCTCAACGCGCTCAGAGTTGGGACGGCTGAAACGGCCAGAGTGCGTCAATTGCAAGCCGATGAGGAGGCCTTGGTCGGATCCGGTCACTCGGCGATGCTCTTCGACGAGTACGTTGCGCAAGCGGATGAGTCCCTGATACGTGTGCTCGGCCGCCATCAGTTGATTCGGATTCGCCCGGCTCTCGTGAGACACCGCTGCTGCTTCACCACCCCAGATCAGCTTACCTCCGCTGCGGCCAAAGCGTTGCCAGCGGCGGACGGTGTGTTCTGATGGGTTCCCGTCAGCCAGACCATCCCAGCCTTCCATCGGCTGCACAGCGATCCGATTGCCGATGACGAAGGGTTCCCGCACCAGAGTCTGTCGCAATGGAGATTGGTCGTGGACGGAAAGCACATCATCACAGGGAAGATTCACGCCGAGCGCTTGGAGGCGCTGCTTGAAGCGCTCCACGGTTTTCATACCGCCAAGACGGACAATTTCCATTTTGCTCATGGTGTCTTCAGCGCGAGCTGAAATCTAGACGGAGTTGCTCACTTCTCGTTTCTGCTATCAACCACGTTCCGATAAGCGGCCGGCTGGTTGCTGTCTGGTCTGACAGCATAGATGAGCGCAGCGCCTGCAATCGCGCCACCACACATGATGAGCCATGCCAAATCATACTTGTGCTGTGAATCAAAGATCCTCCCCGCTAGCCATGGCGCAAGCCATTGGCCAACGGAATAAAGCGTGATAATGAAAGACAGAATTTTGCCCAGGGCCGGCAATCCGAAGCAATCGGCTGTTACCAGAGGGATCAGCATGTAGTCCGCCCCCATTGCAAAACCAAATAGCAGCGCGAATCCCCAGACCGCTCCAGGACGCCCCGCAGCGAATAGCAACGGGATAGCCAGCCCCAGCGCGAGGTAAAAAAGAGCCATCACATTTTTCCGGCTGTACCGGTCAGCGAAATAACCTACAATCACCCGTCCCGCGAGGCTCGTAACGAGTAAACCGCTCGCGATGCGCGAAGCGCGGCTCAACGAATATCCCTCACCTGTCAGAAAAAGAATCAGGTGTTGCGTTACCGCGCCGATGGCTCCGATCGTGAACGTGCATCCCGCCACGATCAACCAGAAATTCCTGCTGCGGACCGCTCGCGCTACGCTTACGGAGTCTTGCGATCTCCCCCCCGGCTTACTCAAAGCACCCGTTGGCTCAGCACCATCGGGGGAGAGATTCAGGTCGCCCGGCCTGGACCGTGTGATCCATTCGGAAACCGGGAAAAGCACAATCAGGATGAGCACCCCAATAATGCGGAACGCGCCACGCCAGCCGACACTCTGGATCAACCCGTTAATCAGCAGCGGCGAAACTGCGCCACCAACGCCGAGTCCAAGGTACGCAACGCCCATCGCTCGCCCCCGCTTCAGAAGGAACCAGTTGGAGATCAGCACTTGGTTCGGAATCGGCCCGGTCAGAACGTAACCCACCACCTCCGCGATGCAAAGCACGTAGTAGTGCCACAAGCGTGTCATGCTTCCCATCAAAATCAGCGGCAAGCCAACGCACCAGATACCCACGCGAATCACCTGGCGAGGTCCCAACGAGTCGATCAGCACTCCCGCCAGCAAGCCGAACAAGAGACCCGCGGCGACAAATCCCACGAGGAACCCTTGCGTCAACTGGGCTCGCGTGAATCCTAACGAACTGACGATCGACGGATAGAAAACAGGGAAACCGTAGTAGATGATGCCTACGGAGAAGAAGAGGTTCAGGAACGCGGCGAATACAATCCACCACCCATAGAAGACGCGCATCGGGACCTTAACGGAGTTCAGAATCTAACAGGTTTCCCCGCGTACCGCCATCCTGAGGCCTGCGCGCGAACCACGGGTTGCGATCGTTGCGTTGTGGCGGCGAAACGTCACTTCGCGCAACCGAAGAGAGATTTCCTTCGAGCCCCCTGAAAATCACAATACAATGTACTAACCGGTGGGGTTCTGATATCCGCCTGAAAACCGTCTCTACGGAGGCTGAGCACATCAGCCAGGCACAACACAAGCCGTATCGATATACAACGATGGCCGTAGTTTCGCTTCTGGCGGCCTTTCTTTGCGGCATGCTTAGTGGTTGCCGTCAAACGACTGCGCGCCGTCTGGACTTCAACGCAGACGTGCAGCCAATCCTGGCGAGCCGATGTTTCAGTTGCCATGGTCCCGATCCAGAGATGCGAAAGGCGAATCTCCGCTTGGATCTTGCGGAATCGGCGCTGAGGAAGCGGCAGCATCGTCCCGATGCGATCGTCCCCGGACATCCTGAGAAAAGTGAATTGGTCAAAAGGATCGAATCCACGGATCCTCATTACCTCATGCCACAGGTTGCACACGGTGATGCCAAGCCAATGAGCGCGGGCGAGATTGCGAAATTGAAGGCATGGATCAAGGAAGGGGCGGTGTATCGTCCGCATTGGTCCTTCGAAGCGCCGGTTCGGCCTGCAGTTCCCGTGTCAAAGACCGACGGCGCATGGGTGAAGACGCCGATTGATAACTTTATCTTGACGAAGATGGAGCAGGCTAGACTCCATCCTTCGCCCGAAGCTGACAGGGCCGCTCTTATCCGGAGAGTTACGCTTGACCTCACGGGACTATTGCCGACTCCGGAAGAAGTGGCGGCATTCGGAAATGACACTTCGCCCAATGCCTATGAACATCTAGTGGACGGACTTCTTGCACGACCTACATTTGGAGAACAGCGGGCGCGCTGCTGGCTGGACTATGCCCGCTATGCAGATACATATGGGCTGCATTACGACAACAGTCGCGACATCTGGCCTTACCGCGAATATGTGATTCGCTCGTTCAATGCCAACAAGCCATTTGACCAGTTCGCCATGGAACAGATTGCTGGCGACCTGCTTCCGATGAAGAATCTTGATCCGTTAATCGGCAGCGGGTATGTCAGGCTGGGAGTGAGCAGTAATGAAGGCGGGACCATCCCAGAGGAGTTGCTCGTCAACATCGCTCGCGAACGCACCGAAGCGTTTGGAGCAACATTCATGGGGCTTACCGTGGGATGCGCCGTGTGTCATGATCACAAGTTCGACCCAACGACGCAGCATGATTTCTACGCGCTAAGCGCCTTCTTCAATAACATCGACGAGAAACCTTTCAACGATGACCGCCCGGTATGGACGCCTGTCGTGCGCATCCCCAAGGCTACAAATCAGACTGCCTATAACGATGTCCTGGCTCAGCGCTCAGACCTGCAATCCAAACTGAACGAGATGCGCCGCAACAGCCGGAGCTTGGTCTCCCAATGGATTGCTTCCGGAAAAAATCCTCCCCGCCCTGTTTCGGCCAGTGGACTAGCAATACGCCTCCGGCTCGATGAAGGCAGCGGGGAAGAATTGAAGAACAGCGCGCCAAACGCAAATCCAGCGACCTTCCATACCAGCACGTTGAAAGGCGAGTGGGGCGAAACCACTTGGCTCTGGCCGGACTTCCGCATGCAATCCAGCACCCGAGTGCTCATGGGAAACTCCGGCGACTACGAAGCCAATCATGCGTTTTCGTCCGGCGGTTGGTTCATGTTCCGCTCCGCCCCATTTCATCCAGGAAGTTTCGGCACCCTAATCTCAAAGATGGATTCCACCCAGCATGAACGGGGTTGGGAACTTTCTGCCGAAGATGGATTCTTGAGCGTGGCATTGGTCAACCAGGCGCCGAAGGAACCGATCTTGGGAAAGCAAGAAGAGAAAGCCGCAAAGAAGGGAGAAAAGGGAAGAAAGGAACAACAAGCCAAAGAAACATTCAACTATCCCTCTCCACAGGATTTAAGCAAGAGAGATCTGGCCCCGAACAAACCGCCAGAACAAAAAAAGGCCGAGGAAGATGCGGCTAAGAAAGACAAAGCTGAAGAACGAGCAAAGAAGAAACCCCCGCCTGAGGAGCCGCCAAAAGACAAAACCCCAAGAGTTGCGATCAGCGTTGTTTCGTTGACTCCATTGTCTTTGGACGGTGCGTGGAAGCACATCTTCTTTACGTATGACGGATCCGGTCGCGCTTCGGGGATACAGATTTTCGTCAATGGCAGAGCGCTCGCTACACAGATCCTCTCCGACAACCTCGCAGGGGCAACGATCCGTACGCAGGCCCCGATGCAACTAGGATGGCGCAATCCGGAAGAACATCCCGCGAAGGACGCTCGCTATCAGGATGTGCGCTTGTACGACCGCGCTCTCGATCCAGATGAAGTCGAGCGGCTTCCTTTCGAGGATTATGCTGCCGAAATCGCATCCCGACCTGCTTCTCAGTGGACAACGGACCAATGGCACGTGATGAGTGAGTTTTACCTCAATCATGTGGATCCTTCTTATCAGGCGATCGAACGCGAGATCGTCTCTCTTGATAAACAGCTTGATCGGTTGTCGGCTGGCGGGAACCTAACGCAGGTCTCGTGGGAAAAGCCTTCGCTCGCCTATGCCCATGTGCTGACGCGTGGCGTATACACGGCTCGCACCGAGCGTGTCGAGGCTGACACTCCACATTTCCTGCCGGGGCTGCCGCCGGGCGAACCTCACAACCGACTGGGCTTAGCCAAATGGACTGTTAGCCCCGCCAACCCGCTCACCGCCCGCGTGGCGGTGAACCGAATGTGGTATGAACTCTTCGGCACTGGCATCGTCGAGACCACGGAAGATTTCGGCATCATGGGCCAGAGGCCGACTCATCCCGAACTGCTGGATTGGCTTGCCGTCGAATTCCGCGAGAGTGGATGGAACATCAAGCATATGTACAAGCTGATGGTGATGTCGGCGGCGTATCGACAGAGTGCGAAGTCTACTTCGCGGCAACTCGCTGAAGATCCCAGAAACCTGCTCTTGTCTCACGGTCCGCGATTCCGGATGGACGCGGAGATGCTACGTGATATCGCGCTTCAGACGAGCGGTCTGCTTGGGGAAAGGATCGGTGGCCCAAGCGTAAAGCCCTACCAACCCCCGAACATTTGGGAACAGGTGAGCTATCCGACCAGTGATACCTTGCACTACGTGCAAGATCATGGAGACGCTTTATATCGGCGAAGTATGTATACATATGTGAAACGTATGGCATCGCCGCCGAGCATGGACACATTCGATGCGCCCGTGAGAGATGTAGTCTGCACTCGCCGGCAGCGTACCGACACGCCTCTGCAAGCGCTAATAACAATGGACGATGTGCAATGGGTTGAGGCAGCTCGCGCCTTGGCACAGCGCGTGATCCACGAGGCAGGGCCTAATCCTAACAGGCGTATCAACCGCATGAGTGAGATCCTGCTCGCGCATGATGCACCTCCGCAAATGGCTGCAGCTCTGGAGAGTTCTTTGCAGCAGATGCAGGATCATTATGCGAAAGACCCCAAAGCGGCACACTCTCTTGTCGAGGTTGGTGAGAAGAAGCGTGATGCGGCTATTCCAGCTTCGGAGTTGGCTGCGTGGACTATGGTTGCCAGCGAGATGCTGAATCTCGATGAGACTATCAATAAGTAGCTGGGACTGATATGAAGCAACATCCGCTTTGCACAGACTGCGAAAATCCGGCGACTCCGCTGGACCTTCCCATTCCTGCCGCTCTCAAGCAGCAGTGGGCATCCGTCGAGACGAGGCGGCGCTTCCTCGGGCGATCCGGGAAAGTATTGGGCTGGGCCGCTCTAGCGGCGCTCTTCGGTCAGACAGGGTTGCGGAGCTATGCCGATGGGGAAGAGGCCACATCAGGGGAGGCGCCCAATAGGACTAGCCTGCCGCACTTCGCGCCGAAAGCGAAACGCGCGATCTACCTTTTCATGTCGGGCGGCCCGCCGCAGATGGATCTTTTCGACTACAAGCCGCAATTGGCCTCTCAATTCGACAAAGATATGCCGGATTCGATTCGCGGCAACCAGCAGTTGACTGGCATGACTGCCGGCCAGGCGCGCTTCCCGGTTGCGCCGCCACACTGGCCCTTTGGGCAGCATGGTGAGACGGGAGCGTGGGTAAGCGACCTCTTGCCCTACACAGCCCGCATGGTCGACGACCTCACAATCATTAAGACACTGAACACCGACGCCATCAATCATGAGCCCGCGATCATGCTCATGAATACGGGCAACATGAATGCCGGCAAGCCATGTCTGGGTGCTTGGCTGGCATATGGTCTCGGCAGCATGAATGACAATCTGCCGACCTTTATTGTCCTCCAAACCAAAACCAATCCTAAGGAAAACAATCAACCGGTGTCGTCGCGCTTGTGGAGCAGTGGCTTTCTCTCTTCAGAATTCGCAGGCGTGGGCCTGAGGTCGGGAGCCGACCCGGTTCTTTATCTTGCGGATCCCGCAGGTGTGGACCGCAATGTACGCCGCGAGATGCTCGACACCGTCGAACAGATCAATCGCCAGACATTGGCGGATGTCGGCGATCCCGAAATTAACTCGCGCATTGCGCAGTATGAGATGGCGTTCCGGATGCAGTCATCGGTACCGGAACTTGTGGATCTCACTAGGGAACCGCAGTCCACTTGGGATCTTTACGGTCTGGAGGCAAGACAGCCTGGAACATTTGCGTATAACTGCCTGCTGGCACGACGCATGGCGGAGCGTGGTGTTCGTTTCACCCAGATCTACAAACGCGGATGGGATGTCCACGGCGACGTTGTCGGCACGCTGCCAATTTTGTGTGGGGAAACGGACCGCGGTGCATACGCACTGGTCACCGATCTCAAACGTCGCGGCCTTCTCGACGACACCCTAGTAATCTGGGCGGGCGAGTTTGGACGCACCGTGTACAGCCAGGGTGGTTTGACCAAGGACAACTACGGTCGCGATCACCACCCGCGATGCTTTACCGCGTGGATGGCCGGTGGAGGCGTCCGTCCGGGGATTACCTACGGCCAAACGGATGAGTACAGCTACAACGTCGTGAAAGATCCCGTACACGTGCGCGATTTTAACGCTACGATTCTCCATTGCCTGGGAATCGACCATAACCAGTTCACCTACAAGTTTCAGGGCCTCGATCAGAAATTGACTAGCCCTGTCCCGGCCTCCGTCGTGCAGGGATTGCTCGCGTGACCGAGGAGAATAAGGTATCGCCCGCACTAAGGAGTCTGAGTATCCGAAATGTGCCGGCGCGGTGGGTGCGAACCCTGGGCCTGAGTGCGCTGTTTTTGATCTTGCCTGCCATTGTTCCCTTGAATGGCCGCGCGCACGCGGATTGGCTTCAGTTCCTTGGCCGCTTTCATCCTTCTCTTGTTCATTTTCCAATCGGGCTGCTTGTGTTGCTGCCAATTCTCGAGCTTGCCGGGACAAGTCGTCCTGGTTTGCGGGAGGCGGCAGCTTTTGTACTGCGCCTGACTGTGGCTACGGGCGTCATCGCGCTTGCGTTCGGTGCCTTGCTCGCCTATGGCGGTGGTATCACGGGTACAACTGTGAACCGTCACATGTGGGGTGGTATCGCATTGCTGGTCGAGTTGCTCGTGTGCGTCACACTGCGCCCGGGATGGGTCTCTGGACAATTTCAGCGGGCGTATCCTTCACTGCTCATTCTGAGTTTGCTCACGCT
>Ga0335079_10002038_pt1 | contig 23309 bp, 21 predicted proteins | sample Lox_Sample_33_FD_206719 | JGI IMG/M metagenome (GOLD analysis project Ga0335079, IMG submission 206719) | Soil microbial communities from Loxahatchee National Wildlife Refuge, Florida, United States - Lox_Sample_3.3 | ecosystem: Environmental > Terrestrial > Soil > Wetlands | place: USA... | reverse complement strand
TCATCGGCAACGGCGGAACCAAGTTCAAGGTTGGCACCCGTCCGATTTACGTCGGCACCGACTACGCATTTGCTTATTCGGCTGGCTTCACCTTCAAGAAGGCCGGCTTGCTGTTTGACCTGTATGGCACCAACGGCCCGAGCGCGTTCGCATTCCAGCTGGCGCAGCCGTGGACCCAGGCTTCGGGTTCCTGCGGTTTTGCCCGCACCCACAGCAACGGCAAGGCAAGACTGACCGCCCGGTAAGCTTGATTTGAACGCAGCTTAGCTGCGTTTCGAAACTTGACTCCCTGCCAATTCCAGGAGCACCTGGAAGCGGCAGGGAGTTTTTCCTTGTCCGGATGAAATCTCTCTCTGGCTCCGCGAAGGAGCACAACGCAAAAGGCCAAGCCGTCAGGCTTCGCCTTTCTTGACCGCCTCGAAAGGTACTACCCAACTCCCGCTTATTATCTTCCTTGGAGAGCCATCTCGCGCTACTTGGGCTTCGCCGTACCTGCCTTACGGGGGCCGGCGGCTTTGGGCGGTGGTCGATGGCCGCGCAGTTGGGCGGCGAGATCCTTGATTTCGATTAAGCTTCGCTGCATCTCCGCCAAACCCTTGGCAAACGCGTAATCGGGACTGTTGTGAAAGCTGCCTTGAAAAGTGCGCGCACGGTATACCAGGAACATGTTCTGGAGGTCGAGCTCGATGGTTGTAGGCGGCGGGTCAAAACTGGTTATCCAGGGAAATGCAGGCCCGCGTCCGGCTGGTTTCTCCACAACGCCGTCTTTGTACAATTCGGCCATCACGCGAATGGCTTCCGCCATAAGGTGGTCGGCTTTGCGAAGCGTGTCATCTCCCGATTGCAGCTGTTTGGTCGCGAAGTCCTGGGAATGACATTGACTGCAGACCTTGACCATCTTATCGCGTTGCTGCTGCCATTCGGCCTCGGTGAAGCGAACTACGCCGGTAGATTTTACGGTACTGGTAAGGTATGTAGGCTGGCCTTCGGGATCGAGCAGATTTAGGGCCCTCATCACATCCGATCGGTCCGCCGCCCACTCCGGATCACTGGGCAGGGGGAAGCGCACGCCCCAATGGCCCCAACCGGCAATCACTTCGTGATCGCCGCCGGGCATGTGGCAGGTCTGGCAGGTGGGCACGGCGGCGTCCGCCGGTAGCGCCTTGTGCTGTTTCAGATCGTTGAGGATGCCATGCTTCGAGGAGGCATACATCCCCCACTGGTCAGCGTCGGGCCCGGAATGGCAGAACTTGCAGGCCTGGGGTTGGCGTGCCTCTTCCAGCGAGAACCGGTGACGGGAGTGACAGGCGGAGCACGCAGCCGCTCCCCACAGTTGCGCGCCACTTTCAACCCCGCCGAACTTGCTGAATAGCACCTCTTCGGAATTTTTGGGGTAGCCGATTCCGTGGCAGGTTGCGCAACCTTGCTCGCTCACTGCCTGCGCCATGGCCCGCCAGTGCAGGTTGGGCTGGGTTCTCATCGTGGCCAAGGCGCGGGCATGCATACCTCGGCGGGACTGCTCGACCTGGGCCTGATGACACTGGGCGCAGACCTCAGGACGGGCGATTTTGACGTTGCCTACGTCGGCGGCGGAGGTGTGATCGCCTCCGTGGCAACTCACGCACCCGACATTCACCTGGCTATGCTTGCTCTGCTTCCAGTCGGAAACGACGGCAGGATTGAGCTTGGTATGGCAATCGATGCAGGCGGTGTTGTCGGCGGGAGGGGCGGGAGCTTGCTGCGCAAACGTAATCCCAAAGCAAACCATGATTAAACAAGTACTTAGAAGCCAATATCTCCCCATCCTCCCCCTCCGGACCCATAGGAATTGAACGCAAATTCTAGAACGGTCGTGGGCCATCTGTCACGTTTGATATGCGAATATGGACACTCCAGCCTCCCGGTGGGAATCAGGAATTATGGTAGACTTCTTTCCCGTGACTTGGGCTCTGCGCCGACTGATTTGGGTTCTGATTCTTGTAAAGTTCGGGGTTGCCGCAACCACCAGCTATCCCAACATCGTCCTCATAACCGTTGACACGACCCGTGCCGATCGCATGGGCTTCCTGGGGTCGAAGAAAGGGCTCACGCCGAACCTTGACGCGCTGGCAAAGGACGGGGTGGTATTCAGCCGCGCCTATTCCCAGGTGCCCCTGACGGTGCCCTCGCACACCAGCATCCTCACGGGTACTTACCCGCAGTATCATGGGGTTGATGATTTCGGGCTGCCGCTTTCAAAGGAGCTGCCCTATCTGCCGCAGGTGCTCCATGAGCATGGCTACAAGACAGCTGCCTTCGTCGGCTCAGTCGTGCTGGACCCCAAGTCCGGCTGGGCGCCGGGCATTGACCGCGGCTTTGATCATTACGACGCGGGTTTTTCCGCCGACCCTTCCCAACCCGGAGAGCGGCGCGCCGATGCAGTGGTTACGCCCGCTCTGGAATGGCTGAAGACCCATCCTCGAGGGCCCGTATTCGTGTGGGTACACATTTTCGATCCCCACATTCCCTACGACCCTCCTGAGCCCTTCAAGAGCCGTTATGCTTCCGACCCGTATGACGGCGAGATCGCCTATGCGGACTCGGTCCTGGGTAAAGTTTTCGAGTTTCTCCGGGCGCACAGCCTCTACGACAACACCCTGATCGCGATGATGGCGGATCATGGCGAGGCCTTCGGCGAACACGGCGAGCGTACCCACGGAATCTTTCTCTACGACGAGACCATCCACGTGCCCTTACTCTTCAAGCTGCCCTCCGCGCGCTTCGCCAAGAAGCAGATCCAGACCCGGGCCCGGCTGGTCGACGTTGCCCCGACGATTCTCGGTATCATCGGCATCCCGGCTCCCAAGACCATGCAGGGTGAATCACTGCTGCCATTGATGGAAGATGGCGAAGCCACGGGTAGTGGGTCAGGGAAGGCGCAGGACCGCCAGGCATACTCGGAGACCGATTACCCGCATCGGGATTTTGGATGGAGTTCCCTGCGCGCCTTGCGCAGCGACAAATATCTCTTCGTGGAGGCGCCCCGGCCGGAACTTTACGATCAGACCGTCGATCCGAAAGCCGAACGGAATTTGGCACCCACGTCCACCGGCGTAGCACAGATCCTAGCCGAGAAGCTCGACACTTTCCGGCGTGAAACCGCAGGAACGAATCAACCAGGCACCGCGGAAGTGGACCCGCAACTGGTGCAGCGTCTGGCTGCCCTGGGCTACGCTGCAGGCGGATCCGCCAGGAAGAATGCCGGTTCGGCGATCAGCGGCGCCGATCCCAAGGACAACATCGAGATCGCCAACGTCGTCCAGGAAGCTCTCATGGCGTCTCAAAACCAGCGGCCGCAAGATGCAGTGAGCGCCCTGGAACAGTTGCGGGCAAAGAATCCAAAGGCAAATGAGATCGAAGTCGTCAACCGCACCCTGGCCTCGGCCTTGCTGCAACAGGAAGATTTCGACAAGGCGATTCCGGTACTGCGCAAGGCCATTGCCTTGGACCCTGATTTCTCTCTTGATCATTTCAAACTGGGACAGGCGCTGCTCTCCACAGGAGATGTCGCCGGGGCAAAGCAGGAAGTGGAGGCTGCCATCAAAGTGTCTTCCCTGGTGAACCTGAAATACGCCGCAACCCTCCATTTCTATCTGGCGGCCATCGAGCGGAAGATGGGAGACGAGGAGGATGCTCTAAGGGAGTTGCGGGTAGCTCTCCAACTGGATCCGGATGATTACGATTCGAATTTAACCCTCGGGCGCTTGCTCAGCATGGATGGGAAAGCGGCCGACGGACTTCCCTACCTAAAGAAAGCCGCCGCGCTACAACCTGAAGCCCGAGAGCCACACGCTTTCCTGGCCGACGCCTACACTCAACTGGGACAGGAAAAAGAGGCTATCCGGGAGCACCTCGAAGCCTCTCGCCTGCATTAGACCCTTCGGTCCACGCCCTGCCGTCCTTCTACACACGATCAGCATCGGACCACCGCCAGACCTCTAACGCACTTCGGAGGGGAGCAGTTGTGACGATGTGGACGGTGACGACGAGAATGCCAGCGGCAGGCGGAGGTCTACAATGAGGCCTCCCTCGGGACGGTTCGAGGCGCGGACGGAGCCTCCGTGGGCGCGCATGGCGCGCTCAGTGATGGCCAGCCCCAGTCCAACCCCACCGGTCTCGCGAATCCGAGCATCATCCAGCCGGTAGAAGGGTTGGAAGAGCTTGTCGAGGGCGGCTTCGGGTACACCCGGGCCAGAATCGCAGACACGTATCAGCGCTTCGCCGCCGTGATCGGTCAGCCCGCATTGCAAACTGACCTCAACCGAGGTGCCTTCCCGGGTATAACGCGTCGCGTTGCGGATAACGTTCTCAAAAGCGCTGCGCAGCAGGCCCGCATTTCCTTCCACCACATAATCCTCGCTGGTTTCAAAGCGGACGCGACGGTTGCGGCCCTGCGCTTCAAAGTCGGCGTCCTTGACAATGTCGTGTAAAAGCTCGGCGAGACTTACCGGCGATTTCTGTATCGCCCCATCGCCCTCCAGCCGGCTAAGGGTCAGGAGACGGCCAATGAGTTCGTTCAGGCGCCCGGCTTCGAGTTCGATACGAGCCAGCGCTGCCTCGGCCTCCGATCCGGCGCGCTGTCGGGCTAGACCCAGAGCCACACTGAGGCGGGCGAGCGGCGATCGCAATTCGTGTGAGATATCCTTCAGCAAGCGCGACTGCGCGTTTACCAGGTTCTCCAGGCGCTCGGCCATGCTGTCGAAGTCACGCACCAGCCCGGCGATTTCGTCACGGCGGCGGCTGCTGGGATTGCCGGCGCGGGCGGAAAGATCTCCCGAAGCCAGCCGGCGCGTGGCGGTCCGCAAGCTCGCGACCGGCCCAGTCAAATACCAGGCCAACAGGTAGCACACCAAGCCGGAGGAGAGCACGGCGATTCCGATGCCCATGCCCGGAATTCGCTCTCGGCGGAGAAATACCGGCGGCGTGGGAGGCAATTCCGCCACCAGCGTATATCCGCGACCGCTCGGGCCGGCCACCACCTGGCTCACGTAGCGCTGCGAAAACATACCGCGCCAGGTGCTCTTCCTCGGCTGTTCACCGCGCAATTCCTGTAGCGCCCAATCGGGTGGAGTACGGCGGGATATCTCCTGGCCCTGATCGTCGAAAACGTAGGCGTGGATCGGCAACCGCCGCTGCAACTCCTGGAGGGACCTCAGCGCGTCTGCCTGGCCGCCTTGCTCGTAGGCAGTGACCACGCGGCTGCCGACGCTGGCTCGCAGGTACTCCCAGCGCGGCGAAGGCGCGTGAGGCCCGATGGCCACCGTCACCAGGATCGCCAGAATCACAAACAGCGCCTGGGCGAGCCAGAAGGACAGAAAGATGCGTAGAAACAGACTTCTCATGCCGGTTCGGCCGCTCCACTCTGCCGCGGGCGGGCAAAAATGTAACCTACACCGCGCACGGTTTTGATGTGCTCCATGTCGCTCTCACTATCCCCCAATTTCCGCCGGAGCTTGCTCACGTGCATATCAATGCTGCGGTCAAACGGCGAGAATTTCCTTCCCAGCACCATGCTGGCCAGGCGCTCCCGCGTGACGACCCGTCCGGCCTCGCGCAGCAGGACTTCCAGGAGATTGAATTCTACTGAGGTCAGGTCGAGCGATTTCCCGGCCTGTTTGACCGCGCGGGTGGCGGGATCCAGTTCAACGTCGCCGACCCGGACCAGTTCCGTTTCTCCCGGCGCGGTGGCCTTGGGTTCTTTGGTACGGCGGAGAATGGCCCGAATGCGAGCCACCAGTTCGCGGGGATTGAAGGGCTTGGGCAGATAATCGTCGGCGCCGATTTCCAAGCCCACGATTCGATCCACCTCCTCGCCGCGTGCCGTCAGCAATAAAACTGGAACGTGGGAGGTTCCGCGAATCCGGCGCAATACTTCGAAGCCGTTAATGCCGGGCAGCATGACATCGAGGGTTATGAGCGCGTACGTGCCTTCCAGTGCTACCCGCAGGCCGCTCTCACCGTCGTTGGCGAATTCCGCTTCGAAGCCTTCCGCACTCAGGTATTCGCTCAGCAGTCCGCAGAGCTCAACGTCGTCATCGATAACCAGAATGCGGTCCATGCCAACAACTTTCATTTTTACAGCATACGCCGGGAGTGACATGTAAAGAATTGTCAATCCGGACGGCCCTTCCAGCGACAAATCTTTACATCGGATGACGCACTTTTTACCGCCATCGATCCCCCGATCGTGTTCCTATCACTAACAAGCACACGTTTTCGGCGACTTGCTTGGGAGGTCAAAACATGAAATTGACACGGAACAAAATCGTTATCGGAATATTCGCCGTCGTGCTGGTGGGAGCGGTGGCGTTTTCGCAGGCCATGGGCAGCAGAGGAATGTACGGCCACGGCTTCGATGGCGGCGGACATATACTCGCTTTCTTTAGCCACTATCTGGACCTGAGCGACGCGCAGCAGGCGCAGATGAAGCAGATCCTGGAAAAGGAACGGCCCACGATGCAACCGCTTCTTCAGCAGCTTGGGCAAGGCCGCCAGCAATTGCGCCAATTGGAAGAGACCGACAGCTTCGATGAGGCCAAGGTGAGGGCCCTGGTGGGGCAGAACTCGCAGAACCTGACTGAGTTGATCGTGCAGAAGGCACGCATCGAGTCGGAGCTTTTCCAGGTCTTGACTCCGGAACAGCGGACCAAGTTCGTCGACTTCATGAATCGCCATCACGACCGGTTCCACAAGTGGACGACCGACACCGCGCAGCCGCAGTCCTAGCGGGCATGCGCAGAGGGCGGAGCGCGCTGGGGGTCCTGCGTTCCGCCCCGCAGCTTTGCCGGAAACGAGGGTAGCGAAATGTCCAGTTCGATTGTGTCCAGGGTGTTTATCGATGCGGTGGCCACGGAAATGGCCTCCGGGATCGACGCGGCCGTCGAGTGTTGGATGGCTCAACTCGAGAGCGTACTCGAAGATTCGCGGCTCACCACGATGGGAAGACTGCAGGCGGTCCAGGAGATTGTCGCTCACTACCGCGCCACCGCGGGCGGAACTCGAATGCGTTGCAGCGAGGCATGACGGTGAATCTGGAGTGGGTGTACCGTCATCTCCTGGCGGGCGGATACGCCCTGCTGATTGTCTGGACGGTCGTCCTGGTGGCTGGCTGTGCCGCAGTGTTCGGCAGGGAGTTGTGGGCGCACCCCGGCGCTCAAGCCACTGATCCCCGCAAGTAACAACCTTAGCCCGCATCTGCGGCGAGGCTGAAAGTCCGCACCCTCTGCTGGTAGAATCGCATCTACCAGTGGACATGCTGCCCAAGAGTCTGTACCCCCTCCTGCCCTACATGAGGAAGTACCGCCGCAGCTATGCGGCCGGCGCGGGATGCGTTTTGTTGTTGAACATGATCTGGGCATTGTTCCCCCAGGTCTTGTTGCGAGCAGTGAATGCGCTGCACACCGGCGTAACCCCGCAGGCGCTGATGAAGTACGCCTTCCTGCTGTTGCTGGTGGCGGGCAGCAAAGCCATCTTTCAATTTCTGACCCGCTGGATCGTAATAGGAATATCGCGCGAGGTAGAGTTCGATCTCCGCAATGACCTGTTCCAGCATCTCGAAAGCCTCTCCTACTCTTACTACCAGCGCACGCGAACGGGCGACATCATGGCGCGCGCGACCAACGACCTGAATGCGGTGCGCATGCTGCTGGGCCCGGCGATTATGTATTCGGCCAACACGATCGTGTTCACTGCGGCCGCGCTGTTCTTCATGCTCCGCATCAGTCCCATGCTGACGCTATATGCTTTCCTGCCGCTACCAGCGGTCAGCATTGTCATCCAGTATTTTGGCAAGCGAATCCATGAGCGCTTCGAGAAGATTCAGGCCATGTTTTCGGAGATTTCGGCGCGGGCGCAGGAGAATTTTTCCGGGGCTCGGGTGATTCGGGCCTATGTGCAGGAGAACGCCGAGATTTCCGCGTTTGAATCGTCCAACCAGGAATACATCGGACGCAGTTTGAAACTGGTGCGCCTCATGGGCATGCTCTGGCCAACACTGGAACTGATGCTGGGCTTCGCCATTGTGCTGGTGCTGTGGCTAGGAGGGCGGGAGGTTCTGAACCATCGGATGAGCGTCGGCGACTTCGTCGCCTTCAACACCTACATGGTGCAGCTTACTTGGCCAGTCATTGCCTTGGGATGGGTCATCAATATTTTCCAGCGCGGGACTGCTTCGATGGGCCGCATCAACGAAATTCTGGTGGAGAAGCCGGAAATTCTCGATGGACCAGAAGCTGCGGCGTGGAACGGCCGCCTGCCGGCCGCTCTCCAGGGAGAAATCGAATTTCGAAATCTGCAATTCGCGTATAACGGCAAGCCAGTGTTTAGTGGCGTTAACCTACGCATTCCAGCTGGCAGCAGTTTGGCCATTGTGGGTCCTACGGGATCTGGAAAGACCACGCTGGTCAGCCTGATTCCGCGCATCTACGATGTCGCGCCGGGCATGGTGCTCATCGATGGAAAGCCCATTAGGGAGTACCCGCTCGCATCGCTGCGGCGAAACATCGGGTTCGTGCCGCAGGAGACTTTTCTGTTCAGCGACACCGTAAGGGAGAACATCGCGTTCGGCAGGGAGGACGCAACCGAGCAAGACGTCCAGCAGGCCGCGCGGGCTGCAAATATCGCCGACGAGATCGAAAGCTTCCCCGAGCAATATCAGACGATGGTGGGCGAGCGCGGGATTACGCTGTCCGGCGGGCAGAAACAGCGAACGGCCATCGCGCGAGCCATCATTCGCGATCCCCGGATTTTGGTCTTGGACGATGCCCTCTCCAGTGTGGACACGCATACCGAAGACAAGATCCTGAACCACCTGCGCGAGGTCATGCACGGGCGCACGACGATTTTTATCTCTCACCGCGTTTCGACGGTACGGAATGCGGACCGCATTGCCGTGTTGCACGGCGGAAAAATCGTCGAGCTCGGAACCCACGATGAATTGCTTGCCCTGAACGGCTACTACACCGACCTGTACAACAAGCAGTTGTTGGAAGAAGAGCTGGCCGAAGTTTGATTTTCGATTGCCAATTGTCAATTGCCGGTTGAAGATCGAATGGATTCCATGAAACGGGTTCCCACCCGCGAGTTGCTCGACACCGATTCGGGGACGCCGGATGAAGTGGCCGCTTCTTTGGCCGACTTACGCCGTATCAACCGCTGGTTCGGCGGCGTCGCTACCACAATGGCGATGGTACGTAGTGTCGCGACAGAGACCCGCAGGTCCTCATTTTCCCTGCTGGAGGTGGCCGCAGGTTCGGGCTACGTTCCGCAGATTGCTCAGCGTGAACTGGCCAGAGACGGCGTACATATAGAAATCACCTTGCTCGACCAGCTGCGTTCTCATTTAAACGGAAACTCACGCGGTGTAGTCGGCAATGCGCTCGCACTTCCTTTCCGTGATAACTGCTTTGACCTGGTGAACTGTGGGCTATTCGCTCATCATCTGGGCCCAGAAGAGGTGATTCAATTTGTAAATGAAGGATTGCGCGTGTGCCGCGTAGCCGTGCTCATAAACGATTTGATTCGCCATCCACTGCATATGGCCCTGGTGTATGCCGGATATCCGCTCTACCGCAGCCGTCTGACACGGCATGATGCACCTGCTTCGGTACGACAGTCGTACACTGTTGCAGAGATGGAAGAAATACTAAGGCAGACGCGCGCTAGCCGGGTTCAGATTTCCAGGCATTACCTGTTTCGCATGGGCGCGATTGCCTGGAGTCCTGATGGATAAAGCATGTACGACCTGATCGTCATCGGCGGTGGACCGGCGGGAGCGGCGGCGGCCATTGGAGCCGCGCGCAGTGGAGCCCGGGTTCTTTTGCTTGAACGCGGACGTTTCCCTCGTCATAAAGTCTGCGGCGAATTCGTCTCTGCCGAATCGCTCGACCTCTTGCATTCCCTGCTCGATTCTCATGGTCGAAGCTTGCTGCGCAATGCTCAGCGGATTTCGCGGGCCCGCCTGTTTCTTGATGGCCGAGCGATCGAAACTGTGGTCGACCCAGCTGCCGCCAGCATCGCCCGTTTCGATCTGGACGCTGCACTCTGGGATGCCGCGCAGCGCGCCGGAGTCGAAGCCAGACAGCAGACCGCAGTACAGAAATTGATACCGAGTACTCCCTTTGTCGCGGAAACTTCCGCCGGAGACTTTGAGGCCACGGCCGTGGTCAACGCCTCAGGACGATGGTCGAATCTGACCACCGCACTGCACAGCAACGGCGCTGCGGGAGAAAAGTGGCTCGGGGTAAAGGCGCATTTCGCGGAAGCGGATGCCGAACCGTCCGTCGACCTGTATTTCTTCGAGGGGGGATATTGCGGCGTGCAACCGGTGGTTGCGGAAGGCTCCCGGGAAGACGGGCGCGTCAATGCATGCGCGATGGTGCGCGCGAACGTCGCCAGCACCTTGCCGGAGGTGTTCGCATGCCACTCTGCGCTCCGTGAACGGAGCCGGTCGTGGCGGCAGGTCAGCGAATCGGTGACCACGTCCCCGCTGATTTTCAGGGAGCCGCAACCGGAGGAGTGGGGCATGCTTAACGTGGGAGACGCCGCCGGCTTCGTCGATCCCTTTGTGGGCGACGGAATTTCCCTTGCGCTGCGCAGCGGCACACTAGCCGCGGAGTCGCTGGCACCTTCTTTCAAAGGCCAACGTTCCCTGGCAGGTTCCGCCCGAGCCTATAGCGAACTCTATTCGCAGCGGCTGCTTCCGGTGTTTCGGACATCCTCGAAGCTGCGGCGGTTGCTGGTTCTTCCCAAAGCTCTGCGCGCGCCTCTGCTGTTCGTTTTGCAAAACAGTCCTTCAGTGGCCCAGTACGTGGTCAGCAAAACCCGGTGAATCAGAGAATTCACTTCCCGGTGCCCAGTTCCCGGTTCTCAGCTGTCTCGACGAATCTTGCGATTGCCCCTATCATGTTCACATCACTTCCTAATCGAGGTTTTTATGGCTGAGCCGACTTATGAGGAACTCAAGGCCCGATTGGCCGAACTGGAAAAGCAAACCGAACGCAAACGCAGCGGGTCGATGGAGTTCAGAGTCAGTGAAAAGGGTGGTGTGAGTGTTTACGGACTCGGACGTTTCCCGGTGACACTGTATTACGAACAGTGGACGCGGCTACTGGAGGCTGCCGACAAGCTTCGCGAGTTCCTTGAAGAAAACAAGTCTAGGTTAAAGCTAAAAGACCAATCATGAAAACCGGGGCAGCAGGCGCTGCCCCGGGAGCACTTACGCCCTGCTCATTTATGCCGCCAGAGCGCTCACGAAGTGCTCACATACCGCGGTCTCCACGGCATACAACTTGAAGGTGATCGGAGTGGTCAAATAGGGCTTCAGGATCTCCTCCACCTTGTGGAACGTCTCGCGCTCGTAGCGCTCGATGTCCTTCTTCTCCATCCACAGGCTGATCGCCAGAACCTTCTCGGTCTTGATGTCTGGGACGAAGGGTAGAATCTCAAGAAATCCGGTTTGCTTCTTGAGAATGGGAAGAATCTCGTTTTTTGTGACTTTTACGAGTTCTTCTTTCTTTTCCCACCTGGGGGTGAACTCAAGAATACGGGCAAACATCGGGATTCTCCTTTGGTTCGTAGATTAGTAACCCAGGGACTCCCCGCTCCGGATCGGGGCCTGCCTTTAGTTTTCTGAATGAGGCAACAATACTCGCGCCTTGGGCGAAGAGTGGCGACCCGCGAAAAAAATGACGCCGAACCTCTTCCCAATTCGAATAACATCACCGAGCTTCCCTTTTTGGACTTGAGCCATCTCGGTCTAGAATGACCCTTACCGTGCCCGGAGAAGACATCCTCACCTTGCCGCCGCCCGCTGCGGATCTGCGTCTAGCCTATGGCAAAGACGCTAGTCAATTCTTTGATCTGAGACTGCCCAAGACCGGCGGACGGTTTCCGGTCGTGATGAATATCCACGGAGGATTTTGGCGTGCGAAGTATGATCTGGCGCATGCCGGACATCTTTGTGCCGCCTTGACTGCAAAGGGAATAGCGACCTGGAACCTGGAATACCGGCGGGTGGGGAATGCTGGCGGCGGGTGGCCAGGAACGTTCGAAGATGTGGTGAACGCTTACCGCTTCCTGCTGCAGAATGCCAAGCGCTACGACTTGGACGCGGCGCGAATGGTGCTCATGGGGCATTCCGCCGGAGGGCAATTGGCGCTCTGCCTGGCCGGACATGAGCCGTCGGCGAAGCGTGCGATCTCGCTGGCGGGCGTCGTCGATCTGCAAAAGGCGTTCGACCTTCACCTGAGCAACGATGCCGTAGTTGAGTTCCTAGGGGGAAAACCCAAGGAAATTGCTGACCACTACCAGGAAGCAGACCCTATGCAGCTAAACAGCAAGGCGGTGCAGTGGCTGATCCACGGCACTGCGGATGATGTAGTGCCGGCCTGGTTGAGCCGGGGGTATGTGGAACAGAAAAAGAAGCGAGGCGAAGATGTCCATCTGCTGGAAATCCCGCAAGCCGGACACTTTGATCTGATCGATCCCCATTCGGAGGCCTGGCCCAGGGTCGAGGCAACCTTGGTGAATCTCTTGTCGTGAGCGCCGAGTCATGCGGCGTTTTCGCGCTTCAATTCGTAGGACAAGTAAATCATCTGGCCCACATGGAGATGCATGTGGGTAGCGCACCGCAGAAAGATGTTGAAGCGGTTCCCCGCCCCATCTTCGCGCTGCGCGGTATAGGGCTTCGTCCAATCGTCCTCCGACTGGACCTGAATCGTCTTCAAGACGACCGCCACCGCTTCGTCGAATCGCTGCATAACTTGCTTCTTCGGCGGGCGCTCGGCCTCAGCGAATTCGCGGTCGCGATCGCGGACGTAGCCGGTCGCCCCAATCTGCGCGCCCAGGTAATAGCTGAGGTTGCCGGTAAGGTGCAGCACCAGGTGTCCAAAGCTGTTGCCGAAGGCAAAGGGCTTGGTCCAGAACTGGTCGTCAGTAAGCGGGGCGGCAAGTTCGCGGACTCTCTCGGCCAGGCTTGAGTAGCGGTCAGTGAAGGAGGCTGCGATGATCTGGTGGAGATCTGTCATTGTTTCCTCGAGCTAGGCGGCTCTCCGCAACACCAGCGCGGAATTCTTCGATCCGAATGCGATGCAATTGCAGATGGCGTGTTCGACCGCAGCCTTGCGGCCGGCCTCAGGCACGTAATCCAGGTCGCAGTCCGGGTCGGGGTTCTGCAGGTTCAGCGTTGGTGGAATCTCTCCACGCTGCATGGCCACCAGGGTCGCGGCCACTCCCGCCGCGCCGCACGCGCCTTGCGGATGCCCGATCTGCGACTTCAATGCCGACATCGGAACTTGCCGAACATGCTCGCCCAGAGCCAGCTTCAGAGCGCGGGTTTCGATCCGGTCATTGAGCTGGGTTGAGGTGCCGTGGAGGTTTACGTACTGCACGTTCTGCGGCGCGACGCCGGCTTCTTTCATCGCCAATCCAATCGCGCGCGCAGGCTCTTCCCCGCACTCCTGCAGACGCACGCGATGAAAGGCTTCGCAGGTGGATCCGTAACCGCAGATTTCCGCCATGATTCTTATCCCGCGGGCGCGCGCGTGTTCATACTCCTCCAGCACAAACATCCATGCGCCTTCGGCGAGGACGAACCCATCGCGATCCACAGAGAATGGACGGGAAGCCTTTTCCGGCGCGTCATTCCATGAGTCGGTCAGGATCTTCATTAGGATGAATCCCTTCACGATGCCCAGGGCAATAGGCGCGTCGGCGCCGCCACTCAGGACCATGTCGAGACGTCCCGATTGGATTTGGCGAAGTGAATACCCCAGTGCGTCAGTTGAGGAGGTGCAGCCGGTAGTGATGATGTGGCTGGGTCCGCGCAACCCGAAGCGCACACTCAATTCGCTGGAAAGTGTTCCCATGACGCCGGTGGGAACACAAAACAGGCTCATCTGCCGGTATTGTTCGTGAAAAAAGAGGCGGTACTGCTCTTCAGTGAATTCTTGGGAACCGCCGCCAGAGCCGAGGATCACACCGAAGCGGCGTTTTTGTTCCAGGGGCCAGGCGTCGGCGTCGATACCGGCGTCGGTCAGTGCTTCGCTGGCTGCTGCCAAGGCCAGCGGCAGTACGCGGGAAACATGCTTGCGCTCGCGCTTCTCGACCCACGCTAGCTCGTCAAAATCACGGACTTCACCGGCAATCTGCACCGGAATCTCGCTGGGATCGAAGCGGGAAATCCGTCGCACCCCACTGCGGCCTGCGAGAATCGAGTCGGCGAAGGCTGCATTGCCTACGCCATTGGGGCTGACTGCGCCCATGCCAGTAATCACCACACGCCGTTTCATCCACACCCCGCGTTGAAGACTATATACGAATGCATTCTTAGATGCAGACGCAAGCGATTCGGCGGACTTTTCTGACTAAACGACGGGGAACATGGGGAGCACAGGGATCAAGGCAACCGGTTCGAGTTTTCGGTGGATTGAGGTGGATTGTGCGCGGCCACTCTTGAACCTTTATAATCGAGCGTTTTCTGGACGGGGGCAACGTTGGCTTACGAAGACTTGCGAGATTGGCTGGCAGCGCTGGAGCGCGCCGGCGAACTGAAGCGGATTCGCACCGAAGTCGACGCAATTCTGGAAATCACGGAAATTGCCAATCGGGTGAGCAAAAGCAGGTCGGGCAAGCCGGGCGGCCCCGTGCTCCTCTTTCAGAACATCAAAGGCCACCCTGGCGCCCAGGTTCTGATCAACCAGTTCGGCTCGGCATCGCGCATGAACCTGGCTCTGGAAGTAAATGCGCTCGACGAGGTCGCCGAGCGCATTCGCGGTTTCATGGACGTGAAGTCGCCGCAGGGCTTTCTGGACAAAGTGAAGATGCTGCCCATGCTGGCCGAGATGGGCAAGTTTTTTCCGAAGACGGTTTCAACCGGACCCTGCAAGGAAGTCATCCAGCGGGATAATTTTTCGCTTCTGGATTTTCCCATCCTGCAATGCTGGCCTAAGGATGCGGGACGGTTCATCACTTTGCCTTGCGTCGTGACGCGCGATCCCAAGACCGGTAAACGCAACGTTGGCATGTACCGCATGCAGGTTTACGACGAGCGCACCACAGGCATGCACTGGCAGCGGCAGAAGGTGGGTGCAGAGCACTACCGCGAGCGCCTGCGTGAGACCCAGCAGGCTGCGTCTCTACGGGTGGATCTGATGGCGCGCACCTCGGGCGGAGCGCAGCTGGCACGAGGACAAATGCCGTCCGGCAAGATGGAAGTGGCCGTCGCCATCGGAACTGACCCGGCTCTGACCTTTTCAGCAATTGTTCCGGCACCCCCGGATGTGGAGGAATACTTGATCGCCGGCTTCCTGCGGCAGAAGCCGGTCGAGTTGGTGAAGTGCGAAACCGTGGATCTGGAGGTTCCAGCCAGCGCGGAGATCGTCCTCGAAGGCCACGTGCATCTCGACGAACTCCGCACCGAGGGGCCCTTCGGCGATCACACTGGCTTCTATTCGCTCGAAGACCAGTATCCGGTCTTCCACGTTTCCTGCATTACCCACCGCAAAGATCCAATCTATTCGACGACCATCGTTGGCAAACCACCTATGGAAGATGGCTGGATGGGCAAAGCCGTAGAACGCATCTTCCTGCCGCTGATGAAGCTCACCATCCCCGAGATCGTGGACATCAACCTCCCGGTCGAAGGCATCTTTCACAACCTGATGATCGTCTCGATCAAGAAATCCTATCCGGGCCAAGCTCGTAAAGTCATGAACGCCGTTTGGTCGCTGGGACAGGCCATGTTCACCAAGTGCATTGTGGTGGTGGATGAAGACGTAAACGTTCAGGATGTTGGCGAAGTCACGCTCAAGGCGCTGAATCACATTGACCCTGAGCGCGACATTCAGTTCACGCTGGGTCCAGTCGATTCGCTCGACCACGCCTCCCGTCGGCCGGATTACGGATCGAAGATGGGCATCGACGCCACCCGCAAGTGGTCGAGTGAAGGCTTCACCCGGCCGTGGCCGGATGAGATTCTCATGGATGAAAAGACCAAGGCGCTGGTAGACAGGAAGTGGAAGGAACTGGGGATTGAGTAGACCGAGACGCTACCTGCCCGCCGCCACCGGCTGCTTGTTTCCAGCCCTGCCGAGTGCGAGGCAAGCCAGAGCTCCTGCACCCTCGTCTCCGGCGACGATGGCCTTGTCAGCCTTAGTCTCGTAAGCGTACCCAGTGAGGGTGGCATGCATCGCAAGGCCGTTGTCGAAATGTAGATTGAATCGTGCCCAGCCATAGTGAGTCTCGCCGCCGATGTTGAACCTCAGCCCAAGGTAGCGGCCTTTGACATTCACCCACGAACCGAAATAATAGGCAACGTTGGAGCTGTTAATATGCTTCCGCGCCATTTCGGCGAATTGACCGGCGGCATACGAAGTGAAGTGCTTCTCGGGGCCAATCGCTCCTCCCGCTTTTCGCGCATTTGCTTGGGAAGGAAATTCCTTTCCCACTTGAACGCCCGCCTCACCGGAGCCGACCCCATTAACGTACAGGCCAATATTGTTGGTAGCGTGCGTGTGCAGAAAATAGAAATCCGGGACGCCGTCGTGATTGACGTCGAGACTATACGTCTGCAGACCATCGGTGCCGATTCGCACATGGGCAGGGGTGTAGACGACCTCCGCTGCTGCAGATGGGGCCAAGGCCAGCAAGCCCATCCCGGCCGCTCCGGCGGCGATCGCGTAAGTCGCGAGGCTTCGTTCCAGCTTGGAGTTAAGTGAGCGTTCAGAGCGGCTTTGCGGTCTCGACATGAACTTCTGCAGCAGTGGACAGAATTGAACCGCGGCATTATCCATCGGTTTCGCGGGGCGGTCAATACAGTTTATCCCTACGAGCTGAAGCTGCGCGGAAGGCCCGCTGCTCCTTGTCAGACTGGCCTGGATGCGCGACGCAGCACTTGCGTGACAAGTCATGCCGGGAGAGAACGTTCCCGCATTGACACGGCTAATTACGTGAGGGAAATTGCTTGTCCAGGTACAGATTCAATTCCAGCACATTCACTCGTGGCTCACCCAGAAATCCAAACTGCCGCGCAATGATGCTGTCAGCGACCAATTTTCGGACCTGTCCTTCCGAAACCCGACGCTCTTTCGCGACTCGCTGTATTTGGAACTCGGCGGCCGCTGGAGAGATATCGGGATCGAGACCTGAAGCGGAGGCGGTCACCAAGTCGATCGGTACCGGCACACCAGGGTTCTCGGCCTGAGCAGTTGCCACATCACCTTTCACGCGATCAATCAGCTTCTGATTCGTTGGTCCCAGCTGCGAGCCGTTGGAATTGGCTGCGTCATAGCTGACGGCAGAGGGTCGCGAGTGGAAATATCCAGGACCGGAGAATGCCTGACCGATGATACGTGATCCGACAATTTTCCCATCTTTCGCGATCAACTGGCCATTGGCTTGGTTTGGAAACAGCATCTGGGCAATTCCGGTCACCACCAGCGGGTAGATGATTCCCAGCAGAACCGTGGTCGCTAAAGTCATCAGTACGGCGGTAATCAGATTCTTCTTCATGACGATTCCTCTACGCCAAGCCAACCCGCGTGATCAGCAGGTCAATCAGCTTGATTCCAATAAACGGCACGATGACCCCGCCCGCGCCGTAAATCCACAAGTTGCGCCGCAATAACGCTGCTGCCCCCATTGCGCGATACTTCACGCCGCGCAGCGCCAGCGGAATCAGCCCGATGATAATCAGCGCGTTGAAGATTACCGCTGAGAGCACCGCCGACTCCGGCGTGCGCAGGTGCATGATGTTCAGCGTGTTCAGGACCGGGAAGGTCGCGGCAAACATCGCGGGGATAATCGCGAAATACTTCGCGACATCATTGGCGATAGAGAAAGTCGTCAGCGATCCGCGCGTCATCAGCAACTGCTTGCCGATTTCCACGATCTCAATGAGCTTGGTGGGATTGGAGTCGAGATCCACCATGTTGCCGGCTTCTTTGGCGGCCTGCGTGCCGGTATTCATGGCGACGCCGACATCGGCCTGGGCCAGAGCGGGAGCGTCGTTGGTGCCGTCACCGGTCATGGCGACCAGCTTGCCGTCGGCCTGCTCGCGGCGAATGAGATCCATCTTGTCCTTGGGCGTGGCTTGGGCCAGGAAGTCATCGACACCCGCTTCCCGCGCAATGGCGGCCGCAGTGAGCGGATTGTCGCCGGTGATCATCACCGTCTTGATGCCCATGGCGCGAAGCTGGGTGAAGCGGTCACGCATGCCGCCCTTTACGATGTCTTTGAGGTAGATCACGCCCAGAGTCCGGCGGTTCTCCGCAACTACCAAAGGCGTGCCGCCCGAGCGCCCGATCATTTCCACCGAATTCTGAATTTCCTTGGGAACCACGGTTCCATGCTCGGTCAGGTACTTGGCAATGGCGTCGGACGAGCCTTTGCGGATCTCACGGCCATCCAGGTTGACGCCAGACATGCGGGTCTGGGCCGAGAAGGGAATAAATGTGGCTTCCTGCGAGGCCAGTTCCCTGCCGCGCAGCCCGTAACGCTCCTTGGCGAGCACCACGATGGATCGTCCTTCGGGAGTTTCATCAGCCAGCGACGAGAGTTGGGCAGCGTCCGCCATCTGTGCTTCGGTAATGCCGGGCGCGGGGATAAATTCGGCAGCCTGGCGGTTGCCCAGCGTGATCGTGCCGGTCTTATCGAGAAGGAGAGTGTTTACGTCGCCCGCGGCTTCTACGGCCCGGCCTGACATGGCAAGCACGTTGTGCTGCACCAGGCGGTCCATCCCCGCAATGCCGATGGCAGAGAGCAAGCCGCCAATGGTGGTCGGAATCAGGCAGACCAGCAGCGAAACAAGTACGAACACGGTCTGCGGCGAGCCGGAATAGATCGCGAAGGGCTGAAGGGTCACTACGGCAAGCAGAAAGATGATGGTCAAACCTGCCAGGAGGATATTCAAAGCGATTTCGTTGGGAGTTTTCTGCCGCGACGCGCCTTCCACTAAAGCAATCATGCGGTCCAGAAACGTCTCGCCGGGATTCGAGGTAATGCGGACCTTGATTTGATCCGACAGGACGCGAGTGCCGCCGGTCACTGCGGAGCGGTCGCCGCCCGCTTCCCGAATGACGGGAGCAGATTCGCCGGTGATTGCCGACTCATCGACCGAAGCAATGCCTTCGATGATCTCGCCGTCGGAGGGAACATGCTCGCCAGCCGAAACCAGCACCAAGTCGCCGGAGCAAAGCTTGGAGCTTGGAACTTTCTCAACTTGCCCGTGGTCCAGCAAGCGATTGGCAACGGTTTCCGAGCGCGCCTTGCGCAACGTATCGGCCTGCGCCTTGCCCCGGCCTTCGGCCATAGCTTCGGCGAAGTTGGCGAACATTACCGTGAACCACAGCCAAAGCGTGATCTGGAGGTTGAACTTGAAAGCGCTTCCGCCTTTGAAGAGCAGAGCTGTGGTAATCACGCTGCCAATTTCCACCACGAACATGACGGGGTTGCCCATCATTTTTCGCGGGTTCAGCTTCAGGACGGCGTCCCACGCCGCCCGCCGTACGATTTTCCATTCCCAAATGGCTCTTTTTTTCTTTGCCATGTCTCTTTCTCTCAATCAGCCGTTCAGTACCGCCAAGCTTTCTGAATACGTCGCAAAGACTGCGGTGATTATCGCTCTGCGTTCCTCTTTAGCCACCAACGTCGTACTGCCACTACCGACCAAACGCCTTCCACTAGGCCGAAGGGCCAGGCGCCCTGAAAAAAGCCGTAAATCGATCCCAGCGCGCACGCGAAGGCGAACGCAAGAATGAACCACGTGCTTCTGGATTCCAATGCATAGGTCACCAGCATCGCCGTGACCGCAAACAGCCCAAAGGCAGATAGTCGAGACATACGCCTAGAATGTCTTCCCCGCCGCCATGAGCAAGTGCTCGAGGATCGGACCAAGACTCAGCGCTGGGAAAAACGTGAGCGCTCCAACGATGATAATCACGCCGATCAGCAGTACGCTGAACAGAGGCGTCGTTACCGGAAATGTCCCCACCGACGGTGGAACATATTTCTTTTTCGCCAGATTGCCGGCGATGGCCAGCATCGGAATGATCATCAGAAACCGGCCGGCCAGCGTGGTGATAGCTATCGTCGTGTTGTACCAAGGGGTGTTGGCATTGAGTCCGGCAAAAGCGGAGCCGTTATTGCCTGCGCCCGAAGTGAAAGCATAGAGAATCTCGCTGAGCCCGTGCGGCCCGGGATTCGCGATGCTAGAGGTGCCGAAGCCCTTTACTGATGAGATTGCAGTGAAGGTCAGGATGACCAGCGGAAAAACCAGCGCCACCAGCATCGCCATCTTCACGTCGTAGGCTTCGATCTTCTTGCCCAAGTATTCCGGCGTGCGCCCGACCATGAGACCGGCGATGAAGACCGCCAGCACGATGTAGATCAGCATGCCGTACATGCCGGCGCCTACACCGCCGAAGATCACCTCGCTCAGCATGATGTTGACCAGCGGAACCATGCCGCCGAGCGGCATATAGGAGTCATGCCAGCCATTGATGGCGCCGCAACTGGCGTCCGTCGTTACCGTCGCAAATAGTGCGGAGTTGGCAATTCCGAAGCGGACCTCTTTCCCCTCCATGTTGCCGCCGGCCTGCTGCGTGGTAACGCGTTGGTCCGTTCCCGCCAGCAGCGGGTTGCCGCGTGCCTCAGCCCAATATGCCGTAGTCACGCCGGCCAGAAAGAGAAGCGCCATTGCCGCCCAGACCGCCCATCCGTGGCGCTGCGAGCCGGTCATGCGGCCGAGGGTGTAGGTCAGCCCGGCAGACACCGCGAAGATCGAGAACAACTCGATGAGATTGCTGAACGGCGTGGGGTTCTCAAAGGGATGCGCGCTGTTGGCGTTGAAGAAGCCTCCTCCGTTTGTTCCCCATTCCTTAATGATTTCCTGCGAGGCCACCGGGCCCTGTGCAATGGTTTGATCGGTGACGGTGTTGGTCACGGTCTTGCCGTCGGTTCCCGTGGTCTGCACCGTTTGTGGCTCAACCACCTTCGCAGTGTCGTAGGGTCGGAGGTTCTGTACAACGCCCTGGGAAACCAGCAGCAGCGCTCCCACCAGGCAGAAGGGCAACAGCACCCAGAGGCAGCCGCGCACGAAATCGACCCAGAAATTGCCAATGGTCTGCATCTGCCGGCGAGCAATGCCCCGAATAAACGCGATCGCCAGCGCAATGCCGGTCGCCGCGGAAGCAAAGTTGTGATAGGCAAGGCCGGCCATCTGAGTGAAGTAACTCATGGTCGACTCGCCCGAGTATGCCTGCCAATTGGTATTCGTGGTGAACGAGGCCGCCGTGTTGAAAGCCAGGTGAGCCGGGCTGACCGCGCCAAACTTCTGCGGGTTGAACGGCAGGAAGCCTTGCAGCCGCTGCACCACGTACAACAGCAGCATCGAGACCAGGCTGAACAGGAGCATGGACGCGGCATACTCCGTCCACGCCATCTCGTGATTCTCGTCGACGCCGGTGACACGATAGAGCAGGCGTTCCAGCGGCCGCAGCACCGGGTCCATAAATGTCTTCTCCCGGCTGAACACGCGCGCCATGAAAACACCCATGGGCTTCGTGACCAGAAAGATCAGCGCGAGAAAGGCGCCAATCTGGAGCCATCCATTGATGGTCATGTCAGAACTTCTCCGGACGCAGCAGGGCGTAGAAGAGATAAATCATGGTTGCGACACAAATTGCGAGCATGATGATGGTTTCAAGGCTCATAATCCCTCACTTCACGCGATCGCAAAACCGCACATAGCCGATCGAGAGCGCAAAGAACGCAATCGTGATGGCCACAAAAAGAACGTCTTGCATAGCCGGTCTCCTAAAACTTCACCAGAATCGCCCAGTTCATGCGGTTCTCAGTCTTGCGCAGATCCGGAGCCCATCCCGACACCAGCGATCCAGGCGCACCGGTGTTGCCGCCAGGTGGGGTCACGCCGCCATCTCCGGAGAAATAGGGGACGTTGGCCGCGCGATGGTTGTATTCCCACCGAAACGTTATGTACTGGCTGGGCATGTAGTCAAACGTCGTGGAGGCGTCCCAAGCCTTGTACGGATCGCCCGGATTCTCGGTGAAGTAAGGTGTGCCCGAGGTTGCCGTTGCGCCATTGATGGGCGGCAACAACACCAGGTATCGCCCAGGATTGTTGATTTTGCCCCCGCCCATAGTAAAGGCGTACATGTCTTTGTGAAACCACAGGCGGTTGTAGACCATGAAACCGATGAAACTCTGCTTCGGGCCTTGGGCAGTATTTCCCCAGCAACTCACCCCGCCACCATGTTCGCAGCCTAGGTCGCCGGTCAGCGAGAATGCTGCCTTGCTGATGAAGTTTTCAGGATGGTCGTAATACTTGACCTGAACGCTGTCGTCGGTGTGGTAGCGTATGCGTCCGGGAAGGTTCAACGCATCCGCACCCAAAGCGTATTGATTGCCAAGAACCGAGAGCCAGCCGTTGGGCCGCCACAGAATCTGCCCTCCCACGCCCGGCCGGTGGTTGAACCGCCCGTAGGCTTGCCAGCCATTCACAAACCAGGGTTCGATCTTCAAATGCTCAGTGGGAAAAATCTGGACTCGCATGCCGTTGAAGAACCATGGCGTGTTGGAGGAGACGTATGATGGCTGGTATGCCCAGTTGTCAAAGTTGTAATAACTGAACAAGCCGACGTACGACATAAAGATTCCGGCCTGAACGTTGATGCCGTTCAAGGCGTTGATGTGGTACCCGCCATAAGCCTCCGAAATGTAGCGATACGCGTTGTCGAGGTTCCACTGGCCGCGTGAAGGGCTGGCGTCGTTGCGTGGCGTCGTCTGCGAATACATACCAAACTGCGTCATCAGACGCGCCTGAACATTGTCATAGTGGAAGTCGCCGCCCACACCGAGTTGAGTCAGCTGAAATTCGTTGGCTCGAAACACCTCGCTCGATCCGCTGATGGTGTCGTCTTTCGGGCTGTTGAAATCGTAGATGTAATCAACATCTGCCCGAATTTCCGGGGTGAAGAACTTGCTGTCAAAGGCCGGCGTCTTGGTTCTCGGGTTGCCGTTCAGCCAGGTGAAATCAGCGAAGGCGAAAGGGTCGGCCTTGACGGGCTTGGCCGGTTGCGAGGGGGCGGGAGAAGCGCCCGTCTCAGCGGAAACCATCGCGGCACTCTCTGCCGGCTTCGAGGACGTCATGGCCAGCGAAGCGCTCTGTGGCGGCTGGATGTCGGTCCGGTTAGGTTCTGTTCTTGCAGGAGGATCGACTGGCGCAGCAGAATGAGCCTGTTGGTTCTTTTCCATCT
>Ga0335079_10002035_pt1 | contig 23314 bp, 21 predicted proteins | sample Lox_Sample_33_FD_206719 | JGI IMG/M metagenome (GOLD analysis project Ga0335079, IMG submission 206719) | Soil microbial communities from Loxahatchee National Wildlife Refuge, Florida, United States - Lox_Sample_3.3 | ecosystem: Environmental > Terrestrial > Soil > Wetlands | place: USA... | reverse complement strand
TTCCATGCTGCGCTTCTCCATCTGATGCTTGAGGCCGCTCATGCGGACCTCGTTTCACCATCAGCCTGAAGCGCAGCACCCTCAATCTTCAGCTACCCACAAAACGCCGGCCGATTACTCCATCTTTGCCTCCCATCGCGTCCACGATAGCGACCAAAAAAATTTCGGGCCCGACTCGCCCGAGCGCGGAATCGGTTTATTGCTTCCAGGCCGCGAAAGCGTCGGCGAAAACCTTTTCGCCGGCCGGCCCTTTTTCGATCAGGAGGAACGCACGGCCCACTTTGCTGAACACCAGCGCGACATCGAATGCCGGCTGTTCCTTCAGCAGTTTGAGGTTGTATTGCGCATCCGTCTCGGTGCCGGAGAGACCAACCATGAAGTAATTCGGCGTTGAACGCTGCGCGCTTCCCCACAACGGCGCGCCCTCGGTCTGACCGGGGCGTTTCATCAGCATGCTCTTGATTTCGAGAATGCGCCCGAGGGGAGAATCCGGCGCGATATTGAACTCGATGTCGATCGTGTGGCTCGCCGGGAAATTGGGATCGGTGACGCGCCGGATTAGCCAGGTCATGGCAAACCCGCGATCCTGCACCTCGACTTGGAGTTTGATCGCCACCTCGGCCGGCTTGCCCTCGACCGAGATGGTTTCCGTTTTCCAAACCGCGCGACCGATGTAGTCCTTCCCGTTCGGATTGGCCGCGTCCGGCTCCGTCGTCAGCATGGCGCGTTGCGCCACCGCGGAATCGCTCTTGGTCGATGGCGAAGGCTGGCCGATACGGTCGTTGATCTTCTTCGACGGCGTGGCTTCCTTTGGCGCGGTCGTTGCGGGACCGCGCAGCGAGGCGATCATGTCGCGCGTGCTTTTGGAGAGTGCTCCGCCTTCCCAATAGGCCAGCGCAGCGCCGCCGAGGATCACGACAAGCCCAACGGCCATCCAGGCCAGCCTGCGATACGAACGCAGCGGTGGCCGCGACCGCATTTCTTCTTCGACATCGTCGGAATAGCGCGTCGCTTGTTGCGGCGGCGGACTGGACGCCAAGCCGCTGAGGCCTTCGTCGAGTTCGTGGTCCGGCAGTGGCCGAACCTGCTCGGCCTGCTGCGAGCGCCATTCCTCGTGCGCGAGCCGCGGCTCAAACGACTCGAGCCCCTTGAAGGGATCGATCGAAGGTTGCACCGCAGGCGCTGTGGAGACCGGCGTCGCCGCGATCGAGGCGGGGACCGCCGTGCTGAACGACGGCTGCATCGAGGGAGCGGCCGGTGGCGCGACCGTCGGACGGGCAGCGGGACTAGCCGACGCCGAACGCCCGGAGTCGGCAAAATCGCGGAACTCCTTGAGCGCGTCGTCGATCATGGCGCCAGGTTCCGGGTGTGGCTCGCTGAGCACCGGCCCAGGCGCGGCGGCGGGCGCCTGTTGCGTCGCTGTCGGTGCGTTTGACTCACCATCGGGACGCCGCGCCATTTCGGCGGCCATGCGTTTCGCCGCCCGCTCGGCTTCGTCGCGCTGGGCCTTGTTGACCGCCTCGCGCCGCAGCCGATCAGCCGCTTCATGCTGGGCCGCCCGATCAGCATCGGCTTGCAGCGCAATCCTCTCGGCGTCCTCGCGCGCGACCCGTTCGGCTTCCTCCCGCCGCGCCGCCCTCTCGGCCTCTTCGCGGCGCGCGAGCTTCGCGGCCTCCTCCCGGCGTGCCGCCTGTTCGGCTTCCGCCCGGCGAGCGGCGATCTCCGCCTGCTCCCGCCGCGCCGCTTCGGCGGCGCGCTTGGCGACCATCGGATCGGGTCGCGGCATATCGCGCGCGCGGCGGGCCGATTCGACCTCCACCCTGCGAATGGCCTCTTCGAGCGCAAGCCGTTCTCGGGTGATCTCCGATTCGTCGAGCGGCGGAACCGTTCCGCGCAACTGCACCACCAGCGCGTTGCGCGCCCGCTCATAGAGCACGCGCCGGTTCTCGGCGGTGTCCTTGTCGAGAGTCATGACAGCGCGGGTAATGAGCGGGTGATAGTCAGCCATCGAACTTTGAGCTCTTACATCGGGCGACCGAAGTCCCCTCGCCTTCAGGTCTCGAACGGATTGCGCATCAAGATCGTGTCCTCGCGTTCCGGACTGGTTGACAGCAGCGTCACCGGGCAGCCGGTCAACTCCTCGATCCGGCGCACATATTTGATCGCTTGCGCCGGCAGCTCGGCCCAGGAGCGCGCCCGCGCGGTGCGTTCGCCCCAACCCGCCTCCGTCTCATAGATCGGCTCGACCCGGGCCTGCGCATGCGCGCTCGCAGGCAAATAGTCGATTGCGCGTCCATCGAGGCGGTATCCGACGCACACTTTGATCTGGTCGAACCCATCGAGAATATCAAGTTTTGTCAGCGCAAGCCCGTCTATTCCGCTGGTGCGTACGGTTTGTCGCACCAGGACCGCATCGAACCAACCGCAGCGCCGCGGGCGGCCGGTCACCGTTCCGAATTCGTTTCCGCGATCGCCGATTTTGCGGCCTATTTCGTTATTCTGCTCGGTCGGAAACGGACCGTCGCCGACGCGCGTCGTATAGGCCTTGCAGATACCAAGCACGTAGCCGATCGAACTCGGCCCGAGCCCCGATCCGGTCGCGGCCTGCGCCGCCACCGTATTCGAGGACGTCACGAACGGATACGTGCCATGATCCACGTCGAGCAGCGCGCCCTGCGCGCCTTCGAACAAAATCCGTTTACCCTCACGCCGCTTCTCGTCGAGCAGCGACCACACCGAGTCCATGAACGGCAAAACCTGAGGCGCAACCTTGGCGAGATTGTCATAGACTCGTTTCGCGGCGACCGGCTCGAGGTTGAGCCCGCGCCTTAGCGCATTGTGATGCGCCAACAGCTGATCGATCTTGTCGCCCAGCACGGTGAGGTCCGCAAGATCCATGAGCCGGATTGCACGCCGGCCGACCTTGTCCTCGTAGGCCGGGCCGATGCCGCGCTTGGTCGTGCCGATGCGCGCGTTGCCGGACTCGCGGATCGCATCAAGCTCCTGATGCAGCGGCAGGATCAGCGTGACATTTTCGGCGATACGCAAGTTGTCGCGCGTGACCTCGACGCCCTGCGAGTTGAGCTGCGCGATCTCCGCGATCAGCGCATACGGATCAAGCACGACACCGTTGCCGATGACGGAGAGTTTTCCGGAACGCACCACGCCGGAAGGCAGCAGCGAAAGCTTGTAGGTCTTGCCGTCGATGACGAGCGTATGGCCGGCATTGTGCCCGCCCTGGAACCGGACGACGATGTCGGCCTGCTCGGAGAGCCAATCGACGATCTTGCCCTTACCCTCGTCGCCCCACTGCGAGCCGACCACAACCACATTCGCCATGCCGAACCCTTCTCCCAAGCGGGCAGCCGCTCAACGCTCTCGGCCTGGGCGATCGCTGGGGCTTGTTCCCGGATAAAGGATGGCGCCGCCCGAGGCAAGACGCACACGGGCGCGCCGCCGCTCCTCAAAATCCGACAATCCACCGACTATTTCAATGGCTTGCGTGCCGCCGAATCGCGGTCCGCAATTCCGTTTTAGCGGCGCGCGTCGAAGAACACCGTCTTTGCCGCCGGCCAGTGCAGCCGCCAGCCGAGCTTGATGTCCTTGACCTCGCCCGACTGCGCGTCGAACGCCCAGGCCAGCACGCCGCGCCGGTCCTGCGTGTCCTTTTGCGTCGGCGGCGTCGTGAGCGGCAGCATTTCGACCACGATATCCGAAGTCTCGCTCACCGGAAGCTGGTCTTCGACCGTGACCTTGATCGGCATGTCGTGACCGTTCCGCACCGTGATCTTGAACTCCCGCTCGTCGATTTTCGACGACGTGATGATACCGGTCGTGCTCTCGTTGCGGCGAACCATGGCCCGCGTCACTTTCACCTTCTCGTCGGCGCCGAAGCCGAGCCGCACGGTTTCATCCTTCGGCGTGAGCGCCATCGCGCCCCGGCCGACAAAGATGCCGTCACGGTAGAGGCTGACCCGGCCCGGCAACAGCGGAGCATCCTCCACCTGTTTGAAGCTCGCTTCGAGATAAGCCGTATCGTCGAGCGCGGGCGTCGCACGCACCATCAGATCCGGCGCAAGATTGGCCGACGCGACGCGGAAGCTCTTTGCCCCTTCGCTCGCGCCGACGCTGACGCGCCCGCCGATGCGGAACACCACCTGGAAGCCGCCGGATTCCACCGTCGCCTCGCGCTCTTCGGCCGGCGCGGTATCGCGCAAGCCTCCGCTGGCCGGTGCCGTCGCTTTCGGCGGCGCCAATGGCGCTGCCAGGTTGCGTTGATATTGCGATATTGACCGGTCCAGGTCGGTCTTCGCCGCAGCCGGCTCGGTGAGGCGTACGATTAATGGACGCAATTCAGGCGCGTTGCCGCCCTTGGCCGTGCGTACGGTGGATACAGTCAGCGCAACGTCGGTCCAATCCTCGCCGGTCTGCTGCACGATCTCCGCGCGGCGAACCAGCTCAAGCGCGGGTTTGCGGTCTTTGGTTCCGGTATCGAGCCGCGCGTCGTAGAGCGGCAGCCAGCGCGCGCCACGCACCGAATAGCTCACCCGCAGAACCGCCGAGCCGGGGGCATCGGCGCTGAGATCCACGCGGACCTCCATCTTTCGTGGCGGATTGCTGCGCGCATCGGATTGCAGCCGCGCCAGCTCGCGGTCGATATCGCGTTGCTTGAGCTTCGAGGCGCGAATCGCCGCATTGACGGCGGTGAGTTCCTCCGACACCGCGGCGAAGGCCGTCCGCCAATCGGCGATCGGTCGCGCGTCGCCTTTCTCGCCGAGGCCGAGCGGAACGCTGTTGGCGAATCGCTCGGCAAAATTCTTGCGCGCCGTGTCGGCGGCGATCTTGTCGTCGAGCACGGCGCGTTCGTCCTTGAGCGCCTCGATTTTTTTCTCCAGCTCCGGCGTCGACGACGCAGGCTCCGGCTTCGGCGTGCGCGCATCGATCGAGCCGATCACGAGCCGTCCCGCGAATTCGCCTTCCACGCGCAACGAACTCGGGTCGAGCGTGAGCGGAAAGTCGCGGCCGATCAGCGTGGCGTCACCGCGCGGCAGGTCGACGCGAATGATCCGCGTTATCGTGGCCCCGTCCGGATAGACGATGACCGAATCGATCTTGGATGTGATGTCAACTTCGGCGGCGTCAGCCGAAATCACCCCGGCAAGCAGGGTGCCGGCAATCAGCAGGCTTTTCATTGGTGTCCCTCGATGAGCGCATCCTCCCTGCCTCCAGGAACTCGCGAAATTCCGGTTTCCGTAAGGCGGGCTCACGGCGAGAACGGGGCGTGCCCCGCGCCCCGGCCGGCCTGATCGTAACCCTCCGCCTTGGCTGAAACCAGGACCGCGCCGTTTCAATCAAAACTTCAGCGGCCTTGCCTGCTGCACCTGCGGCAGCGCGCGCACCTTTGCCAGGACAGCGGCCGGCAATTCGCCGTCGATCTCAATCAGCGCAATGGCATTGCCGCCCGGCGCCTCGCGCCCGACGTGGAAGGTCGCAATGTTGATGCCGGCCTCGCCCAGCGTCGACGAGAACCGCCCGATGAAGCCCGGCTTGTCGAGGTTGGTGATGTAGATCATCGACGGGCCGAATTCCGCGTCCATGCGGATGCCCTTGATGTTGACGATGCGCGGCCGCCCGTCGGCGAACACCGTGCCCGACACGAACCGCGTCTGGTTCTGCGTCGTGACCGTGACCGTGATCAGGCTGTCGTAATCGCCGGCGGCGTCGCGCGTCGTCTCCTCGACCGCCATGCCGCGCTCCCGTGCAATGACCGGCGCCGACACGACGTTGACGTCGCCGAGCATCGGCCGCAGCAGGCCCGCAAGCACCGCCGAAGTGAGCGCCTTGATCTTCATGCGCGCCACCTCGCCTTCGTAGGTGATGTGCAGCTCCTTGATGGCGTCTTCGGTCAGCTGGCCGGCGAACGAGCCGAGCTTTTCCGCAAGCGAAATGAACGGCTTGAGCCGCGGCGCTTCCTCCGCCGTGATCGATGGAAAATTCACCGCATTCGAAATGGCGCCACGCAGGAGATAATCCGACATCTGCTCGGCGATCTGCAGCGCGACGTTTTCCTGCGCCTCCGTCGTGGCCGCGCCGAGGTGCGGCGTGCAAACCACATTGGGCAGCTTGAACAACGGATTGCTGGTCGCCGGCTCCTCGACGAACACGTCGAACGCCGCGCCCGCCACGTGCTTCGATTCGATGGCCTGCACCAGCGCCGCCTCGTCGACCAGCCCGCCGCGCGCGCAATTGATGATCCGCACGCCCTTCTTCATCACGCCGAGCGCTTTCGCATCGATGATGTTCTTGGTCTTCTCGGTGAGCGGCGTGTGCAGCGTGACGAAGTCCGCGCGCTTGAGCAGGTCCTCGAGCTCGACCTTCTCCACGCCGATATCCATCGCCCGCTCCGGCGACAGAAACGGATCATAGGCGATCACCTTCATCTTCAGTCCGATCGCGCGGTCGGCGACGATCGAGCCGATATTCCCGCAGCCGATCACGCCTAAGGTCTTCCCGAAAATCTCGACGCCCATGAACTTGTTCTTTTCCCATTTTCCCGCGCGGGTCGATGCGTCGGCCTCGGGGATCTGCCGCGCGAGCGCCAACATCAGGCTGATCGCGTGCTCGGCCGTGGTGATCGAATTGCCGAACGGCGTGTTCATCACGATGATGCCGCGCGCCGTCGCCGCCGGAATGTCGACGTTGTCGACGCCGATGCCGGCGCGCCCGATCACCTTCAGATTCTTCGCCTGCTCGAGGATTTTCGAGGACACCTTGGTGGCCGAGCGGATCGCCAGTCCGTCGAAGCCGTTGATGAGCTCGGCGAGCTTGTCTTTCTCCTTGCCGAGGTTGGGCTGGAAATCGACGTCGACGCCGCGATCCTTGAAAATCTGCACGGCGGCATTCGAAAGCGCATCGGAAATGAGAACGCGAGGGGTCATTGTTTCTACCTTCATCAATCGTTTCATTCTTCACCTCTCCCCGCTTGCGGGGAGAGGGAAGAGAGCGTCACGCCGCTTTCGCGAGCGCTTCCTTCGCCTGCTGGTAGGCCCAGTCGAGCCATTGCGTGAGCGCTTCCACATCGGCGCGCTCCACCGTCGCGCCGCACCAGATGCGCAAGCCCGAGGGCGCATCGCGATAGGCGTCGATGTCGTAGGCGACGCCCTCTTTCTCCAGCGCCGCGGCAAGGCCTTTGACGAATTTCGCTTGCGCATCGGCGGAAAGTTTCAGCACCACTGGATCGACCACCTTCAGGCACACCGACGTGTTGCTGCGGCATGCCGGATCGTTCGCCAGGAATGCGATCCACGGCGTGCGCGCGACCCAATCGGCAATGACTTTCGCATTGGCATCGGCCCGCGCCATCAGCGCCTTGAGCCCGCCGATCGATTTCGCCCAGTTCAGCGTGTCGAGATAGTCCTCGACGCACAGCATCGACGGCGTGTTGATGGTCGCGCCCTCGAAAATTTCCTCGTTCAGCTTGCCGCCCTTGGTGAGCCGGAAGATTTTCGGCATCGGCCACGCCGGCGCATGGCTCTCGAGCCGCGCCACTGCGCGCGGCGAAAGCACCAGCATGCCGTGCGCGCCTTCGCCGCCGAGCGCCTTCTGCCAGGAGAACGTCACCACATCGAGCTTCGGCCAGTCGAGCGGCTGCGCGAACGTGGCCGAGGTCGCATCGCAGATCGTGAGCCCCTCGCGCTTCGCCGAAATCCAATCGGCATTCGGCACGCGCACGCCCGAGGTCGTGCCGTTCCAGGTGAATACCACGTCGGTGGCCGGATCGACCTTCGCAAGATCGGGCAGCTCGCCATACGGCGCTTTCAGCACCGCGATGTCCTTGAGCTTGAGCTCCTTCTGCACGTCGGACACCCAGCCTTCGCCGAACGATTCCCAGGCCAGCATGGTGACGCGCCGCGGCCCGAGCAGCGACCACAACGCCATCTCGACCGCGCCGGTGTCGGACGCCGGCACGATGCCGATGCGGTAGTCGGCGGGAACTTCGAGCACTTCGCGCGTGAGATCGATCGCGCGCTTGAGCTTCGCCTTGCCGGCTTTCGACCGGTGCGAACGTCCGAGCACGGCGTCGGTGAGGGCTTGCAGGCTCCAGCCGGGGCGCTTGGCGCAGGGGCCGGAGGAGAAATGCGGCACGGTCGGCCGCTGAGCGGGCATCTTGGCCATAGGGTCCATCCTTCCAGATGGGCGCCCCTCGGTGGGGAGGGGTGTCCCGCGGGTGGGAATAAGGAAGGCTGTGCGTGCAGTCAAGGAAGAAAACTGTGCAGCCCAATGGCCGGCGCGCCGTGCGCCGGAATGCAAATCAAGTCAAACCGATGAATGGTTAACCACCGCGCGGCACAACTGCTCAATCCTCGTCTTCTTCCAGCTCCCCGATGTGGTGCTGGGCGTAAAGCTCGAGCCCGAGCTTCGCCACGAGGTCGAGCTGCGTTTCGAGGAAATCGATGTGCTCTTCCTCGTCGTGCATCAGCTGCTCGAACAGATCGCGCGTCACGTAATCCTTCACCGCATGACAATGCGTGGCCGCTTCTTCGTACAACGCGCGCGCCGAAACTTCCGCCTGCAGATCGCAATCGAGCACTTCCTTCACCGTCTGCCCGATGTGCAGCGGGTCGAGCACCTGCATGTTGGGAAAGCCGTCGAGGAAGATGATGCGCTCGACCAGCTTGTCGGCGTGCTGCATCTCCTCGATCGATTCCTTGCGCCAATATTTGGCCAGCGCCTTGTAACCCCAGTTGTCCAGCAGCCGGTAATGCAGCCAGTACTGGTTGACGGCGGTGAGCTCGTGGCGCAACCCCCGGTTCAGATATTCAATGACCTTGGCATCGCCCTTCATGCGCAGTGCTCCCGTCGCTGACGCGGTATTGCGCCGCATCATGCCACCGGCCCGGAATGAATGTAAATTCTGGACTAGCCGCTATCTTTGCAGTTTTCACAGCCGACCGCGGCGGCACCAAGCGCCTCATCCATGATCCGGCGAATGGTGGTCGCACAGCGCCCGCATTGCGGGCTGCAGCCGAGACAGCCGTAAACCTGGCCGGCCGACCGCACCTTATCGGCGGCTCTCACCGCGGTGCGGACATCATGGTCGCTCAAGACGTTGCAAGAACAAACGATCATTTCGCGAATTCGGACCCTGTTTCGATGATAGATACGCCAGAGCGGACCCCAGCAAAAGCCGACTACATTACATTTGATCTAATCTTTGGGCTTCGGGCCTCGATCGGTCGCCGTATCCCTAACGTTTGGCGACCATGCCCCGTTCAGGCGGCCACATCGGTTAACGCATCGATAATATCGGCGACCACGGCCTCGACCAGGGACTTGTCGTCGCCCTCGCCCGTATCTGACATCAGCAATCCGTGTCAGGACGCCCTGATCGCGGCCCACAGGCTTTTCGCCTTGCGGTCTGCGGCCATCCACCAGCCGCAAATGCCGAGCGCGATGGTGGCAACGATCGGACCCGACAGCCAGTCCCAGGCCGTCAATGTCACCGGCAATGCGATGGTGCTGACGCCGATCTGAAACCCGCCGGAGGCGAAGCTTGCGGGGTTTTCGCCTGGCAGGCTCGCAGGCAGATTGATACTGATATGGGCGAGCAGATTGCCGCCGAGCGCCAGCAGGCCGAGCGCCAATAAGCCGGCGACCAGCCCTTGCAGCGCCATTTCGGTCGCGATCTCGCGTCGCACCTGGCTTTGCTCCCAACCGATCACGCGCAGGATCGCTAACTCTCGGCTGCGCTCCACCAGATTGCCAAACACAAAGGTGGCGCCGAGCGCCATCGCCGCCAATGCGCCGGCCAGCACTGCCACGATGCGAAAACGGCCGATGGTCTGCGACACGCCGCCGAACAGTTGCAGCATGGTGCCGGGCGAGGTCACCGAGGCGTGCGGCAGCCAGCCAGCGATGCGGCTCTTGATCGATTCGGTCTGTGCCATGTCGGACAGTTTCAAGAACACTTGGTTGACTAGGTTGGTCGGCAGATTGGCAAGCCGGCGCGCCTCGTCGATGTCCATATAAAAATTGCTGGCGACGATCTGGCTGCCTTCCAGGATGTCGGCAACGCCGGTGACAACATATTGCTCGCCGCCAATGTCGACGCTCGATCCTGGCTTCAATTGGAAGAACGCACCATAATGCCGCTCGACCAGGACTTCGCGCGCGCCCGGATTAGGCAGCCGGCCCTGGATCAGCCAATTTCGAATCTTGCCCGGCCCGAGCGCCGGGGCGTCGGCGGCGAGCGGCACGCCCGTGATGGAGACGAAACGGCCCTTGCCGAGGTTCCATAACAGCACGAAGCCTGCCGCTTGGCTCACGCCCGGCTCCGCCGCCAGCCGCTTCAGCTCATCGGTGGTGATCGGCTCGGCCGAGTACGGCAGGATGATACCCATCTCTTTGGGCACCGCCGTCTCCATCGCGCTGCGCTGCACGATCAAATCGGCGCCGAGATTGCGGAACGGCACAGTCGCGAGATCGGCAAAAGCGCGGCTCAATATGTCGAGCGTGGTCACGAGCGTCACCGCCAGCGCGATGCCCGCGATCAGCAGCGCGGTGCGTTTCCAGCGATAGACTAGCTCGCTCCGCACATAGCGCCAATGAATGGCCATGCTATTTCCCCAGCGCCGCGTTCACCGCCGACTGAAAATCGGCGATCGTCCATAAGCCATTGAGCCCGAGCGGGTTGTCGGCTTTGGCCGGAAAATCCTTGAACACCACTTGCGTGCCGTCGGGCCGCTTGAAGCTCTTGCTGCCGTTGATCAGCAGCAGAATCGGCACATGACCCTTCTCGCCGGCGGCTTTGATGCGCTTCTCGCCCGCCGCGCTTTCGGCATCGAGCTCGACCACTTTCACGCGCGCGCCGAGCGCGCCAAGGAAATCGTGCACGGGCTTGAGCGCGCTCTGCACCGGGGAATGCGGCAAGGCGATGATTTCGACGGTCGGTGGCGCGGCCCACGCCGAATTCACCAGCACGGCAAGCGCTGCACCGGCCACAACGCCAGCGATAACGTCTCTACGCGTGGTCATTGCTGATCCTTCCATCTTTCATCTCCACGACATTGCCGGCCTTCGCCGCCACGTCGGGATCATGCGTTACCATCAGCAGCCCGGTGCCGTGGGTGCGGCCGAGATCGAGCAGCAGTTCGAGGATGGAGGCGCCCGTCTCCTGGTCCAGATTGCCGGTCGGCTCGTCGGCTAGGATGATGGATGGACTGTTCATGAGTGCGCGCGCGATCGCGACGCGCTGCTGCTCGCCGCCGCTCAGCGTGCCGGGGTGATAGTCAAGCCGTGCACCAAGTTCCACCTGTGTGAGCAGATCGATGGCACGCTGGCGGCGCTCGGCCGCAGTTGTGTCGGCCGCGAAGACGGTCGGCAGCATCACATTGTCGAGCGCCGTGAGCGACGGGATCAGGCTGAAGCCTTGGAACACGATGCCGATCGAACGCTGGCGCAGTGTCGCCATCTCGCCATCACTCATGCCGGCAAGCTTGTGGCCCATGATGAAGACATCGCCGTCGTCGGGCTGCTCCAGCCCGGCGATGACGCCAAGCAGCGTGCTCTTGCCGGAGCCCGACTTGCCCATAATGGCGGTGAATTGCCCGGCATTGACGGCGAGATCGACGCCCTTGAGAACTTCCACGTCGCCATAGCGTTTTTTGACGCCTTGAACACGGATGATCTGTTGCTGTGCCGCCGGCGCTCCGCCCGATGAAGGTGCAGCCTTGGTAAGCATTGCACTGCGGCTCATGCGAGACTCCATCATTCGGCGCGCAGCAGCGACCACGGCTGCGGACGCGGCAAAGCGAGAACGGCAAGGACGGCGAGCAGACTGATCGCGATACTCCCGGCGGCAGCAATGCCGGCGGTCAGCCATGAGATCGACATTGGCGCGCTAATGGTTTGCGTGCGATCGACCGTCGCCGTCGGGATGAAATGCGGAGTTGAGCTCAAGTCCCAGGGCAGATCGACCGTCACCGAGACATGGCCGAGCGCAAGCACGACGACTAGCGCAACAACAACCCCGGCCACGGTGCCGATCACCGCAAGCGCCAGATTTTCGACTAGCACCTGTTCGCCGATGTGGCGCCACGACCAGCCGATCGCCTGCAGAATGGCCATTTCGCGTCGGCGCTCGGCCACTGAGGTGGCGGTCGCGCGCCATACAAAAGCGGCGGCAAAAACGCCGATGATCGCCGCGATGATCAGGCCCATGCTTTGCGACAGGAACAGCACGCCGGACAGCGCGTTGCGCATCGACAATTCGCTCGACACCACGCCCTTCTTGCCGATCAGCGCCGTGATCTTTTCCACCACGCCTTGCAACTGTTCGCGATTTACCTTGACCAGCACGAGATTGACGTCGTCCGAGCCGAAGGGATATAGCGCGCGCACCTGCGGTGCCGCCGCCGCCAAGGCTTGCGCAACGGGAAGGGCCATATAGACGTCGGCGCGCACCAGCTTGCCGCTGCGCGCAGCATCGACGATGCCGGCGACCGGAAATTTATCCGCGCCGACGTTTATGGTTTCGCCGACGTTCACTTTATTCTTGCCAGCGAAATCGCTGTCCACGAGTACGGCGCGGCTTGCTGCATTGATCGGCTTGCCATCGGTCAGGCGTTGGGCGAGCCCGGCGAGCCCGACCTCACTATCGTCAATGCCAAGCACGGACTCATAACGATCCGACTCCAGATCCCACATATAGACCGCCCGCGTCAGCGCGATGACTCCGGGGATCGCTTTGATCTGAGCAACAATATTGGCGGGGAGCAGCGCGTTGGGATGGGGAAACACCAGGCCTTCGAGCTTGGGTGGGATGTCGCCCTGCTGTTGCACGATCACGTCGGCGCCGACTGTTTCGATCGGCACCCGCAGCGCGCGCGCGTAAGACGTCGCGAGCGAGGTGAGCACCATGGTCGCGAGCACCGCAAGCGCGATGCTGACCGCGGTCACCAGCGAGCGGCCGCTCCGGAACATGAGTTCGCTCGCTGCGTAGCGAAGCATACTGACGACCCTTTCGAAAAATCGGTCACTCTTACCCGGGAACACAGCCAGCCTCATTGATCTGGATCATATGGGCCGGCGGCGAAGAATGTGCTCAAACGTCGCGATTGGCACAACGCGGACCTCCGGCGATGTCCGCATGCGCGCCGCTTGCGGGGACATAGCGGACATCAGACGCGACTGACGCGGGCGTGCTGAATTGCGTCCACACGGCCTGGCGACTGTCGACCGCTCAGGCGGCCACGTCGGTCAGCACGTCGACAATATCGTCGACCACCGCCTCGACCAGCATCGCTATTTCTTGAGTCCGGCGACCTTGGCGGCAGCGTCCCATTTGACGGTCTCGCGCGCGATGAGCTTGGCAAACTCATCCGGCGAGCCGCCAAGCAGCTCAAAACCTGAGGCCTGCAGCTTGCTGGCGACGTCGTCGGATTTGAGTGCCTTGTTGGCGGCGTCGGCAAGTTTGTCGATCACCGGTCGCGGCGTGCCCGTCGGCGCCATCAGGCCGAACCAGACGCTGCACTCGAAATCGGGTAGCAACGCTTCGGCGATGGTCGGCACGTTCAGCGCAATGCGCGGGCGTTTGCCCGAACACGAGGCGAGTAGCTTAACGCGGCCTGTTTCGACGTGCGGCATGATCGTCGAGGCTACCCCCAACGCCATTGATAGGCGGCCGGCGACCAAATCGGTGACTTGAGGCGGGCTGCCCGGGTAGGGCACATGGACGAGTTTGATGTTCGCATGCTTGCTGATCAGTTCCATGGCGAGATGCCCAACCGTCCCGGGCCCGACCGACCCGTAGGTGAGTTCGCCGGGCTTCGATTTCGCCAATGCGATGAGTTCGTTCAGGTTCGATACACCGAGCGACGGATGCACGGCGAGGACGAGCGGCAGGCTGGTCAGCGACGTGATCGGAGCAAAATCTTTCACGAAGTCAAAGCGGAGGTTGGCTTGAATAGCCGAATTGGTGACGTTTGATAGCGTGCTCAGGAACAAAGTGTAACCGTCCGCTGGCGCACGCGCGACGGATTCGGCGGCTAGACTGCTGCCCGCGCCTGGCCGCGCCTCGACAATCACCTGCTGACCGAGCGTCTTACTCATGAAATCGCCGACCAACCGGGCGGTGATGTCAGCGGCCGAGCCGGGCGGAAAGCCAATGATCAGGCGTATCGATCGTGACGGAAAATCGTCAGCACGCGCTCCTGCCACAGCGACGGTCAGCGCCATGCTCAGCCCCAATACAGCAATGCGATGCATGATCGTCCTCCCTCAGTGGTGGCTGCTGTTCTTGTCCAAGCTTTTGCCGCCAAGCCGGCCGGTTGTGGTGGCTTCGTCAAGTTTGGAAAATCATCCTAATTGAGCGAAGGTCAGAACGCGATGCTGCTTTTTGGCACATCGAAAATAATAACACTTTTGCTGTTGAGCCTCAGCTGCCACGTCTTTGTTCAGAAAGGATACGCTTGATCGCTTTCCAGACCACTCAAGGCCTTGTAGGCTTTGAACAAGCTGCTTTTGAACAAGCTGCTCTTGAAGCGAGATGTGCCGAAATCATCTCGGGTGAAACGGGCACTCGACCAATCGAGGCCGCCCAGCGAGCGGCCTCATTCACGACGATGATGTCTCTTTGCGCGTAATCCGGCGACTAGGATTGGCCACGGCGCGTAGTTTCGCGCGGAGCCCAGAAAAGCAGAAGTCGGTGAACAGCCGACATCGAGTAGTTGAAGTGCTGTTGCGTGACCGCGTGTTCGCGGTCCAGCTGGTATGAATGATGCCAAAGCCACAAAGTTGGTAGCCTTGGGAGAATCAGACAATGCTAAATTTCATTCAAACCATACTCGATTCCTCGACGCTATCGCCACACGGGTACTGTCTCACGTGGCAACCGGAACTAATTTGGCTGCACGTTGTCTCCGATACGATCATCGCGATTGCTTACTTCTCTATACCCTTTGCGCTTTCGATATTTGTTTCAAAGCGGCCCGATGTCGAGTTCGGCTGGGTGTTCTGGGCATTTGCGATTTTTATAATGGCTTGCGGGACGACCCACTTATTTTCAATTTGGACACTTTGGATTCCAGATTACGGCATTGAAGGATTAGTCAAGGCGGTTACCGCGATTGCATCGATTGTAACCGCGGTGATGCTCTGGCCCTTGCTGCCAAAACTTTTGGCACTGCCAAATCCGACACAACTTCGAGAGGCTTATGCGGCACTCAAACTTGAAACCGAAGAGCGACGTAAAGCCGAAGAAATGCTTCGTCAATCGCAAAAGATGGACGCGATTGGACAACTTACCGGAGGTGTCGCGCACGATTTCAATAACCTTCTCACAATCATCATGGGAAACCTGGAACTTGCACAGCAGAAACTGGGGACTTGGGTGCAGGGTGCTGAGCAGCAAGTGCGGCGAGTCGTTGACAACGCAATGACCGGTGCTCGACGCGCCGCCACTCTCACGGAGAGGCTTCTTGCATTCTCTCGATGTCAGCCACTTGATCCCAAGCCTACCGACGTAAACAAACTTATTCTCGGGGTCTCTGATTTTTTCCGTCGCACACTAGGCGAAAACGTCAACCTTGAGATCGTCAACAGCGCTGGACTTTGGCACGTCGAGATTGACCAAAGCGCACTGGAGTCTGCGATTTTGAACGTCGTTGTAAATGCACGTGATGCAATGGCCAACGGTGGAGGCAGACTGACGATCGAGACGAGCAACGCATATCTCGACGAAAATTATTGCCGTGGTCATACCGACCTTCGTCCAGGCCAATATGTCCTGATTGCAATAACCGACACCGGCTGCGGAATGAAACCCGAGATATTGCAACGCGCATTCGAGCCGTTCTTTACAACAAAGATTGCCGGACAAGGGACGGGACTCGGCCTCAGTCAGGTCTATGGTTTCGTCAAACAGTCAGGAGGGCACGTCACGATTGATAGTGAAGTTGGAGAGGGCACGACCGTAAAGATATATCTACCGCGTTCATCGCACGGCGAACCTACGGCTGAAGACGCTACTGAAGAAGCTGTTGGTGGACACTCTGGGGAAACAATTTTGGTCGTTGAAGACGATCCTGACGTCCGGTCATACGTCGTCGAGATATTGAAGGAGCTTCAGTATGAAGTCCTTGCGACTCATGATGGCAACTCAGCGCTCCAGTTGCTTGACTCGACGAACCCTCGAATCAATCTGCTTCTGACCGATGTGATATTGCCCGGTCTAAACGGGCGTGAGCTGGCGGAACAGATTAAGAAACGGCAGCCGACCGCCAAAGTTCTTTTCATGACAGGCTATTCACGAAATGCGATTGTTCATCAAGGTCGATTGGATGCGGGAGTCGACTTGATCCAAAAACCGCTCACACAAGTTGCGTTGGCTACGAAGATTCGAGATTTGCTCGACGCAAGAACTTGAGCGGTGTTTTCCGGCGTGACCAATGGTATCAGTCGAACCTGCACTGGACAGTGAGCGCGAAAGGTACGCCGTTCGTCCAGTCGTCGCTTAAAGTTTGAAGGAGGCGTTTGCGTTGTTGTCGTAGGTGATCGGGACTGACGGCTTTGAAAAAAAATTTGCGCAATAGTTGAGTGTCGCGATTGGCACATCGCCGACCTCCGGCGATGTCCGCATGCGCGCCGCTTGCGGGGACATCGCAGACATCAGACGCGCCTGACGCGGGCGTGCTGAATTGCGTCCACACGGCCTGGCGACTGTCGACCGCTCAGGCGGCCACGTCGGTCAGCACGTCGACAATATCGTCGACCACCGCCTCCACCAGGGACTTGTCGTCGCCCTCGCCCATGACGCGGATCACGGCTCGGTGCCGGACGGCCGCATCACCAGCCAGCATAGCCGTTGAGGTCGCAATGCACCCGCAAGCGGACTCGTTGTGCTCTTGTTGAGCTTTGTCGATCCTGACCCCCTTTGCGTCTGTTCGTGAACGGTAATTTCTGCACTGCAAACTTGACGGCTGGACCCATTACGGAACTCTGAATTTTCTGATTAGCTCCCTAGTCTAGTGAGACAGCTTTTCTCTTCCTACCCTCGGGGCCGACGACGCGTGATCGCGCACTATCGCTGCCGGACGGTCATCGGTGCGAATCCCTGATTTGTCGACCGCGTATTTAGTGAGTGAAAGAGGTGGTGATTATGTCCTTCTCCAACGCACGTTCCCTGCGCAGCACCATTTACCGGCCGGGGGTCGTCGATGTGCTCTCGACGCTGATTCTCGGAGTTATCTTTCTGTTGCTAGTGTTCACGATCGTACAGTTTTTTCTACAGAAGGAGGATGACAAGAACATCGCGCTTCATAAATTGAACGTGCGCATCGAAGAGCTCACCGAAACCCTCTCGAAGGAGCGGACTGAAAAATTAAATGTTGAGGGACAAATGGCGCAGGTGAAGGCGACGCTTGCCACGACCGAAGGAGAGCGCGATCGATTCAAGACCCAAAGCGATGACCTTAGCAGCGCCATTACATTGTTGCAGGACAAAGTCGTCAACCTTGCGGATGAGTTAGGGTCGGAGAAAAAGATTTCGCTGAACGCACTCGCGCGCGTCGAGCAAATAACCGAAACCCTTTCGAAGGAGCGGACTGAAAAATTAAATGTTGAGGAACAAATGGCGCAGGTGAAGGCGACGCTTGCCACGACCGAAGGAGAGCGCGATCGATTCAAGACCCAAAGCGAAGACCTTAGCAGTACCATTGCATCGTTACAGAACAAGATCACCGAACTTACTGATGAGCTAGGCTCGGAGAAGAAGATTTCGTTGAACACGCCCGCCCGCATCGAAGAGCTCACCGAAACCCTCTCGAAGGAGCGGACCGAAAAATTAAGCGTTGAGCAAGAAATGGCAGAGGTGAAGGCGACCCTTGCGGCGACCGAAGGGGAGCGCGATCGATACAAGAACCAAAACGAAGAATTTAGCAGCACCATTGCATCGCTGCAGGACAAGGCGGCCAAACTTGCGGATGAGTTAGGTTCGGAGAAGAAGGTTTCGCTGAACGCGCTCGCGCGCATCGAACAGATAACTGAAACCCTTTCGAAGGAGCGGACTGAAAAATCAAGCGTTGAGCAAGAAATCGCGCAGGTGAAGGCGACCCTTGCGGCGACCGAAGGGGAGCGCGATCGACGCAAGGAACTTCTCCAGGCGTCAGAGGCGCGCGAGAAGGATTCGCAATCGCAGCTAGTCAATGTGCAGGCACAGCTGAACCTCGCTCTGGCGCGACGGTGCGAGAACTGACGGGCGCAAGAAGGGATCACCGTCGCAGATCAGCTAAAAATTTGCGCGCCTCGAGCCTTCCTCTCAAATATCCACAATCATAAACAAATATTTCACAACCTGCTGTTGGTACTTGATGTCCTGACGAATTAGGGCTTATTGGAAATAAGTCCCAATTGCTGCCTGAAGCGAGCAAAAATCATTTCATTCGCTCAGCGGTAAAATGGATGAGAGTCATTAGTAGGTCTTCTTTGGTAGGGCGGACTGGCCAACGGCCAGTTCCAAAAATACGCAGTTAAACTGCGTATTTGTGATGTTTTTAGTAATTTGTTCGTAGTGCGATCCAACAGCAAAGCGAAATGTGGAGGCAACGGTGAGGGCACTGTTGGTTGTGCTTGCCATTTGTTTGTTAGCAGGCTGCGGCACGCAGCAAACGGCGGACCATCGTCAAAAGCCCGACGTGCAGGTTCCGCCCCAAACAGGCTTTGGGACCCCAGGAGAACAGACGGCAGTTTGGCCGTGTGGCCGGAGCATTCGTGGTGAGTTCGGACAGGTCTTCAGAGTCGAGTGTCCTAACGGAAGGGTAGTGCCTGACCTTCGGTAGAGCGTCGAACTGGTAATGGTATTGGGTTCGGTTTTTCGCAGCCTTTGGAGTTATGCAAACGGAATTAAGCGCGCAGCGCTTATCATGACCTTATCACGGGGGATGAAGATGCGGAATTTGTACCTGAGCCTATCAGCATTAGTTTGTCTGTTGTTCACGGGGAGCTCGATTTTCGCTCAGGGTTATGCCTCCGACGAGTCGGCAAAAATTAAGGAGGCGCTAGATCGATATCAAGCTGTCTTCGGATCACCTGGTCCGAACGAAGGGGCCGCGCTGGTTGCGCTGTGCATGTCCTTAGGTGAGGCAATAGTGAGAACCGAATGCCTTGAGAAGGTTAAAGTAGTCTCGAGAAATTATAGAAAAGCGGTGACCCTCCTCAAAGATCAACCTGAAAAGGTCGACGCCTTGCCGGATGTCTACAATGGCCACTACAAACGTGGCAGAATGTCCGACATGGCGGTGACTGATCAGATCGGCATGGCGTCCTTCCAATATACCTACGTCGCCTTTCTCATGTGGTATGTCCAAACTTATCCGTTGCCAAACATTAGCAAGGTTCCATTGGAAATAACTCCACCTGACGCGTCTCGAACGCCAACCTCTGACCAGGGAGCACGACCTGTTGCTCGAACATCGCCACAAGGCTGATGTGGCATTACGCACTCAGAATTGTCGCTAGCGTTCTTAATATTGCGGCCGACTAAACTGCTCATGAAATTGTTTCATAACATCTTCGAGGCGCCGATACCCTTTCCGTTCTGGGTCACCCTGTCTAATCCGACCAACTTCGTCCTGAAATTCCTTCTCATTTTGTTGCAGAACTTGCTGAAACTCAGGACTGTGCCCCTCATAATCCCATCCGAGTCTCGGGGCACGTCGCCATTGAATAGTCGGCGGATACCCCATCGCCTTATGCAAGAACAGGAAACTATCGGTTGACCGCGGATCAGCACCACGCCTAATCCATCGTTCAGTGTTAATTTCAGGGGGCACACCAGGGGCTTTAGGCTCAATTAGAAAGCCCGGATGATAATAGCCGAGGGTTTGCAGTATTTGATTGAATCGATCGTAATCTCCTCCGCGCACCCTCCACCGATTGTTCCAATAAGCATCCCAATCGCTAGGATTTGCCCCTCGTAAGCGAAAATCGTAAGCGTCAAATGGTCTTGCTATCGTGTGGTGACCGAGATCAAATTCTATCGTTGCCAATGCTCCGCGGATCTCCGCAGGTATTTCCTCAGTGCTTGGCCGACGATAAAATTCAGGAAATCGACCGCTCCATTGACTCCAGTCCGGGAATCCAGGCGGCGGCATTGCCGTTGGCAACCCCTGTAGCCACCGAGTGTATTTTTCACGTTCGCCAGGAATCCAAAAATTAAATTGCGGCTTTGGGATCCCTGCGTCGATTGTCTGTTCGGGCAATGTCGCAATTTGTTGGGCGCCTGCGGTGACCATCGTCATGATTGCAAACGCGGTAGCAATGACAGCCAGTTTGCCCGCGTACCGTCGATAATTGTCGACGCGACTATAAGTTCGTCTCGGCGCATTCATGTAATGCGATTCGCGCGTTGCCCCCGGACCGGAACGCTTAGGGTACCGCCTTGGTTCCGATTCAACTGGTGGATTTTGAAAGACTGCCCCTGACTTCACCGGTGGCAACGTAATCGGGACAGTTTGCTCGCCGAGCATCCGTCCGCCGTCGCAAGACCTGAACAGCCTGATCCAATTACCGCGAGCGATCTCTTGAATCCCGCGCCGCTCACACAAGGCAGTGAGTTCAGTCAAAACGCGATTACTAAACATGAACACGCCACACTGAGTACGCTGTTATCGGAATTGATCCGTAATAATACCTTTGAACATGCTATGCTGATTATGCAAGCGTTCTCACCAATGTCGGCTGCTCCGATTCAAATATAAATGATTGCTGCAGAGTACTTCGTCCCGTTTTGGCACATCGCCGACCTCAGGCGATGTCCGCATGCGCGCCGCTTGCGGGGACATCGCAGACATCAGACACGCCTGACGCGGGCGTGCTGAATTGCGTCCACACGGCCTGGCGACTTTCGACCGCTCAGGCGGCCACGTCGGTCAGCACGCCGACAATATCGTCGACCACCGCCTCCACCAGGGACTTGTCGTCGCCCTCGCCCATCACCCGGATCACCGGCTCGGTGCCGGACGGCCGGACCACCAGCCGCCCCTGGCCGTTGAGCTTCTTCTCCGCGCTCTTGATGGCAGAGCGCACCTTGGCGTTCTCCAGCGGCTTGCCGCTGCGGTAGCGCACGTTCTTCATGATCTGCGGCAGCGGATCGAAGCGGTGGCAGACCTTCGACACTGGTTGTCCGAGCTTCTTGACCACGGCGAGCAATTGCAGCGCGGTAATCAGACCGTCGCCGGTCGTGCTGTAATCCGAAAGGATGATATGGCCGGACGGCTCGCCGCCGACGTTGAAGCCGCTCGTGCGCATCTGGTCGAGCACATAGCGGTCGCCGACCGGCGCGCGCACGAGCTTGATGCCGATGTCTGTCAAATGCCGCTCAAGCCCAAGATTTGACATCACCGTCGCAACAACACCGTCACCCGCGAGCCGGCCGTCTTCGCTCCAGCTTTCGGCGATGACGGCGAGGACTTGATCGCCATCGATCAGGTGCCCGCTTTCGTCCACGATGACCACGCGATCGCCGTCACCATCAAGGGCGATGCCGATATCCGCCCTCACTTCGCGCACCTTCTGGATGCACGCCTGCGGCGCCGTGGAGCCGCATTCGTGATTGATGTTGAAGCCGTCGGGATCGACCCCGATCGGAACCACGTCGGCTCCGAGCTCCCACAGCGCATCCGGCGCAACCTTGTAGGCCGCGCCATGGGCGCAATCGACCACGATGCGCAGATCCGCGAGCGACTGATTGCGCGGCAGCGTTCGTTTCGCGAATTCGATGTATCGCTCATGCGCGCCGTCGACGCGTCTGGCGCGGCCGATGTCTGCCGGTTTGGCCAGCCGTTTGCCGACCTCGGTATCGAACAGCTGTTCGATCTCGTGCTCGACGACGTCGGAGAGCTTGTAGCCATCCGGTCCGAACAACTTGATGCCGTTGTCGTCGTAGGCGTTATGCGACGCCGAAATCATCACCCCGAGATCCGCGCGCATGGAGCGCGTGAGCATGGCGACGGCCGGCGTCGGCATCGGGCCGAGCAACAGCACATCCATGCCGACGGACGTGAAGCCCGCGACCAGGGCGGTTTCGATCATGTAGCCGGAAAGCCGCGTGTCCTTGCCGATCACCACGCGATGGCGATGTTCCCCGCGCTGAAACTGCAGCCCGGCAGCCTGACCGACCTTGAGCGCCAGCTCCGGCGTAATCACGCCGTTGGCCGGGCCACGGATGCCGTCGGTGCCAAAGTACTTACGAACCACTTCTCCCCCGAATGTTATCGTCCCGATTGGCTTTGCGGACCAATATTAGTGCCATCCCGGCTTCGGTTGTTGCAAATATTCGCAGCAGCGTAACCGAAACCGGCGGCAGCCGGTTCTCTATTATTTTTAGACACTTATGATGGCCTGAACAACCCTCCGGTGGCGCCCAAGCGGCCGCCTGCGGCGCCATCGGATCGATTGTGAGGCGTTTAATCGGCCGGTTTCTTGGTTTTCTGGTCGTACGGCGACTGCGGGGGCTGGGTCACGTTGATGGGATCGGACGCCGGGAACGTGTCTTCCAGGCCCTCTTCGAGCGAACGTTCGAGCCTGTCCCTTTCCTGCTCATCGACCGTGCGCCGCTTGTCATCAGGGCGGAACCGGTCCGCCACGGCATCGATTGCGGCTGACATAGCTACACTCCTTGGCGCCCCGACCGGGCGCCCCTGCCTGAGAGATAGAATGCGCGGCGCACCGCGAAGTTCCCGGGGCGATCTGTGACCGGCCGCATTTGACCTCCGGCGTTAACGGACGTTTGATGCTATCGATCAATTTGCGGCGTTGAGGGGCCAGAAATGAAGGACATCACCTGCATCGAGGATTTGCGGCGCCTGGCTCAGCGCAAGGTGCCGAAAATGTTCTTCGACTATGGCGAAGCCGGCTCCTATGCGCAGGAAACCTTGCGCGCAAATCGCGCCGACATGGAACGCATCAAGCTGCGTCAGCGCGTGCTGGTCAACGTCGACAAGCGCACGACCGCCACCACGATTCTCGGCGAGCCGGTGCCCGTGCCGCTCGCGCTCGGGCCGATCGGGCTGGGCGGCATGATGCACGGCGACGGCGAGATCCTCGCCTGCCGCGCCGCGCAGGCCGCCGGCATTCCCTACACGCTCTCCACCATGTCGGTGAATTCGATCGAGGACGTCGCCGGCGCGGTCGACAAACCGTTCTGGTTCCAGCTCTACGTCATGCGCGACCGCGGCTTCGTGCGCGAGCTGATCCAGCGCGCCGCCGCGGCCAAATGCAGCGCGCTCATGCTCACCGTCGACCTGCAGGTGCTCGGCCA
>Ga0335079_10002034_pt1 | contig 23318 bp, 15 predicted proteins | sample Lox_Sample_33_FD_206719 | JGI IMG/M metagenome (GOLD analysis project Ga0335079, IMG submission 206719) | Soil microbial communities from Loxahatchee National Wildlife Refuge, Florida, United States - Lox_Sample_3.3 | ecosystem: Environmental > Terrestrial > Soil > Wetlands | place: USA... | reverse complement strand
AGGACGGCACGTGGTAGTCACCGAAGCGGATCAGGTAGTAATCGATGAGATTCACCGCGGTCCAGGGCACCAGGAGGTAAAGCAGCAGCTCGTTGAAGTGACTGTAGAGCGCCAGGAAATTCCCCGCCCCCGCGATGCTGATCAGGAGCGCGGCGACGAATATCGCCGAGGCAATCACGATGCGCGCGCGGTGAGTTATGCGCCAGCGGGGCATGAGCGTATGCCCCAGGGTGATCGCCGCGAGCGCACCGCCGTAGAGACAGATCGCGCCGGCAACCGCCACGCCGGGTATGAGCAGCAGCACGATGACGAAGCTCACCCGCCCGGTGAGCTGAGCGATCGCAGTGACGACGTTGCCGTCGATGACGGCCGGCCCGATCATGGCGCCGAGGATCATCGGCAGTACGGCGCCGAGCGTCGTGCCCCAATAGCAGGCCCAGAAGGCCTGGCGCGGTCCGGAGTCCGGCGGCAGATAGCGCGAATAGTCGGAGACATAGGGCGCGTACCCGAGCTGCCAGAGCGCGCCCATCGAGACCATCTTGAAGAAGCCCACCGCCGAGAACGATCCCTGCGTCAGGAAATGTCCGGGTATGGGCGTGATCAACAGAACCCACACATACGCGAGCAGCAGCGCACTGCCCGAGACGTAGGTCATCATGCGAGTTGAGAAGTGAATCAGGTCGTGACCGTAGATCGCGCCGGCAAGGCTGATCGCGCCGATGGCGACGATTGTGCCGTTCTCGCTGAGCGGAGGAACGAGCAGATGCAGCGACTGGCCACCGGTCACGAAAGCGGTGCCCGCGTATCCCACGTACATGAATGCGACCAAGACGACGACGAAGCCCGCGCCCCTGGCTCCGAACTGGCCGCGGCTCTGCACCATCTGCGGCACGCCGAGGCGCGGCCCCTGGGCCGCATGCAGCGCCATGAAGACCGTGCCGAGCAGATTTCCGAGCAGGATGGCAATAACCGCGGAAAGAAAGGACTGATGGAAGATGGTGGTCGCGAGGGCTCCGGTGACGACGGTCAGCACGTTGAGATTCGCGCCGAACCAGAGCGTGAACAGCTGACGTGCCTTACCGTGCCTCTGGTCGAGCGGGATCTGGTAGATCGTGTGCTGCTCGATTCGCGAGGATTTGTAGGTCGGCTGCAAAGGGAGCACTCATCCGGGCCGCGGACACGAGGCGATTCACTCTAACATACGCTAGAGTAACTGCGGCTCGTCCGCGAGCGGGTGCAGCTCCAGCGGCAGCGACTGGGAAAATCGATGACAGCCTTTCCTGACTTCGGCCTTACCCCGGCAGAGCGGCGCGCAGCGGTCTTCGGCCATCGCTACGAGCGCCCCGGCACGGGCGAGGCAGGTGATGAGCTGTGGTGCTACACGGATGCGATCGCCTACCCGCCGGGCGCGATGGTGCGGTTGTGTGTGAGCTCGACCGCGCGAAGCTATCACCTCGCGATCGTGCGCGATGGCGCGAGCGCCTCGAAGGTCCTCGAGTGGGAAGTGCGTGACGGGCGCCGGCAGGACACGCCCGATCAGTGCTCGGTGATCGGCTGTGGCTGGGAGCCGTCGCTCGAGTTTCGTATCGGAGAGGACTGGCCTTCCGGTGCCTATCGGATCACGTTGACGGCGGAGAGCCCCGCCGGCAACGAGCTCACCGCACACCATCTTTTCATCGTGCGCCCGCTCGCCGCTCGCAAACTTGACCGGATTCTCCAGGTCGCGGCGTCGGGCACCTGGACGGCCTACAACGATTGGGGGGGCTCCAATCATTACCAGGGGATCACGGGACCTGAGCGGAATCAATATGCGACGACCGTGAGCCTCGAGCGCCCCTGGTGTCGTGGCTTCGTCGTGCTGCCGCATGGGGCCCCGCGGGTGCCATTGGAGATCGACCCGCCGCCTGGCGCTGCGCCGCGTTATCCGCACATGGAGTGGGCGTTTGCCAACGGCTACTCCTATAAGTACGCCTCGAGCGGCTGGGCGAGCTACGACCGGCACTTCCTGCAATGGGCGGAGCGCGCGGGCTTTGGCGTCGATCTCGCCACGCAGCACGAGCTGCATTTCCATCCGGAAATCCTCGACGGCTACGCCTGTCTCGTCTTTGTCGGACACGACGAATACTGGACCTGGGAGATGCGCGATGCGGTCGACCACTATGTCGATCGCGGTGGACACGTAGCGCGCTTCGCAGGCAATTTCATGTGGCAAACGCGCCTCGAGCGAGGCGGCAAGGCACAGGTCTGCTACAAGTACCGGGCACGTGCCGAGGATCCCGTGTACCGCTCCGCCGATTGCTCGCGCACCACGGGGTCCTGGGAGGCGAGCGAGACAGGACGTCCGGGCGCGTTGACCTTCGGCCTCAATGCGACCGATGGCCTTTACGCAGGCTGGGGCGGCTGTGCGCCGCGCGGCGTGCGCGGCTTCCCGATCTACCGGCCCGAGCATTGGGCTTTTGCCGGCACAGGACTTTGTTACGGGGATCTACTCGGCCATCAGGGCCACGCCTTCGGGTACGAGGTCGACGGGCTCGACTACGTGATCCGCGGCGGCCTGCCCGAGCCGACCGAGACCAGCGGCGCCCCGCCCGGACTGCAGATCCTCGCGCTCGGCATGTCGTCTCTCAAGGAAGAGCGCACGGACGTTCCGCTCGACGACCGCTATCTCTCTGACGACGACGCGAAATACGTGGCGGAGATCCGGCTCGGAGATACGAGCGACTCGGCCGTGGATCGGGTCAAACGTGGCGCAGGGATGATCGTCAATTTCGCACGCGGCAGGGGTGAGGTGTTCCATGCCGGAAGTTGCGAATGGGTAGCCGCGCTTTTGCGGCGCGATCCCATGATCGAGCGCGTGACCGGGAACGTACTGACACGCTATCTCGGACGTTAGGGCGAGATCTCGAACGCTGGGCGGCGCCCTCTGGCAGCTCAGCGTGCGGCGCCGAGATAGCGCTCCATCCACGCGAGGTAGCGGGTATAAAAATCGACCATGAAGCTCGGCCGGGTGAGGGTGTGAATCTCCCCGGGATAGACGATGAGCTCGGTCGGCACGCCGAGCGTGCGCAACGCCTGGTACATCTGCTCACTGCCTGACATCGGCACGTTGAAGTCCTTGTCACCGTGCAGGAAGAGGGTGGGGGTGTGGATGCGGTCGGCATGGACGAAGGGGTAGGAGATCTTGAGCCACAGCGCGGTGTTCTGCCAGGGCGGACCAAGCTCGGCATTCTCCGACGCCACCCAGGGGTCCGAGCCGTACGTGGCGAGCTGGTTGGCGATGCCGGCGCCGGCGATAGCGGCCTTGAAGCGCGTATCACTCGCGATGAGATAGTCGGTAAGCTGAGCCCCGTAGCTCCAGCCGCCGACCCCTAACCGTGCGGGATCGGCAATGCCCTGCGCGATGGCGTAGTCGACCCCGGCAAGGAGGTCCTCGACCTCCTTGTGACCCCAGTCGCGGGTGATCGCGTGGGCAAAGTCCCCACCGCGCCCGGTGCTGCCGCGGTAATTGATGGCGAGCACCACGTAGCCGTGGGTGGCGAAGAGCTGTCGCTCGAGCTGCGGCCCGTAGCTCTCGAGCGTGAGCGAGTGGTCATCCTGACCGTCCGGTCCCCCGTGGATCCAGAGAATCGTCGGATAGCGCCGCCCGGGCACGAATCCGGGCGGCTTCACGATCTGCCCATGGATCTCGGTCCCGTCGCGGCTCTTGAAAGCGATGTCCGCGACCGACCCGAGCGAGAGCTCCGCGAAGAGCGCCTGGTTGTGTGCGCTCAAGGGGCGCAGCCGGCCCGCCTCGAACGCAAACACCTCGAACGGCGCGGTATCGGTCGAGGCGAGCACCGCGGTGTGCCCCGCCGCGGCTGCAAGCTCGGAAACGACCATCGGACCGCCGAGGCGCGTGACGGCACCGGTGTCGAGCGAGACCTGCGCCGGGTACTGAAAGCCGTCGTCCTCCACTGCAAAGAGCAGCGAGCGACCATCGCTCGAGAAACGCGGCGAGACCACCGTGCGGTCAACCCTCATGCTCAACTCACGGACGCGCCCGGTCCCGAGCTCGAACACCGCCAGGCGATGCATGCTGACGTCCTCTTTCGGATCGTCAGCGTGCATGAACGCGATGAGCTTGCCGTCCGGGCTCCACGCGAGACGCTGCAGCCCGTCTGACCAGTTCGAGGTCAGCCGCCGCGGCGTCTGCCCGGTGGTCGCGCTGAGAAGGAAGATGTCATCGGTCGCGGCCTCGTGCGCAGTCCCATTCGCGTTGCTCACGTAGGCGATCTGACGCCCGTCGGGTGAGAATGCGGGCCTCGAGTCCGAGCGCGCAGGATCACGGGTGATTGCCGTGCAGCCAGCGCGGCCGACGTCGAGCAGGTACAGGTGCGAGCGTGTCTGCCCGATGACGTAGCTGCCGTACTCGTCCTTGAACTGGAAGGTGTCGACGACGATGGGCCTCGGTGACCACGGGTTCTCCGCCGCGCGCATCGCCACGACCACGCGGGCCCCATCGGGCGACCAGGCGTAGCCGCTGATCTCTCCGTCGCAGTGACTCAGCGCTCGCGCCGTGCCGCCGCGCCGATCGAGGACCCACAGCTGCGTCGGGGTGCCGGCCGGGCGCGCCGTGAGATAGCTCAGGTAGCGCCCGTCGGGGCTGAAGCGTGGCTCACTCACGCTCTCGCCGCGGGTGAGCTGCGTGCGCGATTTGCCCGACCAGTCGGCGGCCCACAGTGCGCTGCGGCTTTCGTCGGAGGCTCGGTCGTAGCTCGTCACGAGATACGCCACCGCAGTCCCATCGGGCGCAATCTCGAGATCGGACACGTCCTGGAAGCGATACCAATCCTGGGGCACGAGGGCGCGCCCCGCCCATGCGCTGAGCGGCAGGCAGACGATCAGGACGAGAGAAAGGAACAACGGGCGTTTCACGTGCACGACGACTTATGGTGCGTAAGCGCACCGGGGCGGTGCGCCGGGGCGGAAGTGTAGCCTCGGGACCGGCCGCCGGGGCAAACTGTCCACGCCGGCGCGGGTAGCCATGAACTCACCGAACGTACGCAGCAGCTTCGAGGAACGCCGCCGTCAGGCGCACGCCGCGCTGCGCGAGGGCCGGGCGGCCACCGCCGAAGCCTGGCTGCGGGCGCTCGAGGCGCAGGCCCCGGGCGAGCTCGATTGTCAGTGGCTCCTCGGCGTCGCGCTGCTCGACCAGGAGAAGCTTCCCGAGAGCATCGCGACGCTCGAGCGCATCGTCGCGCGCGCCAGCGACTTTGCCGATGCGCGCGTCGACCTCGCCCGCGCCTACCGGCGCGCCGGTCGTGCCGGGGAGTCGCGCGAACAGCTGCGCGCGGTGCTCGAGAAGACGCCGCGCCATCATCGCGCCTGGCTGGCGTACGGTGATGCGCTCGTCGACCTCGGTCAGTACGAGGATGCACGGGTCGCCTTCGAGCGCGCGCGGCTCACGGACCCGCAGCGCACCCGGATCGAGGCCGCGACCGCAGCGCTGGTCGCCGACGATCGCAAGAGCGCCGAGGATCTCTTTCGCGAGATCCTGAGGGAGGACCCAAGCCACGTCGCAGCGCTTTGTGGACTCGCGGCGACGGCACTCGCCGCCGACCGCGCGCGGGATGCGGAGCGGTTGCTGCGTCACGCGCTCAGGCAATCGGCTCACGTCCCGCTGGCGCATCGCTGTCTTGCCCCGGCGCTGGTGCAGCTCGGGCGCCTCGCGGAGGCGGATGCCGCCGCGCGCCTCCTGCAGCGAATCGAGCCCGAGAGTCCGCAAACCTGGGTCGCGACTGCCGCCGTGCAGATCCGTCTCCTGCGCCATGAGGACGCGCTCGAAGCCTACGAGCGCGCGGCGCGCTTGAAGCCCGATGAGGTCGGGCTGCGCATGTCCGCCGGGCACGTGCAGAAGACGCTCGGCCGGCGAGCCGAGAGCGAGGCTTCCTACAAGGCGGCCCTGCGGATGGATCCGGGCCGTGCCGAGGCCTACTGGAGCCTCGCAGATCTGAAGAACTATAGCTTCAGTGATGAAGAGCTCGCAGCCATGCAGCAGCTGCTCGCCGGCGACAAGAGCAAGCTCTCCAACGAGGCGCAGCTGCATTTCGCGCTCGGCAGAGCCCTCGAGCAGCGCGAGCAGTTCCGCGAGGCATTCGCGCACTACGCCGAGGGCAACGCCCGGCGCCGACTCGATGCGCCGTTCGACATCGCACGCTTCGAGCGCCGCTGCGCGCGCATCCGCACCTTCTTCGATGCCGCGTTTTTCGCGGCGCGCCAAGGCTGCGGCGATCCCGATCGCGCACCGATCTTCATCGTCGGGCTGCCGCGCTCGGGCTCGACGCTCATCGAGCAGATCCTTGCCAGCCACTCACAGGTGGAAGGCACCATGGAGCTGCTGAACATCCTTAACTTCGTCAGCCAGTTCGACGATCTCGCCAGCGACCGCGCGGGCTACCCCGAAACGGTGGGCCGGGCTTCCGCCCCGCAGCTGACGGCCCTCGGCAACCGCTACCTCGAGGAGACCGAGCCGCTGCGCTCCGGGCGAGAGCACTTCACCGACAAGCTGCCGAATAATTTCAGTCACGTCGGGCTGATCCACGCCATCTTGCCGCGCGCCACGGTCATCGACGCGCGTCGCCATCCCATGGACGCCTGCTTCAGCACGTTCAAGCAGCACTTCGCCGAGGGGCAGGCATTCAGCTACGACCTCGAGGACCTCGGGCGTTACTACCGCTGCTATCTGTCCCTGATGGACCATTGGGATGAGGTGCTGCCCGGCAAGGTGCTGCACGTTCAGTACGAGGCGCTGGTGCGCGATCCGGAAGCGAACATCCGGCGCCTCCTCGAGCATTGCGGGCTGGCTTTCGAGCCTGCGTGCCTGAGCTTCCACGAGACGCGCCGCCCGGTGCGCACCGCGAGCGCCGAGCAGGTGCGCCAGCCCCTTTACACTTCCGGCGTCGGGTACTGGCGGCACTTCGAGAAGGAGCTTGAACCCTTGCGACGCGCACTCGGAGACTGCCTCGGACGCTTCTAAGCGTTGCGCGCCTGCAACGCGGCTCTGGCTTGTTGAACGATCGTTGACTAAGAGCCCCGCCTCAAAGGATGATCTGCGCAGCACCCGAGAAGGCTCTCCGAAGCCCGGGGAATGCACAGTATCGAACCAAGCGGTCCAGGGGATTTTCTGATGCGTTCACGTAGCCGAAAGCATGCGGCCCATGGCGTTATGGGAGTGATGGCGAAACCGCAACGCGCAGGCGGCTCGAAGATCGGGCTCGCGGTCGCTGCGGCGCTCGCCGGGGCGGCGCTCCCCCGTGCACCGGCGCTCGCGGATGCGGCGGCCGCGGCCTCCTCGAGCTCGAGTGGCGGCGGGCTGCAGGAAGTCGTCGTCACCGCGCGCAAGGTCGAGGAGAACCTGCAGAACGTTCCCATCAGCATCAACGTCTTCACGCAGAAGGATCTGTCGAACCTCGGCATTACCAACATGGACGATTACCTGCAGAAGGCACCGTCCATCTCATACATCAGCACGGGACCTGGGACGCAGCTGTTCGTCATGCGCGGCGTCTCCGACGGCAGCAATCCCAACTACGCGAACACCTCCTCGACCGGCTTCTTCGTCGACGACATGTCGATGAGTGATGGCGGCGCGCAGCCCGATCTGCACCTCTACGACATCGAGCGTATCGAGATCCTGAACGGCCCGCAGGGCACCACGTTCGGCGCCGGTGCCATGTCGGGCGCGATCCGCTACATCACCAACAAGCCCGACCTCCATTCCTTCAGCGCCGGCGTCGACTTCGACGGCGGCCAGATCCAGAATGCCCAGCAGAACTGGAGCTTTCAGGGCTTCGTCAACATCCCGATCATCGATGGCGCGCTCGGTTTCCGCGCCTCTGCCTACAGCGATTCCCACGGCGGATTCATCAACAACGAGCTGACGACGCGCACCTGGGTGAACACCGCCGTATCGAACAACTCCGAGTGGGCACGCGACAACTACAATCGCGAGAACGTCGAGGGTGGCCGCGCCGCGCTCAAAGCGCAGTTCAGCGAGGGCTGGAGCGCGCAGCTCATGTACGGCTTCCAGCGCCAGCACACCTTCGGGGCGTGGGATGAGGATCCCACATTGCCGCCCCGCACCGTGTCGCGCTTCGGCCCGGAGGAGAATCTATTCGAGACCAACATGGTCGATTTCCACGTCGATGGCGATGTCGGTATCGGCGACCTGGTGTTTGCCAGCACTTACTGGAACCAGGAACGGCGCCAGTGGAACGAATATTCCCAGTATGAACAGAACTTCAACGCCGGCGCGCCGGGCGGTGGCTATCCGGGCACGCAGGAGGGGTTCACCTGCCTCAACGACCCGTACTGGGGTGACGGTCCGTTCACCGGCTGTAACCCGGCAACGCAGTCTTACTCGTACAACATCAACCCGCAACGCTGGTCCAACGAGCTGCGGCTCTCCTCCAAGGCCGGAGGCCGCTTCCACTGGCTGGTGGGCGCGTACTGGGAGAAGACCACCGACAAGAACTACAACAACACCTACTACATGCCGGGACTGCAGTACGGCGGCAAGGCGTTCCAGAAATATCTCTCCTACTACTACCTGCAATACGCGACCCTCCCGGCCGGCGTCTGGTACACGTACACGGAAACGTCTCACGTGTTGGAGACCACCGAGTTCGCCAACATCAATTTCGACCTGACCGACCAGCTCAATCTCGAACTGGGCGTGGTGCACTTCAAGGACACCGAGGATTACGACACGCCGATCTTCGGCTTCGCCTATGCTCCAAACCTCGCGAGCTACTACAGCGACAGCTCGCACAAGTGGAACGGCAAGGCCGGCATCAGCTACAAGATCACCGACCATGCGATGGTGTACGCCGACTGGGCGCAGGGTTTCCGCCCCGGGGGCTCGAACTCGGGAGACCCCCCCAGCTGCTACTCCGCGGGCGTGCCCTATACCTACACACCGGACACGCTCAATAACTACGAGGTTGGCTGGAAATCGACCAGCGTCGACAATCGCCTGCTGTGGAACGGCGCTGCCTATTACATGGACTGGAAGGAGCTGCAGGCACTCATCTACAACGCACTGGTGTGCCCCTCATCCAGCTATAACATCAATGTCGGCAATGCGCGCATCTACGGCGTGGAGTCGAACATCGACTACCGCATCACCGACAACCTGACGTTCCAGGCCGCGATCAACTACACGGACGGACACGTCATTTCTACGATCACCCCCGACTACCAGGCATACGTCGGGGAGCGGCTGCCGTTTTCGCCGTACTTCAACTGGAGCTGGAACGCGCGCTACCAGCACCCGCTCGGCGCCGACCTGTTCGGCTACCTGCAGTTCGACATGGCGCACAAGGGCGACATGTATAACGGCCTCAACCCCAACGATGTCAACACCGGGCTGCCGCGCATCCTGCAGCCGGCCTACACGCTCATGAATCTGCGTCTGGGTTTGAATCCGGCCGGCGGACGATGGCTCGCGGAGTTCTACATCACCAACCTCACTGACAAGAACGCTATCGTCTATAGCAACACCGGCAATTTCGATCTGCGGCTGACGACCAACGAGCCGCGCGTTTACGGCGTGCGCCTCAGTTACCGCTTCGGCAAGGCCGCGGTGGGCGCCGAGTGAGGGTTCCCAGCCGCCGCGGCTGAGTCGCGCGGCGGTTCGGAACGGGCGCCGAGAAGGGTAACGATGAGCGCCGTGCATGCAGTGCCGGGCAGCCTTCCGACCCAGGCGCGCGTGGTCGTGATCGGCGGCGGGATCATCGGCTCGTCCGTCGCCTACCACCTCGCCCTCATGGGGTGGAGCGACATCGTGCTGCTCGAGCGCGACCGGCTCACCTCGGGCACCACCTGGCACGCGGCCGGCCTGATGGTCACCTTCGGCTCGACCTCCGAGACCTCGACCGAGATGCGCAAGTACTCGCGCGCCCTTTATGGGCGCCTCGAGGCGGAGACCGGCCAGGCGACCGGTTTCGCCCCGATCGGCTTCATCGAGGTCGCTTCCGACAAGGATCGGCTCGAGGAATACCGGCGGGTCGCCGCCTTCAACCGCTACTGTGGTGTCGACGTGCACGAGCTCTCGCCGCGCGAGGTACAGCAGCTCTTCCCGCTCGCGAGCACGGACGGCATCGAAGCCGGTTTCTACGTCAAGGAAGACGGCCGCGTAAATCCGGTGGACGTCACCATGGCGCTCGCGAAGGGGGCGCGCCAGCGCGGTGTCCGGATCATCGAGGGTGTGCCGGTGAGCGACGTCCTTACCGAGCACGGGCACGTCACGGGCGTGCGCACCGCACGCGGCGAGATCCGCACGGACATCGTCGTCAATTGCGCCGGTATGTGGGCGCGGCAGCTCGGGGCACGCTCGGGCGTTGCCATCGCCAATCAGGCCGCCGAGCACTACTACCTGATCACCGAGCCGATCCGCGACCTGCCGCCGAACATGCCGGTGCTCGAGGATCCGGGCGCCTACGGCTACTATCGCGAGGAGGGCGGTGGGCTGATGGTGGGCCTCTTCGAGTCGGTGTGTGCCCCGTGGCGCGTGGAAGGGATTCCGGAGGACTTCTCCTTCGGCGAGCTGCCGCCCGACTGGGAACGCATGATGCCGTTCCTCGAGCGCGCCATGTCACGCGTGCCGATCACCGCCGAGGTCGGCATGAAGAAGCTCTTTTGCGGTCCTGAGAGTTTCACGCCGGACCTGCGGCCGATCGTCGGCGAGGCGCCGGAGCTCAGGGGCTACTTCGTCGCCGCGGGACTCAACTCGATCGGCGTGCTGACGGGCGGGGGTCTCGGGCGCGTGCTCGCTCACTGGATCGTCACCGGATGCCCCGACGTCGACGTGACCGGATTCAACATCGATCGCGTGCACGCTTACCAGGCGAACCCCGAGTACCGCCGGGCGCGCACCGTGGAGTCGCTGGGCCTGGTCTACAAGTGCCATTACCCCATGATGTCGCTCGAGAGCGCGCGCGGCGCGCGCAAGTCCCCGTTCCACGATCGTCTCGCCGCCGCCGGCGCTTATTTCCGCGAGGTGAGCGGCTGGGAGAGCCCGGACTGGTACGGCGCGCCCGGCAGCGCACCGGACCCCGGACCGCTCGGCTGGGGACGACCGAGCTGGTTCGCGCGCTGGCAGCACGAGCATCGTGCCGCGCGCGAGAACGTGATCGTCATGGACATGTCCTTCATGGGCAAGTTCCTGGTCCAGGGGCGCGACGCCGGCCGCTGTCTCAACCGCATTTCCGGCAACCAGGTCGACGGCGCGCCGGGGGTCATCACCTACACGCAGTGGATGAACGAGTCGGGCCGCCTCGAAGCCGATCTCACGGTGACCAAGCTTGCAGAGGACCGCTTTCTCGTGGTCGTCACCGACACCATGGTGCGTCACGCCGAAAGCTGGATGCGGCTGCACATTCCGGCGGACGCCCACGCGTTCGTGACCGATGTGACCTCTGCCTATGGCCAGCTCAACGTCCAGGGTCCCAGTTCGCGCGCGCTGCTGCAGAAGCTCACCACCACCGATCTCTCGAATGGCGCGTTTCCGTTCCGCGCCGCGCGTGAGATCGACATCGGGCTCGCGCGCCTGCTGTGCATCCGCATCACCTACCTCGGCGAGCTCGGCTACGAGCTCTATGTTTCTGCCGAGCAGGCGGTGCACGTCTACGAGCGCATCGTCGAAGCCGGCAGGGAGCTCGGACTCACTCACGCCGGGCTCAAGGCTCTCGGCAGCCTGCGCATGGAAAAGGGCTACCGTGATTACGGACACGACATCGACAACACCGACGTGCCTTCCGAGGTGGGCCTTGGCTTTGCGCTCGACCTCAAAAAGCCCGGCGGCTTCATCGGCAAGGAAGCGGTCGTCGCGCACCAGGGCAGGGGTCCGCTCATGCGCCGCCTCGTCCAGGTGCTGGTAGAGGATCCCGAGCCGCTCATGTTTCATGCCGAGGTCTTGCATCGCGACGGCATACCGGTCGGCTACGTTCGCGCCGCCTCCTACGGACACACCCTCGGTGGTGCGGTAGGTCTTGCGATGGTCGAGCCGCACACGCCCGTGGACGCGACGTATCTCGGCAGCGGAAGGTGGGAGGTCGACATTGGTGGCCGGCTCTACCCGGCCGTCGTCTCGAGCCGGCCGCTCTACGACCCGGAGATGAAGCGCATCCGGCTCTAGTCGCCGCTGAGTCCCTCACGACCGTCCCCAGCGTCCCCATGCAGGGACGCGAGCACCGACCGGCGCGTCCAAGCGATCCCGACTGGTCGATATCCGACCACGGCGGACCCGAGTCCGGCCCGCGACGCGCGGGAGCTCCCGGGGTAAGCACAAGTGCCTATGGGCCCGACGCCCAGACTCTACATCTAATCTTGCGACAGTTTGTTACGATGTCGGGACGGGGAGGGAAGGAATCTGAGTCTCGTCACGGTCCTCTGGTGCATGGAAGCCGCGGCGGCACTTACGCTGGGTGTGTCTTATGCACTCGCGTGGCTCCCGGACCGCCGCAACCTCCCTAACCTGATGTTCTGCCTGCTCGCCGTCGCGGTGGCAGGCGTCGCGCGTGCCGAGGTCGGCATGATGCATTCGGCGACCGTCGCCGAGTACCTTGACTGGATCCGCTGGACCCACCTGTCGCTGTTCGTCGCTCTCGTCGCCCAGCTGCTTTTCGTTCATGTCTACCTTGGCACGGGCCGGGTCTGGCTCCTCTCCACGATCATCGCTGCGCGCGTCGCCGTGCTGGTCGGGAACTTCCAGCTTCATCCCAGCTTGACCTGGCAGGAGATCAGCAGCCTGGGCCACGTGTCCTTTCTCGGCGAGCAGATCTCGGTCGTGGGCGAGGGGGTGACGCGCTCGTGGCAATGGCTGCCGTCGGTGAGCCGCATGCTGATGGTGGTGTTCGTCGCGGATGCCGTCCTGCAGCTGTGGCGCACGCGGCGCCCCGAGGCGCGGCGCAAGGCGCTGGTCGTGGCATGTGGCATCGGGATTCCGCTGTTGAGCGCCGTGGTGCTAGGCCAGATCAAGGTGTTCGAAGGGGCACAGGTGCCCCCGATCCAGACGCCGCTCTTCGTGGCCACGCTGCTCGTGATGGCCTTCGAGTTGAGCCGCGGTCTGTCGCAAAGCCAGTACGCGCGTCGGGAGCTCGAGGAGCTGCGTACCGAGGTGGCGCGCGCCGGCCGGGTGACTGCACTCGGGCAACTCGCCTCATCACTCGCGCACGAGTTGAGTCAGCCGCTCGGCGCCATCCTGCGTAACGCCGAGGCGGCTGAGCTGCACCTCGCCGGGCCCGCGCCCGACCTCGAGGAGCTGCGGGCCATCGTGGCGGACATCGGCAGGGACGATCGGCGCGCCGGCGATGTCATCGACCAGATGCGCGCGTTGATCAAACGGCGAAGCGTCGAGATGCAGCCTCTGCCGCTCGACGAAGTGGTGCACGATGTGATCTCCATGGTGCATCCCGACGCTGTCGCGCGCCACGTTGCGCTCGATTGCGTCATGCCGCCGGGGCTGCCGCCGGTCAATGGTGACCGGGTTCACCTGTCCCAGGTGCTGTTGAACCTCATCATCAACGGCATGGATGCCATACAGGCATCGCGCACCGACATCAAGCGCGTCGTGATCGAGGCACAGCAGCAACCGCACGGGCAAGTGGAGGTCGCGGTCACCGATTCGGGGCCGGGAGCTGCGCCGGAGATCATCGGTAAGGTATTCGATCCGTTCTTCACCACGAAAGCCACTGGCATGGGCATGGGCCTGCCGATCTCGCGCACCATCATCGAGGCGCACGGCGGGCGGTTGTGGGTCGAGCGCGGCAGAGGGCCGGGCCTCACGTTTCGCTTCACCCTCCAGCAGGCGGGAGGCAGTGCGGCGTGAGCGAGCGTGGGGTCGTGCACCTCGTGGATGACGATGCCTCGTTTCGCACGGCGATCCGGCGCATGCTGACGGCCGCCGGCTTCGAGGTGCATGCCTTCGCCTCCGGTGCGGAGCTATTGGCGCGGGCGTCTCCGGACGAACATGGCTGCGTGCTGGCCGACCTGCAGCTTCCCGAGCTGAGTGGCCTCGAGTTACAGCAGGAGCTTGGGCGTGCGGGTGTCGCGTTACCGTTCGTATTCCTCACCGGGCACGGCGACGTGCCGAGCGCCGTGTGCGCCATGCGCCAGGGGGCGGTTGATTTTCTCGACAAGTGTGCACCGCAGGACACCCTGATCGCCGCCATCGAGCGGGCACTGCAGCGTGAGGCCGCCGAGCGCGAGGCACGCGCCCGACAGGAGCGGTTGGCACGTCGCTTCGCCGTGCTGACGGCCCGGGAGTGGGAAGTGCTGCGGCACGTCGTGAACGGCAGGATGAACAAGCAGATCTCCGCCGATCTCGGCATCCACGAGCGCACCGTTAAGTTGCATCGCACCGCGATCACCACGAAGCTCGGGGTAAGGTCGGTCGCAGAGCTCACCACCCTCGCGCGAGAGGCGGGAGTGCTCCGGTAGCCAAGGGGGGGCTGCCCTGCCCCTAAGGGCACTACCCGCCTAGCGCCACCGGCTGCACGCTTGGCCCCCAAGGGGCCATGAGCAGCAACGACGTCGCAATTATCGACGATGACGCGAGCGCATGCCGCGCGCTCGGGCGGCTGCTGCGTGGCATGGGGTTCGAGCCGAGTACCTTCGACTCGGCGGAGGCCTTTCTCGCCGATCCGGCGCGCGAGCGCTTCTCCAGCCTGCTGGTCGACATCCAGCTCGGCGGCATGTCCGGCCTCGATCTGCAGCAGCGGCTGCGGGCGGAGGACAGCCGCACGCCGGTGATCTTCATCACGGCTCACGATGATCCGGCGGTGCGATCGCTCGCCATTCAGCGCGGCTGCGCCGGGTTCTTTCGCAAGACGGACCCCGGGGCGTCGATCATCGAGACGCTGCGGCGGGTCACCAACGTGGGCCGGCCGCCTGACCAAGGAAACAATCACGCCCCCTAGCTAGCACGCGGCCCCGGGGCAGCAATCGGTTACGGGAGGAAGGATATGCACCGAGAGCAGTTTCTGATCGACCGGAGAGAGGTGTCGGGTCGCCAAGGCGGCGCGTGCCACCGGGCGCGACTGAAATACCTCTTGTTGGCCGGGGTCGCCCTTACCGGTGCCAGCACGTTGCCGGCGCCGGCCAGGGCGGCGGACGACCGCGGGTTCGAGATCTACGGCTTTGCCCAGGTCGACTGGATCCAGGACACCAAGCGCGTCAACCCGGACTGGATGGATGCCTTCCGCCCCTCGAAGATCGCGGCGCCCGAAGGCGAATTCGGCAGCAACGGGCAATCGAGCATCAGCGTCAAGCAGAGTCGCTTCGGTGTCAAAGGCCTCATGCCTACGGGCGACCATACTCCGCCCGTCACCTTCAAGTTCGAGATCGACATGTTTGGCGTCGGCGTCGACGCCGGCCAGACCACGGTTCGCCTGCGTTACGCCTACGGCGAGTGGGGGCAGCTGCTCGGCGGCCAGACGACCAGTCTCTTCATGGACCTCGACATCTTTCCCAACGTCATCGATTACTGGGGTCCGCCGGGCATGGTATTTCTGCGCAATCCGCAGATACGCTGGACCGCTTACCGCACTGCCAACGATTCGATCGCGATCGCGATCGAGCGCCCGAGCAACGATGTCGATCCCGGCAATACCCGGCTGATCGATGAGGACGTCAACGTCCAGGGCAATGAGACGGTGCCCGACTTCACGGCGCAATACCGCCACGACGACACCTGGGGGCACTACCAGGTGGCGGCGATCCTGCGCGACGTCGGCTACGAGGTCCAGACGGCTCCCGGGGCGCCGTTCAACAAGGGCAGCCAGTTCGGCTGGGGCATCGACCTCACCGCAGCCTACAAGCTCCTCGAGAAGGACCAGATACTGGCGGGGATCGTTTACGGTCATGGCATTGCAAGCTACATGAACGACGGCGGCATGGACCTCGCGCCGACGGCCGCATTTCCGCCGGCGGCGCAACCGCCCACCCTGTCGGCAGAGGCCGTGCCCCTCACCGGCATCAGCGTCTACTACGATCACTGGTGGAACAGCATGCTGTCGAGCTCGATCGGCTACAGCTACGACCAGGTGAGCAACACCAACTTCCAGACGCCCGATGTCTTCCACAAGGGCCAGTACGCCTCCGTCAACCTGCTCTGGTACCCGGCCGACAAGGTCATGATCGGCGCCGAGCTGATGTATGGAAAGCTGACCGACAACAGCGGCACCACGGGCGACGACGTGCGCTTTCAGTTCAGCGCGAAGTACAACTTCGGCGCCAAATTCTGATACGGAGGACTATCATGAACATGCGGCGGCTCAGCGTACTGATCCCTCTCCTGGCCACGTCAACGCAACTGCTGGGTCTGTCGACTGCGTGGGCGCAGGCTGCACCGGCCATGGCACCGGCGGCGGCGGCCGGCATGGTGAGCCCGGTCGCTCCGCGGCGTGAGCAGGTCACGGCGATCGTCAATGAGGCTTACGACAAGTTCAAGGCTGACACGCGCGGGAAGAACGCCGATTACATCCCCGAGCTTGCCAAGGTGGATTCGAAGCTGTTCGGCATCGCGATCGTCACCACGGACAACCAGAGTGTGGCGGTGGGCGACACCAAGACCGCCTTCTCCATCCAGTCGATCGCCAAGGTGTTCTCGCTGGCACTTGCGCTGGAAGAGGCGGGCGCGGACAAGGTCTTCGAGAAGATCGGCTCGGAGCCGACGGGGCGCGCGTTCAACTCGCCGGTGGCCGTCGTCGACATGCCGACGCATACGGCGAATCCGCTCGTCAACGCGGGCGCAATCGCCACCGTCAGCCTCATCTCCGGCAAGACTCCGCAGGAGAAGTGGAACAAGATCCTGAGCTTCTATGGCCGCGTCGCCGGAGAGAAGCTCACGCTGATCGATGCGGTCTACAAGTCGGAAGCCGCCACCAACACCGGCAACAAGGCGCTCTCCTACCTGCTGGCGAAGTATGACCGCATCTATTCCGATCCCTTTCAGTCGGTGGACGTCTACACCAAGGAGTGCTCGGTGGGGGTGAACGCCGTACAGCTCGCGCGCATGGGCGCGACGCTCGCCAACAACGGTGTCAATCCGGCCACCGGCCAGCAGGTGATCAAGCGCGAGAACGTCCCGGAGATCCTCAGCGCCATGATGATGGCGGGCCTTTATGACGGTTCGGGGGGCTGGGCCTGGCACGTCGGGCTCCCGGCGAAAAGCGGTGTCGGCGGGGGCATCGTGGCGGTGGCTCCCGGCAAAGGCGCCATCGCAGTGTTCGCGCCGCCGCTCGATGAGGCCGGCAACAGTGTCAAGGCGCAGGAGGTGATCCAGTACGTGGCCAACAAGCTCGATCTCAATCTCTATGCGCCAGCTTCGGTGGGACTGAAGTAAGCCGCGCGGCGCCCTGAAATCGAAGGCGGGCAGTACGCCCGCTGGAGGAATCGCGATGCCCGTAACGCGCAGACAGGGACGAGTGACATTGCGGCACAGCACGACCTGGACCGTGCGCCGCGGCGTTCAGCGAGGCCTCGCCTGTCTCCTGTCGGGAGCGCTTCCGCTCCTCGCGGCGGCGCAGAGCGCGGCGCCCGATACCACGGCGCAAAGTGCCGCGCCCGGCGCCACCGCATCAGACACCCAGCAGCGCCTGCAGCGGCTCGAGCAGAGTCAGCAGGAGCTGCAGCAGAAGTTGCAGGAGAACGCCGCCGAGATCGAGGCGTTGAAGAAACAGGCGAACGCGCAGCCGCCGCCGCCGTCTCAACCGGCTCAGCCGCCTCAAGCAGCGGCCAGCGCCGGTCGAACCGTGCCACCAGGGGCGGCGGGACCGGCAGCCGCGGAGGAGGCGGCAGCACTCGAGCTGGCGACGAGTGAGGAGACCGGTGCGGGCATGGACAACCCCTCGGCACAGGCGGGCGCCAAGCCACCGGAGAAGTGGGGCAACTACACGGACTTTCTCGGGTTCAAGGTCGCCAACACCGACAAGGGCGACATGAACGTCGCCATCTACACCTACGTGCGCTACCTCAACCAGAAAGGACTCGATCCGACCTACACCGACGCCTTCGGCAACGTCAAGACCGTGCAGCAGCGCCAGGAGGCGCAGATCCTCAAAGTACAGATCAAATTCCTCGGCTGGCTCTTCGATCCGAGGTTCCGGTATTTCCTCTACGCCTGGAGCTCAAATGCCACCCAGGGGCAGGGTGCACAGGTCGTGCTCGCGGGCAACCTGTCCTACGCGTTCAACGAGCGCTTCGTGTTCGCCGGCGGCATCACCTCGCTCCCCGGTGTGCGCACGACGGAAGGCAACTTTCCGTTCTGGCTGAGCGTTGACAATCGCCTGATGGCGGATGAATTCTTCCGCCCCTCCTATACGAGCGGTTTCTGGGCCAAGGGCGATCTCACCCCGACGCTCCGATACCAGGCCATGATCGGCAACAACCTGAGCACCCTCGGGGTAAGCTCCGCGCAGCTCGACAATCACTTCAATACGATGTCGACGGCGTTGGTCTGGGAACCGAGCACGGGAGAGTTCGGCCGGGGCTTCGGCGACTTCGAGGACCACCAGCAAGTGGCCACCCGCCTTGGCCTGCACTACACCCGCAGCACCGAGGACAAGCAGAGTCAGCCGAACTCGGATGCCTTCGAAAATACTCAGATCCGCCTCTCGGACGGCACCGTGATCTTCACGCCCGATATCTTTGGGCCTGGCGTCGTGGTCGAGGAAGTGCGCTACCAGATGAGCACGCTCGATGGGGGGGTCAAGTACAAGGGATGGGCGCTCGAGGGCGAGTATTACCTGCGCAAGCTCAGTAACTTCGAGGGTCCGGGTACCAGCATCGTACCAACCATGTGGGACCGCGGCTTCCAGCTGCAGGCGTCAACCATGATCGTCCCGAGAACTTTCCAGGTCTATCTCGGCGGATCGTACATCGACGGTAACTACGGGAAGCCCTGGGACGTGCGCGCGGGCGTCAACTGGCACCCGTGGCACAACCGCGTGTTCCGCTGGAACACGCAGGTCATGTATCTCAACAATTCTCCGGTAGGTTACACCTCGCTCACCTATAACGTGGGCAGCAAGGGAGTCGTGTTCAATACCGACTTCGAATTGGCCCTGTAATCACCCGCGGGGCTGCAGCACGCACTTTACGAGGATAGGTCATGAGTCTCGTGCCCACACTCCGCATCATGTGGCGCGCGCTGGCGATCGGGGGCCTCATCGCGGCCCTCGTCGGCGGCGCGAGCCTGGCACCGGCGGCGAACAATCCGGGGCGCGACCGAGCCCCCGACTACCTCTTCAACGACTCGCACTTTCACCTCACCAACTACGTGCAGAAGGGCACGGACATTCACAAATACGTGCAGGAGATCATGGGCGACAGGATCGGTCGCTCGACGCTCTTTGGGATTCCGCTGCAGCAGCAGTGGTCATACGCCAATTCCGGCGACTTTGCGCCCACCTACTATCTGCAGTCGGACGCGCCGCTCTATTACTACTCCTTCACCGACGCCTACATCGCGCGGGTCTACCAGTCGCTGCCGAAGAGCCAGCAGGCGCGGCTCGACCCGATGATCACGGGCTTCAACCCGACCGACATGTACGGCGTCGACCATATCCGCCGTGTGCTCGAGCTGTTCCCCGGGGTATTCAGTGGCATCGGCGAGTTCTCGATACACAAGGAGTTCGTCTCTTCCAAGATCGCCGGCGAGACGGCGAGCCTGACCAACCCGGCGCTCGACCGCATTCTCGACTTTGCGGGCGAGGTGGGCCTCGCCGTGATCCTCCACAACGACATCGACATGCCGTTCGCCAAGGCGGGCACGGAGCCCGTCTACCTCAAGCAGATGAAGGACCTACTGCGGCGCCACCCGAAAACGACCATCATCTGGGCACACATCGGGCTCGGGCGCATCGTCCATCCGAGCCAGAGCCAGGCGACCGGCGACGGCGAGGAGCGCAGCCCCGCCTACCGGCAGATCGTCGAGGAGCTCGTCAACGATCCGACGCTCAAGCACGTGTACTTCGACATCTCCTGGGACGAGGTGGCGAAATACGCCATCGTCTCGGGGGACGTCGAGAAGCGTACCGCGGAGGTGTTCAATCGCTATCCCGAGCGGTTCCTCTTCGGCACCGACAACGTCGCACCGCCCGATCAGGCGACGCAGCTGCGCGTGTACCATCTGTGGGACCCCGTCTGGGCGATGCTCACCCCCGATGCCAGCCAGAAGATCCGCAAGGGCAACTACGAGCGCATCTTCGATGCGGCACGGGTGAAAGTGCGCGCGTGGGAGAGGGCCAACGTTAAGCCGCTGTGAGCTCCGCCGGGGAGGCGAGCGGTCGGCGATGACTCGCAGTCGCGCATGCCGTCACGACGCAGCGCGTCTGCTGCTGCTGGTCGGCAGCGTCCTCGTCTCGTGCCTCGCATGGGGCTACGCGCGCGACAAGACCGACGTCGTGACGCTGCGCAACGGCGACCACATTCGCGGCGACATCGTGTCGCTCGAATTCGGCATTCTCACTCTGAACACCGACAACATGAGCACGCTCAGCATCGAGTGGCCGGCCGTGCGCTCGTTGACGAGCAAGTTCGCGTTCGCCATCGAGAGGCGCGACGGAAGCAAGTACTACGGCGTCATCGCGACCAGCCCGGACGGCAAAGATCTTACGGTCGAGAGCGAGAATGGCCCTGCTCGCTTCCCGATGGATGAGGTCGAGCGCATCTCGCGGTTCTCCCCGAGTTTCTGGGACCGCATCACCGGGGCGCTCTCGATCGGCTTCAGCTACACCAAGTCGAGCGCGATCGAGGTAGGGAGCGTGAATTTCAATGCCAGCTATCGTTCGCAGGGTGTGGACGGCACGCTGGCCTTCAGCTCCAACACGACCAAGGATTCCTCCGGGAGCACGACCAATCGTGAGCTGCTGACGAGCGGAGTGCAGTTTCTGCGCCAAAGCCGCAATTTCTGGGGTCTGCTCGGTTCCCTGGAACGGGACCAGTCGCTCGGCATCGATGCGCGCCTGGTCGGCGGTGCCGCGGTCGGCCGTCGCTTCGTGCAGGCGGCATACACCGAGCTCACCGGGATCGCCGGTATCGTCGCGACCGAGGAGTGGATCGTGGACGACCCCACGTCCAAGACGAGCCTCGAGGCGGTATTGGGCGGGTCGTGGAACGTGTTCAAGTTCATCGAGCCGAAGACGCGGCTCGACCTCGGCCTCTATGTCTTTCCGAGCCTCACCGAGAGCGGCCGCATTCGCAGCACCGGAAATATGAGCCTCACCCACAAGTTCCCCCACGACTGGACACTCGGGCTCACGGGTTACCTGAGCTACGACAACCGCCCCCCGGAGCCGACGGCAGAGAAGAGCGACTACGGCGTGACCTTCAATCTGGGGTGGAGCTTCGGATCGTAGCCTCCCGGCGCGGCTGCACCGCCCACGCGGCTGCACCGCCCACGGGCTGCACCGCGCACGGGCTGCACCGCCCACGGGCTGCACCGCCCACGCGGCTGCGCCCCGACGCGTGGACGGCCACGACCCCAGCGGGTACGCTTCGAGGGCGAGCACTGACCTGCCGAGCACACCAAATGACGAGCCGATATCAGCTGAATCGCGCCAATTTCCGGCCCGGCGTGGGGCTTGTCGTGCTACTCGCGGCATGCCTCACACCCTGCGCCTCGCACGCCGGTAATTTGAGCTTTCTTCAGGACTCCCCGAGCTCCTATTTTCGCGGCGACGACGCCGACCTCATGATGAAGAATGCCCGGGCCGCGCTCGATTCGTCCGAGGCGAACGCCAAACGTTCCTGGTCAAACCCGAAGACCGGCGCGTCAGGATTCGCACAGGTGACCGGACAGTTCACGGGGACGGACGGCGCGCCCTGCAAGCAGCTGCGCATCGGAAACAAGGCGGGGGGCCTGCAGGGCGAGGGAACCTACACCCTCTGCAAGTACAAGGACCGCGGCTGGGTCTTCCACACGGACGCGCAGCCTGCATCGTGACAGCCCTGAGCGCGCCACGCGGGCCCGCCCCGAAATGGCGGTAACCTGTCCGGGCGGTGGCCGAACGCCGTCAGTGGATCAGCGGGATTCGCGCCGCAAGTTCCGCATCCACGACTGCATCGAGCTTCGCATCGATCTGGAAGAAGCGCGCAACGGTGCGGGCCGAGAGCACCTTGGACATCTTTTTCACGTAGTCCTCCTTGATCGAGGTCCGGTCCTTATCGATCGACAGCGCTTCCTGCGTCAGTCTTGACGCCTCATCCTCGCTCATGGCGTTGCGATTGGCCGCGAAGTCGGTGATCAGCCGTACCCTGCGGTCTCCCAGCTTGTGCTGGGCTGCCCGATACTCATCGTAAAGGGGCCAGAACGTTTTACCCTCGCTCTCGGTCAGCAGCATTGCGTTCTTGACGACTTCGCGCCGGTCCTTGCCGACCTCGGAGCGCAGCATTTGGATCGCCGGCTCGAGATCAGCGAACTTCTCGTTCACGATCGGCTGATCGGCGCCGAATGCGGCAGCCGAGCTCAGCACCCAGAGCGCTGCGACCCCGGGCAGCGTGCGCAGGCGCGGCAAGTGCCGTAACGCGGCAAGTCGCAGTACAGCGGCGAGCCGACGGAGTCTCGAGGTAGTCATGATGGTTTCTCCCTGGCGGACGGTTGCATGATGCCTCGTACCCGCGCCCCTTTCTACAACATGCCCCCGGCGACGTACATAGGCCTCTCGGCGTATGTCGCCAAAATCAAGGCGGGTGGCGGAGCCTCGCTCAGCGGCGGCTGCCACTGCGAATGGGGGGAGCGGTCGCGCTCGTCTGCGCGGTGCCCGCGAATTCTCCGGGCGCAATCGGGGACCAGCGATCGTCGGGGTTGAACTCTTTGATCGCCGTGGCCGCGGTGGCGGTGTCCTTGCCGAGATCGCGCTGCCAGACGAGGCCATCCGCGTTGACCATGAAGGTCATGACACCGCTCGAGCCGTACGAATCGGGGTAAGCGAGTGCCGCAAATCCGCCGGTCAGCTTGCCGTCCTCGATGTAGTCACGCGCCCCGCCGCTCGCGTTCGGTCCCTGCGCGGTCAGAAGCCGGTAGACGTAGCCGTGATAAGGGGCGCGGCGGCCGGCCCCGACGGCGTAGCCTTCTGCGGCAGCCGCGGCGAGCAAGGGACTCGCCGGGCTTTGCGGCTCCCCCGAGGCTGTTTCCCAGTAAAGTCCGTCCCGCTTACCGGGGGTGCTGCGCAGCCTCTGCGCGTAGACACCGGGCGGCGCGCCGTCGTGGCCTGCGGAGGCATAGGTCTTCTCGGCATGCACGAAGCTCTGGAGCACCTCGAGGGTGCGGCGCTGAT
>Ga0335079_10002033_pt1 | contig 23329 bp, 20 predicted proteins | sample Lox_Sample_33_FD_206719 | JGI IMG/M metagenome (GOLD analysis project Ga0335079, IMG submission 206719) | Soil microbial communities from Loxahatchee National Wildlife Refuge, Florida, United States - Lox_Sample_3.3 | ecosystem: Environmental > Terrestrial > Soil > Wetlands | place: USA... | reverse complement strand
GAAGGCATCCAGAGCAAGAGCGCGATCTTCGACATGACGAAGCTCGAGTGGATGAACGGGCAGTATCTCTCAGCCGCAGCTGCGGACACGCTGTACCCGCTCGTTGCACCATTGCTCGCAGCAAAAGGATTGAACGGCGATCGCGAGGCAACGGTACGAGCGATTGCCGTGGTCAAGACACGCGCGCGGACCACGCTCGAGATCGCGCAACGGGTAGCGGTACGGCTCGATGCGAGCTTCGTCGAAATGGATGACAAGGCAAAAAAAGAAATCACGAAGGACCCGGCCGGCTACCGCTCGGCCCTGAACGCGAGCATCACCGCATTGCGCGACCTGGCCTGGGACCCTGCGTCACTCGAGAAGGGGCTGCGCGCCCTCGCCGAGCAGCAGGGCGTGGCGGCCGGCAAGATCTTTCAGCCCATCAGAATCGCGTTGACGGGCGGAACGGTGTCGGAACCGGTGAACGAGTTGCTGGCTGTCGTGGGGAAAGAAGCGGCGTTGGCGAGACTAAGATCCGCGATGAACAGCGTCGCGACGTAGCGACGCCGCCGGGCCGTCGAAGTCGTCAGATTCGCAGGTGTAGCTGTCCGGAGTCGTGCCGCACAGCATCGCTCCCCAGCAGTACGCGGCTCCCGCGGCGGTAATTGCGCAGGTATGGTTGAACCCCGAGCTGATAGCGACAAATAGCACCTCGGTTTCGACGGGGACCGGTATAGCGGAACTGGTGCCCGGCGTGTTGGTGCCGAGCGCGTGATAGTCGTTTACGCCCCAGCAGTACGCGGCATGGGCAGTAGTCAGGCCGCAGGTGTGCAACAGACCCGCGCTGATCGAGAGAAACTTGAGTCCACCGCTGACCGGGACTGGGATATACGAAGTGTCGCCGGACGAACCGGTTCCCAGGGCGCCGTGGACGTTTTCGCCCCAGCAATATCCAACGTGATCGAACGTGACTGCGCAGGTATGATCGCCGCCGACCGAGATCGAGCCGAACGCCGATCCGCCCGTCACGGGCGCCGGCGTTGCGCCACAGGGCGCGCCGCTGTAGATGCCACCGGCTGCGCATTGCACAAGACCGCTCCGCCCGATGCCGAGCTGTCCGCGGTTGTTCATTCCCCAGCAATACGCGGCCCCCGTGGCTGTGATGCCGCAGGTGTGATTGGTCCAGCCGCTGCCGGAACTGAGCGACACGAAGGAAATACCGCCGGCCACGGCAACGGGCGTGTGAAATTGTCCGCCGACGGCCCCTGAGCCGGTCTCACCGTACAGGTTTTCACCCCAGCAGTAGGCCGCGCCGCCGGCGGCAAGCCCGCACGAATGCACCTGACCGACGACCACAGAGGACAACGTCACGCCGGGTACGGGAACGGAAGGTTGCGAATAGCCCACGGCAGAATCGTTTCCGAGCTGCCCATGCTCACCCAATGCGCCGTCTCCCCAGCAGAAGGTCGCGAGAGTATCGGTGACGCCGCAGGTGAACTCGCCGTTCACCGCGAGGCTTCTGAACACGAGCCCGCCGGCGACCGGCACCGGGACTCGAGCGCTGTCACGCGTTGTGCCGTTCCCCAGGGCCCCCGTTCCCCAACAGAAGGCGTGGCCATTCCCGTCGCGCCCGCATGTCACGTCCCCACCTGAGCTGATATCTGAGAACGCAACTCCGCCGGGGACGGGCATGGGGATCTGCTGGTCTGTCGCGCAGGCCCACAGGGCCGCGACGACCAAGATGGAGAACGTCGTTCGTGAAACGTGGCGTGCTGGCGTCGTGGCGTCGCCTCTCAGGGAGTCAGTGTATCGCGCTTCGCCTTCGTTTTCACGGTATCCCCCTCTCGCTGTCTCCGCTCAAAATCCCGCTCGCGCTGATGCTCCGCCCGCTCCTCCCGCACATAGCGCCGGAAATCCTCCATCGTCTGCGCGCGGCGCGCGGCCTGCATGATGTCCTCGCTCATGTACTGCAGCTCCCGCTCGCGCAGCGATTCGTCGAAGTTGCCCTGCGGCAGCATGTTGCCGAGCATGGCGAGCACGGCGTTCGGGATCTTCACGCCGGCCACGTAGATCGATGACGAGTCCATCCCCCACTTCTTGCCGCCCACGTCGGTGGTCCACGAGGGCTTGCGCTTGATGCGCTGCTCGGAATCGATCATGACGTTGAGCGAGTCGACCATCGCCTTGAGGCGATGGACGGCCACCGAGTCGCGCGGCAGGCTGTCATGGTGCGCGCCGTACAGCGCGCTCGCGACGCCGGTCGGCAGCGCCGGACGGGCCTGCGGCCAGATGCGCACATCGGAAAGCTTGGGCGCGGCGATGATTGGACCGGTGGGCGGCGCGCCGTTCTCCCCTGTCTGGCCCGCCTTTACGCCACCTGCCGCGATGGCCCCGGCAATGAGCGCCTCCATGGTGCGCGACCCACGCTCACCCGCTTCGGGTTTGGCCGCGGGGGCGACAGCAGCGACACCCGCCGTCGCGGCAGCAGCAGCAGCGAGAGTGGGTGAAGATGCGGCGGGCTCGGGTGGCCGAGCAGCTGAAGGGGGGGGCTCAAGTGCTGGAGGCGGCGGAACGACCGGGACTACATGAGGCTCGGCCCGCGGAATCCGATTGGGCGTAGTGAGCGGAGCCTCGGGCATGGGCACGACTCTGGGCGCGGCAAGATTGAAGAAGGCAACGCGCTCCCTACCCCGCTCGGCAAAACCCACTCCGAGCGCGAGCACGAGCAGTACGTGCACCACGCCGCTCGCCAGCCAGCTCCCACGCGCTCTGAGCTTCACTCAGTCCTTTCACCCGTTGGGATACGCAGCCCGCACAGCCTCCGCTCGGTCCGCATGTCACCCTTCGTAACGCCCCAGCAACCGCTCGCTCACCCGCAGCTTGGCGCAGCGCGCGTCCAACGATTCGTAGGCCGCATGATTCGTGCGCTTGAACGATTCGAACGCCTCGCGCGATTCCCAGCGATCGATTGTGGCATAATGGCGGCGCCGTTCGACATCATGCAACAGCTCGGTGCCGCGATACGCGGGATCAATCTGAAACAATCTCACCCAGTCGCCGTCGCGCGCATACACGCGCTCGAACTCCGCTTCGTACCCCGGACGGACCTCGAACGCCCATACAATGATGTGCACGCGCGAATTTACACCGCCACGCCGATGTCGTGTTCGGCGAAGAACTCCTCGCAGCGGCGCCGGACTTCGTCCCACGGCGCGAAGACGGTGGCCGCGGGCGGCAGCCCCGAGAGAATCGACCGGCCGTACGACTTCGTGACCGCGCGCGCATCGAGCAGCACGACCGCGCCGGCGTCGGAGCGCGTGCGAATCAGCCGCCCGAATCCTTGCTTCAACTTCAATCCGGCGAGCGGCACGAGATAACGCGTGAAGCCATTCTCGCCCCTGGCTTCGAGCCGCTCGAGCCGCGCCGCGGTGAGCGGCTCGGTGGGCACCTTGAACGGCAGCTTAGCGAGAATGAGCACGCGCAGTGCCTTGCCCGGGACGTCGACGCCTTCCCAGAAGGAATCGGTGCCGAAGAGAATGGCGGAGCCCGATTCGCGAAACCGGCGCAACAGCTGATCGCGCTGCCCTTCGCCCTGCACCAGCAGCGGCCAGCGCGGCGACAACCGACCGCGCACGAGGGCCGCCGCGCGGCGCAGGGCGCCGTGGCTCGTAAACAGCACGAAAATCCCGCCGTCCGCTGCCTGCGCGAGATCGAGTAGCACGCGGCTGAGCGCGGCATCGTGTCCCGACTCGTTTTCCCTGGGATCGGGAATGTCGGTCGGGACGCCGAACAGGCACTGTGACGCGAAATCGAACGGCGAGTCGAGAACCTCGCCGACCGACACGCGCCGCGGCTCGATGTCGAGACCGAGCCGCTCTTCGAGAAAGCGGAAATCGCCGCCCGTGGCAAGCGTGGCGCTCGTGAGCACGACGGTCGAGGTACGATCGAACAGATTGGTCTTCAGCACCGGAGCCAGGTCGAGCGGCACCGACGCGAGCACGAGATTCTGCGAACGTTTGCCGCGCTGCTCGATCCAGCGCACCGCCGGTGGACCGGGAGCGGGTCGCAACGCCGCGGTGAGCCCGAGCGCGGCCTGATCGAGCCGCCGCACCACGCCGCGCAGCTCGGCGATGAGCTGCACGGGGCGCTCGGCGGCGTCCTCATTCGCGAGGCGATCGGCGATGGTTTCGACCCCCTCGCGCAGCTGGTTAAATCCGATCAGGAGATTGTCGAACGAGACGCCGAGCCCGCTGGCCCACACCGGGTGATCGGCAAACTCCTCCGTGAGCCGAAGCACGGGGCCGTGCGCGCCCGTGGTTTCGAGCAGCCCCGCGAGATGAATCAGCATCAGGTCGGCGGAGCGGCGCGCGGCCGCAACTGCATCGAACAGGGTCTGGCGCAGCAAATCCTGGCTGGCACTGCGAAGCAGGTCGTTCTTTCGTGCAAGCTCGGCCGAGAGCGCGGGCAGCAGGCCGCGGCCGTTCCGCTCGAGGCGCGCGAACAGCCGGATGAGACCGAGCGAGCTGACGTGCGAACCGAGGTGAGTTGCCGCCACATCTTCGATATGATGCGCTTCGTCGAGCACCAGTCGCTGATACGGGGGCAGCACCGCCGCTTCGAGCCAGTTATCCGACGCCATGCGCACGGCAAGGTCGGACGCGAGCAGGTGATGGTTCACCACCACAATGTCCGCCTCGGCGGCGCGGCGGCGCGCCTGGAAGACGAAGCAGTCGTCGAAATGCGGACATTTGAGCCGCGTGCACAGATCGGATTCGGCGGCCACGGAATCCCACACTTCGGGTGACGGTTGATCGGCCAGATCGGAGAGGCTGCCATCGGTCGAGCGCGTGGCCCATGCGGCGATTGTTTCCAGCTCGGCGGCGCGCGCGTCGTCGAACAACGATTCCTGCCCCGCCCGGGCCTGCTCGAGCCGCGCGAGACAGAGATAGTTGTGCCAACCCTTGAGCAGCGCGAAGCTCGGGGTGCGATCGCCGGTCGCGAGCGCGCGCGCGAGAATCGGCAGGTCCTTGCCGACGAGCTGTTCCTGCAGGTTGATGGTGTTGGTCGAGACGACGGTGCGCTCGCCGTTCTCGGCTGCCCAGCGCAGCGCCGGCACGAGATACGCAAACGATTTACCGACGCCCGTACCCGCCTCGAGCAGCGCTACACCGCCATCGTTGTAGACGTCGCTCGCGTACGCGGCCATGTCGCGCTGCGACGGACGATCTTCAAACGCGATGCCGCCCAGCGCGCGCGAGACGGGTCCATGCTCAGCCAATATCGCTGCGACATCGATGGGATCGAGCCGCGTGAGCCGTTTGGCGCGCGGTACTTCGACCACGACGTAGCACTCGGTGACCGCGTTGTCGACGATGGCGAAGCCGACGCCGCCGTCGTGCAGCCGGGCTGCCACCGCGAGGTCGGCGCCGGACGGCTCGAGCGAGCCGCTCGGGTGATTGTGCAGCAGCATGTCGCCGCGCTCGGCGACGCCCGGCAACGCGAGCACGGCGTCGATCGTTCCCCGCGCCACGACCCGCGCTTCGATCAGAGCGCGGTTGCCATCGAGCCGAGCGACGAATGACACCTCGCGACCGCCGGCGGCACGAATCTCCGCGCGCAGCAGGTCGCGTACGGCCGGCGCCAGCCGCTCGATGCTCACGTCTTCAGTTCACGCTTCTTGGCCGCGGGAAAGAGCACGTTGTTGAGAATCAGCCGGTAGCCCGGCGAATGCGGATGCAGCGAGAGATCCGTCGGCGGGTCGCCAATCTGGTGCTGCGGGTCTTCCGGATCGTGGCCGCCGAAAAACGTCCAGGTGCCATTCCCCAGGTCGCCGTGGATGTACTTGACCCAGGGCGCGCCTTCTTCGTCGGCCAGCACGATCACGCTCGGCTTCAAGCGGGTGCGCAGGAACGACGAGGTCAGTCCGTAGAAGTCCGGAATGATCTGGCGATGGTTCTGGACCAGCATGGTCGGCACCGGGTCGATCTTGGCGCTGAAGTTAAAAAGCTTGAACGCGCCGAGCGGCTGGCGGCGGCCGGGATTGTTCACCTGATGCCCATCGATGTCCGAAAAGCTCGCGATCTGCGGGTTGGGTTCGATGTGCCCGCCCGTGAAGGCGAACGTCTGGCTCCAGTCGAGCTTCTCGTCGGCATTGGGATCGACGGGAGTGCCGTCGGCGAACGCGGCGGCGATGTCCACGTGCTCGGCCGCGAGTGCCAGGTCGATCGTTTCGGTGGCGGTGCACATGGCGAACAGGAAGCCGCCGTTGCGCACGAATTCCCGGATGCCGCGTGCCACGGCTTTTTTCAGGTCGGGCACGGTGGCGAACCCGAGCTGGTGCGCCGCCTGTGTGTTCATGCGCACCATCTCGGCGAGCCACGGCTCGCCGCCGTAGATCAGGTAGAACTTGGAATATTGACCGGTGAAGTCTTCATGATGGAGGTGCAGCCAATCGCAGCCCGCCAGCCCACCGCCGAGCACTTCGTGGTCCCACACTTTCTGGAATGGGATGCCGGCGTACTGGAGCGCCATGGTCACGGCGTCATCCCAGGGCAGCGCGTTGGGCGGAACGTACACGGCGACTTTGGGGGCCTTCTCGAGCGTCACGGAATCGGCGTTGGTCCCCTCGATTTCTCCCCGAATCGCACTGACGTTCTCCGGTCCAACCGGCGTGAACTGCACACCCGCGAGCGCGGCCTCGCGCCGCACGGCATCTCCGTCATTCAGCAGGAACGACCCGCCACGATAGTTGATTAGCCATTCGACCGTTTGCCCAGCCTGAACCACTCGATACGCGACACCATAGGCCTTGAGATGATTGCCCTGCGCGTCGTCCATGGGGATCAGCAGCTGGCCGGCGAGAGACGTCGGACGGGCGGACCGGTGGACTCCGGGACCGAGAACCACGGCCGCCGCGACGCGGCTCAGACGTTCTACGAAATCACGACGCTTCACGACTTCGGAATTGCTCCCTTCGCTAACTCGAGCTGGCGGCGCGCCTCGGGAACCACCGCGCTGCCCGGATAGGTGAGAATCAGGTGCTCGAGATGCTGAATGGCCTCTGGGTTCTTCCCCTGCCGGATGAGCAGCTCGGCCCACGCCAGCTCGGCGGCGGGCGGCGCCGATCCCTGGCCACCGCGCTTCATGGCTTCCTCGAACAAACTCGCGGCGGGGGTGCGGGATTTGTCTCCCAGCTGCGCGGCGACGCGTCCCGCGAACAGCAGCGCCTCGGCGCCGCCGGCCTCGGGCGGCAGGTGATCGGCGGCGGATTTGAGCGCCTTGACCGCCCCGCTCGAATCGCCCTGCGCCAGCTCGAGCAGCGCACTACCCAGCTCCGGAGCGCGCGCGTCGGGAATGCGCGCGATGAGCGCGAGCAACGCCGCGCGCTCGGTCGCCTCGTGGCGGTCACCGGTGTAGGGACCAGCCTGCCGAATCAGCGAGCGCGCGCGAGCGAGGTCGCCCTGATACAGCGCGATCCGGCTGTACAGCGCGAGCGCGGCAACGCTCGAGTCGTTCGCCAGCGCCGATTCGGCGAGCGCGAGCTGGCCCTGCCGGATGCGCGCGCGCGCCAGCTCGAATCGCAGTGCGCTCCTGGTCGAGTCCGGCAGATCGTGAGCCACGTGCGCGAGGCGCAGCGCGGCGGAGTCGAGTTGTCCCTGCTTGATCAGGGCACCGATGAGCGTCGCCTGCGCGAGATCCTGGGCATCGGACGGCGCGGTGGAATCGGCCGCCACGTACTCGAGCTGGGCCCGCGCGGACGCGGCGTCGCCCGCCTCGAGAAATGCACGCGCCGCATCGCTCCGGGCCCGGATGGCGAGCTGTACGGGGACGATCTCGGCAAAGCGGACCAACGCCTGGCCGCGCACCTGCCACGCCGCCGGCGTGCCCGGCGCGGCGGCGAGATCGGCGAAACGATGCAGTGCGTACGCGTTCTCGGGCGTATGCGATGCCGCGGTGGGCGCGAAGATCTCCCACGCTCGCGCGGGATCGCCCCACTCGAGCAACAGCTCGGCCGCAACGCGGCGCGATTCCAGGGACGCGCTGCCCGATGCCAACGCGTCGGTGATCTTGCCACGTGTCTCCTGGGGAGCTTCCGAGAGCTGTGCCGCGGCGTTCGGGATCTGCGCCGGCAGAGCCGTGACCGCGAGCCCCCACTCTTTGGCGGCGGGCACCCACTGTCCGATCCGGATGTACAGCTCACCCAGCTCAATCGCGAAAGCCGCCGGCCGGCGCAGTGCCTGGCGGCCATCGAGCAGCACTTCACGGGCGGCATCGTAGGCGGCCACGTCTTCGAGCGCGATGGCCCACTCACGGTACGGTGCCTCGTCTCCGGGTCGCGCCTGCGTCCAGCGGCGCGCCATCGCTCGGGCCGAATCCGGCTCGTTCAAGATCAGATAGAGCCGGAGTAACAGCGCCTGGAGATCGGTACGCGTCGAGTCGGCCGCCACGGCGCGCTGCGCATACGGCAACATCTCGGGCAGGCGATTGAGCAGCGGCAGGACGCGCTCGAGGCCGAGCAGCGCGGGGAGATTGGTCGGATCGGCGCGCAGCGTGGCGAAGTAGAGCTCCGCCGCTTTCTCCCCCTGCCCGCTGCGCTCGAGCTCGAATCCCTCACCGATGACCTGCGCGCGCGCCCCGGAGAACGGAACCAACCAGAGGGCGATCGAGAGCACGAGCGCCGCGCGCCTAATGCGTCCCCCCCGGTCCCGTCTCGGCTCGCGCGGGAGTGTTGAGACGGCGGAAGTACTCGAGCACGAGGCGCCGCTGTTCGGGGGTCAGGCCGCGTAATTCATCCCAGGTGGGATAGCGCACGCGGGGGCCCGCACCGGTCGCGCCGCGCAGCAGCTCAGGTGGAATGTGAACGCTGTCGATCGACGCGGCCTGGCTCACGCGGTCCTTCTTTTCGTCGGGCTCGGGACCAGTGAGGCTACGGCCGGCATCGAGCAGATGGTGATAGAGCAGCGACTGGCGGCGGATGGTGAGTGGGTCGAGCCGCCCGGCCTCGAGTTGCGCCGCGATGTCGCGCGCTTCTCTAGCCATGGCACCCGCCTGATCGCCCGCGCCCTCGGCGCGCATGCGGTCGAGCTGGTTGGCGAGCGCGCGCTGCTCGCGGGCGATGGCCTGGAGGCGTTCCTGCACCGCCTGGCCTCCGGCCGCTTGCAGCGGCAACAGACCTTCCGTCTCGCCGTTCATTCCGCCCTGCTGCTGGGCGAGCTTCGCCAGCTCTTCCATGGCTTCGGAGAACCCGGTACCCGACTTCGCGCCGGACACGTCGCCGCGGCTCCGCGCCAGGGCGAACGCGGTGGCGTTGAGGGCATCGACCGATTGATCGGCGAGCGTCGCCGCGCCTTCCGCGCCGTTGCCGCTCGGGTCGGCCTCGCCGAGCTGCTCGCCCGTGGCCTGCATCTGGTGCTGGGCGAAGCCGAGGGCGCGCTCGAGCTGCGGCGAGACCAGCGCGTGCCGTCCCGCGGCAGTGCGAATCTCTTTGGCGACGAGCTGGGTGCCTTCCTGCACCGAGGCTTGCTGCGAGCGCACCGCGGGGCCGGAGTTGCCAGTGTGCAGCGCGTCGGCGATGTCCTGCTGGCGCGCGGCGAGGTCGGCGGTCTCGGCGAGCGCGCGATCGAGTGCGTCGAGCGTTTCCTGCCGCCACGCCCGGGCGAGCGAATCCCGTTGCTCCCGAAGCTCCTCGGGAATGGTGGCGAGCGAGGATTCGGCTTGCTGGCCCGCGCTCATGGCGGCCGACGACTGGCGCACGCCGCCCTGGGCCGCGGAAGCCGCGCGGTTCATCGCGCTGTGGGCTTGCTCTGCTGCCGTGTGCGCCCCGTCGAGCGCCGCTTGATTGGCCGAATCACTCGAAGCGCGCGCGAGGTCGGCCGCCGTTTTCTCGATGCCATGCGCGAGCGATTCGGCCCGCGCGGCGAGCGCCGCCTCACGCGCCGCCGCGGCGGTGTCGAGCCGGCGCGCGTCCGACTGGTTCCATTCGGCCTGGTGCTGGTGGAGATCTTCCGCGTCGGCGGCGAGCGACGCCAGGTCGCCTTCGATCGCCGCGCGGCGGAACAACTCACGGCTTTGCTCCAGCTCCTCACGCAGTTGCTGCTGCGCTTCGGCGAGCCGCTGCAGCGCATCGCGCGTCGCTTCGGGATCGAGCCGGGCGAGCGCGTTCTGGAGATCCTTCAAGCGCTCCTCGAGCTCGGGCGTGAGCGCGCGCTGCAGCAGGTTCTGGACTTCAGCGAGCCGGGCCTGGAAGGCGGTGTCGGTGATTCCCGCCGCCTGCGCCGCCCGCGCCACCTGGTCGAGCTGCTGCGAGAGCTGATGCGCCCGCGCTTGCAGCTCAGCCTGCTGCCGCTCGATTGCCGCGGCGCGCTCGCTCGCTTCGAACGGAAGCGATCCGGGCTGGCTCTGAGGATTGGGACGAAGCGGGCTCTGTCCCTCCCTGCTGCCACCCGTCTCGGCGCGCATGCGCTGCTCGGCGAGATCGCGAGTCTGGTCGGAGAGCGCGTTCTGTGCGGCGACGAGGGAATCGGCAGCCTGGGCCACGTCGTGCGTCTGGGCGCGTGCCGCCGCGCGCAGGTCCTCGAGGCCGGGCAAACGCAGCGCGTAGTCGGGGCTCTGCCCTTTATGCGGCGTGGGCGCGTTGTCCCACGCTTCGACGCGGAACTTGAGCGTGTCACCGGGGAGCAACCCGCGGCGATCGCCGGCGAGCTCACCTTGGATGAGCGCGCGATCGCCCACCGCCTGGGCGTCGAGCGGCTGCCGCAGCGCCTCGCCGACCTTGCCGCTCCGGCTCGCGCGCCAGCTCACGATTGCCACGCGGGCGATGCCGTGATCGTCGCGCACATCGACCACGAGCGGTTGCCGCATGGTGATCGGCAGCATGGTGTCGCGGCCCGGCACGGGCACGGCCACCACGGGCGCGGAATCGGGCACCACGCGCAGTGCGAGCTCCGGAATGTCACCCTCGAGGGGCGCGCCACTCGCGGGCGCGATGGCGAGCTGCCAGCGTCCCGAACTGTGCGGAGTAAATCGACCGCTGAAATGCGTCCCGCGCATGGACAGCCGGGCCCCGCTCTCGGCACCCGCTCGCTGCCACGCTGCGTCGGTGGCGGGAACGCTCAGCTCGCCCGTGGTCACGATGTCCGTGCCTTCCGGGATCAGGATGGTATCGCTCCCCGGCACGAGCGGCTGCTCGTCGCGACTCAGGTAGGCCGGGAACCGGGCGATCACGTTCAGGCTCGCGATGAATGCCGCGCGCGCCAGGACGATGCGGCGCTCCACGCTGTTTCGGGAGCCGCTCGAGGCTTTGACATACAGGTCGGCACCGAGCGGGCCGAGCGTCCGGACTACCTGCCCCGACTGGTCGAGCGTGAGCGGCTCGGGGTGCCATGGCTCTCCCGGCGCGCGGGTCCAGAGCGTGGCGTGTAGCGCGCCGGGAACACGCACGGTCACTTGCACGCGGTCACCGCGGCGGACCGTGTCGCGGTCGATCTCGAGGCGGACCGGTGCGTTCGCGTCAGCGAGCGCGCGGAACGGGTGCCAGAACGCGGCTCGACCCGGGGAGGGTGAGGTCGCGATGAACACCAGCGCGCCGAGAACGGCGGCGACGGCGCCGATCACGATACGCCGGCGGGTCTCGCCCTCGAGGACGCGGTCGACGCGCGGACCGACCTGCGTAACGAAACGCGCAGCGCGAGCGTCGGCGAGCGCCAGCAAATCGGGACTCGTGGTGGCGCGCCGCGACGGCAATACTCCGACGACGCTCCCCGAGCGACCAGCCCCAGCCTGTTCGGCGAGGCGGCCGAGCACCTCGGGACTCGTCCCGCGCCGCGCGCGAATCCCCTGCCATACGGCGAGCGCCACGACGACGAGCATGGCGGCCCACGCGCCCACGATCGGCGCCGGTAGCGGCGCCAAGCGCATGCCGAGGGCCGCGATCGCCAGCACGATTCCGCCGGCGAGGAGGAACAGGGCGCCGCGGCGCGCCCGGACATGCGACGCCCCAAGGTGGCGAAGCCGCCTGCCCGTTTCCGTCACCGGAGCGAACTCACGGCGTATGTGAACAGATTGACGCCCATCTGGAGCGCTGCTTCATGCAGCGCTGGAGGATCGTGGTGTACATCGGGGTCTTCCCATCCATCGCCCAGGTCCGTCTGATAGGAATAGTACACCACGAGCCGGTTCCCCAAAAAGATCCCGAATCCCTGAGCCGGAAGCCCGTCGTGCTGGTGGATTTTGGGCAGCCCTTTGGGAAAATCGTACACGATGTGATAGATCGGGTGGCTGAGCGGCACCTCGACCAGGGGGTGATCGGGGAAGACGCGCTGGATCTCGCGGCGGAACGATTTGTCCATGCCATAATCATCGTCGGCGTGAAGGAATCCCCCCTGCTCCAGATAGCGCCGCAGCGTCACCACGTCATCATCGGAGAGGTGCACGTTTCCATGCCCCCGCATAAAGAGGTAGGGCACGTCCCAGAGATCGTTACTCGCGAGCGTGACGACCTTCTCGCGCGGTTGGACGGCCAGACCCGTGCGCTGCTTGATCGCGGCGAGGAGGTTCGGGAGCGACGAGGGGCCGGCGTACCAATCTCCGCCTCCATCGTAGTGAAGGCGGGCGATCGTGAGAGACGCGGCGGCGGATCGGCGGATCGGCGGATCGGCGGATGGAGAAGGCGCTCCCGTTTTGGGAAGCGCTAACGCGAACAGGACCAGCCATCCGTAAATCCGCCAATCCGCCCATCCGCCGATTTTCATAGGTCATTCACCAACCTGTACGCCGCATTTCTCGAAATCCCCGTCTCTTCCGCCAGCCGGTCCGCCACGTCCTTGCGCGACATGCCCTCCGCAAGGAGCGCTCGGGCACGGGCCTCGGGATCGGAGGGACGCGGTTCACGTGCCGGTGGGCGGCCGGTGCCCGAGACGACGACAGTAACCTCGCCACGCACGGGGGCTTGCGCGTAGTAACCCGCCAGCTCCCGGAGAGTGCCCGCCCGGGTCTCCTCGAACACCTTGGTGAGCTCGCGCGCGAGCACGGCGCGCCGTTCGTTGCCGCACACCTCGATCAAATCCTCGAGCAGCTCGGTCACGCGATTCGGGGATTCGAACACCACGACCGTCCACTCGCTCGCCGCGATCACGTCGAGCAACCGGCGTCGCTCCGATCCCTTGCGCGGCAGGAAGCCCAGGAACACGTAGCGGTCGGCCGACAGTCCCGAGACGCCCAATGCCGCGGCCACGGCGGTAGGCCCGGGGATCGTCACGACCGGTATGTCGCGTTCACGAGCGGCGGCGACGAGACTCGCGCCGGGATCGCTCACCGCCGGCGTCCCCGCATCGGTAACGAGCGCGACGTCTTTTCCAGTGCCGAGGAGGTGGAGGATGCGGCGGGTGGCGGATTCGCTCGAGTGCGCATGAAAGCTAATTAATGCCGACGAGGATCCGACGTGGACGAGCAGCGTTTTCGAGCGGCGCGTGTCCTCCGCCGCGACGGCCGTTACACTTCGCAGCGTCGCCGCCGCGCGGGGCGAGAGGTCTTCCAGATTGCCGAGGGGTGTGGCCACCACATAGAGCGTCCCGGCCATGTCACCACGCGACCTGCCACGGCAGCCGGCTATAGAACCCGGCCGACTGCAGCACAAAGCGATGTTCGCGAGTCGCTTCCCTGAGGATGCCCGGCGCGATGCCGGGCATGACGACCTCGATTCCCTCGAGCAGCTGCAGCGACCAATCGGAGAGCGCGCCGGCGAGATCTTCGGCCTGCACCACCATGTCCGGGGGCTCGGTGCCGCGCGGCGCGGAGAGCACGCGAATGGCCTGGTGAATGTCTTCGATGCCGGCGCACACCTTCTGGGCGCGACGCCGCGCCTCGGTAGGGAATTCCTTTTCGACGGCGTCGACCATGCGCCAGTACACCTCGCGGTAGGTGGAAATCAGCGAGCGCGACGCCTGCGTAGGCAGGTCGGCAACGGGACGGAACATGGCGGCGGAGAGCGCGGGCGGACGTCCGGTCCGCCCGCGCACCTCGCTCTCGACGAACTTTACGGGCGTGAGCGACTCGGGCTTGTCGGTGAAGTAGCCGCCGGTGGGTCGCCCGCGCTCGAAGCGCAGGTAGGACACCCGCCCGTCGGCGATGAGCTCGAGGATCCCATTCGCCCCGCCCTGCGCGAGCCGCGTGAGCAGCGCGTCGGAGTCGCCGGCTTCCACCGGGAGCGGTTCCACGTGCGCGGCGCAGGACTGATACATCCACGCGAGCTGCTCGAGCGGCGCGGTGCAGTAGGTCAGCTCGCCGCGCTCGAGCTCAGCCTTCATGCGATGGAGGGCGTCGGTGATAGTGATGACCTCGCGGCCGCTCGCGGTGAGCGAGCAGGCATTCACGGCTTCCCCCCGGCGCAGGAACGTGAGCACACATTCTTCGGGGAGGTAGGTCGCGAGGTAGCCGTCCACGCGACCGTCGCGGTCGCGTTTGGCGAACGCGAGCAGGTTGTCGAGATGAATGAAGGCGAGTCGAGTGCGCTGGATGAGCCGATCCGCCGCCGGGAACGTGAGTTCCGAGAGGCGGATCAGCGAATTCGTCAGGCGAGCGGTGCTCGCGCGCATGGCCCTCCCGCTCGACGGCGGGTGCTACGACAGGTGCTGTTTGATCTTCTGGTCGAATACCGTCTTCGGATAGGCGCCCACGAGCGTGTCGACGTGGTGGCCATCCTTGAAGAATAGAATACTCGGAATCGAGCGGACGTTGAAGCGCATGGCGGTACGCTGGTTCGCGTCTACGTCGACTTTGGTCACTTTGACCTTGCCATCGTACTCACCCGCGATCTGCTCCATGATGGGCGCGACCATGTGGCATGGTCCACACCACGTGGCCCAGAAGTCGACGACGGCCAGCCCATGGTATTGTTCGACTTCCTGCGAGAACGTGGCATCGGTGACTGCCACGGGATGCGTTTCCGTCATGATCCTTCCACTCCTTGTCGGTATAAATCCATTAAGTTGCCACTCATGTCCGGCGGATCCCGAGGTTCTGCTCGCGTTGCCCACATCGGGATCGCCGTTTCGAGCATCAGCACGGCCCTGACGTTCTATCGCGATGTGCTCGGCCTCGAGCCCCTGCCCCCGGAGACGGCCGACGGCGCCACCATTGTTTCGCTGCCGCTCGGCGACGTGCACGTCGAACTGCTCGAGCCCCTGGCGCCGGACACACCCGTTGGAAAATTCCTCACGCGACGCGGACCCGGGATACACCACATCTGCTATCGCGTCCCCGATCTCGATCGGGCGCTCACCGCCGCGCGGGAGTCGGGTTACGAGCTGATCGACCGGACCCCGCGCACCGGCACAGGCTCGCGGCGCATCGCGTTCGTTCACCCCCGCTCGACCGCCGGGATCCTGCTCGAGCTGACCGAGTAGTAACGCCTGCCATCAGTCGTCGGTTCCTGGTCCTGGCGGCTTGCAGCCGCGCACCGGCGCGGTCGCGGCCTCGAGATGCACATCGTACACAATCCAGGCGCCCGTGTGAGTGCGAATCAGGTCGAGCGGCTGGACGAGCGAGCAGCCGGTGCGCTGCAGCTCGATGCGGAATTCCCGCTGATTGTCGTGACCCGCGACCGGCAGCGGGCCTTCGACCACGCGATACCCTTCGTGGGCGAGGTATTTTTGGATCACGGCGACGCGCTTTTTCAGCTCCTCGGACTTCATCCATTCGACCGCGGGGCCGCGCTCCGTGCCCCAGAGCGCACCCATGCGCGTTTGATCGTTGACGCGGACCGCAGTCATGAACTGCGAGATCGTCTCGATCATCGATTGGGGAGCCGGCGGCGCGGTCGTCGTCTGCGAACCGCAGCCAATGCCGGCGAGCGCCGTGAGCACGGCGATTCGTCGTCGCATCTCCTGCACCATCCGGGTGGCGAGTGACCCGAAGGTAAGAAACGATGCGGCTCTACGTCAACCTTGACCACGTCGCGACGCTGCGTGAAGCGCGCCAGACCGACGAGCCCGACCCGATGCGCGCCGCGGCGGACGCGGAACGCGGCGGCGCAGATGGAATCACCGTGCACCTGCGCGAGGACCGCCGTCACATTCAGGACGCCGATGTGCGCGCGCTCCAGCACTCGGTACGCACGCTCGTCAATCTCGAGCTGGGGGCGAACCCCGCGATCGTACGATTCGCGACCCGCGAGCGCCCGTTCCAGGCCACGCTCGTCCCCGAGCGACGCCAGGAGATCACGACGGAGGGCGGACTCGCGCTCAAGCGAGGCGATCGCCGGACTGCCGACGCGATCGCCCGGCTCACGCGCGCGGGAATCCGGGTCAGCCTGTTCATCGATCCGGACGTGCGCGTGATCGATCGCGCGGCGGACCTGGGCGTGCCCGCGATCGAGCTGCACACGGGCCGCTACGCCAATACCTGGCGGAAAGGCGACGCCGCGCTGCGCCAGCTGGCGCGTGCGGCGGCGCACGGGCGCAAACGGGGGCTCGCCGTGCACGCCGGCCACGGGCTCACCTACGAGAACGTCCAACCCGTCGCCCGGATCGCCGAAATCGAAGAGCTGAACATCGGACATACGATCGTGAGCAACGCGATCTACTGGGGAATCGAGGAAGCCGTGCGGCGGATGCGCCGGCTCGTGGACGAGGCGAGCGGAAAGTCCTAATTTCGAGGCCATGAGCGATCCGGGTAAGCCGTTGGGCATGTCCGATTTCTTCGCGCTCGAGGCGGGCGAGTATCTCGAGCGCCTGGACACGCTGTTCGCACAACCCGATCCCTCAGTGGATGAGTTCGTGCGGCTCGCCCGCGCGCTGCGCGGCAGCGCGCTTATGGCCCAGAAGCCTCCCATCGCGCGCGCCGCCGCGGGGCTCGAAGCGGTGGCCCGCGCGCTGCGGGAAGGGCGCCGGTCCTGGGACGCGGCCACGAAGCAGCTCAGCATTCGCGGGCTCGACGATGTCAAAGCGCTGGTGCGCCGCTCCGCCGAATGGGGCGAGGCCGATCGGGCCAAAGCCGAGGCGGTTGCCGCCGAGCTGGAGAGCGCCGTCGGCGCACCGGTCGCGCCGCGCCGAGCGGCCTCGGCGGATCAGGCACCCGCGCTCGACGCCGGTGCGCGCGCGTTCGTGGCGCGCGAGGGCGCGGCGATCGCGAGCGCACTGGCGCGCGCGGTGCAGAGTCTTCGGATAAATCCGAAACAACTCGATCCGCTCCGCCTCGTGGTGCGCGCGCTGCAGCCGCTTCGGGGACTGGCGGCGTTGAACGATCTCCAACCCTTGCCCGACCTGCTCGAGGGGATCGAACGCGCGATCGAGGATCTCTCGCGGCCCGGCTTCAGGCCGATGGTCGCCCCGCCCGAGCTGTTCCAGGCAGCCGACGCGGCGATCGCCCGCGCGGCGCGTGAAGTCGCCGAGCAGGGGCGTCCGAGCCCCGAGGCGCCCGAGTTTCATCAGTTCGCGAAGCTGCTGCTCGGGTTTTCGGAGCCGCCCGCCGAACCTGATGCGGTCTCGATCACGACGCTGTTTCACGACGATGCCGGGCCCCACATCGTGCAACAGGGAGGAGCAAGCGCAGTTGCGGCGCTGGGCGCAGCGGCGAGCGGAACGGGCCCGTCGCTCAGCCGGCTCGAGCTGGTGAGCCAGGGCGAGCATCTGCGCCAGGCGGCTGATTCGCTCGAGCGCGCCCCGAGTGCGACGCAGCGGCAGCTGCGGGCGCATACCCTCGCCGGGACGTTGCGCATGCTGGCGAGCGCGAGCGGCGGCCCGCTCGCGGCGCGACTGGCCGAATTCTCCGGAATCGCGCGCGATGCGATCGCGAGCGGCGCAGCGGCGCGCGGCGCGCCGGAATTCGCCGCGCTGTTACGCGATACGGGCGGGCTCTTGGCCCGTTCGGGCTCGGGCGACGAATCGGCGCTCGCCGCCGAGTTCGCCCCGTTGATTGCGAAGGCGCGCGCGCTCGGCGCCGCGACACCAGTGCCCCGCGCCGCGCCGGCTCCGCCCCTGGAGCAGCCGCCGCTCGTGACGCGCGAGCCGGTCGAGCAAAACGGCGGTGGGCTCGCCGCGACATGGACCGCATACGAGCAACGCGCATCGGCGGGTGTGGGCGCCGGTTCACTCGATGAACTGCTGCGGGGCCGCCCCGTCGCCCCGGCCGCATCGCCGGCCGGCTCGACTCCGCAGACGTCCGCGCCCGTGGTCGACATCGGGACGCTGTTGTACCGTGGCGAGCGGGCGCGGGCGCGCGCGCAGGAAGTCCGTGACGCAGCGTCGCGCGCCTCGGGCGATAGCCTGCGCCACCTCATCGACGAACTCTACGACCTCGTTGCCCTCGCCCTCCAACCCAACGCCTGAACCTCGCCCCGCCCCGGTCAAACGGAGGTTGGGGTGGGGCTGGGGTTGGGTGGTCGGGTTGGCGATCAGCGTCGCCCTGCTCGCGTGGACGCTGCACGGGGTCGATCTCGGCGCGGTGGCCGGTCACATCCGCCGCGCAGACCCGTGGTTCTTCGCGCTCACGATCACCTGTGCCACGCTCACCTTCCCGCTGCGGGCGATCCGCTGGCGCGTGATCCTGCCCGGGCCGGACGGCAGCGCGTTTCCGTTTACACCGTTGTGGCGCGCGGTGGCCGTCGGATTCATGGCCAACAATCTTCTGCCGGCCCGCATCGGCGAGGTGGTCCGCGCATACTTCGTCACGCGTGAGCTGCCGGTGCGGTTTTCCACGGCACTCGCCTCCATTGCCGCGGAGCGCGTGTTCGACGGGCTCACTCTCGTACTCTTCCTGTGGGTCGCGCTGCTGGGACCGGCCGGCGCCGGCCACTCGATCGAATCGAATGCGATCCTGGTGCATATCGCACGCTGGGCCGGTGTGGTGTTCGTGATCGCCCTGGGCATCGGACTCGCCATGGCGTGGCAACCCGCGCGTACGCAGGAAATCGCCGCCCGCGCGGCGCGGCGAATTTTCCCGGCGCGCATCGCGCACCGAGTGACCGACATCGTCGCCGGGCTCGTGAGCGGGCTCGATGTGTTGCGCGATCGCCGCCGAGCCGCCGGCGTCGTGGCGTGGTCGCTGGTACTGTGGTTCGTGAACGGGCTGTCGTTCGCCGCGTGCTTCCGCGCGTTCGATCTCGCGCTGCCGTGGACTGCGGCGTTTCCGTTGCAGGCGCTGGTGGGATTCGGCGTGGCCGTGCCTTCGTCTCCGGGATTCTTCGGTCCGCTCGAGGCGTTCATGCGGCTGACGCTGGGCCTGTACGGAATCCCGGCCGACCGCGCCGTCAGCTACGCGGTGGCGTATCACATCGGCGGATTCATCCCGATTACCCTGATCGGGCTGTACGAGCTGTCGCGCTCACAAGTACGGCTCGGCGCGCTGCGCCGTGCCGCGGCCCAGTCGGAATAATGGAAGTCGCGGATCGCGTGCGGGCGGCCGCGCACGCCAAGGTCAACCTGCTGCTCAGGATTCTCGCGGCCGAGCGCGCGGGAATGCATCAGATCGAGACGGTGTTCGCGCTGCTCGAGCTGGCGGACGAGATCGTCGTGACGCGCACGACCGCGCGCGGTGAGGTCCGCCTCGACGTGACCGGGGCGGACACGGGTCCCGTCGAAGAGAATCTCGCGGTGCGCGCCGCGCGCGCCGTGCTCGAAGCGACGGGCGAGCGGTTCGGGGTCCATATTCAACTCGACAAGCGCATTCCGGTTCGGGGCGGCCTGGGCGGCGGCTCGAGCGATGCCGGTGCGACGCTCCACGCGGTGAATCGACTGGCGAACGGCGCTGTGCCCCAGGCAGAGCTGCTGCACTTCGCCACGCGGCTGGGCGCGGATGTCGCCTTCTTCACGAGCCGGGCCCCGCTTGCCGTGGCGTGGGGACATGGCGAGCGGTTGTTTCAGGCGGTCGGACCACCGGCGGCACCGGCGCTCGTCGCAGTGCCGCGGGTGACCGTATCCACGGCGGACGCCTATCGCTGGTGGGACGAGGCCCATGGAGGAGATGGAGGACCGAAGCGCGGGGCCTTACTGCTGGACCAGGCCGCGCTCGAGACGTGGGGGAGCCTCGGCCGGCTGGGCGGCAACGATTTCGAGACGGTCGTGTTCGGGCATCATGCGGCCATTCGGGAGTTGTTCGAACGCGTGGCGGGAACGCGGCCCTACTGGGTCCGGTTGTGCGGCTCGGGCAGCGCGGTGGCGGCGGTGTATGCGACCGAGCGAATGCGCGACGACGCCGCACTCGAGCTCGGGAGCAAGCATCAGACGCTCATTCGGACCGCGACGCGCGTTACGCCTGCACCGCCACCGGAGCCATGTTAGGGAACAAGGGAGGGATGAACGATGAAGATCGCCGTCGCTCTATTCGCCGCGCTCACGGCTCCCGCGTGCACCACTGTCCAGCCGGATCCGTCGTAGTAAGCCTTTGTCGTTGCCTCGGCGGATTCCATGCCGCGTACGACGCCGTGACTTGGTGACCCGAGGGGTCAGCTACTAAGTTGGAGCAGCTGCGAAATCGCTGGCCCCTCGTCCAACGGCAGGACATCGGACTTTGGATCCGAGAATGGTGGTTCGAATCCACCGGGGCCAATGCTGCTTGGCCCAATTCGTGCGTGAGCAGCGGGCAATCGAAGTCCAGTTACATCACCGCGATCCTCGAACCCAAGGCATCGGCCTCCGAAGAACTCGAGCGGATCGAGGACGCTGATGTTCAACCCGCTCGGCTAAGATCCAGGAAACAAATCGGGCGGCACGACTAGCGCGCCGCCCGGATAGCACGATTCAACCGAGTATCAACGGCAGACCGGCGCACCCTCCGGATCCGTGGTCTGTGCCGGCGCCGCGGGCGTTACTCCACCCACATAGATCGCGCAGCTCTTCGTCGTGTTGATGTTCGTGATACTGGCCGTCCAGCCCGCCTGCGTGCCGGTGCCCACGGTGGGCGTGCTCAGCGTGTTCCCCGTGCTCGTGCAGTACGCGACCGTTCCCGCCGTCGGCGGATTGGCGCAGGAGACGACCGTCGAGTACTTGATGGAATCCGCGAAATAGGCCTCCTCCGCCGTCACCAAATTGCGGAGATCGGATTTCATCGACGCGATGTACGCCTTTTCCTTCGTGTTCGCGAATTTCGGGATGGCGATGGCAGCGAGAATGCCGATGATGACCACCACGATCAACAGCTCGATCAACGTGAAGCCACGACGATTCATGAAGCCCCCCTTGTTGATGCCGGCACTGGCATGGGGAGGGCGCCAGCGCCGCAGTCTCCCTGGCAGCCGGGCTGTCTCCAGTTTGTTCCCGAGACCCCTAGCTTTGCGTCCCGCCGTCGCCGGCGGTTTGCCCCATGCAGGGAAGTACGCGACTACGCCCCTCCATAATAGCGAGGATGGAATAGCGCACCAGCATCAACAGATGCACAACGGAACTGGGAGAAGTACTGGGAGAACGCCTACATCTGCATCAAATCGATGTGCAATCCGATGTTGTACTGATGCAGAACGATCGCGGTCTCGAAGCTCGTCACCGCCGTGAACCACAGCGTCCGCCACTTGTTCGGGAGCACGGCGCCGATTCCCAGGTTCGCACCGAGGACGAGGACGTTGTAGCTGTTCAGTTGACCGACTGAGGGATGATGCCCGAGCATCGGGTTCATTTCATCGAACGTGCCGCGCCGGATGGCGTTGGCGCTGAGCAGCCAATCGGTGGCAATCGTGGCCGAGGACGCAACGGCGAGCACCGTGTGCTCCGTCTGCCATTGCGCCTGAGACTGGCGCACTGGAAGGAATCCGAGAATGAGCATCACTGCCGCCACTCGCGCCCATCCGCTGCTCAACGCGATGGACTTCCCGTTCCCACTCCTCATGCTCGTCCTCTTCCGCTGCCGTGTGCTCATTGGCCCTCCATCGGGCTGCTCGGCTCTGCCGAGGCTCTGGTTCGGCTGATCTGACATCTAGCCAGTGAAGGTGATACGCGTGACGAGAGCCGACCGGGTTGCACCGACCAGATGAGCAATTCCGGTGCCAAGTGCCGCCGCACGCGCCCGGGGGTCCGGGCACGACCGGCGCCGAAAAACGCAAGATTTGGTCGGCGCTTTGCGAGAGGCCCTGGGACGGGTCGACGAGCAGCTACAAGACCGCTGCACGGGATTCGGCCAAAATGCACCGATTCGCGCCGTCTTCCGACGGTCTCGGAATGCGACCTCAGCAGGGGTTGAAGGATACGCGTTTCCGTAGTTAATCTCTCGCCGACATTTCCACACCGCGCGAATCGAATCATTCGACGATGCCATTCCTTACGTTGGATCGGGTCTCCAAGCACTTCGGGGATGTGACGGCGGTCGACACCGTCTCGTTCGGAATCGACCGCGGCGAGGTGGTGGGCTTTCTCGGCCCGAACGGCGCCGGGAAGTCGACGACCATGCGCATGATCACGCAGTACCTCGAGCCGGATCAAGGAACGATCCGACTCGATGGGATCGCCGTGGACGACTCCCCGCGCGAATCGAAACGGCGCATCGGGTATCTCCCGGAAAACAATCCGCTGTACGGCGACATGCTCGTCGCCGACTATCTCGCGTTCATCGCCGATCTGCGCGAGCTCGCCGAGCACACGCGCGCCCGTGATCTCGATTCCGCGGTGCACGCCACCGGAATCGAGAGCGTCTACTACCGCCCGATCTGGACGCTCTCGAAAGGCTACCGGCAGCGCGTCGGGCTGGCGCAAGCGATCCTGCATCGTCCCGATCTCCTCGTCCTCGACGAGCCAACAGAAGGATTAGACCCCAATCAGCGGGTGGAGATTCGCCATCTGATTGGGGAGTTGGGGAAGGACCGCACCGTGCTGCTCTCGACGCACATTCTGCCCGAAGTTCAGCAGACCTGCTCGCGGCTGCTCATCATCAATCGCGGCCGCATCGCCGCCGATGGACCGGTGGATCAGCTCGCGCGACAGGCGGAGGGACTAACCCAGGTGCAGGTCGAGATTCGCGGCGACAACGCCGCCCTGCAACTCGCGCGGTTACCCGGAGTGCGCTCGGTCGAGCCCACACGCGCGCCGGTGAACGGACGCGTGGTGCTGCGGCTCACCGTGGATCGCGACCGCGACGTGCGGCCCGAGATCTTCGAGCTGGCGAAGTCGAGCGGCTGGACGCTCTATGAGCTGCACCAGGAGACCGCGAGCCTGGAGGAGCTGTTCCGCCAGCTCACGAGCCCGTCCGAATCGAGCGAGCCGGCGGCGTGAGAGCGACCTGGACGATCGCGCGACGCGAGCTGAAGGCGTTGTTCGACTCGCCGACGGCGTACATCCTGCTCGTGGTGTTCGTCGCGGCCAACGATTTCCTGTTTTTCCGCGAAGTGACGATGTTCGGCGTCGCCACATTGCGTCCGATGCTCGATCTCTTG
>Ga0335079_10002032_pt1 | contig 23331 bp, 20 predicted proteins | sample Lox_Sample_33_FD_206719 | JGI IMG/M metagenome (GOLD analysis project Ga0335079, IMG submission 206719) | Soil microbial communities from Loxahatchee National Wildlife Refuge, Florida, United States - Lox_Sample_3.3 | ecosystem: Environmental > Terrestrial > Soil > Wetlands | place: USA... | reverse complement strand
CTCATCGCAGTCGCGCTTCTTGCTGCGCTCGCCCTTTCCATTTGGTTTTACCGACACCCGATTGCAGCCACGGTCTGGTCGCGGCGAAGGCGGCTTCAGCGCGCCGGATTCAAGAAGACAACCGTTCAGACTTCCGTTGGACCACAAATTGTGTGGCACGGAGGCAGCGGCCCGTTATTTGTTCTTCTCCACGGAGCCGGCGATCAGGCCGGAACCTGGCACAGGATTGCGCCGGAGCTGGCTAAGAAATATTCATTAGTCATGCCCGATCTGGCGGGACACGGTCAAAGTGCGCCGAACTCCGGGGCCCTCGGCATCGGAACCATGCTGAACGCTCTCGAGCAAATTCTGGACTCGGCCTCTTGCAAGCTGCAGCATTTTATATTGGCCGGCAATTCGCTGGGCGCATGGATCGCCATGCTCTACGCGCGCACCCATCCGGAACGCGTTTCGCGTTTGTTCCTGCTCAATGGGGGAGCCTTGCGGCACGAGCAAGCCGAGATTACCCTCCTGCCCAAAGATCGCGAGGAAGCACGGCGTGCCTTTGATGCGGTTCTCGACCCCGCGACTCTTCGACCGCCGAACTTTGTTCTTGATGATTATGTTCGTGTTGCCAAGCGCGGCCCAATCGCGCGAATTGCGGCCACGATCGCCGAGATCCCCGCTTACACGCTCGATGGCAAGCTGAGCGACTTCCCCGTGCCGGTGGATGTTATCTGGGGGGCATCAGACCGGTTGGTGCCCTTGGAGTACGCACAAATGATGGCCGAGCAACTGCCCTCGGCTCGCATGACGGTGATCGAGTATTGCGGTCACGTGCCGCAACTCGAGTGTCCGGCCAAACTGCTCGCAACTCTGCTCCCCTTACTCGCGGGTCAACCGCCGCAGAACAAAGAACCGGTCGCCAAACCCTCCACTTTGAGGTCAAGTTGATCACGGCGGACATTTTGGGAGAACGCGCGCGCATCACTCCCGACTCGGTGGCGTTGATTCATGTTCCCACCCGCGAGAACTTCACATACTCTCAGCTCGATCAGCGGGCAACCGCTTGCGTTCGGGGGTGGATGAGCCACTGCAATCTCCGGCCTAAAGACCGCGTCGGCTTGCTCTCCGAAAATCGGGTGGAATTCGTGGAGGCTTTTTGCGCCGCAGGCAAGTCGGGGATCATTCTGGTTCCACTCAGCACACGGAGCACAGCGCACGAACTCGCACAGATCGTGCAGGACAGCGGCATGCGTTGTCTGATGTACTCGTCGCGATACCAAGCGGTAGCGCAAGAACTGCGCGGCCTTGCCCCGGTGGAAAGCTACATGAATCTTGATTCCCCAAGCTCAACTGCCAAAGAGCTGAGCTACAGAGATTCCGTGGCAAGCGCCGGCGCCCACCCCATCCCGCGCGACTCCATTGCCCCAGAAGATATCTATTGCCTTCTTTACACCAGCGGCACCACCGGAAGACCCAAGGGCGTGATGATTCCGCATCGGCAGATCGCGTGGAATGCCTATAACACGGTGATCTCCTGGCAGCTCCGCGACACCGACAGCATGCAGATTTTTACTCCGATGTACCACGCGGGAGGTCTCGCAGTGGCGCTCACGCCTTTGTTCGCCATCGGCGGGCGCGTTCTGCTTCACGACGGCTTCGATCCTGCTGAGGTTTGGAAGGTGTTTGACGAATACCAATGCTCAATCCTGTTTGGTGTCCCTACCATTTTCAAGATGTTGATGGAAACGCCAGCCTTCGCCGGGGTTGATTTTCGCCATGCACGTTGGTGCATCAGCGGCGGAGCGCCGCTGCCGCGCTACATCATCACTGCTTATCAGGAACGTGGAGTCACTTTCAAACAGGGATATGGCTTGACTGAGGTTGGAGTGAATTGCTTTGCCATGACAGAAGGCGACTCGGCGCGAAAGCCCGGCTCAATTGGCAAACCGATGATGTTCACTCAGGCGAAGCTCATCAACGCCGTGGGAGCCGAACTCGGCGCCAACGTAGTGGGCGAACTTTGTCTCCGCGGCCCGCACGTGAGTCGCGGATACTGGAACAATGAAGCTGCCACAGCTCAGGTCCTCGATGCAGACGGCTGGTTCCACACCGGAGACCTCGCCCAACGGGATGCGGACGGCTTCTATTACATCGCCGGCCGCTTGAAGGAGATGATCATCAGTGGGGGCGTGAACGTCTATCCTGCCGAGATCGAAGCAGAACTGCTTCAGCATGAAGCGGTCAAGGACGTGGCCGTCATCGGCATCGCGGACCAAAAGTGGGGCGAAGTTCCCATCGCCTTCGTGGTGTTGCAACCCGGATCGAAGACCATGGCCGATGAGTTGATCCTTTTCCTTGGCAAACGGCTGAGCCGAATCAAACTCCCCAGGCAATGCATCTTGGTCGAGGCGCTTCCGCGGAACGCGTACGGCAAAGTCCTCAAGAACGAACTGCGCGCCTTGGCCGGCCCGGCAGCACACCGCTGAAAGGCTAAGCCACCCGGTAACCGCCCGAGACTGTTTGACCACTCCGCGCATCCTCGGCGACAATCCTTGTTCAATCTGATTAATAGGACCGCCCATGACTCATGACGCCGCCGTTTTGAAAGCCCGGGAGATCGCCAGTCGCGTGCTGGTGCCATCCGCTGGACAAAACGACAAGGCGGGACGATTCTCTACCGAGGCTGTCGCGTCGCTTGGTGAGTCCGGACTGCTTGGCCTAATGCTACCCGTGGATGTTGGCGGTTTAGGATTAGGTCCCCGCACATTTGCCACTGTGATTGCCACGCTCGCCGAGGCAGATGCCTCAGTCGCCATGGTCTATCTCATGCATATCCTCGGTGCCGCGACAATCTCTGCCGCGGCGGCGCGACCAAGCGCGACTCAGGCGGTCGCACCCATACTGAAGGAGATCGGTGCGGGCCGCCACTTATCCACCCTCGCCTTTAGTGAAGCCGGCTCACGCAGCCATTTCTGGGCGCCGGTATCTCGCGCACGTCGGAATGGTAATGGTGTGCGAATCAGCGCCAAAAAATCGTGGGTCACCAGCGCGGGTCATGCGCAGAGCTACATCGTTTCTTCGCTTGCGCCGGAAGGAACAGGCGCCACCGATTCCACCCTCTATCTTCTTCCCGCGCAGACGCGCGGCCTTTCCGTGGCGGGGCCGTGGGACGGTTTCGGACTTCGGGCCAACGCCTCCGCGCCCATTACGCTGGAAGACTGCGAAGTCCCATCCAATTTTCAGCTTACCGATGATGGCGCCGGGTTTCCCGCCATGCTGAACGTGGTGCTCCCGTTGTTTAATTTAGGGACGGCATCTGTGGCTCTGGGGTTGTGTCGAGCGGCGGTCGCCGGAGCGGCATCGCATCTCAAAACCGCGAGATTTGAGCATCTTGGCCAGAGCCTCGGCGAAAGCTTGCCGACGTTACGGGCACAGCTTGCGACCATGCAGATTGATACTGACGGACTTGCGGCGCGCATCGATGATCTTGTTGACCATCTTGAGAAGCCGCGCGAGACGACCATGCTGCGCGTGCTTGAGACCAAAGCCGCTGCAGGTGACGTCGCGATCAGCGTCACCTCAGTCGCCATGCGGGCTTGCGGCGGTGCGGCGTTCTCCAAGCATTTAAATATCGAACGCCTGTTCCGCGATGCGCAGGCCGGCGCAGTCATGGCGCCAACCGGCGATGTTCTGCGCGAGTTCATCGGGAAGTCGCTGTTGGGAATTCCGCTCTTCTGAGTACGCGGTTTCTTACAGGATGTTAGCGTTTTGAAAGGGCACGGCTTTTAGCCGTGCCATCATGTCTTAGCTTTTAGGCGAAAAAGCCGAACACGAGTAAGGAGCCCTATGAGCAAAACCATCTGGCTCGGAGCCGTCGCATACACGCCGAAAGTGGTCACCATTTGGGAAGGGATGCGCACTTATTTCCACGACGAAACGCACCTGCCGGTCGAGATCGTTTTGTTTCAGAGTTACGAAGCGCAGGTCGCCGCACTCCTCGCGCAACCCGGCGATGCCGTGCCGCGCATCGATATTGCATGGAACACGAACCTCGCTTACCTGCAAGCCGATGAATGGAGCGGCCATGCCTGCCGCGCGGTTGCCATGCGCGACACCGATCTCGGATGGATGACGAAGATCGTCGCGGTCACCGGCGGTCCGATTTCTTCACTCGCCGATCTCAAAAATCGGACTCTCGCACTCGGCAGCCGCGACAGCGGACACGCCGCGATTCTGCCCGTCCACTTCTTGGAGCAGCAGGGTCTGCGCGAGGGTAAGGACTATCGCACGCTGCGCTTCAACAGCGACCTGGGCAAACATGGCGATACCGGAACCAGTGAAGTCGAAGTGGTGCGCGCCGTTCTCGATGGGCGGGCCGATGCCGGTGCTATTGGCAGCCCCTTCTGGAGCACGGTGCAAAGCGAGCGTCTTGTGCCCGCCGGACTTACCGAGATCTGGTCGTCTCCTGCCTACAATCACTGCATGTTCACGGCACGGCCCGATCTCGATCGGGAACAGGAACGTCACTTCGCCGACGCGCTCTCAGCCATGAGCTACGACAACCCGGTTCATCGCCCCATCCTCGAAGCCGAAGGACTCAAGCGTTGGCTGCCGCCGCACGTGGATGGCTACGATGCATTGCGGGAGGCCGCGGCCCAACAGGGATTCTTCGAGCGGCTGTTGGCGAAATCGGCGTAGGAGAGTAAGGCGAATAGGCCGGTGGCCCATTCCAGTCGAGTTCTTTGCGACTAGAGTGGAAACATTGACTTTGCTTCTCGTCGATTTTAATCGCACCAGGCCTTCGCTCTCCCCGCCGCCCTGCCGCAACAGCATTTGCAGCTTGCGTGCGCCCCAGTCTGGATAGCGCGTTCGCAGCGCCATTTGACCAAAAGACCACCACAGCCAGACTCATGCGCAGTTGAAAATTCGCGCCAGCTTGGTGGCGTGTTCGCCCTCGCGGTCAAAGGCGCGGCGGACGGCGGCGAAGGACCCGGCGAGAGGAAAAATGTCGCGCGTGACCAGCAGATCGGCATCCTCCGCGCCCACCGGATGATAGTACACGCCGTCGGCTGTAATAGTGATTTCCGGCACCAGATCGGCGCGAGTGATTGCAACGCCTTCGCTGGCTGAGCCGCGCAATGCGATCCGGCGTATCACGCGGTCTTCTTCCGCAATGTTCTCCTCATCGAGAAATTGCCGGAACGCCTCGGCCTCGGCATCGGTCGAAACCGTGGCCGCCAGCCGCACGCGAAAGCCTAGCGCGCGAGCGCATTGAATTCCGTCGCGTGTGCGCGCCCATGTGCCCGGCCCGCGATGCAGGTCATGCAGTTCCGGCGTAGCGCTGTCGAGGCTGATTTGCAGGACAATTCGATCCCGCGGCAACGCCCGCAAACTTTCCCCGCGTCGTCCGGCAAAGAGCATTCCGTTGGTTAGCGCTGTGGTTGGGGCGGCGGCAGCGCAAGCGAGCAGAATCTCGCCGATATCTTCCAGCAGAAACGGCTCGCCCCCGGTCACGAAGATTTCTTTGACGCCAAGCTCCGCCGCTTCACGGGCGATCCGCTGTATGCGCGTCAGCCCCAGTTCCCGTCGCGGCGCAGTCGGCGAGGAACGCACGCAGCAATAGTCGCAATGCAGGTTACAGTCGAAATTCGTGTAGAGCCATAGCCGCGAGCCCACCGGCCGATTGTCTTCTGCCGGCACCGGAACGGCTCCGCAACGGAAGACCCAGCGGGTGCGGCTGTTTTTGATCGTGACTTCCAGCAGCGGGTTCCCGGTAAACCGGCACCAGGTTTCCAACTCACGTCCAACGCTCGCTTCGTCACCCGTCACCGCGACCAGATCGCCCGGCCGGCACCGGCGCAGCACGGTGATCAACTCCGGCAGAAGGCCGGACGCGAAAGTCTTTCGCCCGACATCCAGATCGACGTCAGCCCTCATCGGAATGCCAGCATTTTACGGTTCCAGCGGAGCACGCCACTTACTGCGCCGGCATCCACTTGTCTGATCCCGTTAGCTTGACCGCCACATCCGAAATGAAGATGTGCAGGGGCTTGCCGTCGGCGAAGCCGCGATGTTCGGTGGAGAACAGAATTGGACCTGCTTTCTTGTAGCCTGCCCAGGTTGCGAAGACGCGGCTCGGCGGCTTAGCACCTCCGCGATGATAGACAAAGTACACCACGCGGTTGTCTTTACCAACGTAAAGATCCCACGTGTCGCCGGGCGTGTACCCGCCCTCCGCGGGATACTTTATGGGGAGCAGTTCAGCCATGCCGGGGCCCAGGGGCAGATTAAACTTGCCCTGATCGATCGCGCTGGCGCTCTTGTCCCAATAAGCGTGGAAGGGGAACAGAGTCCAATAATTGTCGTTGACGAAAGCCGGTTCAACTACGTTCTTAACCTGCTCGGACTGGCTTCCGAGTTCGGATTGCAGGTAAGTGACCTTGACCGGCTTACCGTCTTTATCCGTTCCTTCGAAGGAAATCTTGCCGGTTTTGGGCTCCCACTCCCACTTGTGCGCAGCCTTGAAAAGTCCGGTAATCTCCCCATTCCAGGTGTAGCGGATCGCCTCAACTTGATCCCATGAATCGATCCCGTAGGCCTTGGCGACTTGATCGAGAATTGGCGAGCGTTGCTGCGCCCAGGAGTTAGCGGCAAGGACCAGCACTCCGCACAGCAGAAGACCCATCATCGTGAAACGGCGGGCATTTCTCATAGAGTTCGCTCCTCGGTGAAATGAACGAAAGCTGCGTAGGATGACCCTGTTAGATTCCAGGACGCACGATTCTTGCGCTCCTTAGTCCGGCGGGCGTTGGCGCGCGGGCGATTGTTGAATCCGGCGCAACGCGATCATTACGGCAGCGATTGCCACGCATCCGTATTCCGCCAGCATGACCCAACTAGGAAGCGGCCCCCACGGACGCCCGAGCGTGCGCAAGTGCCACATGACGTAAACGGGGACAATGCTCACCGTCCAGACTATGATCAGCAGCGTCGACGCCGACGTCAGAAATGGCAGCAGCCAGAGAAGATACCATGGGAATACAGCGGGTGCACATAAGAGAGATGCAGCCATGGGCCAGGCGAATGTGGCCGGAGACCACTCGGATGCTGCTTTTCTTCGCCTCAGCCAGGTTGCAGTTACAAGTCCGGCGAGCACTGCCAGCCCAGCCAACCACTGCGGAGTCGCCACTCGATCGAGTATCGCGAACACGGGTCCGTTGAAGCGGAAATTCTGCACATACGTGGCAAGCGACCCAAACGGAATCCGGCCGTGATCGAGAAATGGCACGTACAGGAGCACGACTACGGCTGCCGCCAACGCGGCGTCGCGAATCCGAACCCGCTTCCAGTAGAGAGGGAGTAAAACGATCGGCAGAAATTTGACCGCGCTCGCCAGCCCAAGTGCGACGGCCGCAGTAGCCCGCCATCGGCGTACCAGCGCAGCGGCGGAGATCAGCAACAAGAACGCGCCCACAATATCAATGTGACCGCTTCCCGCCACCTCTACGGCCAACAACGGGTTCCAGGCGAATGCCAGAACCAGGTGCTCTGCCTGCCGGGCATAACGCAAGATATCGAGCAACACGAAAACGATTGCGCACTCGCAAAGTACAAATGCAACTTTGAACGCAAACGTAGATTCGTGAATCGCGGTCACAGCTCGGAAAAAGAGCTGCGCTCCTGGTGGGTACGGGCTGGGCAGGTCCGGGTTGTTCAAGTTGCGGGTTTCCGGAGTATGCAGTGCCTTCACGGCAGGATCGCTGGGAATGACAAGATAGGGGTTGTAGCCGAGTCTCTGCAGGCGGCCGTCCCAGACATAGCGATGGATATCGTCGTCATCGTTGGCGCCCGGGGGCAGGCGAAGGAATTCAATGTGCCACACGGCGGCCAGGACCAGCCCAATGACGACAAGTCGCCGCGGAAATTTTGGCGTAGTGAAAAAATCGCGGATGGCCAGGGGGTACGCGACGCCCGCCAGCGTCAAAGAGACCATGAAGTAAGGCCCTCCCCGGTCGCCGAAATTGCGCGAGCAGATGGTGAGCGCCACGAGCAATGCGACGCCGAGAGCGTACACTCGCCACCAAGGGGTCATCCTCATTATTAATTACTATTACAAATCTCCAGTGCCGGTTCGCAACTTTGCTACGGCATCTCCCCACTCTTTAAGCCAGGCCGCCGTGCGCGGCGCCCTTGCCGGGTCCAGACGCAACTCCCCCGCGAGCCGACTCAAGTCCTCGGCGGTGTCGATGTCATAAAAACGATCTGCGAAGCCTAGGGAGAGCTCACGGGCTCGTGCGCGTGAGAGAAGTCTCTCCAGCGCGCTGCTGGTGCCCATTCCGTCATTCGCAAAAAGCGCGGGATGAGAAGCCTTTGCGCCCACTAGGTAGTAGCCTCCGTCGTGCGTTGGCCCTATGACTATGTCATGTGCGCCCAGCGTTTCGAACGCATCTTCGAGAACAGAAGGCGGCAGGTGTGGGCTGTCGCTGTTGAAGGCAATGACGCGTCGCTCTTCGCCTTCTGCGAAGTGCGCAAAAACCGAAGTGAGACCTGCCGCAAGGCCTTCACCTTTCTGGGCGACTACACTCGCTTCGTTGTTTGCCAATTGCGCCAGCTCGCTTGTGTCCGCCTCTGGGCACATGATGGCAACTTCAACATTGCCCAATGACCGCGCCAGCGTCAGCGTGTCTTCCAGAAGACAGCAATAGAAAACGACCGCGGCCGCTGGGGAAAGGCTGGAAGCCAGGCGCGTCTTCACCGCGCCCGGCCTCGGTGCTTTCGCCATGATTACCAGCACACGGTCTCTGCCTGACGGACGCACCAGAGTCTCCGTTGCAGATTTCATACATTGTTGGAGAAATAATATACGACGCGTGGCCAACTCCAGCCCGGTTTTGGCTTGAGTCGGGCCACTCGTCCTCGTCAAGAAGAGATCGCTCGGCTCACAGGTTCTTTTATAAATTCTCTTGGATAAAGCGTGGACTGAGGTGAACGTCGAGTTGCAGCAGTGGCGACTCACCAACTGCCTTAAAGCTATGGACCTCACCGGCCTTGATGACAAAGATATCTCCCGCGCCGCCCTCGAACGTCTTGCCGTTGACCGTCCAGATTCCCCGCCCTTCACGGATGAACTGGATCTCGTCATAAGGGTGCCGGTGCGGCCCGGGCCCCGAGCCGGGCTTGCCTTGAAACAGGAACACCGAAACGCCGGTGTCGCCCTGTTCAGCCCCAATAAATTCGTACGAACTACCGACAAACGGCAGATTCTCCTGGCGCACGTGGTGCATCCTTGATCGCCTCCTGAAAGGGGTTGGATGAGTGTAGCTAAAGTCCGCAGCGTCTACGCTGGCCGCGCCTTTCTGTCTCTTCGTTGCCGGAAATAATAGCGCACGATCAAACTGAGAATGAACCAGCCCGCGCCGACCGTGCCCTTCAGCGTACCGCTGATCTTGGATTTTCCGATACGCGGGTAATAGCTCACCGGGACTTCGACCACGCGGTATCCGCCCAGGGCGCCTTTGAGGATCATCTCCACCGCCCAGCCGTAGGTCATTTCTTCGAGCGCGAGCGCGCGTAGCACTTCCGCGCGGGCGGCGCGAAAGGGGCCGAGGTCGCTAATTTTCAAACCATAAAGCACCTTGATCAGGCCCGCAGCGAGACGATTACCAAGCGCCTGATGCCAGGGCAACGCTCCAGCAGAACGCCGCCCATGCAGGCGGGAACCGAGCGTGATGTCCGCGCGCCTCTCAATGATTGGCGCTAAAAGAATCGGCAATTCGGAGGGCCGGTCGCTGTAATCTCCGTCAAGGAACACCACCACGTCAGGGGAATCCGCCGCGGCCAGGCCTGTGAGGCAGGCTCGCCCATAGCCGCGGCGCGGTTCCCGAACTACGCGGGCTCCCAGGCGCGCGGCGATCCCGGGTGTGCCGTCGTTCGAGTTGCTGTCGACAACGATGACCTCCGTCGCAAGATCAGATGGGATATCCGCTAAGACGCGCTCAATCGCTTGCGCTTCATTATGGGTAGGGATGATGACCGACACGCGCACGGGCCCTCATGGAAATTCTGATTCAGTGATCGGCGACTAAAGCCGCCGGCAAAAGGGGGTCTATTTTCGGACCGCCCAAAGGCGATCCTTTTCAAAGCGTAGCCTGAAGGCGGCGGTCCCTTTCAAAGGCGTAACTTAATCAGAGTTTCCTCAGCTCAGATCAACCACCAGGGAGCGGATGGCCAGCGTTGCGATAGCCACGCGTCAACGCCCCATCTCCGGCCGGCACTTCCGATCGCGAGGCCAAGGCATGCCATCACCGGAACCAGTAGTTCCCAGATCCATGCGGTGCCCCACTCTGAAATCCAAAGGCTGCCGAGATAGAGAAAGGCCACAGTTGCAGCGGGCCGGGTAAGCAGACCGATGACGAGCAGAATACCGAGGGAGATCTCGGTCACGGCCTGCATGGGAGCCGCCATCGCTGCGTGGTTTGCTGCGAGGCCCATCACCGATTTCCAAATGGCCGGCGAGTGACTGTTCTTGATGTAGTAATTGATCAGGCCCGCGTAACCGGCCGGCGTGTAGAGGCCTTTCCCCAGATTCTCGAAAAAGACCGACACTAACATCGCGCCGATCGTCAGGCGCACAAGCGCCAGACCGTTTGTGGCGGGCGGTTGTTGGGGTGTCGGGCTTGGGTGCGGCATCAGGGAACCTCGTTACCTGTGAGTGCTGGAGTCTCTCACGACGAGCAGCCTGGTTCGGAACAACGAGCAAATATCCTATGCCGTTCTCGGCAGTATTGCTAGTGGACGTTAATCGCCACCTGCGCACCCGTCAGGATGACGACCTTATTCTCCCGTTCTTGAGCGATCCGATTAAAATGAGTTCTGCATGGTCCTGCGCCGTAAAGGTGAACGGTCCGCCATTGCTGTGGAACTCAGCCACCAGCACACCTGCGGCGTCTTGGCCCGCCGGACGTGATGGAGAGATTGGACAAAGGCGACGACGTCGACCCTTCGAACTACTATTTCCGAATGAATCCCGTGTTCGAGACCAGCTCCAAGAAATACGACTAGATGAACCGCCAATTCGATGATCGTTGTAGGAACAAACATGTTGATCGGTGGGTTCCTGAAGGTGATCGTCCACCGCTCGGGATAAGTGCGGTCCTTGTTGAACTGCGATGGGTCAGGCATCGCGCATCTTCTCCTCTCTTGTGAATCGGCAGGAGATAATATTACGCCCAACTAACTTCCTGGGATCATGTCCGGGATGCTTCCCCCGCAAACCGTGCGCAGGAGATTCGCTCAATACGGCGAGCCAGAAAGCCGGGCTTCGAGGAGACCGCTTTCTCCGCGCAGTCCTGGGCTGGACGTCAGACACTCTGTTGTTCCAAGCCAGAGACAGGATTGTAGGAGTAGCTTCAGCCTTGGGCTGTCAAACACAATGGCGATTGCTACCGGTTGACGGCAAGTCGGAAACTATCGAGCTAAAACCAGAACGGGAGATCTCGGCTCGATCAGCCGGAAATCTCCCGTCGTGGGAGTCCTAAGCCCTATGCTAACAGCGCCAGGCTGCTTCTGTTTGCGTGCTCTTGAGCTTCCTCGGACTCGGTTTGGTAGTCAGTTGGTAGTCACGTACTGTAAATAGCAGAAACTAAAGGTCTGGCGGAGAGGGAGGGATTCGAACCCTCGATACAGGTTTTGGCCCGTATAACGGTTTAGCAAACCGCCGCCTTCAGCCACTCGGCCACCTCTCCAGCGTTTGTTTACCTGCAGGCTCGTCTATATTAACAAAAAGAGAAACCCAAATCTGGCAATTGTCTGGAAAAGTAGGCCGTGTGACAGATGCTTGCCCCGAAATGGCCTAGAAATGAATGGATAAGACTCTCAGCACAGTTTTTTGTGGCACACCCGGCTTTGCCGTGCTGTCTTTGGAAAGGCTCGTCCAGGCGGGCATGGCGGTGCGTTTGGTGGTTACTCAGCCCGACCGCCCCAAAGGACGGGGCATGGAGCCAGCCGCATCCCCGGTGAAGCGGAAGGCGGTTGAGTTGGGTTTGCCGGTGGTCCAGCCGGAAAAAATCAAGGCCAACGAAGAATTCCACGCTCAACTGAAAGCAATCCGGCCAGATGCGATCATTGTGGTCGGCTACGGCCGGATCATTCCACAATGGATGATTGATTTGCCTCGATTGGGGAATATCAATGTGCACGCTTCTTTGCTGCCGAAATATCGCGGCGCGGCGCCGATTCAGTGGGCCATCGCCAATGGTGAAACTGTGACCGGTGTGACGACCATGCGGATTGACGCGGGCCTCGATACCGGTGACATTCTGATGCAAACGGATGTCCCAATCGGGCCGGAAGACACGTCCGAAACCCTCGGCCCTCGTTTGGCCACGACCGGTGCCGATCTGCTGATCGAGACTCTCCAGGGATTGCAAGCCGGCACAGTGCAGCCTCGTGAGCAAGACCACGCAAAAGCTACTCTCGCGCCGGTTCTGACAAAAGAGGCTGGCCGAATCGATTTCCGATGGCCGGCGACGAAGATTTGCAATCGCCTGCGCGGATTTCAGCCTTGGCCCGGCGAATTTACCACTTTCAGGGGCAGGAATCTCAACATTTGGCGGGCAAAACCAGTCCTGCGCTCCTTGCCGCCGGGAGAATTACTGGTCGAAGCGGGAAATTTGCTCGTCGGTTGCGGGGAAGACTCAGCTCTGGACTTGGCCGAATTGCAACCGGAAGGCAAGAAGAGAATGCTGGCCGCCGATTTTATCAACGGCTACCGTCCCCAGCCGGGAGAAAAGCTCGGCGCATGAAAAATCCGCCCCACGTGGTGATCTGATGGCTGTTTCTCCGGCCCGTGCTGCTGCGTTTGACATTCTGATTCGAGTCGAGCAGGAAGAAGCCTACGCTTCTGAGCTTCTGCACTCCCGCCGTTGCGAAGAGCTTTCGCCCGCGGACCATGGTTTGACAACTGAACTAGTAATGGGAGTTCTTCGTTGGCGGTCGTGGCTCGATTCTTTGATCTCGCATTACTCCTCAATTGGATTGGCAAAACTTGATCAGGAAGTTTTGGTTGCGCTTCGGCTCGCAGCGTACCAAATGGCGTTTCTTGAGCGCGTTCCGAAACGCGCCGCCGTGCATGAAAGCGTGGAGTTGGTAAAGCGCGCGCGCAAACGATCTGCGGCGCCATTCACTAACGCCGTACTGCGCAAGCTGAGCGCCGCCCGGCTTCGCCCGCCGGAGCACAGCTTCGAGGGCAACGAAGTCCAAACTCTGGCTGAAACTACCGCCCATGCCTTGTGGCTGGTGGAACAATGGACAAAGGAGTTCGGCCTCGATACCGCGCGCCGGATTTGTGCACACAACCAACGTTCGCCGGAAACCTCTATCCATATTTTTGACCGCTCTGCGATTGATGAGTTGACCCGAGAAGGCATCACGCTCGGCCCGGGCATTCTGCTCCGCTCTGCTCAGCGCGTGCTTTCCGGAAGGCTGGTTGCGACCCGCGCCTTTCGCGAGGGCCGTGTTTTCGTCCAAGATGAAGCCTCGCAACTTGTCGCCCTGCTCATTGGCAACGCTTTCAACATTTTGGATTGTTGCGCCGCGCCGGGCGGAAAGACGCGGCTGCTGGCGGAGCGCAATCCTGACGCGAAGATTCTTGCAGTGGAACTGCATGCTCATCGCGCTCGCCTGCTGCGCAAGCGGGTTTCAGTGCCGAACGTGCACGTGGTGAACGCGGACATTCGCGAACTGGCAGTCTCGCAGCTTTTTGACCGCGTGTTGGTGGACGCGCCATGCTCCGCCACAGGCACGCTCTCTCACCATCCGGAAATCAAGTGGCGGCTGAAGCCGGAAGATCTTGCCGATCTGCGCTCGCGCCAGGCCGCCATTCTGCAGGCGGCTATGCGGCATGTCGCGCCGAAAGGAATGCTCATCTACTCGACTTGCTCGCTGGAGCGGGAAGAAAATGAGGAGGTTGTAGACAGTGCGCTCAACGGACAAGCATCATTCCGGGTGGTGGATTGCTCGCGCGAATTAGATCAACTTCGCTCCCAAGGGGAACTTGTTTGGCCCGAGCCAGCCTCGCTCACTTGCGGTCCTTTCCTGCGCACCATTCCCGGCATCCATAACTGCGATGGTTTCTTTGCCGCGATTCTGCAAAAAAAATAATTGGCCCTTTTTTGGTTTAGCGGACTTCAAAGTTCACCGCCGTTCCAGCCAACGCCTTCTCGCCGGGGGCAGGATTCTGCGAAACAACAATGCTAGCCGATGAGGGCGTGCCGCCGCCTGGCGACGTTGCGGTTTGCGGAACGAATGCCACCGTGCCCACGCGGAAACCTGCATCCTGTAAGGTAAGCGTGACCGTTCCCATCGGCTGGCCCGCAAAGCTCGGCATGACGAAGTCCTGGGGCGGTGGCGCATCACTGATCAGCAGGCTGATTTTTGGGGTGGCGATATCGCTGGCATTTGGCGGAGGGTTCTGTGCGAGCACCTGATCGCCGGGCATGCCGGGCAACGGCATCTCAGCCATTGTGCCCAAATTCAGTCCGCGACGCTGAATGTTGATGAAAGCGGCGCGCTGGCTTTCACCGAGCAGACTGGGAATTACCACTCGTTGTGGCCCCAGGCTTTCAGCTACGCCGACCTGCCAGCCGCGGCGCACCAGAGTTCCCGCAGACGGGCGCTGGGAGAGGATTCTTCCTTCGGCAACTACGCTGCTGTAATACTGCCGCTCCACATCGATTTGTAGTCCATTGCGTTCGGCGATTCTGCGCGCCTCAGCGGGAGTCGCGCCGGTGAAGTCAGGCACGGCCACTTCACCTCCGTGGACGGCGATGCGCATGGCCGTGAGCGCAGAAAACATGGCCACAACCAGCAGAAACAGCACGAGGAGCGCAAGGCGAAAGAAAGATTTCACCACAAGATTATAGATCGTGGCGAAAAAGGAGAACGCTTATGCCGTGGCGGGCCGGCTTTCGCGGGAGGACCGTCGAGCTACGGATCGGTTACTGCGTTTCTGAAGTGTTGTGGTCTCCAGTTTCCGCGCCGCGCGGGCCATGAGCGCGACCACCTTGAACGCGAGATCTTGGGTTTGTTTCCGGCTTTGGCCCAGAACCACCGGCCGTATAAAGCCAAAGACGAAGCTGAATGCCGTGATCGCGTGGGCAAGGGCTTCACAGTCATTTTCCGAGATTGCCCAGCGCCCATGGTTGTGGCGCAGCTGTTGGGCGAGTAGCTTTGTGCGTTTGCGAGGTACTTCCCAGAGCGCCGCGCCGAAGCGGGGATCGCGAAAAGCCTGGGAGAAGCTGATCCGCAAATAATCGCGTTTTTTCCACAGATGGTCGAGCTGAAGTCGCATCAGGCGCTGAAGCTCTTCGGCCAGCGAGTTGCATTCGCTGGCTCCTTCCAAGGGCGAGTCTTGGCTTGAGGATATAGCCTCAAGAATGGCCAGCAGTAGTCCTGATTTGGCCCCAAAATAACGGTGGATCAAGCCTTCGGCGCAACCGGCTTGCGCGGCGATCTCCCGGGTCGTAGTGGGATCGTAACCCTTCCTAGAGAAAAGTGAAATTGCCGCCGACACGAGTGCGCGGCGTTTGGCTTCCCGGTCCCGGCGCCGCCGGGGACGATTCCGCTCACTTGAAGAATTCATTCACGTCAATCCTGCCCACTAGGGTTGTATCAGTTGTCAAGAAATCGTCAATTAGTTGCAACTGAATTGCAACAAGATTGCAACAAAAAATGAAATTGAAATTCGATTTCAATTTCACGGCGCAAAGATACGCCAACTCCCGCTCAATAGCAACTACCCATTCTGAATAATTCCGTTTGTGCGACCGTCGCACAGGGTCTAATTTCGATTGGTTGGCTCCGGGTGGCACGGGAGGGGGCCAGGAAATTCCTCTAATGCGCTTCTTCGGCCACCGGGGCGTTATCCGGGGTATCGACTTTTTGGCCGGCTGAGGCTGGATTTATTTCGGGGGGCGGCTGAAAAGACCCGGCGTCCTTACCCGCCAGGGCCGTCTTCATGAAGTCCATCCAGATCGGTAAAGCGGCACGCGCGCCGGTTTCCCTCACTCCCAAAGTCTTCTTTTCGTCGTAGCCAACCCACACTCCGCAAGTCATGGTAGGGGAAAAACCGATAAACCATGCATCGGTGAAATCATTGGTGGTTCCGGTTTTGCCGGCCAGCGGATACGGCATGGAAGCCGCCGCCATCGCCGTCCCGTGGCGAACAACCTCCTGCAACATTCCCGTCATGATGCGGGCGGTACGCAAGCTGATCACGTCTTTGACGTCGGGATAATCTTCTTCCAGAACGCGGCCGTCGTAGTCCGTGACCTTGGTGATGTAGCGCGGCGTCAGCCGCACGCCATCGTCGGGGAAAACGCTGAACGCGGAAGTCTGCTCGAAAAGCGTCACCTCGGCCGCGCCTAGCGCCACCGGGAGATACGGGGGCAAAGTCGAAGTGATGCCGAAGCGGTGGGCGTAGTCGATCACCGTCTTGATGCCCATGCTGTCCGCCAGTTTCAACGCCGGAATGTTGCGGGATTGCGCCAGCGCCCGGCGCAGCGTGATCGTGCCTTCAAACTTTTCGTCATAGTTATGGGGAATGTAGAGGCCAGAGGCGGTTTGGAAGGTGACCGGCGCATCAAGCACGGTGTCATCGGGCGTAGCGCCGCGATCGATGGCGGCGGCATAAACATAGGGCTTGAAGGAAGAACCCACCTGGCGCAGCGCCTGCGTGGCGCGATTGAATTTGGAGAGATTAAAGTCGCGCCCGCCGACCATCGCCTTGATTTCACCGCTGGCATTGTCGAGCGCCATCAGCGATCCCTGCGCGCCGGAATCCTGCTCCAGACTCACGCGGGCTTTGCCGCCGGCGGAGAGCCAGAGAATTTTCACGTAAACGATGTCGCCGGGCTTTAGCAGGTTTTGGACTTTTCGCCCCGTCCAGGCAACTTCAGTCTGGGTCAGAGTTGATCTATAGCGGCCAAGCTTGATAACTGCGGCACCCGGCGAAACCGAGAGCACGAGTGCGTGAATGTAATCCCCGACATCCGGATCGGCAGCCCAGTCGGGAAGCAGATCGTCCGCTATCTGTGTGTTGGCCAGAGCAAAATATTCCAGGTGGTCCTTCCAGCCATGACGCCGCTCATAGGCGGCCAGGCCGTCGAGAACGGCGCGATTGGCGGCGCGCTGCAGGTCCATGTCGAGCGAGGTGTAAACGCGCAATCCACCTTCATGCACCTGATCGCTGCCATACTTGCTTTCGAGATAACGGCGAATTTCCTCCACAAAATAAGGCGCAATCGATCCGGGATCGCGGGCAATATGCAGCACCAGCGGCTGGTCCCGGGCCTCAGTGGCCTGTTGGGTGGTGAGTTTGCCATCTTCCAACATCGAGTCAATCACTAAGTTGCGCCTTTTGAGGGCACGATCCGGGCGTGTGATTGGCGAATACAGTCCGGGTGACTTCGGCAAGCCGGCCAGCACGGCGGCCTCATCGAGGGTTAGTTGCTTGGCCGGCTTGCTGAAGTAAAACTCGGACGCGGCTTCAAATCCGTAAACGCCGTGGCCGAGATAAATCTGGTTGGCATAGAGCGTGAAGATTTGCGGCTTGGTGAAGCGCCGCTCGATCTGGATGGCGAGCAAGGCTTCCTGGATTTTCCGATGAAAGGAGCGATCCGGAGATAGAAAAAGATTGCGCGCCAGCTGCATGGTCAGTGTCGAGGCGCCCTGCACCCGGCCTCCCGAGCGGATGTCACGGTACGCTGCGCCCGCGATGCGCCAAACATTGATTCCCCAATGACGGTAGAATTCCTTGTCTTCGATGGAGATCAGCGCGTCACGCAGTACCGCGGGGAAATCGTCGTAGGAGGCGACGACACGACGCTGCAAGGCAAACGAGCCGATTATGCGTCCCTGGTCATCATAAAGTTCGGTAATTGCGCTGGGACGGTAGCGCTCGAGCTCGTCGACTTGTGGCAGGTTAGTGGAGTAGACGAGCAGCAAACCCACGGTGGCGCCGCCCAAGGCTGCAACCAGCACCAGCAGAGCCAGCACGACACGGCCCATAAGTTTGCTTCGAGTGGCGTGCTCAGGCGTCGCTTCCTCTTTGAACAGCGTTGTCACGCAAAGAACCTCAATTCAGAATAGCAGGAGCCTAAAGCGATGGAGACGCCAGAAAAGCAAACCGCGCGCCGTAGGGCGCGCGATTCGCGGTCTAAACTGGCCTAGCCCTAGCTGGCGTGGCTTTTTAGCACTTGCAGCGCCCGCTGCAATTGTTCATCCGGCTGCGGCGCCTGCTTTTTCTCTTCCTCAGGAGGATTGGGGTTGTCTTCATCTTCCGGGGCGAGCGAGTCGTCATCATTGTCCGCGACCAAGACATTCGGAGTTACCGCGTTGTCCTGAATGGCTTTACCCAATGGGGAATAGTATTTTGCCACGGAGAGAATCAGGGCCGATCCATCGGGTAGAGGAAGCAGTTTCTGGACCGAGCCTTCGCCAAAAGTCTTGTCGCCGACCACGTCGCCGCGAGCATTCTCCAGGATCGCGGCCGCAACAATTTCCGCAGCACCTGCCGTACCTTTATTTACCAGCACTGCCACTGGAAGATTTGTAATCGCTTTGGCCGCATCCGCATTAAACGCTTCGCGAGGATACTTCTGGCCTTGCAAATACGCAATCGTGCCATGGTTCAGGAACAAATTCGCGGTCGCAATGCCCTCTTCCTCGTCACCCTCAGCGCAGTTTCTCAAATCGAGGACTAACTTCTTCGCTCCAGCTTTCTGCAGCGCCTTTATTTTGTTGGCGATCTCCTGCGATTTGCCCTTGGTGAGCGCGTCTACTTGTACGTAACCGACGCCATCTTCCAGAGTTTTATCAGCGACAGGAGGGATATTGATGATCTCCCTCGTAATCACGAGCTTCTGCGGCTCAGCCCGCCGGGCGCGGACCACCGCGACGTTCAGATTCGAACCGGGCTGCCCTTCCAACTGGGCATGAATCTCAGCCAGCGACATTTCGTGCGTGCTCTTGCCTTCGATGGCCTCGATGATATCGCTTGCCTGGAGGCCGGCCTTGTCAGCGGGGCCGCCGGGAATCACGGAGACGATCATGGCATAACCGAAGCGCTTGGAAACCGCTGCCCCGATATCCCCTTTTGCTTCCGCATGATGCGCCTTGTACTCGGCATATTGGGCAGGCGACAAGTAGCTGGAATCCGCGTCCAGCGACTCCAGCAGCCCGTGCAGAGCACCATCGGTCACCTGCGGCACGTTGGGTTCTTCCACGTAATCACTGCGCACGCGCGAAAGCACTTCGCTGTAGACCTTCAACTGGCGGTAAGCCCCGTCATTACTGGAGGCGCGCACATCCAAGCCTCCGGCGAGAGCAAAAAGAAGAACGGCAGTGGAAGAAAGAAGGACGATCAACTTCGTTTTAATTGGCATACTTAATTACCTAACGCGGGCATTTCCCCAAGAGACGACTTCTAATTATATCCTCTTAGATGCGCTTTCTCGATACCGTGGTTCGACGAATTACCTGGCCTTCGGTAACCCATTGGTGCCCCTGGGACGAAGTGCCGCAACGGTAGCGGCGATCTCGTTTTCCTGGAAAAGGCGGATGGCCGCGATTCCCGCCGCGCCTGCTTCAAGACAAAACACGGCGTTCTGCAAGTTAATTCCCCCCAATGCGAACACGGGAATCCTTTCTTTGCACGCTAGTGCGAGGCTGTCCACACCAGTGGGGCGCGAGCTGGACCCGGATTTCTCGAATACGGGCCCAAAAACGGCAAAGTCAGCGCGGTTTTCAGCGGCTTGATGTACGTCGGCAACGCAGTGGCAGGAAACGGCAATGATCGGCGTGGCGCGTGGCACCGCGTGGTCAACCGTTCCGCCATATTGGCCCCAGATTTTCCGGACATCCGATGGCGAAATGTCGTCGCCCCGCAGATGGACGCCGTCGACCCCGCTGGCTAAGGCAACGTCAGTACGCGAGTTGATGAGCAAAACAGTTCTTGGTTCCTGGTTCTCAGCTCTCAGGCTGTTTATCGCTTGGTGAGCGAGCGCTTCCAGCTCTCGCGTGGAAAGGTCTTTCTCGCGTAACTGGATGTAGTCCACTGCGAAGGTTGCGGCTTCGGCGATTTTGGCCAGCATGCTTCGCCTGCGGGCGGCCTCATCGCCTGCGAATTGGGATCGGTCGGTGATGTAATAGAGAAGCAAACTTGGAATCGCTTGCGCCAGATCAGGGGTTCGTCTTGGCGATTTCCGGCATCACCTCCCCGACTCGCTTCGGCGGCGGGCCGAGGTGATATTTGATCAGGGCGTCGCGCAGAAACTCGAAGCCCTCCTGGGGTGAATCAACAATCTTGAAGAGGTCGAGGTCCTCCGGCGAAATGGTGCCTGAATCGACCATAGCTTCAAAGTTAATCAGTCGCCTCCAATATTCGCCACCGTAGATCACAACCAGGATCTTTTTGGCCAGCTTCTGGGTTTGCGCGAGGGTCAGGATTTCGAACAGCTCATCGAGCGTGCCGAACCCACCCGGAAAAATCACCAGCGCCTTGGCGAGATAGGCGAACCAGAATTTCCGCATGAAAAAGTAATGGAACTCGAAGTTGAGCGAGGGCGTGATGTAGGGATTGGGGTTTTGCTCTATGGGCAGATTGATGTTAAGCCCGATGGTTTTGCCTCCGGCCTCGTGCGCGCCCAGATTGGCGGCTTCCATAATGCCCGGGCCGCCGCCAGTAGTGACGACGAAACGCCTTCTGCGGGCAGGAATCTGAATCGACCATTCCGTCAGCAGAAAGGCAAGCTTTCTGGCGTCCTCGTAATAATGTGCGGTGTTAGCCAACGCTCGCGCCGACTTGAGGTGAGAGGGCTGTTGGCCGTTTTATTCCAGTTCGCGCAACCGCTTTTGAGCATGTTCGTGGCTGTGAAAGCGCGCAGACCCGAAAAACACGACCGTATCCTGGATCTGTTCGCGGCGAAAACGCGCAAGCGGTTCGATGTACTCCGCCAGAATGCGTAGAATTCGCCCCTCAGGACTGTTCAGAAAGGGCTCATTCTGATAGGCCAGAGGCGCGGATTTCATGTGACTTTGATCCATGACTGCGTTTCTCTTTCTATGAAGGCTTCGATTTATGACGTCCGGTTCTGCCGCTCCTGACAGGGGCGCGCTTCGGCGCTATTGTTTCCTTTCGCTATAGTGCACGGCCTCCCAGAAGCCGATCCAGATATCCAGCACACCCAGGCCACTGCACAGTCCACGAAAGAACCCGCTCGAAATCACCGGGCGTAGTGCCGGCCAGCGCAAGAGCAAGGAATTGTCTGTCCATTCCTGCCGCCAGGGTAATAGCAGAAGCAGTACTCCGACGGTAGCGCAAAAGAACACCAGCAGCAGCACTGCCAGACGATGGAGCCATAACAGAAGGCGGCTGTGGCCCGCAAGGTTCGCGCCGGAGTGCCCGGCAGGCTGGTCTGACGGCCTGGTCTGGGGAGAACTGGGCGGAATTTCAGGAGGAGGCAAGCCGATCTTTACGTTCACGCCCTACTCCTGCTTGCTAAGGGAGGGACCGAGACCATCACCCTGCGCGCCCCTGGGTATACGCGAAGACCCATCCCGACATTCTACGACTTCAACGTCTTAATGCGCTCGGAGACATCGCGGTAATCGATGTTACTGCCGTAAACCTCCATAAAGTGGTTCAAGGCAGCCGGTTTATTATCGGCCGACTCGTAAGCTGAGGCCAGTTCGTAGTTCAGGGCAATCCGCGTCTCTTCATCGATCCCATTCAGCTTGAGGGCCTTTTCATACCAGCGGATAGCTGCCTGGGGTACATTCTTGTCCAGGAAACACTGGGCCAGCCAGGTGTAAGTTTGCATCAGTTGCGGGAAGGGATGCCCCCGGTCCACAGCCTGGCATACTTTTTGCAATTCGGCGATGGCTTCATCCAACAGGCCCATTTCGCGGAAAGCGACGCCAAGGTTGTAATGAGTTTCCGGATCTTCTTCGACTGTGGCGACGTCTTCTTCCAATTCCTGCTTGAGCTCGCCAAACATGTCGGCCAGGTCCACTCCCGGCGAATCAAGAGCGGCGGGCGCAATCGCGGGCTGGGGTCGGCGCCTGGCGGGCTGATAGCTGAAGACAGGTGCCGGGGTGCTGGGATGCGGCACGGGCGCCGGTGCAGCCGCCGCCCCGAGTCCGGTTGAAATTCCCGCGGGTGCGGCGCTGACTGCAACCACAGCTGGGGTCTGCGCCACAAGCGGTTGGGGCTGGGCGGCAGGCGGAACGGGTTCCACTGGCAGAGGAGCCTGAGGCAGAAAAGTATCGCCCAATGAGGCTTCCAGGTCGGAGACAAACTCTTTCAGCACGCCACTTCCTTGCGGTTTATGGCTGGCCTGGGCGACCTCCTCCAGGCCGTGCGCGGGTTGTGGAACGACCTTGGAAGGCTTGGGAAGGAACTCGTCTCCAAGCGAGGCATCGAGATCGGAGACAAACTCTTCCAGCTCGCTTGGCTTGGGCTCTTCGGGCTCGGAGACTGCGGCCTCTTTTGATACTTCTTCTTCGGCGGATGCAGACGGAATCTCCTCAACTGAGATCTCTTCGACTGTGGGTTCGGCTGGGGCTTCGTGCTTCCCGGCGGCTTGAATCTCGTCATGCAACTCGGCGAGCTTCTCCGAGCTGAGGTTCATCTGTTCCAGCTTGGCAAGAATTTCGCGCGCCTGCTCGACCATCGTCTGCGAAAGGTAGAAGCGGAACTCTTCGATCGTCTCCTCAATTACTTTGTCGTCGGCCGGGGCCTGTTCGGCAACGGATGCAGTCTGGGCTGGGGTCTCGTCCTCAGCCAGTTCGCCTTCCCATTCGTCGGAGATATCGATTTCGCTTTCCGAGTCAGAGGGAGCAGCCTGAATTTCGAATTCCGCCGGTTCCTCGCTAGTGGGAGCCGCAAGTTTTTGCCTGGAAATTCCAGGAGTTGCCGTGGGAGGAGCTGCTTTCGCCGGTGCAACCGCTTTGGCGGAAAAAGTATCCGCCTTCATTTCTGCGCTTGTTGCCGCGACTTTGGCTGCGGCGGGCTTGGTGGATGCGCGTTCCTCATACTTAGTAGCCAAGTCGCCGTAGCGGGTGGCTTCATCGGGATGCCCGGCATCGTGATAAAGCTGTTGGAGAGTTCGGCAGCAGACTGCGGCCTCGGCAAAACGTCCTGCCCGGGTGTGCAGGGCGGCCAGCCGCTGGTTCACACGCAAATCCTGGGGGGCTTTCGGCAATGCAGAGGACAGGGGGCCGAGCGCCTTGGCCGGCATATTGTAAGAAACGAACAATTCGGCATCGGTCAGCGCGGCCCGGACTGCC
>Ga0335079_10002029_pt1 | contig 23344 bp, 19 predicted proteins | sample Lox_Sample_33_FD_206719 | JGI IMG/M metagenome (GOLD analysis project Ga0335079, IMG submission 206719) | Soil microbial communities from Loxahatchee National Wildlife Refuge, Florida, United States - Lox_Sample_3.3 | ecosystem: Environmental > Terrestrial > Soil > Wetlands | place: USA... | reverse complement strand
TGCTGGTCGGCATGCAGGTCCCGCCGTCGGATCACGCCGAATTCCAGCGTTTCCTCGCCCGGCTGGGGTATCCCTGCATCGAGGAAACCGCGAATCCCGCCTACCGGATGTTCCTCGGGCGCTAGCCGCGTCCGCGGCCCGCCCAGAGCCGGAAGCGTGCCCTTTGGACCGGCCGCGGCCGGTGCGCAACGACCGGAACTGACCAAAAACGGCAGTTTCGCGCAGGGTTTGCGCGAAGTGGCTGTTGTAAATCGCTCAAGTGGCTCAGCTTTGCCGGTTCTGGCAAGGATTATGCTCTAGGCATTTACTTACGTCCTGTGGCACACTCTGACGAGGTCGACATGCAAGCGATGACAGCTCGGGTTCGATCGATCGACGATACGGGAGGCCGTGAATTGCCTGATGCGGCGGCACTGAAGGGCGTGAAAGTCATGGTGATCGACGACAGCAACACGATTCGTCGCAGCGCCGAGATTTTCCTGCTCCAGGCAGGCTGCACGGTGATCCTGGCGGACGACGGCTTCGACGCGCTGGCCAAGATCGCCGACCACCAGCCCGACCTGATCTTCGTCGACATCATGATGCCGCGGCTCGACGGCTACCAGACCTGCGCGCTCATCAAGAAGAATGCCAAGTTTCACCCGACGCCGGTGGTCATGCTCTCGTCGAAGGACGGCTTGTTCGATCGGGCCCGGGGGCGCATGGTCGGCTCCGATCAGTACCTGACCAAGCCTTTCACCAAGGAGAGCTTGTTGAAGGCGGTGGCGACCCACGTCAAGGCGGCCGCGCATCAATCGAGTTGAGGGGACTCGGGCGCCGGCAGTCGCGGCGCGCAACGAAGGGGGGCGAAGGCGGGACACCATGGCAATCAAGCGCATTCTGATCGTCGACGATTCGCCGACCGAGCGCCACGTGCTCAACGACATGTTGACCAAGGCCGGATACGAAGTCGTGGCCAGCGACAACGGCGAGGACGCGATCCTGAAGGCGAAAACGGTGAAGCCGGACCTCATCCTGATGGACGTGGTCATGCCCGGCCTCAACGGCTTCCAGGCGACTCGCGCCATCAGCAGGGATCCGTCGACGCGCGCCGTGCCCATCATTCTGTGCACCTCCAAGAGCCAGGAAACGGACAAGATCTGGGGCCTGCGCCAAGGGGCGCGCGACTACATCGTCAAGCCGGTGAAGCGCGAGGAACTGCTCGCCAAGATCACCGCCTTCGGCTGAGCTCGCACCCGCCTCCATGGCCCGCGCCGCGAAACTCGATCTGCGCGCTTTTCAGCAGGAGCTGGCGACCCGGCTCGCAGCCAAGACCGCGGCGCAGATGGAACAGTCCCGGCTCGGGCTCGCCTGTGCCGGCGAGCAGTGGCTGATCCGGCTCGCCGACGCCGGCGAAGTGATCGCGCTGCCGCAGACCGCCAGCGTGCCGCTGACCAAGCCCTGGTACCTCGGCGTGGCCAACATCCGGGGCAATCTCTACGGCGTGATCGACTTCGCGGGCTTCCTCGGCCATCCGCTCGAGCCGGTCTCCGGCGGAACGAGCCAGACGCGGCTGGTGCTGTTCGGGCCGCGGGTGGGCGAGCTGCGGGCAGGGTTGGTGGTGCATCGGGTGCTCGGCCTGCGCAACCTCGCGGAGCTCGCGCAGGGCGACGCGCCGGCGGGGGCGCCGGCATGGTACGGATCGCGCTGGAGGGAAGCCAGCGGCACGGTCTGGCAGGAAATCGACTTCGCTCGACTGGCCCAGGACCCTGCGTTCCTGCAGGTGGGGCTGTGACGAGACGGATGAACGCACGCGCGAGCGTCGTTCGGGATGGGAGGCAAGATGGCGCTTAGTCTGAATCTCAAGAGCATGCTCAGCACGCGACCGGCGCGAGGACGTGGCGCCGAGGAGCCCGAGCTCGAGATGCCGACGACCACGCAGGTCAAGATGAGCCCGCCGGCGCCGGGTTACGACCCCCTTGCGTCGGTGTCGATCATGGAGCAGCTGCGCACGGCGGCGGCGGAAAAGCGCCAGCCGGGACGGATCCCGTTCATCGGCCATCTCCCGGCCGCGAAGCAATACCAGATCCTCGGCATCCTGATCGGCGTCTTCGTCGTCCTGGGATTGCTGGCGCTGTTCCTGTACATCACGCTCACCGCCAAGGCGGCCTCCGGGGCGGGCACGGCCACCGAGATGCAGATGCTCTCGCAGCGCCTCGCGCGCGCGACCTCGCTCGCCGTGCAGGGCCATGCGACCGCCTTCGACGCGGTGAAGGATTCGCGCGATCGCTTCCGCGCCGACCTCGATGGGCTGACCAAGGGCGGCGTCGTGGCGGCCGGATCGGATGCGCTGCAGGGACAGCTCGGCGAGATCAGCACCCGCTGGGATCGCGTGGAGAAGTACGCCACCCAGGTGCTCGACAACCAGGCGAGCCTCGTGTCGCTGTCCAAGGGGCTCGACGGCATCAACCAGGCGAATACCGCGCTGCTCGAGCTCGCCCAGCAGGCAGCTTCGCAGGCGGCTGCGGGCGGGGGCGGCGTGCGCGAGATGGACTTCACCAGCCAGCTCGCGATGCTCTCACAGCGGATCGCGAAAAACGCCAACTCGCTGGTCTCGTCGGACGAGATCGACCCCGAAGTCGCGTTCCTGCTTGGCAAGGACACCGGCACGTTCCGCGACATCCTGAACGGGCTTCTCAAGGGAAGCGACCCGCTGAAGCTCACGGCGGTGCGCAACGACGAGGCTCGCGCGACGCTCACCGACCTGCAGAAGCGCTTCGCGGGCTACGAAGCGGGCGTCAACGCGATCCTGCACAACATGCAACGGCTGGTCGTCGCCAAGGAGGCCGGTCGCGGCATCAACCAGGAGTCCGAGCCGCTGCTCAGCGAGACGACAAGCCTCGCTTCCAGCTACGAGGGCCAGAGCGCCGCGCGCCTGGGCGCGCTCGGCGCGGCCATCTTCTTCGCCGTGTTCGCGCTGCTATTCGCCGGCGTGCTGGCGAAGCTGCTCTACGACGAGCAGCGCGTCAGCGCGTTCGAGAGCGAGCAGGAGAACAAGCGCAACCAGGAGGCCATCCTGCGGCTCCTGAACGAAATGGGGAACCTCGCCGACGGCGACCTGACGGTCCAGGCCTCGGTGACCGAGGATGTGACCGGGGCGATCGCGGACTCGATCAACTTCACGATCGAGGAGCTGCGCACGCTGGTCAAGGGCATCAACAGCGCGACCGACCAGGTGGCCAAGGCGACGACCGACGCGCAGTCGATTTCCAATCGACTCTACGAGGCCGCGCAGCGGCAGAACCGCGAGATCCAGCAGGCCTCGGCGTCGGTGCTGCAGATGGCCCAGTCGATCAACGAGGTATCGCAGAGCGCGGCGCAGTCGGCGCGGGTGGCGCAGCAGTCGCTCGCGGCTGCGGAAAAGGGCGGCCAGGCCGTGCAGAACCAGATCGCCGGCATGAACGAAATCCGCACCCAGATCCAGGACACCGCCAAGCGCATCAAGCGCCTCGGCGAATCCTCGCTCGAGATCGGCGAGATCGTGGAGCTCATCTCCGACATTACCGAGCAGACCAACGTGCTCGCGCTCAACGCCGCGATCCAGGCCGCGTCGGCCGGCGAGGCCGGACGCGGGTTCACGGTCGTGGCCGAGGAAGTGCAGCGACTGGCCGAGCGCTCGGGCGAGGCCACCAAGCAGATCGACGCGATCGTGAAGACCATTCAGGCCGACACGCAGGATGCCGTGGCCGCTATGGAGAAGAGCACGGTCGGCGTGGTCGAGGGAACGAAGCTCTCTGACGCCGCGGGGCAGGCGCTGGACGAAATCCGGCGCGTCTCGCGCGAGCTCGCCGAGCTGATCGGCGGCATTTCCGCGCAGACCCAGAAGCAATCGGCGTCGGTGTCTGACGTCACCCGGGGGATGCAGGGCATCCTCAAGATCACCGAAGAGACCACCGAAGGCACCAAACAGACCAACGTCTCGATCGGACAGCTCACCAAGCTGGCGGCCGAGCTCCGCAGCTCGGTGGCGGGGTTCAAGGTATAGCCCCCGGCCTGCTTCTTGCTTAGGGGATCCGGCAGTATTGCTCCCTAGCGCTAACGCATGGCCACCGACCACGCACCGGAATTCGATCTCGGCCCCCTGTCATGGGTGCAGGGCGAGATCGATCAGGCCCTCAGCCGAGGGGTCGAGGCCCTCGAGGCCTTCAAGGCGAGCCCGCGCGACGCGACCCAGCTCAAGGTCGCGCGCACGCATATTCACCAGGCGGCGGGCGCGATCCAGATGGTGGGGCTCGACGCGGTCTCGGCGTACACCGAGGAGCTCGAGCGCCAGCTCGCCCGCATGGAGGAGCTTCCCTCCGCCGAGGCGGTGGCGGCCTGCGATCTGGTCGACCGCGCCTGCCGCAAGCTCAAGATCTTTCTCGACGAGCTCGTCGGCGGGGCGCATCCCGTTCCGCTGAAGCTCTTCCCTGAATACGAGCAGATGCAGCAGGCGCGTGGCCTCAAGGCCGTATCGCCGACCGACCTGTTCTTCCCCGATCTCTCGGCGCGTGCGCCGAAGATTGCGAGCTCGAAAGCGGTTACGCCGCAGCGCCTGCAGTCCTACCTGGTCAAGCAGCGGCGCCTGTTCCAGCGCGGACTGCTTTCGTGGCTCCGCGGCGACGAGGAAGCGGCGCGCATGATGCGCGACGCGGTCCAGGGCATCGAGGACGTCCAGACCCATTCGGCGCAGCGCTCGTTCTGGTGGGCGGTCGGCGCGCTGCTCGAGAGCATCGTCGAGAAGGGCGTCGATTCCGGATTCGGCGTGAGGCAGCTCTGCGGCCGCATCGACCTCCAGATCCGGCGCTTCATCGAAGGCTCGACCAAGGTCGCCGATCGCATGCGGCGCGAGGTCCTGTACTACGTCGCGATCAGCGCGCCGGTCGGTCCTCAGGTCCAGGCCGTGCAGCGCGCCTACCGGCTTCCGGCACTGATCCCCAGCGCGGAGGTGCTCTCCGCCGACGTGGTGCGCGTGCAGCCGCACCTTCGTGATGCGCGCGAGGTCCTGTCGACCGCCAAGGATCTCTGGCTCAAGCTGACCGGCGGGCGCGCGGAAAGCCTGCCCAAGCTCAAGGCGACGCTCTCGAGCCTGCGCGACAAGACCGCCGCGGTTGGCGAACCCTCGCTGTCGAAGCTCGCGAGCACGCTCTCCGCCCGGCTGGAGAAGCTTCCTTCGGGTGCGATTCCCGAGTCGCTCGCGATGGAGTACGCCACGGGGCTGCTCCTCGCCGAGTCGGCCATCGAGAACTTCGCGGCGCTGTCAACCGATTTCCCGAAGCAGGTCGAGGCGATGATCGCCCGTCTCGATGCCGCGCAGGAGAAGCGTGCGGTGACCGGCGCCGGCGCGCCGATGCTCGACGAGATGGCGCGCAAGGCGCAGGAGCGCCTCCTCCTCGCTCAGGTGGCGCGCGAGATCCAGGCGAATCTGCGGCACATGGAACAGGTCCTCGACGCGTTCTTCCGGGACAACGAGAAGCGCGGCGAGCTGGCGACGCTCTCGCAGGATACGCGCCAGATCATGGGCGCGCTCAAGATGCTCGGTCTCGATCACGCGGGCGAGCTGCTCGCGCTGTGCCAGCAGCAGATCGAGGAATATGCGAAGCCCGATACGCCAGTGGCCGGCGAAGGCCTGGAGCTCCTCGCCGAATCGCTCTCCGGGCTGGGCTTCTACATCGAGGCCGTCGAGCAGCAGCGCCCGGATCGGGAGCGGCTGATCGAGCCCCTGCTCGCGAAGCGGCTCGGAACCGCAGCCCCGGCCCCGATCGAGGAGCCCGATACCGTCGAGGAAGCCGTCGAGGAATTGAAGGCCTCGCTGCCTGCGACCATCGCGGCGCTGCAGCGTTCGGCCGGCGAGGCCAGCGTTCGCGAGCGCCTGGCGCAGGACCTCACCGCGCTGAAGAACGACGCCGAGCTGATCGGCGACGAAGTCCTGCAATCCGACGCCGACGCCGCGCTGGGCCTGCTCGCGAGCGACGGCACCGGTGACAGCGATGCGCTCAAGGACGCTATCGCGGCGATCGCCTCGGGCAATGCCGCGGAGCCCGCGCCCGCCCCATCCGGTGAAACCCAGAGACTGCTGGAAACCGCGGCCTCGGAGCTCGACGCCGAGCTGCTCGAGATCTACCTCACGGAAGCCGACGAAGTGCTCGACGGCGTCGCGTTGAGCGCGGCGCAGCTCAAGGCGCAGCCCGACGATCGCGAAGCGCTGACCACGGTTCGGCGAGGGTTCCACACCCTCAAGGGCAGCGGCCGGATGGTGGGCCTGACCGACCTCGGCGAGATCGCCTACGAGGTCGAGAAGATTCACAACCGGTTGCTCGAAGAAGAGCGCCCGGCGACGCCGGCGGTGCTCGCGATGATCGACACGGCGCAGAAGAGCTTCCGCGTGTGGGTCGACACGCTGCGCCGCAAGGGCCGTGTCACCGCGGATCCCCAGCCTCTGCGCGCGGCGATCGCCGCGGTCGAGGCCGAGTTGCCCGTCGATTCCGACGATGCTCCCGCGGCGGCGCCGGTGCCGAAGGCTCCGCAGCCGACGCCCGAAGTCTCGCCAATCGAAGTGCTGGAGCTCGACGAGACGCCGTCGGTCGATCCGGTGCTCGGCGGCGCGGAGCTTGGAATCCTGCCGGCTGCCGACCCCGAGATCTCGTCCGGCGCCGAGATCATCGAATTCATCCCCGAACTCGCTGCCGCTGCCGAGCCGCTCGCCGCGGCGACCTCCGCAGCCGACGAGGTCACCGTCGGCGACGTGACGTTGTCCGGAGCGCTCTACCGCATCCTCTGCGACGAGGCGCAGCTGCATCTCGCGACCCTCGATTCGGAGCTCGAAGCCCTGCAGTTCGATACGGCGCAGGCGCCATCGCAGGCGATGATCCGGGCGGGCCATACGCTCTGCGGCATTCACCGCACCGGCGGATTCCCGCTGGTCGCGGGTGTGGCGAAGGCGCTCGAGCAATGCCTGGTCGGGCTGGAGGAGCGCGGCGCGCCGCTGCCCTCGACCGCTCAGCCGGTCCTCGCGCGCGCGATCGCCGGGTTGCACGCGCTCACGGCGCGCGTGCGCGCCCGTGACCCGTTCGACGCGGGCGACGAAGCCGAAGCCGCGGAGATCGGGGCGGAGCTCGAGACGCTGCGTCACGAGGCCGCGCCCGCCGCCACCGCACAGGACAGCGAAAGCTCCGCCGAACGGACCGCGGCGGCGGAGGAAGCGGGCGAAGCCCCCGCCAACGAAGACCGCCCACCCGAGCCGGAACCGCCCCCGATCGCGCCGGTGGTCGTGCTTACGCCGCCGCTTGCACCGAAGCCGCCGGTCACGGTCGAGTCGCCGATCGCCGTCGCGCCGCCGGTCGAACCCGAGCCCGCGCCTCTGGCCCCGGCGAGCTTCGCCGCCGCCACGGCGGCGCCGAGCGTCCCGTCCGACGACACGCTCGCAGCGGTTCGCGACGAAGTCGACGAGCAGGTGCTGCCCATCTTCCTCGAGGAGGCGACGGAGCTCTTCCCGCGCGCAGGCGAGCAGCTGCGTGCCTGGCGACAGAATCCGGGACAGAAGGAGACTGCGCAGGCCCTGCGCCGGACGCTGCATACCTTCAAGGGCAGTGCGCGCATGGCCGGCGCGATGCGTCTGGGCGAACTCACGCATCGGATGGAAAGCAGACTGCTTGCCGGCGATGTGCTGGCCGAGCCCACGCCGGAGCTCTTCGAGGCGCTCGACACCGATCTCGATCACGTCGCGTTCGTGCTCGATCGCCTGCAGAAGGGCGAATCCAACACCGAGCTGCCGTGGATCGCCGCGGAGCCTGCGACGCTCGCGGCGAAGGAGCCCGCGGCGACACCGCTCAGCGCAAGAGAGCCTGAGCCCGCGAAGCCGGCGAGCAGAGAACCCGCGTCCGCGGCGCCCGTCGCGAAGGAACCTGCACCCGCTGCGCCGAGCGCCGTGGTCAGGCCGCTGGTTCAACCGAGCACGCCGCCCGCGGCGCCCGGGGTCGAATCGCCCGCGGCGCCGGTCGAAGGCGAAGCCTCCCGGGCGGCGATGCTCCGCGTGCGCGCCGATCTCATCGATCGCCTGGTCAACGAGGCGGGAGAAGTGGCGATCGCCCGCGCGCGCGTCGAGGGAGAGCTCCGTTCGCTCAAGAGCAACCTGCTCGAGCTTACGAACAGCGTGATTCGACTGCGCTCGCAGGTCCGCGAGATCGAGATCCAGGCCGAATCGCAGATCCAGTCGGGGACGACGCAGGCGCGACCGGGCGGCGCGGATTTCGATCCGCTGGAGTTCGACCGGTTCACGCGCTTCCAGGAGCTCACGCGAATGCTGGCCGAGGGCGTCAACGACGTCTCGACCGTGCAGCAAGCGCTCCTGCGCAACATCGACGACGCCGACGCGGCGCTGCTCGCGCAGGCGCGCCTTTCGCGCGACGTCCAGCAGCAGCTTTTCTCGATCCGGACGGTTCCGTTCGGGAGCCTCTCCGAGCGGCTCTACCGGATCATGCGCCAGACCGCGAAGGAGCTCGACAAGCGCGCCAACCTCGAGATTCACGGCACGCAGGTCGAACTCGACCGCTCCGTGCTGGAGAAGCTCGTCGGACCGCTCGAGCACCTGCTGCGCAACGCGCTCGATCACGGCGTCGAGAGCCGCGAGACGCGGCGCGAGCGCGGCAAGCCCGAAACCGGCGAGATCCTGCTGACCGTGCGGCAGCAGGGCAACGAAATCGCCATCGAGATCGCCGACGACGGCTCCGGCCTCGACTTCGAGCGCATCCGCGCCAAGGCGCAGGCACAGGGCCTGATCGCCCCCGACGTCGAGCCGACCGAGACGCGACTCGTGGAATGCATCTTCGCCGCGGGGTTCTCGACGGCGACCAACATCACGCAGATCTCGGGGCGCGGCGTGGGGATGGACGTCGTGCGCTCGGAGATCGCGGCGCTCGGCGGACGGGTCGAGGTCGCGACCGTGCCCCAGCGCGGCACGACCTTCACGCTGTATCTGCCGCTCACCCTGGCGGTTGCGCAGACGGTGCTGGTGCGCGCCGGCGGCCGCGTGTGGGCACTGCCGTCGACGATGGTCGAGCAGGTCCAGCAGATCAAGGACAAGGACCTGATCAACCTTTATCTCAGCCGCGAGGTCAGCTGGCAGAGCCGGAAGTATCCGTTCTTCTACCTGCCGCGGCTCCTCGGCAATCTCGGCCACAATCCCGAGACGCTCCGCTACAACTCGGTGCTGCTCCTCAAGAGCGGGCAGAGCACGGCCGCCGTCCACATCGACGAGATGATCGGCAACCAGGAAGTCGTCGTGAAGAACATCGGCCCGCAGCTCGCGCGGGTCTCGGGCATCGCCGGCGCGACGGTGCTGGGCACGGGCGAAGTCGTGCTCATCATCAACCCGGTCCAGCTCGCGCAGCGCTTCGACGCGGAAGCCGCGGCTCCTGCCGCGGTGCGCACGGCCCAGGTCGCAGCCGCCGCCGCGCCGGTGGCCGGACCGGCGCTCGTGCTCATCGTCGACGACTCGCTCACGGTGCGCAAGATCACGAGCCGCCTGCTGACTCGCGAAGGCTTCGACGTTCTCACCGCCAAGGACGGGCTGGACGCGATGCAGGTGCTCTCCGAGCGTGTCCCCGACGCGATCCTGCTCGATATCGAGATGCCGCGCATGGACGGATTCGAGTTCGCGAAGACGGTGAAGGCCGACGCGAAGCTGGCGGGCATTCCGATCATCATGATCACCTCGCGCACTGCGGAAAAGCATCGCAGTCGCGCGCAGCAGCTCGGCGTCGAAGCCTACCTCGGCAAGCCTTACCAGGAAGAAGAGCTCCTGCGGCAGCTGCGCGGGCTGCTGGCTCTCAGCGCCGCCTAGGCGCCGTCGGGCGCTGTGCGCGGCGCCCGCACCCGACGCATCCATCCTCCACGCGGTTCCCGCGGCTCCGCCCCGGCTCGTGCGGCCGGCAGCGTTTGTTTACAATGAACGCGAACGAACCTGAAAGCCGGAGGAGCGACGCATGGGGCAATACGCCACAGAGAACATTCGTACCGTAGCGCTGGTGGGCCACGGGGGATCCGGCAAGACCACGCTCGCCGAGGCGCTGCTCGCGCGTACCAAGGCGATCGCGGCGGCGGGGAGCGTGGAACGCGGCACGACGGTCAGCGACTTCGATCCCCTGGAGAAGTCCTGGCAGCATTCCCTGCGCACCTCGGTCCTGCATCTCGACGCCGACGCGACGCGCATCCACCTGCTCGACACGCCCGGGTTTCCGGACTTCATCGGCCAGGCGATCGGCGCACTGGACGCGGTGGAAACCGCGGCGGTGGTCGTGAACGCCCAGACCGGCATCGAGATGATCACCTCGCGCATGATGAGCTGGGCGAAGGAGCGCAATCTCTGCCGCATCGTCATCGTAAGCAAGGTCGACGCGGAGAACGTCGATCCGCAGAGCGTGCTCGAGGGCATCCGCTCGGCGTTCGGCAAGGAGTGCCTCCCGATCAACCTGCCGGCCGACGAGGGCAAGCGCGTGGTGGACTGCTTCTTCAGCCCGGAGGGAGAGTCGGACTTCTCCTCGGTCGCCGACGCCCACCAGGCGCTGGTCGATCAGGTCGTGGAGGTCGACGAGGCGTTGATGGCGCGGTATCTGGACCAGGGCGAGATCGCGCCCGCGGAGCTGCACGCGCCCTTCGAGAAGGCGCTGCGCGAGGGGCACCTCGTGCCGGTGTGCTTCGTGTCCGCGCGTACCGGCGCGGGTGTCGCTGAACTCCTCGACGTGCTCGTGAAGCTCGCGCCGAATCCCGCCGAGGGCAATCCGCCCCTGTTCTCCAAGGGGCGAGGCGACAAGGCCGTCGAATTCCACTCCGAGCCCGATCCGAAGAAGCACGTGCTGGCGCATGTGTTCAAGGTCGTCATCGATCCCTTCATCGGCAAGCTGGGTGTCTTCCGGGTGCACCAGGGCACGGTCACCCGCGACACCCAGCTCTTCGTAGGCGACGGCCGGAAGCCCTTCCGCGTCGGCCACCTGCTGATGCTCCAGGGCGGCAAGCAGGTCGAGGTCGATCGCGCCGTGCCCGGCGACATCGCGGCGGTGGCGAAAGTCGACGAGATCGAGTTCGACTGCGTGCTGCACGACTCTCACGACGAGGATCAGATCGCGCTGCGTCCGCTGGAGTTTCCGACGCCGATGCACGGTTTCGCCATCGCGCCCAAGAAGCGCGGCGACGAGCAGCGCATCTCCGACGTCCTGCACAAGATGATTGCCGAGGACCCGACGCTCAAGCTCGAGCACGACGCCAACCTGAACGAGACCGTCCTGCGGGGACTGGGCGAGCTGCACCTGCGCTCGGTGTTCGAGCGGATGGCTTCGCAGTTCAAGCTCGAGATCGATACGCGGCCTCCGCGCATTCCGTATCGCGAGACGGTCACGGCCAAGGCCGAAGGTCACCACCGGCACAAGAAGCAGACCGGCGGCGCGGGCCAGTTCGGAGAGGTCTACCTGCGCATCGAACCGCTGCCGCGGGGTTCGGGCTTCGAGTTCGTCGACCAGGTGAAGGGCGGCACGATCCCGACGCAGTACATTCCCGCCGTGCAGAAAGGCGTGGAACAGGTGCTCACCGCCGGGCCGGTGGCGGGCTTTCCGCTGCAGGACGTCCGCGTGATCGTCTACGACGGCAAGCACCATCCTGTCGACTCGAAGGAGATCGCGTTCGTCACCGCGGGGCGCAAGGCGTTCCTCGACGCGATCGAGAAGGCGCGTCCGATCGTGCTCGAGCCGATCGTGAACATCGAGGTGCTGTGTCCCGAGTCGAGCATGGGCGACGTCGCGGGGGACTTGTCCGGGCGCAGGGGACAGGTCACCGGAACGAAGTCGCTGCAGCCGGGGACGCTCACGGTGGACGGGCAGGCACCGCTGTCGGAGCTCGACGGCTATGCGGCGCGACTCAAGGCGATGACCGCCGGTCACGCGGCGTGGACGATGTCGCTCTCGCACTACGATCCCGCGCCTCCCAACCTGCAGCAGCACCTCGCGGGCGAATACGCGAAGCACCGCCGGCACGAGGAGGAGGCCTAGTTCGACGCCCGCCGGCGCCGCCTTTCGCACGCGAGCGGCGCCGGGTCCGATTTGTGCCGCATGGGGGCGGGGTTTACAATGCGAGGGATGGGCGATGCACGGGTCAGCCTGACCCACCACTTCCTGATCGCCATGCCGAGCATGGCCGATCCGCACTTTGCCCATACCCTGATCTACGTCTGCGAACACAACGACCAGGGCGCGCTGGGGATCGTGGTCAACAAGCCGATCGACATGACGCTCTCGGCGCTCTTCGAGCAGATCAACATTCCGCTCGCCGACTCGGGGATGCGCGAGACCAAGGTGCACTACGGCGGCCCCGTGCAGATCGATCGCGGGTTCGTGCTGCACCGCCCGCTGGGAAGCTGGCAATCGACGCTCGCGATCAGCGACAGTCTAGGGCTCACCACTTCGAAGGACATCCTCGAGGCGGTCGGCCACGGCAACGGCCCGACCAACGTGCTGGTGACGCTGGGTTACGCCGGCTGGGCGGCCGACCAGCTCGAGCAGGAGATCGCCCAGAATGCCTGGCTCACCGTCGCCGCCGACGCCGACGTGCTGTTCAACGAGCCGGCCGAGAAGCGGCTGCCTGCGGCGATGAGGCTTCTCGGTATCGACTTTTCGCGCCTGTCCGACGCGGTCGGACACGCGTGACCCGTGGCGGTGAACGTGACGGCGTCCGCGAATCCTGCGGGGAGCGTTCTCGCCTTCGATTTCGGCACGCGCCGCATCGGCGTCGCAGTCGGCGAGACCGAGGTCCGCGTCGCGCATCCGCTCGGGACGCTCGCGAACTCGCGCGCCGGCGAGCACTTCGAGCGCATCGCGGAATTGATCGCCGCGTGGCAGCCCGTGCTGCTGCTGGTCGGCTTGCCGACTCACGCCGACGGGACGCCGCACGCGATGAGCGCCCGCGCCCGCGGCTTCGCGGCGCAGCTGCGCCGTCGCTTCCGGTTGCCCGTGGCATTCGGCGACGAACGCTTCACCACCCGCGAAGCCGCGGCGTCGCTTCGCGCCGCGAGCCCTTCGGCGCGGATCCGCAAACAGGCGCGCGATTCGGTCGCCGCGCAGATCGTGCTCCAAGACTATCTTGATGCCCGTCTCGCTCCCTGACGCGGAAAGCGTGCTCGAGCGCCTCGCCGGCCGGATGCGCGGTGCGATCGCGCACGACGCCAAGCTGGTCGGCATCTATTCAGGGGGCGCGTGGCTCGCCGAGCGCCTCGCCCGGATGATTCCGGGGGAGCATCCGGTCGGCTACATCGACGTGTCGTTCTATCGCGACGACTACGCCGAGCGGGGCCTGCGCGCGAACCCTGCGACGACGTCGCTGCCCTTCGAAGTCGGCTCGAGCCGCATCGTGCTGGTCGACGACGTGCTCTATACCGGGCGCTCGGTCCGGGCGGCGATCAACGAGCTGTTCGACTACGGCCGGCCCCAGGCGATCGAGCTGGCGGTGCTGATCGACCGGGGAGGGCGCGAGCTGCCGATCGATGCGACCTACGTCGGAGAGCGGCTGGCCGTTGCGCACGACGCGTCCGTCGTGCTCAAGCGAAGCGAGGACGGAAGGCTCGCGCTCTCGCTCGAGAAGGCAGGGGATGCACCCCGTGCGTAACCCGCAGCTCAACGACGACGGCGAGCTGCAGCACCTGCTCACGCTCGAGGGGCTGCCGCGTGAGGTCATCGGGCGCATCCTCGATACCGCCGTGCCCTTCGTGTCGATCGCGGAGAGGGACGTCAAGAAAGTGCCGCTCCTTCGCGGCAAGACGGTCTTCAACCTCTTCTTCGAGAACAGCACGCGCACGCGGACGACCTTCGAGATCGCCGCCAAGCGCCTGTCGGCGGACGTGATCAACCTGAACATCGGCGTGTCCTCGACAACCAAGGGAGAGACGCTCCTCGACACGATCGACAACCTGGTGGCGATGAACGCCGACATGTTCATCGTCCGGCACGGCCAGAGCGGAGCGCCGCACCTGATCGCCCAGCACCTGTCGGCGGGCCGCAGGTCGCACATCCACGTTGTCAACGCCGGAGACGGCCGGCACCAGCATCCGACCCAGGGATTGCTGGACCTGTTCACGATCCGGCACTACAAGCGCGATTTTCGCGAGCTCACCGTGGCGATCGTCGGCGACGTGCTGCACTCGCGGGTGGCGCGCTCGCTCATCCACGGTCTCACCACGCTCGGGACCGCGGAGGTGCGCGTGATCGGACCGCAGACGCTCCTTCCGACCGCGGTGGAGAGCCTGGGCGTGCAGGTCTTCCGCGACATGCACGAGGGGCTCGCGGGCTGCGACGTCGTGGTGATGCTGCGCCTGCAGAGCGAACGGATGAAGGGATCGCTCCTGCCTTCGTCGGGAGAGTTCTTCAAGCACTACGGGCTCACCGCGGAGAAGCTGAGGCTCGCGAAGCCGGATGCGATCGTCATGCATCCGGGGCCGATGAACCGCGGAGTGGAGATCGACTCGGCCGTCGCGGACGGCAGCCACTCGGTGATCCTGCCGCAGGTCACCTTCGGCATCGCGGTGCGCATGGCGGTGATGAGCATCCTCGCCGGCAACTGAATGTTCGAGCGATGAGAATCGAGATCCGAGACGGCCGCCTGGTCGACCCCGCGAACGCGGTCGACGGACGGACCACGCTCTACATCGAGGGCGGCAAGGTGGCGGCGGTCGGCGAAGCCCCGCGCGGATGGCGGGCCGAGCGCCTGCTCGACGCCGGCGGCCTCGTCGTCTGCCCGGGGCTCATCGACGTCTCGGCACGGCTGCGAGAGCCGGGCCTCGAGCACAAGGCGACGCTGGAGTCCGAGATGACCGCGGCGCTGGCGGGCGGCGTGACGAGCCTCGCCTGCCCTCCCGACACCGATCCGCCGCTCGACGAGCCCGGCCTGGTCGAGATGCTCAAGCACCGCGCCCGCTCGCTTCACGGCGCGCACGTCTATCCGATCGGCGCGCTCACGGTGGGCTTGAAGGGCGAGGCGATCACCGAGATGGGCGAGCTCTCCGAAGCCGGCTGCGTCGCCTTCTCGCAGGCCGACGCGGTGCTGGGCGACACGCAGGTGCTGCTCAGAGCGCTGCAGTACGCGGGGAGCTTCGGCTACGCGGTGTGGCTGCGTCCCCAGGACGCTACGCTCGCGCGCGGCGGCGTCGCGCACGACGGGGAAGTCGCGACCAGGCTTGGACTCTCCGCCATCCCGTCGTTCGCCGAAACGGTGGCGCTCGACACGATCTTCGAGCTGGTTCGGGCGACGGGGGTGCGCGTCCACCTCGCGCGCCTGTCGACCCACGAGGGCGTGGCCCGGGTGCGCCAGGCGAAGAAGCAGGGGCTTCCCATCACCTGCGACGTGGCGATCCACCACGTCCACCTGTGCGACGTCGACATCGGCTGGTTCAACGCCAACTGTCACCTCGTTCCTCCGCTGCGCGGCACGCGCGACCGCCAGGCGCTGCGCGCCGGGCTCGCCGACGGAACGATCGACCTCATCTGTTCCGACCATGCGCCGGTGGACGACGACGCGAAACAGCTGCCCTTCGCGGAAGCCGAGCCCGGCGCGACCGGGCTTGAACTGCTGCTGCCGCTCACGCTCAAGTGGGCGCAGGAGGAGAGGTTGGCGCTCTCCGCGGCGCTCGCCCGCGTCACCGTCGCCCCCGCGCGCGTCCTTGGACTGTCATCGGGTCACCTGGGGATCGGCGCCGAGGCCGATGTCTGCATGTTCGATCCGCTGGCGCCCTGGCGGGTCGAGCCTTCGGCGCTCAGGAGCCAGGGCAAGAACACGCCTTTCCTCGGCTTCGAGCTTTCCGGCCGCGTGCGCTACACCCTCGTCGGCGGGCAGGTCGCGTACGAACTCTAGCGCCGACCGGCTCCAACCGAGCCGAGTTGAGGAGTCCTTCAAGACCCGTCCACCGCTTCCGTCTTTCAGCTCCGAGACCGCCGCGCAGAAGGTCCGCCTGGCCGAAGACGCCTGGAACACCCGCGAGCCCGCGCGCGTCGCCCTTGCCTACACCACCGACAGCCGCTGGCGGAACCGCGCCGAGATCTTTCAGGGTCGCGACGCGATCGTCGCCTTCCTCACGCGCAAGTGGAATCGGGAGCTCGACTACCGCCTGATCAAGGAAGTCTGGGCCTTCCGCGAGAACCGCATCGCGGTGCGCTTCGCCTACGAATGGCACGACGACAGCGGCCACTGGTTCCGCAGCTATGGCAACGAGAACTGGGACTTCGCCGGCGAAGGGCTGATGCGCTTGCGCATCGCCAGCATCAACGACATGCTCATTGCAGAGAGCGAGCGGAAATACCACCGGCCGCTGGGCCGGCGTCCCGACGGTCATCCGTCGCTGAGCGACCTGGGGCTGTAGGTATCGCGGCTGCGGAAAATCGGGCCCGCGCCTCTCCGACGCGAGCCCGACGAGAGCGAAGCCGTTGCGGCGCCGCCGTCAGCGCGCGGCCGAGTTCGAGAATCGATCCGTCGCCGGCGCCTGTCGGCCTTTCTTACACAGTGCCGATGGAGGCAGGCAGGGCTCCTTGCAACCTGTTCATCTGCAATACGATTCGCGTTTGGCACGCTAACTGCTGGTCGCAGCCATCCGGTCTCTTGGGGGGAAGCCGAATGCTGCGCCGCGTTCTTGCTTTGCGCTGGGTTGCGCTTTGTCTGGCCTGTCTGTGCACGACAGCCCTTGCGTTGCCCGTCACGTTGAGCGGATTCCTGAACGATCCGAGCAATCCGGCACTGGTCGCGTGGGACCTGACTGCGCCCGGGTTCGCCGACGACAACGAGATCGCCAACAACGTCGCGCTGTACCAGATCACGGTGGGCATCGACGAGGACGTAACCTTCACCAGCACGGGCTTCGCGCTCGGCGGGATCGCTCCCTACTTCACGCTGTTCGCGGGCTCGGACAACAGCGCCACCTTCGTCGACTCCAATTACAACGACGCGGTCCTCGGCGACGGGGGCGACTTCCAGATGACCGAGCATCTCACCGCCGGCGTCTATACGGTGGCCATCGGCGCTTTCGAGAACATATCGTTCGCGGAGAACTTGGGGAGCGGGACGCTCGGCGACGGTTTCATCGGGCTCGGAGATCCGAGCCAGCTCGGCGATCAGCGCGAGTACTACTACGAGCTCACGGTGGCAGCAGCGGGGACGCCGCTTCCCGAGCCCGCAACCGGCGCGCTCTTCGGCGTCGCGGCGCTTGCGCTTGCCTTGGCGCGACTCCGGGCGCCGAGATCGACGCGGCGAGCCTAGCGCGGTCCTTTCGGCGCGCTGGCGCCCGAGCTACTTCCTGGGCAGCCTTCCTAGCAGGTAGAACTCGTCGTTCGGGCGCATGGCGATCAGGTTCGCCATGCGGTTGGAGAGCGCGAAGAATGCCGTGATCGCGCCGATGTCCCAGATGTCTTCGTCGGTGAATCCCTGCGCGCGCAGCTTGTCGTAGTCGGCGTCGACCAGCTCCGATGAGCGCAGCGCCAGCTTGAGCGCGAAGTCGAGCATCGCTTTCTGACGCTCGGTGATGTCCGCCTTGCGGTGGTTGACCGCGACCTGGTCGGCGACGAGGGGGTGCTTGGCGTAGACGCGCAGGATCGCGCCGTGGGCGACGATGCAGTACAGGCAATCGTTCGCGCCGGACGTGGCGACGACGATCATCTCCTTCTCCGCCTTCGTCAGGCCGGATTCGCGGAGCATGAGGGCGTCGTGGTAGGCGAAGAACGCCCGGAGCTCGTCCGGCCGGTGAGCCAGGGTGAGAAAGACGTTGGGGATGAACCCCGCCTTCTCTTGGACCTCGAGCATGCGGGCGCGGATGTCCTCGGGCAGGTCCTCGAGCTTCGGAACCGGGTAGCGGCTGATCGATGGCGCGTTCATGACTGCAATCCCGTCGTCATTCGGAGTAGCGGCCGGTGATCGTCGACCATGCTGCATTTCGCGGTCCCCGTCTAGTCACGTCGCGACCTGCCGCGCCGCCGTCGCCCGCTGCCTGAACCAGGCGACGGTCATCATGAACAACGCCGAGAGCACGATCAGCATTGTCGCCGCGGCGGTGATCGTCAGGCTGATGTTGTCGTTGATCCCCGAGAACATCTGACGGGGAAGCGTTCGCTGCTCGGGTCCGGCCATCAGCAGCACGACGATGACCTCGTCGAAGGAGGTCGCGAACGCGAAGACGGCGCCCGAGGCGACGCCGGGAAGGATCACCGGCAGCATCACGCGGCCGAAGGCGATGACCGGATTCGCGCCGCAGACCAGCGCCGCGCGCAAGAGGTTGCGGTCGAAGCCGGCGAGGGTCGCCAGTACGGTGATCACGACGAAGGGCGCGCCGAGCGCCGTGTGCACGAGGATGAGCCCGGTGAAGCCGTCGGTGAGATGGAGTGGCGCGAAAGCGAAGTACGCGCCAACCGCGATGATCACCACGGGAACCACCATCGGCGAGATCAGCACGGCCAGCACCAGCCCGCGCAGCGGAAAGCTCGCGCGCCACAGGCCGATGGCGGCGAGCGTGCCCAGGATGGTGGCGAGCGAGGCCGCGATCGAGCCCAGGAACAGGCTGTTCTCGAGCGCGTGGAGCCAGAACGGCGAGGTGAAGAAGTCTTCGTACCAGCGCAGCGAGAATCCCGGCAGCGGATAGTAGAAGAACGAGCCGGAGGAGAACGACAGCGGGATGACGACCGCGATCGGCGCGACGAGGAAGAAGAGCACTGCGTAGGCGACGACGGCCTGCAGCAGGTCGACGAGGCGCTGGCCCGGCGTGCGCGTGTCGTTCGTCATGCGAGCCGCATCCGGTCGAAGCCGACCAGCCGCTGGTAGACTGCGTACAGCGCCATCGTCGCGGCCAGCAGGATCAGCGCCAGTGCGGCCGCCATGCCCCAGTTGATCGTCTTGCTCGCGTAGAACGCGATGAAATACGGGGTCATCTGGTCGTCCGCGCCGCCGACCAGCGCCGGCGTCACATAGAAGCCCAGCGCCTGGATGAACACCATGAGGCAGCCCGCGCCGATGCCCGGCAGCGTCTGCGGCAGGTACACCCGCAGCCACGCCAGGAACGGCGGCGCGCCCAGCGAGGCCGCGGCGCGAAGGTACGAGGCCGGGATCGCCTTCATCACGCTGTAGAGCGGCAGGATCATGAACGGCAGCAGCACGTGCACCATCGCGACGTAGACCGCGAACCGGTTGAAGATCATCTTCAGCGGCTCGTGGATGAGCCCCGCGTGGAGCAGCGCGCCGTTGACCACGCCTTCGCGCTGCAGCAGCACGACCCAGGCGACGGTGCGCACGAGCAGCGACGTCCAGAACGGCAGGAGCACGAGGAAGAGCAGGATCGCCGCCCTGGTGCCGGACTGCCTCGACAGATACCAGGCGGTCGGGTAGCCGACCAGCAGGCTGACGAGCGTGACCATGCCGGCGATCCAGAGCGTGCGGCCGAGGATCATGCGGAACACGACCTCGTCGTCCGGCTCCTGGGCGATGTGGCCGGTCGCGTCGCGCTTCAAGTCGACTGCGGCGAGCAGGAAGAAGTCGGTGACTGGCCCCGAGGCGCGCTTGATCGCTCCCCAGGTTTCGATCTCTCCCCACTTGGGATCGATCGCGACGAAGGCCTCGCGAGCGCTGCCTTCGATCGCGTCCGGCAGGCGACGGCCGGTCGAGAAAAGCAGCGACCGGTAGCCCGTGACGTCGTAGTTGAGCCGTGTCGCCGCCGAGGCGAGCGTGCCTTCGGCCCGTGCAGTGCGAATGTCGTCGGCGAGCGCGACCCAGACGGGCTCGGGCGGCAGCGCCTTCCCGTCCCAGTCCTGCAGTGCCGCCGTCACCCGCGGAAAGATGCGCCGGATGTCGGTGTCGACGAAGCTCTTGGTCAGGAGAGCGCCGATGGGCCCGACGAAGGTCAGGAGCAGGAAGACGAGCAGCGGCAGCGTCAGCGCGAGCGCGCGCAGCTTGACCTTGCGCTCGGTGCGCGCAAGACCGCGGGCGAGCCCGCGGTCCCGCGCGATCGCCGTCGCGGTCGTCATCGCGCTAATGCATTACTTCGCGACCCAGGCGTTGAAACGCTGGTTGAGCTTGTCGAGGTTCTCGAGCCAGAACTTGTCGTTGATATACAGCGCCGTCCTCGCATTCTCCGGCGCCGTGGCGAGGTTGGGCAGCACGTTCTTGTCGATCAACCCGGTCGCCGCCTTGGTCGTCACGCCATAGGGGATCTTCGGAGGGAGATTCTTCTGGTTCTGCGGGTCGTTGACGAACAGGAGGTACTTCTCAGCCTCGGCCTTGTTCGGCGTGCCCTTCATGATCACCCAGGAGTCGATCGTGTAGAGATTGTTCACCCAGCTGATCTTGAAGTTCTTCTTGTCCTTGTCGTTCGCCGCCGCGATGCGCCCGTTGTAGGCGTCGACCATCGCCGCCTCGCCCGAAGCGAGGAGCTGCGGCGGCTGCGAGCCCTTTTCCCACCAGATCAGATTGGATTTGAGCTGGTCGAGCTTGGCGAACGCGCGGTCGACGCCCGCAGGCGTGCCGAGCACCTTGTAGACGTCCGCCGGCGCGACGCCGTCGGCCATCAGCGCGATCTCGAGCGTGGTCTTCGGCCCCTTCCGAAGCGCGCGCTTCCCCGGCCACTTCTGCACGTTCCAGAAATCGGCCCAGCTCTTCGGCGTGTCACCCTTGATCTTGTCGCCGTCGTAGGCCAGGATGAAGCTGTAGACGATCGCGCCGACGCCGCAGTCGTTCACCGCGTCGGACATGTACTTGTCCTTGCCGCCGAGCTTGGCCCAGTCGAGCTTCTCGAACAGGCCTTCCTCGCAGCCGAGCAGCAGTTCCTCGGACTCGACCTGCACCACGTCCCAGTTGTTGTTGCCGCCCTGGATCTTGGCACGCAGCGTCCCCACGCCGCCGTCCCAGCTTTCCTCCGCCAACTTGTTGCCCGCGGCCATGTACGGCTTGAAGTAGGCGTCGCGCTGCGCGTCCTGATAGGCCCCTCCCCAAGATACGACCGTGAGGTCGCGCGCCTGAGTGCCGAGCGCAATGCCGGCGAGGATCGCTGCCAGCAGGATTTGCGAGAACCGTTGCATCGTGCCCTCCTTGTCGTGAAATGAAATCTGTGCTGCGTCGATGAACCCGGTGCCGCTGGGCGTCGGCGTCGACTGCTTCCGCCAATCACTTCTGATCGAGCCGGAAGACGCGGCAGTCCGCCGCGCGCCAGCCGAGACGCACGGCGGCGCCCAGAGCCGGCGTGTGTGCCGCGTCCGACTTGACCACGATGTCGCCCACGTCGCGCACGGCGATGCGCAGGCGCACATGATCGCCGAGATAGATCGCTTCTGCCAGCGTGCCGTCCACGGCGCAGTCGGCCGGCGCATCGCCCAGCACGATCTGCTCCGGACGCACCGATACCAGCGCGGGCTCGCCGGGCGCGAGCGCCGCGCCGAGGGTGCCCGCGAGCATCATCCCCCCGTTCACGCGCACCGCGCAGCGGCTGCCGTCGATCCGCTCGACCGTCCCGGCGACGCGGTTGTTCTCGCCGATGAAACGGGCCACGAAGGCGTTCGCCGGGCGCTCGTAGATCGCTTCGGGAGCGCCGATCTGCTGGATGCGCCCCTGGTGGAAGACGGCGATCCGGTCCGACATCGTGAGAGCCTCGCCCTGGTCGTGCGTGACGTAGACCATGGTGACGCCGAGCTGGCGGTGGAGCCGCCGGATCTCGAGCTGCAGCTCGCCTCGCAGCTGCTTGTCGAGCGCGCCGAGCGGTTCGTCCATCAGCACGAGCTTGGGCTCGTAGACCAGCGCCCGCGCCACTGCGACGCGCTGCTGCTGCCCGCCGGAGAGCTGCGCCGGCCGCCGATCGGCGAGCGCGCCGAGCTGCACCATCGCCAGCGCGCGCGCCACGCGCTCGTCCGTCTCGGCCTTCGGCAGGCGGCGCACGGACAGCGGGAAGCCCACGTTCTCGGCCACCGTCATGTGCGGAAACAGCGCGTACTGCTGAAACACCATGCCGATCTCGCGCCGGTGCGGCGGGAGCTTCCGGATCGATCGTCCCTCGAGCAGGATCTCGCCCGCGGTCGGCGCCTCGAAGCCGGCGAGCATCATCAGCGTGGTCGTCTTGCCGGAGCCGGATGGACCGAGGAGCGTCAGGAACTCGCCGCGAACGATGTCGAGATCCAGATGCTCGACGACGCGATTCACGCCGTCGTAGGTCTTCTGGACGCCGACGAAGCGTACCAGCGTGTCGTCCGCGGGCCGGTCAGACATGCTGGCCGCCATCGAGATGGATCTCGGCGCCGTTGACGTAGGAGGCCTGCGAGCTGGCGACGAACCAGATCAGGTCCGCGACCTCTTCGGGACGGCCGAGCCGGTGCATCGGGATCTGCTGGTCGACGATCATCTGGGTGCCCGGCGAGAGGATCGGCGTGTCGATCTCCCCGGGCAGGATCGCATTCACTCGCACTCCGCGCGGCCCACCATCGTACGCCAATTCGCGGGTGAGGGCGGCGAGGGCGGCCTTCGAGGTCGCGTAGGCGGCGCCGGCGAAGGGGTGCACGCGGATCGCGGCGATCGACGAGACGTTGACGATCGAGCCGCCGGCACGCTCGAGCTCGGGCATGAACGCCCGCGAGAATCGCAGGGCGGCCCAGAAGTTGACCGCGAACACCTCGCGCCATTGCGCGAGATCGGTATCGAGCGAGCCCAGCCGCGCACCGCCCTCCGCCTTGGGCGAAAGCCCGGCATTGTTGACCAGCGCATCGAGGCAGCCGTCGGGCAGAAGCGCCCGGATCTTCGGGATCGCCTGCGCGATCGCGTCGTCGTCGCCGAGATCGACTTCGATGTGGTTAGAATCGCCCTGCGGCCAGGGGCACTCGTCCGGGAACGCCGTGCGCGCCGCGGTGATCACGCCCCAGCCGCCGCGGAAGAAGCGCTGCACGGTGGCGTGGCCGATGCCGCGGCTCGCGCCGGTGAGGAGCAGCGTCGGCTTGCGCTCCGCCATCGCGCTTCCGGGCGCGCGCTCGGAGTCAGACCGCGAGGCCGCGCTCGCGCAGCATCGCGAGCGTATCGTCGAGCGCGCGTCGAGTCTTCTCGAGCAGCTCGTCGATTTCCTTATCGCTGATGATGAGCGGAGGGGAGAAGGCGATGACGTCTCCCGCCATGTTGCGCAGGATCGCGCCGTGATGCTGGGCGCGCTTCACGAGGTGGGCGCCAGCGCCCGCCTTCGGGTCGAAGCCGGCGCGGCTCGGCTTGTCCCGGACGATCTCCAGCGCGCCGATGAGACCGACCCCGCGCGCCTCGCCGACCAGCGGGTGGCCGGCGAATTCCTTGAGGCGACCCT
>Ga0335079_10002025_pt1 | contig 23356 bp, 18 predicted proteins | sample Lox_Sample_33_FD_206719 | JGI IMG/M metagenome (GOLD analysis project Ga0335079, IMG submission 206719) | Soil microbial communities from Loxahatchee National Wildlife Refuge, Florida, United States - Lox_Sample_3.3 | ecosystem: Environmental > Terrestrial > Soil > Wetlands | place: USA... | reverse complement strand
GGAGTTGCCGTACGGCTCGCCCAGGTTCACCGAGTCAAGGTAGCGGGGAAGCATTGGATAGCGGACGCTGTAGGGAGGCTCCGTGTACCTGATGTCGTGGAGCTTCTCATAGATCCTCCAGCCGCCCCCGGGACGAAAATACTGCTTGAACGGCCACCGGTAGATGCCGATGGCGGGGTGGCAGTCGTAGAAGATGTTATTCTCCACGCGGTTGTCGCGCCCGCTGTTGAAGAAGACGCCGATGTCCACGCCCGCGATCACGTTGCCGACGATCGTTGTGTTTGATCCCGGCAGGTCCAGGTAGATTCCCCTCACGCCCCCCTCGCCGGGGCCGTGCATGTCGTGTATGTAGTTGTAGCGGATCACAGTCCCCATCTCCGAATAATCGGCGCCCGTGTTAATACCCCCGACGTCCCCGGCTTCATGCGCGAGGTCGTACAGCTCGTTCAGCTCGATGAGATGGTCGTTCCCGTAGTACTGGATCCCCGAGACCGGGGCGTCGTGAATCCGGTTGTGCGCGAGCGTATCCCCGACCCCTTCCAGGTATATAGCGCCATTGAACGCCTGGAGGATGCGGCCGTACGCATGGATGTGATTGTTGATCGCGTAGTTTCCCCCGGGGGTGAGTGTTCTGCGGTCGCCGCCGGCGAGGCGGATCCCCGTCGACCCGACGTCCTCGATGTCGCAGCTCCTGATCCCGTTGTGCCGGCCGCCGTCGATGACCACGCTCGTATCGTTGTCTATGTTCCTGAACGTGCAGCCGGCGATCATGTCCTCGCTCCCACCGCGGATCATGATTGCGCGCACGCGGGAACACTCGAACGTCATCCGCTCGATCAGGACGTGCGAGGCGCCGTCGATGAATATCATCGGCGCTTTCAGCATCGAGACCGTAATGTCGCCGGTCCCCGGCGCGGCGGGGGGCCAGAAATAGAGATGCCCTTTCTCCGGATCCAGTACCCACTCGCCCGGCCGGTCCAGCTCTTCGAGCACGTTGAGGAAACAGAACCTCTGCCCCTTCTGGTAGCCGTAGTGATGGTACGGCGGCTCGGGATAAACGACGCGGCCGGCGGTGTCGATGCGCGCCACTTTCTGGTAGTCGTCTTTCCAATCCCACGACCAGTAGCCGTGCATCCAGACGTCGCGCGTCTCAGCCCACCGGGAGGGGCGGTCGCCCCCGTAGCGGAACATCCCGCTGTGGCGCCCGGCTGGCATGCCCTCCTTCAGCACGAGGGGATCCCCCTGGTTGAGTATGTGTCCTTCGATGAGGGGGACCTCCGCGATCTTGAGCCAGCCGCGATACGGATAGCGCGCGACCTGCATCCTCTTTCCCCTGAAAAAGAGGTTGAGGCGATCGGGGGGAGTACCGAAATCAGCAATCCCCTGGGTCCGGAGGTCCGTGACGAGCACGGAAGTCCTCGCTTCCGGCGACAGGCGCTTCAGGACCGCTGAGTCGGTCACCGGGTGGAAGCCGGCAAGCGCCGCGCCTCCCGTGAGGCGGACATCCTCCCTTTCATAGGCGCTCCATGTGACAGGCCAATCCGGGAGGCCCGATTCGGCCGAATCGAGCTTCACGGTCGATTGAATTTGATACACGCCTCCCCGTATCTTGACCGAAGGCCGTTGCCCGTGCCCGAGCGCGAATCGCACCGCGTCGCGGGCGCGTGCGAGCGATGCAAACGGCCCATCATCGCCGTTCGCAACGGAGGATGGGATCCGGCCTGACCAGCCGTCGTTTCCGCCGGGGGAGACGAAGAACGTGACGGTGTCCCCCTGCGCGGCCGCCAGCAGGTCCGGGCACGCGATCGCGGGGAGTGTGAGAACAAGCGGGAGGAACAAACCGCGGCATCGAAACTGTGTGATTCGGCGCATCATGCATCCGGTACATTAGGGGGAGAGAAAGGACAGGTGTGCTTAATGTACGAAAATCAGTCGCCCAAACCCGAAGGCCGGCGCGCCTGGCCGGAACCGGGGCACCCGAACCCGCGTTCAGTAGCTATCCTGCGGAGATCCGGCATGCCCCAGCTCACCCCGTCGGCACCACGTTCCACGAATGCGCGCACAACAGCACAGATCCTGAAAGCACTGGTGATCCTGGCAGCCTCGGTCGGCTCTGCGGCGGCCGGGACGCTCCACGGGTTTGTGCTCACAGGCACCCCCACGGCAACCAACGGCGCCACATGGACGTACCGGGACACCGTCGCGGGGGTGATCTACGACCTGCAGGGAATACTCCTGAGGCCCACGGGCACGGGGAAGCTCCCCGCAGTCGTGATCAGCCACGGGCACGATAACAACGTCAATACCTATTCGATTAACATCGCCCGCACGATGCGCGCGTGGGGACTGGTCTGCATCGCCACCAACTATACGCATGCAGCGGGCGTGCCGACCGGCTCGCCGGGAGACTCCACGGAGCCGGGCGCCAGCCTGCCGAACATCCTTCGCGCGCGGAAATGCATCGAGATCCTCGATTCGCTGGGGTACGTCGATACGACGCGCATCGCCGCGCACGGGAACAGCATGGGGGCATTCGTCACCGCAGCGGTCGTCGGGACATACCCGCACCTGTTCCGTGCCGCATCGCAGTCCGCAGGAGGAGTGAACGACTACAAGCTCGCGTGGACCAAGTCGCCGCAGGCGAGCGGCATCACGGTCCCCTACCAGCATCACCACGGCGACGCCGACACCACGGTTCCGATCCAGGACGATTACCGCCTCGATTCGATCCTGGCGGCACAGGGAACCGTGCACCAGTTCTACGTCTATCCCGGGTACAACCACGTGATGATGGGCCTGGACACGACGATGCTGGGCCGCGTGCATACGTGGTATATCACGTACGGGCTCCTCCCCGCCGCCGGGACGACCGATGCGCCCGCACCGCCACCGGCCGCGTACGCGCTGGAGCAGAACTACCCCAATCCCTTCAACCCTTCAACGACGATCGCGTACCGGGTGCCGCAGACGGCGCACGTGCGACTGCGCGTGTATGACGCCCTCGGACGAAACGTCGCGACGCTCGTCGACGCGGTCGTACCGCCGGGGATTCACAGCGCGACGCTCGACGGCGCCGGACTCGCCAGCGGTGTGTATTACTACAGGATCGAGACCGGGACTTTCGTTGCAGCGAAACGGACGGTGCTCGTGAAGTAACTCTTCGCAATGCGTGCTCTTTTGGCAGTGATTTTTTCCAATAACAGAAACTTCGTCCCCGGCGGCGCCATGATCGCGACAGCCGCCCTGTATCCGTTCATTGCACCGGGGGGGCCGACGAGTCCCGCGGGGCCCTTCGTCGCGGGATTCATACTCTGGATGAGCGCGTACCATTCGCTCCGGGCCGCCGAAGGTCCCTCGGACGCCGGAAGCGTCCGACGCCGGGAGCGGATCTGCCGTTGACAATTAGCCGGCCATCAGTTAGTTTGTCTGACCAACCGTTCTTTGCGGCGATTTCAGACACGAGCGATCGAGATGTCTCATACACGTCCCGTCTGCCCCTCCCCCGTCTCTCTCGACCGGGGTGCCGATCGACAAGTGCAACCCATCGTCGCGCCGCAAGATTCTCCCCCTTACGCCTCATGTATTGAGTGCCTGACCCCGGGAACCCCCGGGACCGCCCCGTTGTATTCATGTCAATTCCATTACGTCTAAGGGAGGATGATCGCATGCGGACAGTTCGCGTGTCACGGAGCGCCGTTGCGCTTTCTGCCATCCTGCTCTTGCTGGCAAGCGTGCCGGCCACACTCCGCGCCCAGGGCATTGATCCCGATCTTCCCGGGTCCATAGCGGGGGCGATGCCGAAGGAAGAGTTCCTGCGGCTCAGGGATCAGTACATTGCGACGCTCAGGGGATTGCCTTACAATCTCCCCTACGACGCCCGGTCGAAGGCTATCATGGAGACGCGGCAGCGCGCGAGCCAGTCACTTGCAAAGGTGGCCAGCACCGCGTGGGTCCCAATCGGGCCCTTCCCGATCCCGAACGGGCAGACGCAGTCGGTGACCACGGCGGTGAGCGGCCGGGTGACCGCGGTCGAGGTCCATCCCACAAATCCCAGCATCGTCTACGTGGGGACGGCACAGGGGGGAGTCTACAGGACGGTCGACGGCGGGGCCACGTGGACACCCATATTCGATGCGGCGCAATCGCTTGCAATCGGTGCTCTCGCACTCGCCCCGTCCAACCCGACGATACTCTACGTTGGAACGGGAGAGGCGAACCTCTCTCTCGACAGCTACGCCGGCGTGGGGCTCTACAGGATTGAAAACGCGGACACGTCCCCGAACCTGGTCGGGCCGATCAATCCGGCGTACAGCGGTGTGGCAGGAACCACCGCTTTCGGCGGGCGCTCGATCAGCAAGATCCTCGTTCACCCGACGAACCCGGCCACGATATTTGTCGCGACATCCAGCGGGGCACTGGGGATCGGCGGCGATTCCCCGCTCGGAGGCACGATCCCCCCTCTCCCCCCCAGGGGGATCTGGCGGTCCACGAACGCCACGGCCGCCGCCGGTTCGGTCGCGTTCACGAAGCTCACAGTCACAACGACCGCCAGCGCGTCCGACAACACGGGGAACAGGTCGATCTGCGACATGGTGCTCGACCCGACGGGCCCCGACTCACTCGTCTGCTCGGTCTTCGGCCTGAGCACGGGAACCGACGGTGGCGTCTACCAGTGCACAAATGCGCTGGGGGCCACGCCGGTGTTCACAAAGACGCTGACGCTCGGAACGACGACGTCGGGGGTGAGAGCCGGCTTCGCGCTGTACAACAGGAGCGGAGCCACGGTCATCTACACCGCCACCGCGGAATCCCCCTCGGGCACCAGTTGCAGCGACCTCACACAGGGCGGAGCGCTCAGAATCTCGACGGACGGGGGCGCGACATGGTCGGGCAAGCTCACCGGAGGCGGAGGATTCTGCGGCGGGCAGTGCTTCTACAACGTCGCGATCGCGGTCGTCCCGGGCACATCGACCGCGAACGATACGATCCACGTCGGGGGGAACGTGAGCAGCGGCAGCTGCCAGAGGCTCCACGCGATATCCGTGGACGGCGGCAACACGTTCACCAATTACGATGCGGGACTGCACGCCGACACGCACGCGATCACCGTCTCCCCGTCCGCGCACAATGTCATCTGGCACGGCGACGATGGGGGCATATTCAAGTCGACCGACGGTGGGCTCACCTGGACGAGCGAGAACAACGCGAACTTCAGCGCGACGCAGTTCGAGAGCATCGCGCTCCATCCCACGGACCCCTACTTCTCGATCGGGGGGACGCAGGATAACGGGACCAACATGTACACGCCGCTGCAGGCCTGGAACAGGGTCGATTACGGGGACGGCGGATATACCGCGATAGACCAGAACGCTACCGACGTATCAAATGTGACTATGTACCACACATACTACAACGCGACGAACAGCCTGGTCGCGTTTGCCCGGGTGACATCCGTCTCCGGCGCATCAGACGGTCTCTGGACTCTCCTCGGTTGCGTCGGCACAACGCCCGGGAACGGGATCACGTGCGGCGACGCAGTGTTGTTCTATGCCCCCATCGTGCTCGGACCCGGGAACCCCAATACCGTCTACTTCGGGACGGACCGGCTCTACAGGTCCACCAACAGCGGCACGAACAACAGCCTCGCGAGCCAGGCGCCCCTGGTCTCCGGATTCGCGATAAGCACGATCGCCATCTCGCCACAGGACGACAAATACAGGATCGTCGGGCTTCAGAACGGGGCCCTCTTTTACACGTCGACGGGATCCTCGTCGATGAGCGTGCTCGACCCGACGGGAGGGACGGGCGTCATACCGGATAAGTACGTTGCCAGGGCTACATTCGACCCGAGCGACAAGACGACGGCCTACATCGCCCTCGGCGGGTACATGGGTGGCACGGCGTCAACGCAGTCGCACGTATGGAAGATCACGAACCTCGGGTCGACACCTACGATCACGCCGGTGAATTCCGGGTTGCCGGACGTTCCTGTGAACGCGTTCGTCGTGGACCCGGCCAGCTCGACCAATCTCTTCGCAGGGACCGATATCGGCGTGTTCAATTCCACCGACGGCGGGGGGACCTGGAACGCTTACGGGACCGGGCTCCCCGTGGTCGCGGTGTTCGACATGGCGATACAGAAGACCACGCGGACGCTCCGCGTGGCGACGCACGGCCGCGGGATGTGGGAAAACTCCGGGCCGCCGCTGCCGATCGAGCTGGCGTCGTTCTCGGGGGCCATGGAGTCCGGGCAGGGGGTGCTGGTCCGGTGGTCAACGGCGAGCGAGACGAATTCATACGGCTTCGAAGTCCAGAAGTCCGCCGCACAGACAGGGCCGTTTACGTCAATCCCGGGGAGCTTCGTCAGGGGACACGGGACAACGGTGCAGCCGGAAAGCTACAGCTATACCGACGCCTCGCCGGGATCCGGCACGGTGTTTTACCGGCTCAAGCAGCTCGACCTCGACGGCACGTTCCGGTACTCGGACGGGATCCAGGTTGACGTTGCATCGGGCGTTGCGGGCGCGGAATATCCCACGGAGTTCTCGCTCGCGCAGAGCTACCCGAACCCCTTCAACCCCACGACGAGGATCCGGTACGGCATCCCGGTCAAGGCGCACGTATCGCTGGAGATTTTCACGGCGCTCGGCCAGCACGTGGCGACGCTCGTCAACGGCGAACAGGAAGCGGGCTATCACGACGTGACGTTCAACGCGGCGGGGCTTGCAAGCGGTGCCTACTTCTACGCGATTGCGGCGGGGGACTACAGGGCTACGAAGAAGCTTCTGCTCATCAAGTAGAGATTGCCACGCCAAAGAACGGCGGGATTGCTTCGCCTGAGAATCGGCTCGCAATGACGGCGTTGGCGCTCGCAATGACACCCTGTGATTGCGCGCGAAGCAATCTAGCGGCTAGAGTTCCCGGCAGATCCGGCTGACGCGCTTGGCGAGCGCCATGATCGTGAATATCGGGGGGTTTCCGAGCGAGTGGGGGAAGAGCGTCGCATCCGCGACGTAGAGGTTCTCCGGCAGCGCGGAGGGATGCAGCGTCCCCGCGTCCTCGGCCGTGAGAGGGAGCATCCCGCCGGGATGCCCCGCGTTGACCGTGCCGCGCACGATTTCCTTTTCCTTCACGCCGAGACGCCAGAGAATCTCCGCGCAGGTTGAAGCCGCTTCATCGAACTTCGCCCTGTCGTTCCGCGTCAACTCCTTATCAATCTTCCTGCCGTTGACGGTGCCCCGGCACTCGTCCGCGATCTTGATCATGATCCCGTACGTTTCCCCCGGGCGGAATCTCCACCGGCGGTTGAAGAAAAAGCTCAGGTAGTCGAAGTAGGGCGCGAGGATGTACCCGTCGCGCTGCGCGGCGAACGGCATCGAGATCTCGCTGTTCTGCCGTGCGCCGGGGAGCCGCCCCGCAATCGTGAGCACGTGGTCGACGAAGAGCCTCCTCGGGCACTCCACGCCCGAGCGCTCGAGAATCGCGGGCGTGCCGAAACCCCCGGCGGCGAGAACGACGAGGTCGGCCTGCATCCTCCCGGAGCGCCTCCCCTCCCTGAACGTCACGCCGCGCGCGCGTCCCCCTTCAATCATGACGGAATCGACCGAGCAGCCCGTGACCACGTCCGCCCCCCTGCGCATGGCATCCCTCAGGAACCTCCTGCTGTCCCATTTCGCCCCCTGCGGGCATCCGAAGACGCAGCGCCCGCAGTTGATGCACCTCCGGTTGTCTCCCATTTTCGGCAGGGGGTGCGGGTTCAGGTTCATCTCGCTGAATATGCTGAACGCCCGCCGGGTCGCCGGGCGCCATCTCTTCATGTGGTCGGTGGAGACGGGCACATCGCGGTAGAGCTCTTCGAATTCCGGATCGAGGTCGATCCCGAGGCTCTTCAGGTCGTGGTCCATCCTGAGCGCGTTCCCGGTGGCGAGCGTGGTCGTCCCGCCGAGCCCGCGGCCGTTGATCATGACGCTCCTGTCGCGCGTCTTCCTCGCCCTCATGTGGCCGAAGAGAAGGTGAATCTCCCTCGGGTCACGCATCAATCCGAGGCGCTTCAGGATTTCAAGCCCGGTGAGATTCGCCCCGAACGGGCGGAATTCCCCCCCCTCTTCGAGCACGGTCACGCTGTACGCCCCCTGGAGCTCCCGCGCCGCAGTTGCGCCGCCGGCGCCTGAGCCGACCACGACCGCTCTTCTCATCGTTCAGGTCTCCTGTGCCTGAAACAGGCCCTGCAGCATGGCGCGCCTTCCGTGATGCGGGAGGTGAACGTGAGATCCCCTTCACCCGCGAGTCCCGCGATCATCCCGCCGTCGAGCGCGGAAACGACCTCGCAGGTTTCGCGGGTATAGAACCTGCTGAAAAAGCAGGAGCGAAACGTGATCTCTCCCCGGGGCGTTGACTCGATATCGATGCCGATCATGCCGTAGAATTTCCGGCAGACAGCCGCAGCCGCCTCCCAGTGCGATATGCCGAGCACCCTCCGGTACCACGACGCCCATGCCGACGACAGGCCGTAGAGTCGCCTCTGCACGGCGGCGATGCGCGCGGCGTCATGATCGAGCCGCCTCACCTCGTCGCGGGTGAAATATGCGTATGCCTGCAGCATTGCCCCGGCATTCATGCCGCCGACTTCCGGGGGTGGGCTCCCGAACGCGACGGCGGTCAGGCGTACAAGCCGCCGGATGGCTCTGCGCCGGAGGAACGGGGGAATCTCTCCTTTCAGGAATGCCCCGAGGAGCGTCATGGCGTCCTGACCCTCCCCCGGTATTCCATGTGGGCAACAGCCAGTGCGATCCCGCCGTCCACGACTGCATTTGCCAGCAGTATGAGCTGAACGCCGCCGGTGAGGCAAAGTATGAGCGAGATCACCGCGCTCGCCGCCTTCGCCTGGATAAGGAGACGAGCGCTCTGCCGCCGTTCAGGCCGGACGTACATCGCCAGCGCAAGGATCGTCACCACGCACATATACGCCGCGGCCAGTGCCAGGAAGAGCGAAGCTCCCTCAGGAGGTGTTTCGCCCAGACCCCACCGGCGCGCAAAACCATTGAAGAAAGAGACCACTGACCCGGCCCGGAAAAGGAAGAGCACGCCGACTGCGGCGAAGATCACGGCGAGTATGAGCCCCGCGAGGCGGTACGCATTCTTCCATGCAGTCGATTTGAATTCACCGGGGGGAAGCGTGTCCTCGCTCATCGCGGCCGAATTGAATTGACCCGGGAGAAGTGCGTCCCCGCTCATCGTCTCACCTCAACGGTACAGCAGTGAGAAAAACCCGGGCATCGGGTCGAACTCGAGAGCATCGAGTATCGCTTCCGACGCCTCGCGGGGAATCGGGCCGTTCGCGCCCGTGTGCGACGCGAGGGCGCCGGCATTCCTGTTGATGAAACAGCGCTCCTCCATCGGGAAGCGGAGCTTCATGTCCATGTAGATTTCCCGGAGCGGCCGTTCACGGACGTTGCCGAACGACATCGGTATGAACACGCAGGGGCTCACCTCCCCGAACGCATCGACGTACACCATCTTGTTTCCGGCGGTGCAGCCGAAATACCGCGCGTCCTCAAAATGGCCGAGGTAATTGACGGTCATCCCTCCCCGGGCGTTCCACGAGTCCTGTGTGGCGATGAGCATCTCCCGTTCAGCCCCGGTGACGACGCCGTCCCGGGCGGCGCCCGGCATCGGCTTCGTCTCGCTCAGCCACGCTTCATGGACCCCGAGAGAGGAGACAAACTCGAGGTAGCGTCCGACCGCCGCCGGATTGAGCATGGCGCGCGAGAACACCGCAGAGACGCCCACGTGGATTCGCCCGTCCCCGAGAAAGAGGTCGATCGCGCGGAGCGCGCCGCGGTAGGCTCCCTGAGAGTCCCGCGCCCGGTCGTGCTCCTCTTCCGACCAGTGGTCGAGACTGACTGAGACGGAATCGAGCCCCGCATCCCCCAGCCCCCGCACGAGCTCAGGGGTGAGCGATGCGCCCGTCGTGAAGAGCTTGCTCGCGGACCCCCTGCCGATCGCCCGGATGACGCGCGGAAGATCGACGTTCAGGAGCGGCTCTCCCCCCGTGAGGCCGATCCAGAAGACGCCCATCTCCTGGAGCTGCCTGACCGTGTCGAGGATCGTCTCCGTGCAGAGGGGCGTGCCCCCGCGCCCCCTGTTGTAGCAGTACGGGCAGTTCTGCGGGCAGACGTTCGTGACGCCGATCTGCGCGTGAGACGGCCCCGGAGATTTCGCAAGGAGGTGCTCCCTGACGAACCGCCTGTAGGCCTGGCTGTTCAGCGGGGGAAGGTGGGAGTGGATGAAGATTTTCCCCCCGACATCCACGGGGGTGAACCTGCGGAGATACCGGCAGAGAAACGCGTTGACGCGCGGCCGCGCGCGCAGAACTTCCGGCGCGGAGAGTACCGCGCGGGCAACGCTGAACATGGAGGCTCTGGCCATCGGCGCCTTAAAATGCGAAAGCCGGCAATCCTGAGGGGGAAGGGCCGGCTTTCAATGTACAGGTAACCCTATATGGTACTGCGCGTCCGGTCAAGTGTCAAGGGCAGCGCTCACGCCGGCGTACATTATTCAGAACTCCGCTTCGAGACCCACCACCGGGAAAAATGCGAACCGGCAGGCCGTCTCCACAGTGCCGTCCGTCCGGTAGTCCTGGCAAAGCACAGTGTTCGGGTTAAACACGTCCATCAATGCCGCGTACGCGTTAATATTCCAGGTGTTGAAATTGGAGGGAACGAGTTTTCAGGGGAATTATACGACAGCCAGGCGGGCGGGTTGCAAGCAACAACCGCGGAATGATTGCCAGAATCAACTATGGCATGGGCAGGGTCAGGGGATGTTTTACCTGCGTTGGGTTCCTCACCCAGTCTGCACCGTCCCAGTAGGAAACCCCGGCCTTTGCCTCCTCAAGGAACCTGTCGATAGCCCCCGCGGTGTGATCGGCCAGGTATTTTCCTCTCAGAACTTCTCGCGAGTGATCGTCGAGGAACGCGCCCTGGAGCAACATCCTGTTGTTGAATGAAAACGAGACCAGCGGCGTTTTGTCAACGTTGCGGTAACAGCAATGGAAAATCAGTGAACCGTCATTGCCGACTTTCGGGATCATGTAGAACGTCTCCCTCCCCAGGTTCGAGTCCGGGCTCATCGGGATCCGCGGCAGCACCGCCTTGATATAGAAGAGCTCGGCCCGGCTCGGCGGGAATCCGAATCCCCGGGAACCCGTTCCTTCCGTAACGCCCGAGATCTTCAAAGGGTCGAGCACGGCGATGCATGCGAACCCGCTGTCCGCCTTGTCGTTCACGTCGTTGGCGCCGCAGAGAACAATGACGTCGTGGTCGATCCCTTCGAGTCGCGTCGGGATTACCCCGCTCAACCAACCGCAATGCCAGTACTCGCCGAGGATCTCCCCCTCCGCATTGAGCCGGTACGTGCCAAACGGTGAACGGTAGTTGCATGCAGTCGCGATGATTTCAGGGGGCCGATCCTTTCCCATGTTCAAGATGGCAACGGTCGCCAGGTGGAAATAGAGCGGGTATTCGCCCCCCTGAAACGTCAGTCTCCGGCCCAGCTGCACGTCCTTCAGAAGGCTCCCCGTCTCGCTGAAGAGCCGGAGCGTATTCAGAACTGTCCTGTTGCCCTCGGTGAACGGGCTGGCGGTGACGATCTCCAGCGTTCCGTTTCTCCCGATTTGCGCTATCTTTGTCCTCAGCGCCTCGAGGGGGACTTCTTCCCCGCGATAGATCAGGTCTTGTGCGACAGGAAACCCCCAGAGTCTCACGGCATTCCTGTTGCTCACCTCGATTTCCGTTCCCGTGGCATTGTACCGGAATGACGTCGGCCGCCCCGCGGTCGCGGCGCCCATCTTCTCCACGAGGGGCTGCACTGAGAGGACGACCAGGAGCCCGGCCACGATCACCGCCGCCCCGGACGCGACGGGATGGCGGTAGATGTACCGCATCACGCGCCGCCCGATCGGGGCCCCCGCGGGTTGCATATCGCCGCCCCGGGGGTCGAGACGCGAGACCCCTTCGCCGCGTATCCGCATCAGCTCCGCTGTTTCATCGACCCCGCCGGGCGGAGAGGACTCCAGCTCCCGCTGCACGCCGGCGTAGAGATCTTCCAACCGCTCCACCAGGTCACTGCAGCCTCGACATTCACCGAGATGCGAAGCGATCGCCGCACGGGACGCCTCAGGCGGCTCGAGCCCGAGGACATACGAAGTCAGCGTGTGTTCATCGTAGTGGGTCATCACTCAACATGATATCGTTACGACTCACATCCCCGGGTGAAACCGCGACGGTCTTTGATTGAATCGACGGGACCGGACAAACTGTGTGCCATCGAACAAATGCGGATACTGATCCGCATCAGCCCCCGATTTTTCCCTCCGCATATCTCCCATTTTTGAGGATCTGGACCACCCGCTTCGTGGTCAGGCGGGCAAGGTACTCGAGCTTGCTCCTGTGAGACTTCCTGTATTCCACATGTGAAACTCCGGGGGCGAACTTCAGGAACGTTTCGCTGATCTGGAACTCCGCCCCGTCATTGTCGACGAAGCGCTGGTAGAGCCCGTGTTCGATGACGCTGAAATACGTGTCCATCATCGCGGGCGTCACCTTCTCCTTCACCACGTAGCGCGCGTCGGCTTTCGCCCGGAGCTCGCGGCAGGCGATGCGTATCGCTTCAATCGCGTCGATCGAGACCTCGTCCGTCGTTTCGAATTCCTCGGCGAGCCGGGGAGCCCTTTTCTGCTCGTAGAACCCCCTGATCCCCAGGGCCACGTGGACGAGCGTCATGATCCGGCTCCGCTCGTGCTGGGACGAGAGGATGCGGCAGGTCTTGCTCAGGAGCTCCGGCACGAATTCACTCCCGGTGGCCGCGTTCAGCAGGGCAAACGTCAGGTCCTCCGGCTTCATCGACGGGAGGTGTTCGAGCGTCTCCACGGAGACGGGTGCGAGGCACGCCTCGCCGAGGCGGTCAAATTCGGTGAACAGGCCGAGGGACTGAACGGAGAGCTTGATGTTCCTGAGGATCTTGCCGAGCTGGGGATCCATCTGATGGTAGAGCCGAAATATCCCCTGCTTCACGTTTCGCAGGACGAGCCTCTGTATGTGGAAGAAGACGTCCTCGTCGGTGAGCGATGCGAAATCAAACGCCGTGAAGTACGTGGCAAGCGCGACGTACTTCCCCCGCTCGTCGCGCGCGAAGAGGTCCGCGATGCAATCGTACGCCAGGTCGCCGTAGTCCAGCCCGTGGAATTTCACCAGTGGCTCGGACTGCACGCGCCGCGCAAGCGTCACGCGCGCGATGGTGTGAGCCACGCGGATGACAAACCGGACGTCGGATGACGCGGCAGTCCCGTCAAGGAGTGATTCGAGCTTCGCCTTCAGCCCACGGACGAATGCCCGGATGCCTTCCTGGCTTTGCATTGAGGTCCGACTGGTGGATGGAGCGAGACGAACAAGAACGTTTGCGGAAAGGAGCGAATTGCAGGACATCAAAGACGCTCCCCGATTGAAGGTATCAGGCGGAACGCGAACTGTCAAGGGCAGGCGGGAATTTGTGCGCTATCCCACAAACCCCTCTCAAATGACAGGATTTATCATGAATTTGCAACCCGGCGCCTTGCTCGCCGTATTCATCTGACAGACACCGGATCGTTCATATTGGAAACGCGACGCATGGCACCACATCACCGTCTGCCGACCGTGGGGATTGCTCTACTGCTGCTGGGCCTGGCACACGGGCAGGCACAGACCCCTGCCCCCTCCCCTCTCCTCCGAATGCGGGGAATGATCGCCGATTCAGAGAAAACCCAGGTCATGATCCTGGGCACGTTTCATTTTCGCGAGGTGAAAAGTCGTTTCCGGCCCGAGATGGTCGAAGCGGTTCTTCACCTCCTTGAGCAGTTCAGGCCAGATGCCATCGCTGTGGAGAAACTCCCGGGTTCCCGGATTCATGAACTGGAGCTCCGTTCGGCCGCGACCGAGGTTCACGCTGATCTCCTGAGTAACTTTGCCGCAGATCAACTCGATCTCGGACACCGGGCCCAGGAACTCCTGGGCGAGGACGCAATCCGCGCGACAAAGACCGTCGCCGCATATCGGACGTGGGATACTCGACCTGATTCACTCGTTCAACGGACGCTTCACTCCCTCGCGGCGTATGAGCTTCCAGGCGCTCTTCTCGCGTGGTCGGGAGTTCCTGCAGACGATCGATCCCGGGCGGTATTGCCGATTGAACTTGCCACCAGGCTCGACTCGCTGCTCCACAGGGTAAACGAGATCCAACAGTTGGCGATCCCGCTCGCTCGTCGACTCGGCCTCGCGACGATAACCGGCGTTGATGACTTCGAGGACGAGGTCACATGGGAGGCCCTTGGAGACAGTATTGATGCCATGGTTGAAAAAGCGCCTCAGCTTCGCGATGTTCCGAATGCCCGCGCCTATCGCGATGCGGATGCAATTCGGGACTCTGCGCTGGCCAGCGGGGATCTCACATCGTACTACCGGTTTCTGAATTCTCAGCGGTACCAGGATGACGACGTCGCTGCCCAGTGGGAGGTTTTTCTCCGAACACATCTCCCGGACAGATCTGACCGATCGCGCCTCGGGCTGTGGGAGAATCGGAACCTCAAGATCGCAGCCCGTATACGGGCTCTCACCTGTGCCTCTCCCGGCCGAAGGGTTCTTGTCATCTACGGTTCTGCCCACAAGCCTTTTCTGGATACCTATCTCTCCACATGCAGTGATATCAGGATCGTGCAACCCTCCGAGATCCTGGGCCGCTGATCTCCGCCGGGACACATCAGCGGGGATCATGCGACAGGAGCCATGAGATCAGGAGCTTCCTCCTCTCTTGCCCGGGTGACTATGGGGAGGACTTGCGTCGGGGAGGGTGAGCGCTGACGCGGCGCCGTATTAATTCCAATGTCCTGACGAGGAGCACATCTCCGCCGGGTCATACGCGACACCGGCCTTGAGTACCCGGGAGACCAGGCGGAGGTTTCTGAGATCTTCGAGGGGGTTCGCATCCACAATGATCAGGTCGGCACGCTTCCCGATCTCCACCGTACCGATCTCCGACCCTTTGCCGACGGCGTTCGCGGCATCGCGAGTGGCCATCACGATGACATCCATCGGCGACAATCCCATCCGGCTTTCGCCATAGAGAGCCTTGTATTGTTCCCCGTGCACCATGCCGTACGCCCCGCAATCAGTACCAAATACAAGCATCACCCCCGCGCGCCGGGCGCGCTGCTCTTCGGCTATGAACTGTGCCTGGCGCAGCCACGGGCTCCAACCACTTTGTATCATGTCCCGGGTCTGTTTGTGCAATGACTGGATGCCGGCACGAAGAGCGGAAAGGACGTCTTCCGGGAGCAACCGCCCCTGGGGGTAATCCAGGGTATCGATGAGCCCGGTGGTGTCAATGCGCTGGAGGTACAAACCCCCCGCGCCCGTCATCAGCGACATGTGCAGCTGAGCCATCCGGGAGAGCACACCGGCGTCCTGCGAACGCAGGGGGGCGTTATGTTCGATGCCGTCCGCTCCGGCCTCAATTGCGAGATTTACGAGGTCATCCGCGGGAACATCGGTGTGCACCGTGGCGCGGAGTCCGAACCGATGGGCTTCAGTGACTATTGCTCGCACCTCTTCCAGTGCAGGGATCGGCCGCATGCGCGTCAGACGTATCTTGATGACATCGGCCCCGAGCGAGACCAGGTAACGGACCCTGGAACGAGCGGAGTCCTGGCCGTCGTATTCAAGAAACATGTCCTCCGACGCGGCGGAGTCCGACCTCTTTACGAGCTGCATCCCGGCGGCGAGAATACGCGGCCCAGGTATTCGGCCCGCGTTTATCTCATTGCGAACGGCGAGAACGAGTTCCGTGGAGCCCAGATCTCTCACGGTGGTAATGCCGGCGATAAGGTCGAGCCGGGCATTGAGGACGACGAGATCATGGAGCTTCGCGGGACCTGTCCACGCGGTCGGCAACTCACCGATGTCCGACAATCCCACCATTTCAAGGTGCACGTGCGTGTCAATGAGGCCGGGCAAAATGAACTTTCCACCGGCGTGTATGACGCGTGCGCCAGGGGGGATAGAGACACTGGAGACTGATCCCAGCCTGATGATCCTGTCGCCTTGAATGAACACCACCGCATCGGGAACCGGCGCCCGGCCTGTACCGTCTATAAGTGTACCTCCGGAAATTGCAGTTATGGACTGCGCGGCGGCGATGAGCCTGGCAATCAAAAGAAAGCCGATGGTCATCAAGGCTCCTGGCAACAAGTGCCATCGCGGTTTCATTTTCGATATCAAGCCCGTTTGCTGAAATGGCTTTTGAACTACTTTCTCCTGATTTTTCAACTGCCGAAATTTGCAGCCGTGCCCACGGTATGAGTCTACGGGCCCCAGGTGAGCAAGTTCCGTCCGCGCAGGAAATCGGACCGAGGTCACCGACGGGGGGTTTGCGGACGACGCATAGAGCGGTGACAGATTACCAACTCGATCTGCTTGAACGGAAGGCCAGGACCAGGTTCACTCCCCCACCACCTCGAATACGACATCCCGGTTCCGGGGCCGGTTGTCGAAATCAATCAGTATGATCTGTTGCCAGGTGCCCAGCCGGAGCTTCCCCCCGGCCACGGGGACGGAAATCGACGGGCCCAGGAGCGCCGCGCGCACATGGGAGAACCCGTTGCCATCGCCCCACCGCTCATCATGCTCGTACCTGAGGTTTTGGGGGGCCAGGCGCTCGATAGCCCCACGGAGATCTCTGAGCACCCCCTCTTCGTATTCAATCGTCGTGATACCGGCCGTGGATCCCGGAACGAACGCGCAGAATATGCCGTTCTTCACCGGGGATCCCGCCAGGAAGCTGTCCGCCATGGGCGTCAGGTCGTGCATGTCGCTGAAACCCTGCGTCCTGATGCGAACAACTGAAGAATGCTCGCTCATCTTCAAACCGATAATTGTTGAGGGGGGTGTCGATTTCCGGGGATCCGGATCGACTATTGATTGAACCCCGTATCTTAAGGATAATCAAAAAGAGGGAGGTCCGCCATGCGATTCATGATGCTGATGATTCCGGAAGTCTACCAGGGCTCGAAGGGAAAGAGCCTCACGTCCGATTTCGCGCCCGATGCCGGCGACGTCGAAGCGATGACAAAGTACAACGAGGGGCTGGCAAAAGCCGGGGCGCTGATTTCACTCGACGGCCTGTATCCGCCGAAAGAGGGGGCGCGCGTGTCGTACGCCGGCGGAGCGGCGAAAGTCACAGACGGCCCGTACGCGGAATCGAAGGAGGTGCTTGGCGGCTACTGGATCATCCGGGCGAAATCGCGGCAGGAAGCGATCGACTGGGCGAAGAAGGTGCCGGCCCGCGCGGGCGACGTCGTGGAGGTCCGGCAGATTTTCGACATGGAGGATTTTCCGGCCGACGTTAAGAAAGCCGCGGACAACGCTGCCGTCAGGGCATCCCTGGCCAAGGAAGGCCGCCGGTGAAAGCGGGCGGATCAAAACGAAAGGCGCGGGAATCGGGTCCGGACTACTCCCCGGTCGCCCGATCCGGCTGATGCGGATGGCGAGCCTCCCCTTTCCCCCTCACCATCGAGAACGCGGCCGCCGCCAGGCAGAGGACGATTGAGACCCGGAACGCGCTCTTGATCCCGACAATGAACGCCTGCATCGGCTCTGAACCGAGAGCGACGTTCGTTCCCACGAAGAGATCCATCACCACCTGCTTCGGGAGGCTCCCCGCGGCCACGGCAAGTGCAAGCGCGAAGCTCGTGACCATGCCCGTCTGACGGAGAGTGCCGAGCGCCGCGGATGCGATGCCGAGCCGCGCCACGGGGGCGCTCCCCAGGGCGGAGCTCGTGTTCGGCGCCCAGAACATCCCGCCCCCCAGCCCCATGAGTCCCAGCCCGGTTGCGATCACCGCATACGAAGTGTCGGGAGAAAGCTGGTTGATGAAGAGCGCCAGAGCGGCCGCCTGCAGGATGAGCCCGATCGTCGTCGGGAGCCGCGCGCCGATATGATCGGACGCGTATCCGCTGAGCGGCCCGACGATGGAGCTGACCAGGGGGAGCGGAATCAGGAGAAGCGCCGCCGTCAGCGGGTCGTACCCCCGCACGCCCTGCAGGTAGAAAATGATCAGGAAGTTCACGGCAAACATCGAGAGCGCCTGGAGCATCGAGGAGATCACCGCGGAGTTGTAGACCCTGCTGTCGAAGAGGGACAGGTCGAGGACCGGGCTTGCGGCGCGTTTTTCCCACCAGAGGAAAAACACGACCGTTATGGCGCAGAAGAGGAAAAGGCCGATGATCGGCAGGGACGTCCACCCTGTCTCGATCCCCCGCGTCAACCCGATCAGAAGCGCGAGGAGCCCGAGGCTGAACGTCGCGGCGCCCACGACGTCGAAGCGCTCTTCCTTCTTCGGCGTCGATAGCTCGTGGAGGACGCGATATCCCCAGATCGTGCCGACGAGCCCGATGGGGACGTTGATGTAGAAAATCCAGCGCCAGTCGGCCGCCGCAAGGATGAACCCCCCGAGGAGCGGTCCCACCACGCTGCCGAGCGCCCAGGCCACGCCGTTTATCCCGAGCGCGCGCCCCCGCTGCCTGGCGGGGAACGCCTCGGTGATGATCGCAGGCCCGTTCACCAGCATAAGCGCCGCGCCCGCCCCCTGGACCAGCCGGAAGATGATGAGCTGTGTCGCCCCCTGCGAGATCCCGCAGAGCGCCGATCCGATGGTGAACACCAGGAACCCCGCGTTGTACATGCGCACGCGGCCGAGGATATCCGCCGCCCGGCCAAACGTCAGGAGGAAGACGGTGCTGACCAGGATATAGCCCATGATCACCCAGACCATCACAACGAGATCGGAATGCAGCTTCACCATCATGTCGGGGAGCGCCAGGACGACGATCGTGCTGTCGATAGCCGCCATCAGCGCGCCGATCGTCGTCACGCTCAGCGCGATCCACTTGTACTCGAAGTGCCTCCCCGCCACGACCCGCCCGGGGGCGGATGGTTTGTGATGATCCTCCATCTACACCTCTCTGTGATGTTCGATCGGGAAACAGTTTTCAATGTAGCTTAACGAGGGGCGGATTTCAAGGAGAACCCGCTTGACAATCCGCGTCTGGCGGAGGGTTGCAGGAATTCTTCGACACGTACATTGCGGGGGAAGCATTCCGGCGGCAATAGCCCCTTCCGAGTCGCAGAACGACTCGCGTATCCGCGTGACCTCAGTCTCCCTCTTCGTCGTCGGAGAACAACTCGGCCTCTTCTATCACCTCCGTGTTTTCGCCGGCTTCGCAGTCGCCGGGTTGGTCCTCTCCCGCTTCATCGATCCTCTCCACGCTGATGGTCTTCGTGAAGCAGTGAAAGTAGAAGATGAATGCATAAATCTGCACGGAGGTGAAATCAAAGCAGAGCAGATTCCAGACCATACGGCCAAACAGGGAGCAGGCGATCCGGAATTTCATCCATCCCTTCATGAGGTCAGCCATGGTGAGTTGGCACCGATTGATTAGTCCCTGAATCCCGGCCACACATATCGCGCGCGCGGTGATGTGAATATACTGCCCGCGCGGGGAGGATTCGGATCATCGGACGATACAATTCACCATGGCCGTCCGGATTCAGAGCCGGGAGACGCTCAGGGCAGGAGCAGGCGACCTCTCGGGCGACATGAAGAGCTTCACACATTCACCGATGAACGGGGCGTCTTCGTCCACGGCCGAGACCTGCGGCTGCCTGATGTCGAGGATCTTCGGGTCCGTCACGTCCTCCGTTTTCGCATCGTAGAATCCCACCTCGATCAACCATTCGAGTATGTCCTTCCCGCGGTAGCGTCTCGGGACGCGCCCGACCTCGCTTGTCGAGAGGCGGGTGGTCGTGGCGATACAGGTCCGGGCTGGTTCAGTCGGGCCTGTGCAGCGAATTCTGGGCGGAAGTTTCCATGGTCTCGCCGACGCCAACCCCGCGGAGGACGACCGTGCGGATCGGCGTGAAGTGGATCTTGATATCCCTGTCGATGAGGTTGACCCTGATGTCGTAGTACGTCGTATACCCGGCCCGTGTCACAGCACGGACCTCTCCGTGGATGTACCCCTTCCCGTTGTCGCGGTTCCACGTCTCGACCCGGGAGATCGTGGTCACCTGGAGACCCGAGTCGACCAGGGATTGTTCCTGGAACGCGCGCGCACCGAGCGTATCTCCCCCGTATTCAAACAGGGCGTGCACGGTGTCGGTGCGGGGAACCCGGAAGAACTGTATGAGCGCCTTCGCGAACAGGAGCGCGCCGGGGCTGACGGTGACGCGGTCGGACCGGGGGAGCTTCACGAATGACGGGTGCGTCGAATCGCTCGAAAGCTCGAGCCAGCGGTCGTCCCCCTCGGTCAGGTGATAGAGAAACGCACCGGGAACGGGGGCGTTGCTGTCCCATTCATCGAGCGTGAGGCGGGAGAAGTGCGCGCCGGTGAGGTGAGCGAGAATCGAAATAACGAAATTCGGATAGTCAATTTCGACGGAGTACTCGGTGGTGATATAGATATTCTCTGACGCAGCGGCGGTTGTGTCGGGCGGCCGTTTGCCGGAGGCAATGAGGAACTGCGGTACGGTCGCACAAAGAACGAGAACGGAGAGCGTGAGTCGCATTCCCCGGATGGCCCCTGGACTATGCGAGAGAATGGGGCACCCCGAGTCGCATTTGTTCCTGGCAGGAGGGGGTGGGCCCCGGTGGTTAAGATAACATAATTTCAAGGAAAAGATTCCGCACGGCCGGCGGGGATTCTGCGCAACAGCAGGGAATTCCGCCCGTAAACGAAAGATATCGTGTTACATCCCCCCTACAGGAGGCCCGATGAATTCACGTCCCTTCAAACCAACCTGCTTCATTTTCACGATTCTGGCAACTGTCATGATGAGCCCCGCGGCGTCGCCCGCCCAGACGGGAACCTCCGGCCAAGCCGCTCCGCCGGCGCTCACCACGAGGGAATGGGAAGACGACCTGGACACACTCGTCGAGAGAATACCCAGGTACCACGGGAATGCGTTTCACGCGGCGTCGAAACCGGAGTTCGAAGAGGCGGTCCGGTCACTGAGGTCCGGCATCGGGACGATGAACGAAGACCAGATACTGGTCGGGTTTGCGCGCCTGATCGGGATGTTACAGGACGGACACAATCACATTGATCTCTCACGGGGAACAGACAGGCATGAAGGCTATCCCCTCCGCGTCGGCTGGTACCCGGAAGGGATCTACGTCGAGAAGGCGGCGCCCGGCGTAGCGGCGCTTGCCGGAGGGAAACTGGTCGCCATTGAAGGCCACCCGATCGATTCCGTGCTGCAGCAGATCATTCCTCTCCTCCCCCACGATCCCGGCAATCTCCCCAACGGCCTCACCCAATTGAGTCAGTACCTGCTGGACTCGCACATACTGCACGGCCTCGGGGTCACTCCCACGGCTTCGCGGGCGCGATTCACTGTCGACAAAAGTGGGAAAAACGTGGTAGTGGAGGTTCACACTTCAGTATTCTCACGGCGGTCATATTACTTCCCTCCCCCTCCTGACTGGGTCGATGCCCGCCCTGCGGGAGACCAGCGTCCCCTCGCATGGCGACACCCGGATTCGACGTTCTGGCTCGCATTTCTCACTGACCAGAAGACGGTCTACGCGCAGGTGAACGGCGTCGCAAACGGGCCCGACGAATCGCTGGCGGACTTTGCGAAGCGGGTAACCCGGAACGTCCGCGAGAACCAGGCCCGGCGCGTCATACTCGACCTCCGCTGGAACGACGGGGGGAACAACTATCTCCTCAAGCCCCTCATCGTCTCGCTGATACAGATGACCCAGATCGACGAACGCGGACACCTGTTTGTCCTCACGGGGCCGACGACATTCTCGGCCGCGCAGAACTTCGTCAACCGGCTCGAAAACTTCACCGAGGCGATTTTCGTCGGCGAACCGACCGGGGAGAATGTCAATTTCTACGGCGACACGCGCGGATTCGATCTGCCTCACTCTCGTTGCGGCGTCTTCCTCGCGAACCTCTGGTGGCAGGACAAGGATCCCCGCGACAGGCGCACCGCGACATTCCCCGAGATCGCCGAGGAGATAACGTTCAGCGACTACATGCAGGGAAGCGATCCCGCCGTCGAATACATCCTGACGCACGAGAAGATCCCGACGATCGAAGACCTGTTGACCGAGGCGCTGGAGCGGCACGGCTATGCGGGCGCCGCCGGCGCATTTCGCGCATTCAGGTCTGACCCGGTGCACAAGTACATGGATGATGCGACGCTGGAAGGGCGCGTCAACAACCTGGGGTACGCGCTGATCTCGAGGAACAAGCTTGACGATGCGATCGCGATATTGAAGGTCAACACCGAGGAATACCCGGGCTCGTTCAACACGTGGGACAGCCTGGGGGAGGCGTATGCGGACGCCGGCAGAAAAGAAGAGGCCATCGCCGCGTACAGGAAGTCGCTCGAGCTGAACCCGACGAGCCGCACAGGGCTGGACGCGCTGAAGAAGCTCCAGCCCTAGCTGGAAACTCACTTCAGGAGAAGAGCCTTCTTCACCGCCACATAGGGTCCGGCCTGGAGCCGGACAAAGTAGACGCCGCTCGCCAGCATGCCGCCGGGCGCGTCGCTTGCTGAGAATGTTGCGCTATGCTGCCCGGCTGATTCCTTCCCATGGACGAGGACCGCCACTACCCGGCCCAGGAGATCGTACACCGAGAGCCTGATGTCGCTCTCCTCGGGGAGCTGGTATCTCAGCACGGTCGAGGGATTGAACGGGTTGGGATAATTCTGCTCAAGCTCAAACCGAAACGGACCTGAAAAAACCGGGGGTGTGACCGACACCACCGGCGTCCCCTGGACGGACGCCTTCATGATGACCACCTCGTACGGGTTCCAGGTGGACATTACGAAATAGAACGTCGAAGTGCGCCCGATGCTGTCCCCGGTCGTGAACCGGGAGATGAAGTATGGAGAGTAGTCGCCCCCGCCGTCTGCCAGGCGGGCAGCGCCGCTCAGGCTGTCGCAGATCGGCAAAGTTGGCGTCACCGCGCGGTGGATGAAATGGCAGAACCCGCTGTCCCGCCCCGGGTTAAACACCGTCTGCGGAGGACTCCATGGTCCCCAGGGGTACTGCGACGACCTCATCCAGATGCCGTGCGGGTTCGCCGTGGTATTGTTCGCGCTATTGTAGAGCATGATCCAGCTCCTGACGTACGGGTTCCACATCACGCCGACTTCGCCAATATCGTCCGCCACCTGCATCACCCCGCCGGCGCCCGGGAGCGAGTCGTGGAAAATGGGGACCGCGTTCGACTCTCCCCCGACAAACACGG
>Ga0335079_10002024_pt1 | contig 23359 bp, 20 predicted proteins | sample Lox_Sample_33_FD_206719 | JGI IMG/M metagenome (GOLD analysis project Ga0335079, IMG submission 206719) | Soil microbial communities from Loxahatchee National Wildlife Refuge, Florida, United States - Lox_Sample_3.3 | ecosystem: Environmental > Terrestrial > Soil > Wetlands | place: USA... | reverse complement strand
GCTGGTTGGGTGTGCGGCTCTTTGTACCATGCTGTGTAGTTTTCCGGAGTGCGGAGGCGGAAGGCTCCGCTAAGATCCACCACCCGAGCGCCGCCCGCGAGCATGGCGGGCGCCAGTTCCATGGAAACCTCGGGCGGGGTGGCTAGAAACACGAGTGAGATTTTTACGCTTTGCACTGCATCCGCCGTACACGGCACGTGGGAGATCGGTTTTCGGTTTCGAATGGCCGGACCCGCGGGGTGGTCTTCGCGGTGTTCAAGCAACACCGGTTCGACAGAGGGGTGTCGGGTCAATAAGCGGACGAGTTCCGCCCCACTATAACCACGATGACCGACAATGCCCACCTGACGCCGTATATGCATGTTTATTCTCTATAATGTATAAATATACTACGATCTGGCGCGGGTCATGTCTACGGGTGCGTTGGTTGAATATTCAGTATTGAGATAAACCAAGATCCGGGTTGAAGGCCGGTTAGTTCCTCTCATAAAGTATTTTGTCGAGCGCCGATACCATTCCTGGGGCAATCTCCCATGTGTTCTCGTATCCGCCGCCAACCGTCTTGCTTCTTCGTGAAACTAGACAATCCCTCGTAAGCACATCGAGTACTTCCAGCAAATCGTCCCTACGCATGCCGTCCGGACCCTTTGCGGGAATGTTGGTGTCTTCGCTGATACTCCCGTGAATTCTGAGATGACGCAATACGGTCTTGGTCCGGAGGTCGTACCTCTCCATTGCGGCCTGCGCGATTTCAAGATGCTTGTGTTCGGTCGGATTTAATTGGAGGGCCGAGACCTCGCCACGCAAGCGTTCAATCTCGGCGTCCTTTACGGATTCCGTCTGCTGCCATCCCTTGTCGAGGTCTTCCGCGCCTTTGCGTAGCGCGATGACGTACGTGATAAGGACGGATAACAGCACGCCGGCACCGCTGTACCCTAATCCTTCCGCGAGGTCAATCACCGTGCGTTTGCCTCGTGCCACTTGAACGAGCAGTGGAATGCTGATGAGTCCAACGGCCGTAACCGCCCACCGATATGCAGACCAAAATTTCCTGAACTCCGCACGTGCGGCATGCTGCAATCGTATCCTGTAACGCTGTTCCACAATTGTCTTGCATCAGGCACACTCCGCTGTTATCGTACTGGTGCGCCTCTTTGAATCAATTTAGGGGAAAACTGACTGGCCCGACCACGAATCGGGCCAGTCTTATTTTAAGATTCAAGTTTATCGCTACATGGCGGAACGATCAAAGGGTCGTTAGGCGATGGGTGTTCTTCCGCAGCAGGCTTCTCGACTTCCCAGCCGGGAGCCATGCCCTTTTCCGCCAATTTGCGAATGGCGCGCAGGGCCGCTAGCCCGTCCTCCCGCGCCTTATCGTCTGCCTCAGCCATAAAAACTCCGTCCCGATTCGCGGGCTGAATTTCTTCGGCTCAATGGTAGCATCGGGCTTAGCGGAGCAGAAGCCAGATGCACGTACCGCCCACGATGACAACCGCAAGTGCAGATTTGCGGCCGATGCGGCTCTCGGGGTGGTAGAGCAGAACGAGCATGGCCAATACGAGCACCAGCACGCCGCCTTCACGAAAAACGGGGTCGATGGCCATGGCGATTCATCTCACTGAGGTTTACTGGCGGGAGGAGTGCCAAAAGGCGGGCCTCCCGTACTGTCTAGAAGCGATAGGAACTCTGGAGTTACGCTCTTGTACAGAGCAGCAACATCACCAAACACCAACTGGTACACCTCCGTCGCTTCGGCCTTGTCTAGCGCTGACCAACTTTTTCCGCATTTGTCGCGCGCGGCTTGCATCAGGTTTGCGTAGTGTAGCTCGCTGGCTATCGCCCGCAGAAGATTAGGCACGAAGTCTGTCTCAGCCATTCAAAAGTTCCTCCAATCTCCACACGTGATCCGTGATTCCCGCCTTTACAGCGGGCGTGGTGCGAATCGTTCCGTGTACACGGCAGAAGTCATAGTACGCAAAATGCAGCGCGAGTGCAGCCCGTAGGTTCTCCCATTTCTTTGAAAACCCGTTGGTTAGGCGCGTCAATCTCCGAATGCACATCCTCATCGTGAGGTTTTGCCGCTCGACGTGCGAGGTGCTAATTCGTTGCTCGTCTGGATCCCCATAGACGGGCGTCGGAATGGCTTCCGCCAACTTGGGCGGGCTATATCGACGCGCGTCTTCGGGCACGTCCAACTTGTAGATTTTGATGAGCTGCGCGTAATCCACGCGATCACCTAGGACCGTGCCAACGGCGTAGTTGTAAGCGTTCTGTCCATCGGTGGTCAGCTGGAATCGCTGTTCCGCATCGGTCGCCGTCGCCAGTTTTTCCATGAATCGCACGGCCGACGTGACGGTCCGCTTGCCCAATTCATAAGCCAGCACGAGTTTCGTGCGCCGCTCGATTCCGACGAAGCACCAGGCGTCGCCGATGTACGCAAAGCGTTCTTCGTCGCCGCGTCGGTTTGCGCGTTTCTTGTACACGAATCCCCATAGCTCATCGCATTGAACGTCCTGAACCGGGACGCTGCGGACTCTCTTCTCCAGCAGCGATTCGCAGCGGCCGCCGGCAATCGTGAGCAGGTGCAAGATCGTATTGCGATGCAGGCCCGTCAGCCTCTCTGTGGTCCGCACGCTGCTGCCCTCGCACAAGAGCCGGATCGCCAGCAGTCCGCGCTCGTCTTCCAGGTGCATCTCCACGCGAAACGCCTGGGCGTGGGGTTCGGTGTAGGTTCGGCCGCATTGCGAACAGCAGAAGCGTTGCAGTCCGTTGCGGTGGTATCCGTGGCGGGTGAGCGCCCCGCAGCACGATTGACACGTCATCTTTGGCCTTGCTTTCTTCGGGCGAAAGCGGCCAAAATGACAGTGGGTCTAGACAACCCTGCCTTTTGGCGCAAGCCCGAGGCTAAGCCCTGGTGGCGGTTCGCAGCCGTCAACAGGGCTTTTGGTTTTTAGTCCAACTCCTGATCCGTCAGGAGTTCTTGAGTGTAAGCGCGGATCTGGTTTTGCTCCAGTCTCTTCAGCATGTAGCGATTCGTATCTAGAGCCGCTGCGGACTTCCGCAGGTTTCGCCATGGCTCTACGGCCCGATGCGTCAGATGCTTGAACATCTCGTATGCGAACAGGTCAGCCGCTTGCAACGGTACCCGCTGGCGTCGATCCGCGAAGCCGATTTCAGCGACCATCCAATCGGGGTAGCCAAGATGCCTGCGGAGACGGGTATACACCTTGGTCATCATGGGCGAGTACTCGGCTTGTTGGTCGAATAGCAGCTTGATCGGCTCCACGCTGTCGTGTCCTTCCATGTAGTGATGGATTCCCATCAAGCACTCATAGAAGCACAGCAGATATCCGAACCGAATGTCAGCGTGAAGTTCAGGCGGCGCAGCCGCCCGGTAGTCAGCGAGCGAAATGCCGCAGGCGAGGCCGACCATCACCGTTTGGTTGATGATCTCGATAAGGCGGGATTGCAGGGCGATGCAAGTCTCGGCGTTCCATCCGCTAAATTCGACGCAGCGCTGCTCCAGATCGTGCATGTGAAACGTCTGCACGTTGAAGTCTTTTAATGTTTTGCGCCAGCGTTCCTCGAACGCCAGCCACTGTGCCGTGGTCGCCACATAGCCCGCAACCACAAACGCCGGCCCTTTCGCATCAGTGCCGCTTTCATCGAAATAGAATTCCACGGGGACGAGGATACGATATTTCCGTACACCGAAATAGCCCGCGTCCAGCACGTCGCGGAACGTCTGCGATTCAGACGGCTGGAAGGGCGGCAGGATATCAGGCAGCTCCCTCGCCGTTCGGACGAGGTTTTGGGCAGTTTTCTCCATAGAAACCCTCTGTTCAGGTTGCCTTTTTTGGCCTTGGTTTTTAGCTTTCCACGTCTGAATCCAGACGTAGAATTCCACTAGAATCGCGCGGGCCGGGATTTTGGCTCTGGTTTCGGGTTAACCGGCCCGCGCTCAATCGGTTTCGTGTTTGCCTCGTCGGTGACGCTAAGATGGAATTTCATGGAATCACCGCGCCAACGCAGTTCGGGACATGACCCTGGCGCGTTTTGCACTACGCCTGAAAGGGCCAGCTTAACTGTTTCCAGAAGGTGACGGGCGTGCGCTCGCCGGCCAGACCGTAACGAGCAGGCTTACCGTGCCGAGGGAAATGGGCGGTTCCGAACACAAAATCGAACAAAGGTAAGAGTCCGCTGAAATTCTTGTTGAGCGCGTGTTCATCGGCAGAATGGTGCCAGCGGTGAAAGGCCGGGCTGGCAATCAGATATCCGATCCAACCGTATCCCCAGCGGACGTTGCAGTGAATGAAAATTGGATACAGACCGATGAGCGGCCCGAAGAAGACGGTGATCCTGGGAGAGAATCCGAGAAGGAACAGCGGCAGCAACGACACGAGCTTGTTCCAAACACTTTCGAAGGGATGGACACGCGCCGCCGCGAGCCAGTCCAGCCGCTCCGAGCTATGGTGCAGCCGGTGAATTCGCCACAAAAACGGGATTTGGTGCATGAGGCGATGGGACCAATATCCACAAAAATCAGCCACGAGCAGAGCCTCGAGCGCCTGCACGCCCAGCGGTTGCCTTGCGAGCAACGCCAGCCGGGGCATGCGAAACGCAATGACTGCAATCAAGACGATGGCCGACACGGCGGCGACCAAGCGGCGCGCCACGAAGAAATCGAAGAACCAGTAGACGACGTCCAGGCGGCTTCCCTCGCGAATGGCGGGCTGCTCGGGCTGCTCCGGAAAAAGGCGCTCCAGCAAAAAAAAGAGACCGCCTACTAATGCAGTGCCGGCCAGGATGCCGAGGATGGTCTTAGACAGCGGTTGGGCCGGCGAGGCCGGAGCGGTCCGCTGCAACTCAGCCAAGGCCTGGACGATCGCTCCCCTCATGAATCTTGGTAGAGCTTACGTAAAGACCGCCGGAAAAGTTCGCGGTGTTATCGTTGGGGTACTATAGCCCGCCGATAGCGATCAGTTTAGTCTCGAGATATTCTTCCAGGCCTTCGGCGCCGGCTTCGCGGCCGAGACCGCTCTCTTTCCAGCCGGCAAAGGGAACTTCCACGCTCTGCGGGGCCCATTCATTTACACCAACCATCCCGAACTCCAGGCGTTCGGCGGTCCGCATGGCGGTCCGGAGGTCGTTGGTCCAGACGTACGCTGAAAGTCCGTAGCGGGTGCGGTTGGCTTCCTCGACGGCTTGGTCCGCCTGCTCAAAGGTGGCGATCGGCATCACGGGGCCGAAGATCTCGTTTTGAAACAGCGCCGTCTCGACGGGAACATTGGTGACCACGGTCGGTTGGTAGAAATAGCCACGAGGCAAATCGCGGGGGCGATCTCCGCCAACCGAGATGGCCGCGCCGGCGGTCCGTGCGGCGCCCACCATCTCTTCCACGCGGTCCCGCTGGCGCGCGTTGATCAGCGGCCCGACGTTTGATTCCGGCTCAAGCCCGCTCCCGACGCGAAGCTTGGATACCATGGCGCTGACACGTCCGGTGAATTCGCCGGCAATCGAGCCGTGCACGAAAAACCGCTGCGGTGAAATGCAGACCTGGCCGCCATTGCGAAACTTGGCGGCGACCGCACCAGCCGCTGCCTGATCGAGATTGACATCCGGGAAGATCAGCACCGGAGCATTGCCGCCGAGTTCCAAGGAGAGCCGCGTGACGGTCTGGGACGCACCGTCCATCAGGAGCTTGCCGACGCGCTGGCTGCCGGTGAAATGCAGCTTGGCGCATTTGGGATTGCTCAGCATCTGCTGCCCCATGCTTTCGGGTTCGCCGTTGATCAAGTTCACTTCGCCGCCCGTGAGTCCCGCCTCAATGAGGAGGTTCACCATTTCCATGGCGGTAAGCGGCGTGTATTCCGAAGGCCGGAGTACGACGGTGCATCCGGCGGCCAGCGCGGCGGCAGCCGCGCGCGCTACGTTGTAAGCCGGAAAATTCCAGGCGGTGATCATACCAACGACTCCGACCGGCTGCTTGATGACCACCTGACGCCGCCCGGAATTTCGGGAAGGCACCCACCGCCCGTAGGCCCGCTTGGCTTCCTCGGCGAACCATTCGAATAAATCCGCAGCGACGCCCCATTCGCCTTTGGCCTGCGCGATGGGCTTGCCGCTTTCGAGGACGGTAGTGCGCGCCAGATCGGCAACGCGCGTGCGCATCAAGTCGGCAGCGCGCTTGAGCATGCCGGCGCGATCGTACGCTGTTTTTTGCGACCACCGGGCAAAAGCGACAGCAGCGGCGTCGATCGCCTGCCGGCAGTCTTCCGCGTTTCCGAACGGAACGGTTCGAATGATTTCTTCGGTGGCGGGATTGACGACGTCCCAGCTTCCGCCATTGGACGCATCCTGCCACGACCCGCCAATACTTTGCTTGTATATGTAGCTCATTGTGATTTGCGCGTGCGTCAGCTTTCGGCCAACCATCGTTTGCGGCTGACCACGGCCATGGAGAACAACGCGGCGAAGCCGGCAAACGTACCCACCGAGGGGCCGAAGCCGAGCCAATGGGGCTGCGAGAGCCCGAGCCGCAGAGTCAGCACAACGTTGACGAGCACCGGAATGAACGCGGCCACGACCGGCGGCCAGCGGTGGTCGAGAGCAAACAACGAGCGGGACAGAATTTCCATCAAGCTCCAGCCGACGAGGCTTGGCCCGAGCCCGAGGAAAACGGCTGAAACCAGTTCGGTGGATTCCTGCGTGAAACTGCCGCGCTGGAACATCAGCATAATTCCGATGTGGCGGAAAACCAGCGCGAGGCTGCACACGGCTACCGCCGCTAAAGCAGCGAGCCCCACGGTGCGTCCGATCAATCGGACGGCGTCCGGCAGGCGGCAGAGGCTTTTCAAACGGGCGATTTCCGGTAGCAGCGAATTGGAGAAAGGCTGTACGAGCAGCGCCAGGGGCACGCCGACACACCGGATGCAATATTCCAGCGCCGCGGCCATACCCGAGCCGGCGTGCGTCGCGTATGCGCGGGTGAAGGTGATGTTCAAGCCGAGGCCGACCGCATACACCAGGAAGAATGCCGGTTTAGCCAGGATCTGGGACCAGCGCAGGTCGCAGCGCGGCAGATCCGGGCCCTTCAGTTGTTCCTGTCCGACGTAGGACACGATCGCCAACTGCGCGCACGCTCCGGCGCTATAGCCGATGGCGAACGCATATACACCGGCCACCTTCCACAGGCTGACCGCCGCCAGGATGGTGAACACGTTCAGGGAAGCCTGATAAAACGCGGTGGGCGCGAACCGGCGGTCGGTATAGAGGAGGGCGGAGTAGAGGGCGGCGACTCCGGAAGCCGTGGTCGATACCGACAGGATCCGCAAAATATTAACTGCCGCATGAAAGGCCTCGGGCTCGAGCCCGGGCGCGAGGGCTCGCATCAGCCATGGCGCGCCAGAGACGACTGCCGCGGCAATCAACACGAAGACCCACAGGAGCGCGCGGCGCAGTTTCAACAATAAGGCGGCTCTCTCGGCTCCGGCACGTTGAGTGAGCATCGGAACGAAGGCGAACAGCATGCTGTTCGTCAGAACCGAGTTCACGGTATCCACCGGCCCGAGCGCGACGGCCAGCGAATCAGCCCGGCTGTGGGTGCCGAGCAAATACGCGGTGAGGGCCACGCGGAGGAAGCCAATGACATTCCCGGCCAGGATGCCCCCGGCCAGGGTCAATCCGCCGCGAACGAGCGGGCTTTCCACGGCTCGAGCAATTGCGCTTTCAACCGGTAGCGCCGGGGTTGGTGGGGTCCTGCTCAGTGGTCCCTCGATGGGCGCGGCGGGGCTGTTGCATATCCCGCCGCGAGACGTTGACGGTCAGGCCTTGGCCGCGGCCGCGTTTTTGGCAGCGTTCAAGGCAGTTTCGTAATTGGGAAAATCCGCAACTTCCTTGACGTACTCGACGTGGCGGATTTTGTTGTTTTGATCCAGGACGAAGATCGCCCGGCTCTCGATGCGCAAATCTTTAATCAGGGTTCCGTATGCGGTTCCGAACGATCCGTCGCGATGGTCGGACAGCATTTTGACTTTGTCGACGCCGAAAGCCCCACACCAGCGCTTTTGCGCGAAGGGAAGATCCATGCTCACCGTGAAGATGTCGACATCCGGCAGCTTGGCGGCTTCTTCATTGAATCGCTTGGTCTGCGCGTCGCAAACCGGCGTATCGAGCGAAGGGACCACGCTGATGATTCGGACATGGCCGCCGGTGTCTTTTAAAGTGACGGGCTTGAGGCTGTTGTCCACAAGGTTGAAGTCCGGGGCCGTGTCGCCGGGCTTCAGTTCGGGTCCGATCAGCGTCAGGGGATTGCCCCTCATCGTCGTAGCGCCTGGTCTTTCCATGTGTCCTCCTGCCGCGCCGGGAGTATCGGTCGCGGTGATGTAATTGAATGGGGTGAGTGCCTATTGTAGCAATTCGGCCAGCGCGCCGACGTCGGAAACCGGCAATTGGCAGGCAAAATTGCGGCAAACGTATGCCGTCGCACGGCCGTCGAGGGGGCGCATCGAAGCGACGGCGGGCGAGCCAGCCGCCAGGGCCGCGCGGGTCTCATCGGAGTCGAGCAAGAGCAGAATCCGGTTCGGCAGAAAGCGCGTGTGAATCGTGCGCAAGAGAGCACGAGTATCGGGGGCTTCGCGCGCGCCGGCGACGATCACCTGGCGCGGCTCGTTGACGCGGAACTCGGAAGCGGCGAGCATTTGCGGGATCGCCATCGGAACGCCGGAAAGCCGCGACCCAAAAGCCGCAAACAGTTTCTCGGCGGATTCGCGAAAGTCCGCCCGGCCGGCGATTTCGGCGAGGCGCAGCAGATTGCCCGCTGCGATGGAATTGCCGGAAGGCTCGGCGCCATCGTAGTCCTCTTTGACGCGGAGCACGAGGCTTGATTCGCCGGCGGCCGTGCTGAAGAAGGCGCCGTCGTGCGAATCCTCGAAAAGTTCGCGCTGTTTGTTGGTGAGCCGGATCGCCAGATCGAGATGCCGGCGGTCAAACTGCGTCTCATACAGATCCAGCAACGCCTGCGCGAACAGCGCGTAGTCGTCCAGGAATCCGGGGATGAGCGCCTCACCGTCGCGAAAACGGCGCAGCAGGATGCCGGTGCGCTCGTCATACATACGGGCGATGACGAACTCGGCGGCGCGGCGCGCCGCGTCGGCGTACTTGGGTTCGTCGAGCACTGCCCCGCCGAGCGACAGAGCCGAAATCATGAGGCCGTTCCAGCCGGCGAGAATCTTGTCGTCCAGATGCGGCCGCGGCCGTTTTTCGCGGGCTTCAAAAAGGATGCGCCCGGCCTTTTCGATGGCGAGTTGCACTTTCTCGTGGGTCGCATCGAAATGCGCGGCCGCCTCCTCGACGGTGTGCGCCTGGTACAGAATGTTTTTGCCGGCGAACTCATCGTGCGGATCGTGCTCCACGTTGCCTCCCGGCGCGACGCCATACCGGTAGGCGAACCATGACGCAGCGGGCTCGCCCACCAAGTCCCGGATCTCCCCTTCCCGCCAGATATAAAACGCCCCCTCGCCTTTCCTGCGAGGCTCAGCGGGATCGATGACGCTATCGGCATCCTCGGCGGAATAGAAGCCACCGCCCGTGTCCGTCATGTCGCGCTGCACGTAATCGAAAATCCGGCGGGCGGTGCCGGCGTACTCAGCGTCCCCGGTGATCTGAAACGCTTCCAGATACGAGGTGGCGAGCTGCGCCTGGTCGTACAACATCTTTTCGAAGTGCGGCACGAACCAGCGCTCGTCGACCGAATAGCGGTGAAATCCGCCGCCGAGCTGGTCATGCATACCGCCTTTGGCCATCTCGCGAAGCGTGAGCAACACCATGTCGAGCGCTTCGCGGTTCTTGGTGCGCGCGTAATAGCGCAACAGGAAATTGTGGACCGAAGGCCGCGGAAATTTGGGCGCTCCGCCGAATCCGCCGAGGCGTGTATCGAACGTGCGGCGAAACGCGAAGAAGCCGCTGTCGAGGAGGGTGGAATCGATGGCCGCGCCGCCGGAATGGCGAGGCGCGATCGAGACGCTCTTGTGAAGCTGTTCGACGATGTCGCGCGCCGAGTCTACAATTTGATCGCGCTGTGACTCCCACGCGTCCGCGATCTGCGTCAGCACGGACGGGAACCCGGGGTGCCCCCACCGGTTTTCGGGCGGAAAGTAGGTTCCGCCGAAGAACGGTTTCAAATCGGGAGTCAGCCAGACCGACATCGGCCATCCGCCGCCGCCAGTGGTGGCTTGCACGAACGTCATGTAGATCCGGTCGACATCCGGCCGCTCTTCGCGATCCACTTTGATAGGCACGAAATCGCGATTTACCAGGGCCGCGATCTCTTCGTTTTCGAAGGACTCGCGTTCCATGACGTGGCACCAGTGGCAAGTCGAGTAGCCGATCGACAGGAAGATCGGTTTGTTTTCGCCGCGTGCTTTCTCGAAAGCTTCGGGCCCCCACGGATACCAGTCCACCGGATTGTGCGCGTGCTGGAGCAGGTACGGACTTTTCTCGCGGGCGAGCCGGTTGGTGTGCATGGGAGGTGCTTTTATCGTAGCAATCGGGGCACCTGCGCCAGGCATCTTGACTTTATGTTTCCGCGAAATGTACCGTGGCCTGTAGCGGAGGGTCCATGACACGGCGGTGGCTGGTGCTATTGAGTGGAATGGCGATCGCATTGCCTGCGTTCGCCCAGGCGTCCAAGGCGAGAGCAGGCGCGTCGAAGACGTGGACCGCCCCGCGGACTTCCGACGGTCACCCGGATTTGCAAGGCATCTGGTCCAACGCCACGGTCACTCCACTCGAACGGCCGGCCGACCTAGCCGGCAAAGCGGTTCTCACCGACGAAGAAGCCGCCGAATTCGCGCAGAGGACTGTTGAGAGGAACAACACGGACCGCCGGCCCGGCCGCGGAACGGATGCCGATGTTGGTCTGGCTTATAACGACTTCTGGTATGACCGCGGTACGAAAGCCATCAAGACGCGACGAACGTCTCTAATCATCGATCCACCCGACGGCCGCCTCCCCGCTCTCACACCCGACGCGCAAAGTCGTGCGGCGGCGAGGACGGAACACCGGCGCCTGCATCCCGCCGACGGGCCGGAAGACCGCAGCTTGGCCGAGCGATGTTTGAACTGGGCGACGGCCGGCCCGCCGATGCTGCCGAGTTTCTACAACAACAACTATCAAATCATCCAGGCGCCCGACACGGTCGTTATTTTCAATGAGATGATTCACGACGCGCGTGTGATTCCGATGGACGGCCGCCCGCATCTTCCCGGCACGGTTCGGCAGTGGCTGGGCGATTCGCGCGGCCATTGGGAAGGCGACACGCTGGTGATCGAAACGACGAATTTCACCGACAAGACGGCGTTCCGCGGCTCCAGCCCGAACATGCGGCTGGTCGAAAAGTTCCGGCGGGTGGATGCGGACACACTGCTCTACGAATTCACGGTAGACGATCCGGCGGCATTCACGAAGCCGTGGACCGTGCAAGTGCCGAGCGTCCGCACCGACGGCCCGATCTTCGAGTACGCCTGCCACGAAGGCAACTACGCCATGACCGGCATGCTGTCATCGGAGCGCGCGGAAGAGAAGGCCGCGAAATAGAGCCGGCCACGATACAATAATCAGCGTCGCGGAGACGCCTTGATGGACGCGCCGCTCTTCCGTGTCTGCCTCGCGCTGGCGTGTTGCCTCGCCGCAAAAGCCCCGGCGCAGAGCTCCTCTCCTCCATCCGGCGCCATCGCCGGAATGGTAGTGGACCATTCCGACAACGCGCCCATTCGCCGCGCGATCGTGACGCTGTCGACCATCGAAGCACACCCGCAGGACGCCGTCGCATGGACGGACGCCGATGGCCGCTTCTCGTTTGGCTACCTCCCGGCCGGTCAATATGAACTACATGTCTCCAAGAATCGCTATCAGGACCTGGCGTTCGGCACAGAAACGCCGCGTCGACCGCCGGCAGTGATCATGCTGGGCGCCGGGGAGGTTCGGAGTGATTTTCTTTTCCGGCTGCAGAAGGTGATCACGCTTTCCGGCACGGTGCTGGATGAAAATGGCCTCCCTCTTCAGGCGGTCCGGATTGAGGCTATGCAATGGGTCTGGCGCCGCCAAAAGCGCAGCCTGGCCCAAGGCCCGTCGGCAGTCTCCGATATCAGCGGCCGGTATCAGATGACAAATCTACGGCCGGGCACGTATGTGCTTGTGGCCTTCCCGCAAGCCTACATTCCGGCACTGAAAGCGGCATCGGAAGTCGTGGCCGGCGAGATCCAGCCGCACTATTCATTCGGTATGCAGTTTTACCCCGGAACGGATCGTGCCGAAGCGGCAACACCGATTGCTGTGGAGCCCGGGCATGAATATTCGGAGATCGACTTTCGAGTGGCCGCGCAGCTCACTGTTTCGGTTAAGGGAAGGCTCCTAGCTCCCCCGGGAGTAACCGCGCTCGAGTCACGGTTTGTCAGGGTCACTCGAAAGGACCGCGTGGAGGGTGGAAGAGGCTTTCGTATCTCACAGGCGGATCTCTCGTTCACGGTGGATCAGCTCACGCCCGGACCGTATATTTTCGTTGCCGAAGGCGATGCGGCGGGTAAGCCCTATCGGGGCGTGCGCGAGGTCGACGTCGGACCCGGGGGCCTCAGCGATCTCAGCATTGCTTTAGACCCGCCCATCGACCTTTCCGGCTCCGTCGCGGTGGAAGGCCCGGACGCTGCCCGTTTTCGCCCGTCTACCGTGACCCTCGCACCAGGTGATGGCATTCCCTTGAGTTCGCAACCTCTTCGCTCAGCGGTAAACCCGGACGGCACCTTCAGGATCACAAGCGTCCCATCCGGTGTGTGGGATATCAATCCCGGACGCCTGCCTCCTGACGGGTACATCAAATCGATGCGCCTCGGTGATCAGGATGTGCTCACCGAAGAGATGGTCATCCAGCCCTCCACGCAAGCGCTTCTGAAGATCGTGATCGGAACGCAGGCGGCAATAGTGCAAGGCGACGCGACTTTCGGCGGGCACGCGGCGCGCGCCGTCGTGCTGCTCGCTCCCGAGCCGCGCTTCCAGCATGTGCGCAGCTTTTATCGCTTCGTCGCATCCGATGGCAACGGTCATTTCGTGATGAAGAATATTACGCCGGGGAACTATCGCCTTTATGCCTTTGATGAATTCGACGGGAATGTGATCGAGGATCCCGATTTTCGCAAGCGCCTTGCATCCGGCGGTGTGACCGTGACCCTGCGGGAAGGCGACAATCCGCCTGTAGACGTTTCGGTGCTTTCTCCGACGGATCCGTTATCCCGCGCCACAGCCGGAGCGATTCCATGAGGCTGGCAATCACGATGCTCGCGGCGCTTGGACCAATGCAGGCGCAGCTCATTCCTCTGGCGAAGAACGATCTGGCGCCCGAAACCGGGAAAGCATCCATTGAAGGCGTCGTCGTCGATTCCGTCACGCACTTGCCGATCCGCAACGCCACCGTGGCGCTGAGCGGCCGGACCCCGCTGACGGCCGTAACCGATGCGGAGGGGCATTTCGCATTCCGGCAATTGCCGAGCGGCGTCTATACGGTTCGGGCGCAGGCGAACAACTATCCGACGAACGGGCAGTTCGGTTCTCAGTTTGGAAACCAAGAACCCGTCTCGGTCGCGGGCGAAGATCAAAAGACCACACATTTATCGCTCACTCCGGGCGTTGTCCTGCGTGGCCGGATCGTCGACGAAGAGGGCACACCCCTGGCAGGCTGCCGCATCTCGCCGGCGCAGATTCGGACCAGGGGTGCGGGAAGAACCTTGCAAGAAGGGAGATCCGGTCTGACCGATCAGAACGGCGAGTACCGCATTGAAGATATTCCGGCCGGTAAATACTACGTGGTGGCGCAGTGTTTTCAGACGATCCCAATGCCGCACGCGTTCATTCGCCGCGATGCCATGGCGGTCATCCCGACTCTGACGTATCCCCCGTTGTACTATCCCGCCGCCGCCGACCTGTCCGGGGCAACCCGGGTAACGCTCGCGCCGGGCACGGAGTTATCGGGGATCGATTTCCGGATGGCGCCCGGAACCGGCGTCCCGTTCCGGGGTCGAGTGCAACCGCTCCTGCCGGATAGCGCCATTCAGCTCACACTCCTTCCTAAAGACTCCCTCCTCCTCAGGAACCAGCAAGGCACGCGCGTGAATCCTGCGAACGGGGAGTTCCGATTTCCCAGTGTGCGGGCCGGATCATACGAGCTAGTTGCAACAACGTTCGGGGCGCCGTTCTATTCGGCGCGCGTGCCGGTCGAGGTTGGCGGCACAGCGCCCGATCCTCTAGACCTCGTGCTCACACCGGCGCAACCGGTCACCGGGACCATCCGCATCGACGGCGATGGCAACTTGCCACTGAAGAACACTCAGGTTCTGCTGACCCCCTCCGGCGACGAATTCGTGGGCGCCGCTCCGCCGCCGACCGCGGTGCGCGAGGACCTCACGTTTACTATGTCGGTGGCGCCCGGACGTTGGCGACTGCAGGTGAATACAGGACAGGGCTACATAAAATCCGTGATGCTCGGCGATCAGGAGGTCTCGGCATCCGCGCTCGAAATCGGCCCGGCTCCGGCGGCGCTTAAGATCGTCATCGGCACGAAACGCGCCCAAGTGGAGGTGAGCGTTGCCGGGCTTCCACCGGATGCAACCTCCGCGACTGTTCACGTATGGGCGGCGGACGGCTCGGATTATCGGCAAAACCTTTCGTATAACGTCCAGGCGCCGTTCCGCTTGAGTTTGCCGCCGGGACGATATTACGCCTGCGCCGTGGCACAGCTTGATGCGTTGGCGCTGCTGCAGCAGGACGAGACCTTCCGCAAAGCTCTCGCCGGACATTGTTCGTCCGTGGAAGTTTCCGAAGACAGCCACCTCACGGTTCAGATACCCTTCGTCGCTGGCGAGGATCTGAAACGCATAGCGGACGACCCGGACGCTGAGAACTAACAGCAAAATTCGGGGACAAGCTATGCAATTCCCAATTGCTATGCACGGGCGCGCGAGGTCCCGGCCCGGTCGCTCGCGCCGAGGATTTCCAGGTAGCGCGCCACGGTCTTGATGCCGCGGTAGAAATTCGGCAGATGGAACTTCTCGTTGGGCGCGTGCAGGTTGTCGTCGGGCAGTCCGAACCCCATCATCACGCTAGGAATCCCGAGATAGCGGTCGAAGACGCCGACAATCGGAATCGACCCGCCGCTGCGGATGTATACCGTCTCTTTCCCGAACTCCTCCTGGAGCGCGTCGGCGGCCGCGTGGATGAACGGATTATCGGGATTGGTCAGCGACGGCGCACCCGAGTGCACCACCTTCAGTTCCGCGGTCACGCCCTTCGGACAAACCGCCTTCACCGCGGCCTGCATCTGCCGGATCGACTCGTCCAGTTGCTGATCGCCCACGAGCCGCGTGCTGACCTTGGCGACCGCACGCGCCGGAATGACGGTTTTCGCGCCTTCCCCGGTGAAGCCGCCGCGGATGCCGTGCACTTCAAGCGTGGGCCGCGCCCACACGCGTTCGAAGAGGGGAACGCCCGGCTCGCCCACCAGTTCTTTCGCGCCCATCTCTTTCTCGGTATATTCCTTCTCATCGAAGGGGAGGCGGGCCCAGGCGTCGCGCTCCTTGGCCGCCGGCGGCACCACGCGGTCGGAGAAGCCGGGAATGCGAATGTGGCCGTCGCGATCTTTGAGCGCGGTGAGGATCTCCGCAATCGCCATGATCGGGTTGGGCGCCGCGCCGCCGTAGATGCCCGAATGCAAGTCGTGATTGGCACCCTCCACGTGAAGCTCGTAATACACCATGCCGCGCAACCCGATGCAGATGCTGGGCAGTTCCGGCGCGAAAAATTCCGTATCACACACCAGTACCGCATCCGCCTCGAGCCGTGGGGGCTTGCTCTTCACGTAGGCTTCGATGTGCTCGCCGCCGGTCTCCTCCTCGCCTTCCAGCAGGAATTTGACGTTGACCGGCAGCTTGCCCGTGGTTTTCAGCAGGCTTTCGACGGCCTTGATCTGCAGATAGACCTGCCCTTTGTCGTCGACCGCGCCGCGCGCGTAGATGTTGTCGTTCCGCACCTCGGGCTCGAACGGCGGCGACTTCCATTCGTCGAGCGGGTCGGCTGGCTGCACATCGTAGTGGCCGTAAAAGAGTATGGTCGGCTTGCCCGGAGCGCCCAGCCATTCCGCGTATACCAGCGGGTTGCCGCCGTTCTGGCTCTCGATCAATTCGACCGAGGTCATCCCCGCTCCGCGCAATTCGTTGGAAACGAAATCCGCCGCGCGCCGGATGTCGGGTTTGTGCTCGGAGAGCGTGCTGATGCTCGGAATCCGGAGAAACGTCTTCAGTCCTTCGAGAAAATCGGCTTGGTGTTGTTGATAGTAGTCCATGAGCGCCTCGTTTACATAATCGCGGTCGGCGGCGCCGGCTCGTCGGGACGCCCCGCGTTCCGCAAGGGCAGCCGAATCATCAAAGCTGCCAGCCCGGCCAGCACCACGAGTGAAATCCACTGCGTCCCGGCCCAAGCGGCGTCGGGCAGAATCGCATGGCCTTGAGTTTTTTCGGCGGCGCGGAAGCCGGCCACCACAAGCCCGCACAGCGCCTCGCCCGCGATCAACCCCGACGCGGTCAGAATGCCGGCATTTTCGATTCGGGCCTTCTGCGCATCGTTGAAATTGCCGCGGTCGCGCAGCTTGTCCGTGAACCAGCGGAACAGGCTGCCGACGAAGATGGCGAACGTCGTCTCGAGCGGCAGATACATGCCCACGGAGAACAGCATGGGGCTGCGCACTTCGACGAGAATCAATCCGAAGCCCATGAGGATCCCGACCACCACCAGCGGCCACGCCATCTGCCCGCCCACGATGCCCTGCGCCAGTGACGCCATCAGCCCGGCTTGGGGCGCGGAAAGCTGCGGGGTGCCGAACGTGTACGCGCGGTGCAGCCACATCAGCGGGAAAAAGAGCGCCGTGCTGGAGACGGCGATGCCCAGCAGATCGCCAATCTGCATTTTGGCCGGCGTGCCGCCCAGGATGTGACCGGCCTTCAGGTCCTGCAGCATCTCGCCGGCCACCGCCGACGAGACGCAGACCACCGCGGCTACGCCGAGCACCGCGGCAATGCCTACGTTGCCGCGGAGTCCGAGCGCCACCATCAGCAGCGCCGCGATCACCACGGTGCAAAGTGTGAGGCCGGAGATGGGATTGTTGGACGAGCCGATCAGGCCCACCAGATTTCCGGATACTGCCGCGAAGAAAAATCCGAGCACGATCATCACGATCGCGGCCAGCACCGCAGCATTGATTGCGCCCGTGAAATAAAGGTACAGCGCGATCATGCAGATAAAGACGACCACCAGCCCACCGAACACGGCCTTGCTGTTCAGGTCGCGCTGCGTGCGGCTCGTCGCTTGATGCGCGGCAGCCGACTTTCGCAGGTCCGCCACGGCCCGCTTCATCCCCAGCCCGAGGTTCTTGCGCATGCGGAAAAGCGTGAACGACGCGCCGACCATCATGCCGCCCACCGCGATGGGCCGCACGATGTGGAACCAGATCGCGCCGGCCACGCCTGCCCAACCAGCCTCGGTGCCACCTGCGCTGCCGGCCAGTTGCGGTCCCAGGAAGAAGGAGAGCAGCGGCACCAGCAATCCCCAGGCGAAGACGCCGCCCGCGAAGTTCAGCGCTCCCAGGCGCGGCCCGATGATGTAGCCGACTCCGAGGTACGCCGGGCTGATCGCCGGGGCGGAAAACGTCGACATCGCGCCCGCCTGCACTGTGGGAGAACCCGGAGCGCGTGTCAGACTGATGAGACTGCGCCCTAATTCCCCGACCCGGACGACAAAGTCTCGGCTGGCGGCGAAGACGTTGATCGCGCCGAGAAAGTACACCACCGCGCCTAGCCCCATGTTGGCGAAGAGAATCTTCGCCGCGCGCGCGCCTTGCTGCCCGGCCTTATGGATTTCGGAGGCGGCTACAGACTCCGGGAACGGCAGGTCGGGGTCTTCCACCATGACGCGGCGCAGCAGCGTCACGAAGAGAATCCCGAGAGTCCCGCCCACCGCCATCAGCGCCACCGATTTCCAATAGCCGTTGGCCAGATCGAACACCGGCCACACGCCACTGAGCACAAAAGCCGGAATCGTGAACACCGCTCCCGCAGCCACGGACTCGCCGATCGAGCCGATGGTGCGGGCGATGTTCTCTTCCAGCAGCGACCCCTTCATCAGACGCAGGATCGCCATCCCGATCACCGCCGCCGGATATGTCGCCGCGATCGTCATCCCGGCGCGTAGTCCGAGGTACAGGTTTGCGGCCCCGAGAACCACCGTCATCGCCATGCCCAGCAGCACGGCGCGCGCTGTGAACTCGGGCATCTGGACATGTTCCGGAACGAATGGTTTGTAGCCGCGTTCCTTTTCTTGCTCCGGTAAAGATGCCATCAGAAGCCGGGCCTCCCTTCAGATTCTGGCATGATATTCTATTCTGGTGCAGCAGGTCACCCGCGCGGATATTCCATAGCGAAGCTCGGGATTCGCAGCGAGACCGGTTCGCCCCGCCTTTTTGACCACGCACGAGGTTTACATGGGAACTGCTACTGCCAACGTTACCGATCTCAAGGCCACGCCCGGCACCGAAATGATTTCCGGCGGCCAGATCGTCGCCAAGATGCTCAAGCAGGAAGGCATCCGGCACATCTTCACGATTTCCGGCGGCCATATCGTCGACATCTATAACGGCTGCATCGATGAGGGCATCGAGATCATCGACGTGCGCCACGAACAGGTGGCCGCGCACGCAGCCGACGCCTACGCGCGAATCACTGGAATGGGCTGCGCCGTGGTGACGGCCGGACCGGGCACTACCGATGCGGTGACTGGCATGGCGAACGCATACCGCGCCGAAAGTCCGATGCTTCTGATCGGCGGGAACTCGCCCCTCAAGCAATACCGCATGGGCGGATTGCAGGAATTGCGTCACACCGAGATGATGACGCCGATCAGCAAATTCGCCTCGCTGGTAATGACCACTGACCGCGTCGCGGAAATGATGGCGATCGCGTTCCGCGAGATGTACAACGGCGCCCCAGGGCCGGGCTTCCTCGAAATCCCGCATGACATCATGGATGGAAAGGTGGAAGCGGCGAAGGTTCGCTACCCCAAGAATTTCCGCGTGCGGGGCGCTGAGGCAGGGCCGCCCGACTTCATTGGCGATCCGAAAATCGTCCAGCAGGTTGCCGACCTGCTGGCCAATGCCGAACGCCCAGTCGCGTTATTTGGCACGCAGGCGCGCACCTGCCGCGCGCACGACGCCATCGACCGCTTCGCGCGCCATTTCAATATTCCGATCTACGTCAATGGCGCCGCGCGCGGCACTCTGCCGCGGAATCATTCTCATAGTTTCATGCCGTCGCGCAAGACGGCGTTCGACAACGCCGACGTGATCCTGCTGGCCGGCACGCCGCTCGATTTCCGCATGGGCTACGGCCGCCGCCTCAACCCCAAAGCCAAGATCGTGATCATGGACATGGATTACCGCAACGTCGGTAACAATCGCGATTTCGACTTCGGCCTGGTCGGCAACCTGCGCACCATCGTGAATGCCATGTGCGAGGCGTCCAAGGGCGATACCGCGCGGAAGCACGATCCGTTCTTGCAGATGCTGCGCGCCGATGAGCAGGCAAGCCAGGGCAAAAACGACAAGATTATTGCCGCGAACGAAGTGCCGATTCATCCCGTGCGCCTCTGCCACGAGATCAACGAATTCCTGCAGGAGGACACGGTCTACATCGGAGACGGCGGCGATGTCGTCACGTTCTCGGGTTCCATCGTGCGGCCGCACAAACCCGGCGGCTGGATGGATCCGGGACCGCTCGGCACGCTGGGCGTCGGCACCGGTTTCGCCATGGCCTCGAAGCTGGCGCAGCCGCAGCGCGACGTCGTGGTGCTCTACGGCGATTGCTCGTTCACGCTGACCGGCTTCGATTTCATCACCATGGTCCATCGCAAGCTGCCGTATGTCGGCGTCATCGGCAATAACTCGTCGTGGAACCAGATCCGTTTTGGCCAGGAACGAAAGTATCCCGGCCGCGGCGATATTGGCAATGTCGTCGGCGATGTGCGCTTCGATCATCTGGCGGAAGCAATGGGTGGATTTGGCATCCGCGTGACGAAGCCGGAAGAGATCCGTCCGGCACTCGAAAAAGCGCGCGAATCCGGCAAGCCGGCACTGGTCGACGTCGTCATCAATCGCGATGTTTATTCGTCCGGCACCTCGAATCAGACGATGTACAAGTAGACGGGCTACCACTCAGGGAGATAGAGATAGATGGAAGCACTCAAGGGAATTCGCGTCCTCGATATGACGCACGTGCAGGCGGGGCCCACTTCCTCTCAACTGCTGGCGTGGATGGGGGCCGACGTGATCAAGCTGGAGTCGCCGCAGGGCGACGCCACGCGCGGCCAGTTGCGCGATGTGCCGAATGCAGACAGCCTGTATTTCACCATGCTGAACTGCAATAAGCGCTCGATCACCGTCAACATGAAGTCGCCGGAAGGCAAAGCCGTCTTCGTCGAGCTACTGAAGAAGAGCGACATCCTGATGGAGAACTTCGGCCCCGGCGTGCTCGACCGCTTCGGATTCTCCTGGGAAAAAATTCACGAAATCAACCCCCGGGTCATTCTCGGCTCTATCAAGGGCTTCGGCTCCAGCGGGCCGTACGCTGAGTTCAAAGCTTATGAGAATGTGGCTCAGGCGATGGGCGGCGCCATGAGCACTACCGGCGCGCTCGAGGGTCCGCCGTATGTTACCGGCGCGCAGATCGGCGATACCGGCACCGGCCTTCACCTCGCCATCGGGCTGCTCGCGGCCCTGCAGCACCGGCACCGCACCGGCCAGGGACAATATGTAGAAGTCGCGATGATGGATGGCGTCATGAATCTCTGCCGCGTCAAGTTCCGCGACCACCAACGCCTCACCCGCCAGGAGCTCTCGGAGTATTCCGTGCCGACCAAAGGCCTGAAGGAGACGCCACGCGCCGGCAACGATTCCGGGGGCGGACAGCTCGGCAATGCCGTGAAGTGCAAGCCCGGGGGGCCCAACGATTATCTTTATGTAGTGGTGCAGGAGGCAGTGTGGGAGCCTCTGGCAAAACGTATCGGTCCGGAGCTAGGTCATCCGGAATTGGTTTCGGACCCGCGATTCGCCAAAATCGCCGAACGCCGCAAGAATCAAAATGAGATGTGGCGGATGCTCGATCAGTTCGGATCGAAATACACCAAGACCGAGCTGATGGCCATTCTGAATGAGCTGGACGTGCCGGCCGGGCTCGTCATGTCCACTGAGGACCTCGCCAATGACGAGCACGTGCGAGGGCGCGATATGTACGTGGAGCTCGACCATCCGCAGCGCGGCACTTGGTACAACGTCGGCATGCCCATCAAGCTTTCGGCCTCGCCCGCCCAGATCAAGCGTTCGCCGCTGCTGGGCGAGCATACTGACGAAATCCTCAAAGAGGTGCTCGGCTGGAGCGAGACACAGATTGCGGCCAAAAGGGAAGCGGGCGCCTTTTCTCTGCACCATAAAACGACCGACGTCGGAGTTCGATGAAATTCGCGATCATCGGCCAGCAGGACTTCGGCAAAGCGGTGCTTGAGGCGTTTCTGGCGCGCGGCGATCAAGCCGCCGCCGTCTTTTGCGCTCCTGAGAAAGAAGGCGCGCGGCCGGACGCGCTACGCCTGACGGCGCAGCAAAAAGGCCTGAAGGTCTACCAGTTCAAATCTCTGCGCGATCCGGAAGCCGCGCGCGCGATGAAAGAAGCGGGCGCGGATATCGGGATCATGGCATTCGTGACCCAGTTCGCGCCGCAGGAATTCGTGGCCATTCCCCGACTCGGCACCATTCAATATCATCCATCGCTGCTGCCGAAATACCGCGGACCCAGCTCCATCAATTGGCCGATTATCAAGGGCGATACCGAGACCGGCCTCACCATCTTTCGGCCCACCGACGGCCTCGACGAGGGCGCGGTGATCCTGCAGAAGAAGACGCCCATCAGCCCCGACGACACGCTGGGCACCGTGTACTTCGATCGTTTGTTTCCGATGGGGGTTCAGGCGATGCTCGACGCCGCGGACCTCGTCCTGGCCGGCAAGCATACCGAGACCGCGCAAGACGAGTCGCAAGCCAGCTACGAAGGATGGTGCCGTTCCGCCGAGGCCAAAATCGATTGGGCCAAGCCGATCGACCACGTTTACAACGTGATTCGCGGCTGCAACCCGGCGCCCGGCGCCTGGACCACCCTCAATGGCAAAAAGCTTCAGATCTTCGACGCGCGCAAGATGGTATTCCGGCGTTTCGCCGACGTCTCGGGCAAAATCGGCGAAGTAACCGCCATCACGCCGCAAAGCTTTCAGGTCATCGCTCAAGGCGGGTCAATCGAAGTCCTGAAGGCCAAGTTCGAGGACGGGAAGAAGATCAGCGGCGGCGAAATGGCGCAATCCGGCGGAATCCAGGCGGGAACCCTACTGGGCTCTTAGTGGTTGCCGAAAAACTCTGCCGGAACCTCAGCCCCACCCCCTCCAGGCGGTACTAAGGTGCAACTCGCCCATAGGCCGTTCCGGGACAAACGATTGCCGCCGAATGCCATTTCTGCATCTCGCTGGCCAAGACGATTCGAGAATCTCCTGATTTTAAAGCAGTTCTTGATTGGTGAGTAGCTTGCCGTAAGAGAGGCCGTGATTGTTAGACATGGCCCCGCGGAGAAACAGTTGACTTCCCCGTTTTTGCCCCGCCTGACACCTTGCACCAAAATCTTCTAGCTGTCCCCAATTCTCCTCCCAACTTTTTCTCCGCGGGGTTCGTGGTACTCCGCGGCTCGGCTTGCCGTACCATGGATCTATGGCCCAAGGAATGTTCGATGTGGAATGCCCGTGCTGTCAGGCAATTCTCAAAATCGATCCGGACACTCGCGCGGTAATCGCGCACACCATTCCGGAAAAACCGCCGGCCATCGGGGATCTGGCCGCCGAAGTCGCCAAGCTCAAGGGTGAAGGAGCGCGCCGGGAGGAACTTTTCCGGAAGCAGTTCGAGGCGGAAAAGAGTCACGGTAAGGTTCTCGAGAAGAAATTCGACGAGCTGTTCAAACGCGCCAAGGAAAATCCCGATCTCACTCCGCCCAAGCGTGACATCGATCTGGACTAGTCCGTGCGCGGATTTCCAATCCGCCGCCGGCTGTCAGCCTCAGCGTGCCATGGTTACTGCGGATAGCTTCGAGTAATCCGCCGTACGAACCCGTGAATGCGGTGGGGCAGGCCGGTTCGCGGGAAAAACATGAAGGGGCATTCACCCGGAATGACGCGGATGCCGTT
>Ga0335079_10002023_pt1 | contig 23364 bp, 21 predicted proteins | sample Lox_Sample_33_FD_206719 | JGI IMG/M metagenome (GOLD analysis project Ga0335079, IMG submission 206719) | Soil microbial communities from Loxahatchee National Wildlife Refuge, Florida, United States - Lox_Sample_3.3 | ecosystem: Environmental > Terrestrial > Soil > Wetlands | place: USA... | reverse complement strand
AACAAATGCGCCAGCCCTTGCTATGGCGCGCCGAGCACCGTCCATGAAAGCTCCTTCGAGCCGTGACTGGTCAGCCCGAACCTAGCGAGCACCCGGGCAGTCCGGAATTGTCCCCGTTGTCATGACAAGCGTCCCGCAATAACGAGCCGAACGGCCCTGACCAGCGTCCGCGTCAGGAGGCGATCGTTGCCCTGTGTCTGGATGGGCGTGGTTCGGGTCGGCCGTAGGCTTGATCCTGGTTGTGGTAGTCGCCTACGACTTGACCCAGCACCGACACGCCATCCTCCGTAACTTTCCGGTAATCGGTCATCTGCGCTACCTCCTCGAATCGGTCGGGCCCGAGTTGCGCCAGTACATAGTCACTGACAACCGCCAAGAACGGCCCTTCGACCGGGACCAGCGCCGGTGGATCTACACCTCGGCCAAAGGCATCAACAACAACTTCGGCTTCGGCTCCGACGAGGACCTCGACGCCGCATCGGGCCACATAATCATCGACCAGAGCATGTTCCCCCTGCCGCGCCCGGACCCGCAGGAGGATACGGTCGCCTGCATAAAGGTGCTCGGCTCGGCCAGGCAGCGACCCGGCATGTTCCGCCCGGCCTCGGTGGTCAACGTGTCCGCCATGAGCTTTGGAGCCCTGAGCGGGATAGCCGTCGAGGCCATCAACCGGGGCTGCGCCCTGGCCGATTGCCTGCACAACACCGGGGAGGGCGGCCTGACGCCCCACCACCTGCACGGAGGCGAGCTGGTGTTCCAGATCGGCACCGGCTACTTCGGATGCCGCGACCGTAATGGGCGCTTCGACCTCGACCGGCTGGCGGACCTGTGCGCTGAACACCCGGTACGGGCGATCGAGATCAAGCTCAGCCAGGGCGCCAAGCCGGGTCTGGGCGGGATGCTCCCAGCCGCGAAAGTCACACTAGAGATCGCCTCGGCAAGAGGCGTCGAGACGGGGCGAGACTGCCGCAGCCCGTCCCGGCACAGCGCTTTCTCAGACGTCGACAGCCTGCTCGATTTCGTCGAGACCATCGCCGGACGCACCGGCCTGCCTGTCGGCATCAAATCGGCCGTAGGCAGCGTCACCTTCTGGGACAGGCTGGCCGAGAGCATGGGCGGCACGGGCCGGGGTGTGGACTTCATCACGGTAGACGGCGGGGAGGGAGGCACCGGTGACGCCCCGCTGGCCTTCAGCGACCACGTCTCACTGCCCTTCAAGCTGGCGATCAGCCGCGTATACCGCGCCTTCGCCGAAAGGGGACTCACCGACGACGTCGTGTTCATCGGCTCAGGACGGCTCGGCATGCCCGAATCCGCTCTTCTCGCCATGGCCCTCGGATGCGACATGATCAACGTCGCAAGAGAAGCGATGCTGGCTATCGGCTGCATCCAGGCGCAACGGTGCCACACCGGGCGCTGCCCGGTCGGGATCACCACCCACTCCGCCTGGCGCACCCGCGGGCTCGACCCTGCGCTCAAATCAGTACGCCTAGCCAACTACATCTCGATGCTCCGCCACGAGCTGCTCGAGCTCAGCCACGCCTGCGCAGTCACCCATCCCAGGCTGGTCGGTCGACACCGCGTCGAGATACTCGACGGGCACCTCGGGTCCCGCACAGTCCAGGAGATCTTCGGCTACGACCCCTCCTGGGACTAACTAACGGAAGGCAACTGCGACCCCGACCGCGTTCGAATCCGACACCGCGCCGCAACCCCGTCCCCACGTGAGGCCGCAGGAACTGCCATCGGGCCAGCGCCCGGTCCCGCCGCACCTCGGACAGCCCGGTCATCGACGCGGGACAGCCCGGCGGGACGGCGGCAGCGTTCATGCTCCCAGGGCCGGCAATGACAATTCGCAGGCGGCCGCCCGGCCTGCCCGGAATCGAATGATTCTCAGACACCTTCCGGCGTGATCGTCACGCTTGGCCGGGGCGCGGGACCACGACGCGGTGGCCCGGAGCGACGTGCCCGGCTGGCCGTGTCAGTGAAATTCCCCGGAACTGGAGGGTCCTCGGTGATGGTGGCCGAGCGGGGGACTTTCGCCTCTGACGGCTGCCGCGTCGCGGTGGGGGAATGGCCGTGGCAGCTGTTTTTCCGTGTCTGGAGGCAGGCATGACGGCATCATGCGAGCCCAGGTCGGTGTGCTCCGCGTACCCGCGGGGTGTTGCTGTCGTCTCGGATATCGATGCGGTCACCGCCCGGCGCGATCGGGGAGTTCGTGATCACCGCTGCACCGCGAGGGAGTCATGGTCGCCACCCGCATCACACAGAACCTGGATTTCTAGGTCGCCAGAAGAGCCGCAGTGTAGGAGCGGCAGGAAGCAGTCATGAGGTCATTCGATCCGGAAGTCGCCGAGAAGCCAGCCATGAGTTCGTTCGAGTCGGAAATCGGCGAGACCGCACGATGGTTTGCCAGTCCTCGGTTCGATGGCATGACGCGTTTGTATTCTGCGCGTCAGGTGGTCGAGCAACGGGGCACCATCCCCGCCGACTACACCGTGGCGAGAATAGCGGCCGAGCAGTTCTACGATCGGCTCCGGCAGCTCTTCGCGGAGCGCAAGCAGATCACCACCTTCGGTCCCTATTCACCCGGTCAGGCGGTGGCTCTGAAGCGGATGGGCATCGAGGGCATCTACCTGGGCGGCTGGGCCACGTCGGCCAAGGGATCCGTCACTGAGGACCCGGGACCTGACCTGGCCAGCTATCCGCTCTCCCAGGTGCCGGACGAGGCAGCGCCGATCGTGCGCGCCCTGCTCACGGCGGACCGGAATCAGCGGTTCGCCCGCTCGCGCCTGAGCGATGCGCAGCGTGCTGCCTCCCCTGAGATCGACTATCGGCCATTCATCATCGCCGACGCCGACACCGGACACGGCGGCGACGCGCATGTACGGAACCTGATTCGCCGTTTCGTCGAGGTCGGGGTCCCGGGCTACCACATCGAGGACCAGAAGCCCGGCGCCAAGAAGTGCGGGCACCAGGGGGGGAAGGTGCTCGTCGGCGTGGACGAGCAGATCAAGCGGCTGAGCGCCGCGCGCTTCCAGCTCGATGTCATGAAGGTGCCTGGTGTCATCGTGGCCCGAACCGACGCCGAAGCGGCCACATTCCTGGAGGGGCGCGGGGACGAGCGCGATCAGCCGTTCATCCTGGGCGCCACCAACAATGAGCTGCCGACCTACAAGGTCGGCTACCTCGCCATCTTGAGGAAGCTCCGCGAGCTGGGCGTCAACGACGCGCGCGGTCATCTGCTGTTCAAGATCTCCGCCGCGGAGTACGACGAGGCCACCGCCTGGCTCGAGCGGGCGGGCGTGATGCCAATGCTCGAAGCGGGCACGAAGGCGTTCCAGCAGAACGGGTCCTCGGGTGAGGCGCTGCTGGACAGGGTCGAGACGCGGTACCTGGAGGCGTGGCAGTCCGAGGCTAACCTGAAGACCTATCCCCAAGCGGTCGCGGACGTGATCGAGTTCCGCGCCAACGAGGGTGAGCGCTTCGACGTGAGCCCTGAGGAGTGGCTGGCCTGCGCGAACCGGACGTCGTTCCACGCCGCCCGGGCCAGGGCCAGATCGATGGGCATCGACATCATCTGGGATTGCGAGGTCTCCAAGACTGCCGAGGGCTACTACCAGATACAGGGCGGAATCGAGTACGCGGTCGCCAGGTCGCTGGCTGCCGCCCCGTTCGCCGACCTCCTGTGGATGGAGACCAAGACCGCGAACCTGGCGGACGCCCAGCGTTTCGCCGAGGCCATCCACGGCGAGTTCCCCGCCAAGATGCTCGCGTACAACTTGTCACCATCGTTCAACTGGGACACGACTGGGATGAGCGACGAGGAAATGCGGCGATTCCCGGAGGAGCTGGGCAAGCTGGGATTCGTCTTCAACTTCATTACCTACGGCGGACATCAGATCGACGGCCTAGCGGCGGAGGAGTTCGCCACCGCGCTCAAGCAGGACGGCATGCTCTCCCTGGCCCGGCTGCAGCGAAAGTTCCGCCTGGTCGAATCGCCCTACCGGACGCCCCAGACGCTCGTGGGCGGGCCACGGCTGGATGCGGCGCTCATGGCTTCTTCGGGCGGTACGGCGGCCACCAAGGCGATGGGCAAGGGCTCGACGCAGCACCAGCACCTGGTCCAGACCGAGGTGCCGAACAAGCTGCTTGAGGAATGGCTCGCGATGTGGGCGAAGCACCACCAAGTCCCGGGCTCGCTGCGGGTCGGGCTGCGGCCGCACACGGCGGGCTCGGAGTTGCTGGATCTCACCCTGTCCAAGACAAGCGGGGAAAAGGTCGCCAACATCGTCTTCGACGTGATCGTGGATCGGCGGGGGCACAACATCCTTTCGGTTCGCGACCAGAGGACCTTCGACCTCGCCCTGCGAAAAAAGCGCCTGATGACGCTGACCCACCTGTTCCTGATCCACCGCTATAAGATCTCGACGGTCCACTACGTCAGCCCGACCGACGACAATCGTTACCAGGCCCAGAAGATGAGGGCGCACGGCCTCTTCAGCGACGTCCACGACGAGGTTGGCGAAGTCATCGTCGCGGATGTGAGCGCGGAGGGCGTCAAGGCCCTGCTCGCCCCGGACCGGGACCACTTGAACGCCTTGATCCAGGGGAAGTATCCGTATGTGACGGTCGACGCCGCCGCTCAAATCCCGCGAAGGGCTGGTCGTGGCGAGGGGATGTGAACCTCGGAACTCCGCAGGCGCCCCGGGAAGATCCGTATCCCCTCGGTCGTGACCGAACGAGAGCACGACCTCGTGGTCGTCGGCTCTCCGACCAGGTGGCCGTCCACGAACGTGCGTTCGCGTATCGGCTCCTCGGCGGAGCTGGCGTCTAGAGCGTCGATCCGGACGCGGATCGCACATGGACCGGCCAGCGATACGTCGGCCGCCGTGCGCAGCCGACCGCCTGACCGCGCTTGGCGCCATTCCCCTGACCGATCCATAACGGCTCACGCTCCGTGACGCTCGTCCGCCCGGTGGCTCTGACCTGGTGCTCTCACAGGATCGATCCGTCGCGGACACGCCTAGCTCGCTGCCACGACCGGACGCCAGGTCGGCGGCAGCGACGGCGCCCGCGCCGCGGCGGGGCTGCAGGCAGACATCGGGAACATCGTGCGCCTTCTCGCTGACTTGTCCGCAGGAGGCCCCACCTTCGGATGCTGGAACCACTCGCGGCGCACCATGATCAGCTCGCGGCTGTTACGGTTCAATCGGTTACGGCTGATGACCGGATGCTGATCTGCGGCGAACGGCAACTGCGGACGGATGCTCGCAAGGGCGCGTCGGCCACTGCGACGGCCACCGCCCGTACCAGTCCCGCTAGCAACGGCCGCCCGACCACAGACTCCGGTTGTTGTGCCGCCCGGCGAACCCGTCCGGGCACGGACTCGGCGGAGTGATCAACGAGTACCGCAGAGCCGGGTAAGCGGCTACGCACGAGCCCGACGGTCAGATAGCACCCGAAGAGTTTTGGAGCGGTACAGGCGGCCCGTCTCGGCTGCGCGCGGCCCGCGAGGGCGAGCCCGAACGGGCAGGTGCCCGGTTCTTCAAGCCGCCGCCCCCAGGCCAGCTCGATTTCGGGCGCGACGGTGGGCTGCAGCCCGCCTGTAACCACTGACCCCTGGAATCGATCATCACGAAGACGGGGCAGCAAGGGGGGTACGGCGGCCGATCGGCATGGCGAGCGCACCTGGCGGAGCTGCGGTCAACGGCAGTCGTGTGGGGCCAGGTCACACCCGCTATCGGACCCCCGGTTGGTTGGCCTCCTAGGGCTGAGTGTTTACCTTTGGACTCGTGGTACTTATTGACGGTGTTGTCCTGTTCTGTGGTCTGATGCAGGTCGGCTTCCAATCCGGGTTCCGGCGCCCCCGCGCGTCGCCACTCGCTCGCAGGACTGTAGATACCCTCAGTCGGCCGCTGCCAGCTCGTCACCGCGGTCAGCGAGCTGAAAGCGGAGCCAGCCCATCTTCTTCGAGGAGTCTTCGCTGATGCTGTTGCCCTCCGCCGACCCGGTGCTTCTGATCACGCGGAGGGATCGGACAGCTTTGGCCAAGAGGCCCTCTTGTCTTCGACACGCCCCTCCCACTGACCAGTTCGCCGTGATCCCGCCGGTCCTTGGCACCGGCCCGCTGACGGTGGCGCAGACGCGACAGGAACGGTGAGACAGCCCGTGTTCGTGGTGATGGTTGCGACGGAATGTGCGCCGGTGGCACAGGCGGGTGGGCTGGGAGAGGTCGTCTTCGGGCTGAGCCGGGAGCTGGAGCTGCGGGGCCACGCCGTCGAGATAATCATGCCGAAATACGATTGCATGCGCTACGACCAGATCTCCGGGCTCTCGATCACCTATCATGACCTACGGGTGCCTTGGTACAACGGTGTCGTGCCCTGCACGGTGTGGTTCGGGTTCGTCCACGGCAGGCGGTGCTTCTTCATCGAACCGCACTCTCAGGACCACTTCTTCAACCGGGGCCACTTGTACGGTTCAGCCGACGACGTGACCAGATTCGCCTTTTTGTCGAAGGCGGCGCTTGAGTTCATGTGGAAGTCCAACAAACGGCCCGACGTGATCCACTGTCACGACTGGCAGACGGCGGCCGTGCCGGTGCTGCTCTACGAGATCTACCAGCACATTGGCATGCCCAATCAGCGTGTTTGCTATACCATCCACAATTTCGCGCACCAGGGTATCTGCGGTGAGTACATCCTGTGGGCGACGGGCCTCACTCGCCCAGCGCACTTCTTCGATTACGATCGGCTCCGCGATAACTTCAACCACAGTGCAATCAACCTGATGAAAGGCGGCATCGTTTATTCGAACTTCATCACTACGGTGTCCCCGCAACATGCCTGGGAGGCAACCTATGCCGATCAGGGGATGGGGCTTGGACACACGCTCGAGATCCACCGGGAGAAGTTCGGTGGTGTCCTGAACGGAATCGACTACAATGTCTGGAACCCGGAGATCGATATCCTGATCCCGTCGAACTACACGGCCGGCACGGTAGAGCGAAAATATGCGAACAAAGATGCTCTGCGTGACCGATTGCTGTTGCGGAAGGGGTACAAGCCGGTCATCGCTTGCGTCGGTCGCATCGACCGTCAGAAAGGCGTCAATCTTATCCGTCACGCCCTTTTTTACGCCTTGTCCCAGGGCGCGCAATTTGTCTTGCTGGGTTCTTGTCCCGACCCGGCCATCAATGCTCAATTCTGGCAGTTGAAGCACGACCTGAATGACAACCCTGACTGTCACCTGGAAATTGGGTTCAACGAAGGCCTGGCCCATCTGATCTACGCAGGTGCCGACATGCTGGTGATGCCCAGCCTGTTCGAGCCGTGCGGCCTGAGCCAGATGATCGCCCTCAAGTACGGCACCGTTCCCATTGTGCGGGCTGTCGGCGGCCTGGTGGACACGGTATTCGATCGCGATTACTCCGCACGCGCCCCTGACGACCGGAACGGTTACGTGTTCCACCAGCTCGACAACCCAGCGCTGGAGTCCGCGATGCTACGGGCCATCGGGCTTTGGTTCTCCTACCCGGGCGACTTCCGCCAGCTTATGTTGAACGGAATGCGACAGGATCACTCCTGGACCGGGCCCGCTCAGAACTACCTGAACATCTATGATCATATTCGGCACAAATAGGATCCGCGCACATGCCAGACAATGGAGCCGATGCAATGCACCAGTTTCCTCGGTATATCGATAGCGTTCCCAGCATCTGCACATCTGCTGGGTACGCGGCTACGGCCGGGTGCTGGCCCCGCTGGACGAAGCCAGCTCGCTTTTCCGCGTTGAGGTCCTGGCCCAAAGCCGTCCCCGCCTGCGACCCCTGCCCCCACAACGCCCTACTTTACCAGCTCACCGCCGAGACCAGCTGCTAACGCTACTGGGGCGAGGGCATCTGGACCGACTACGGCGCCGAACTGGCACGGCGCACCATCGACACCTTGACCCACGACCTGTAACCGCGAAGGAGCCCCCGATGGCCGACGTGGCCTTCGCCCTGGTCCTCAACTTGCATCAGCCCGCCGGCAACCTTGAGGACCTCCTCGAGCGGCACGAATGGGAGGCCAAAGAGATCCTGTGGGCCATGGACCGTATCCCCCGGTCGCTGTGGGCCTTCGAGGATGTCGGCCGGGTGCACCTGTCGCTTTCTGGAACCCTGCTCGAGACCCTGGCCAGTCCCCACTTCCAGCGCCGGGTCTGTGGCATCGTCGACTGTGGATCGCTGCTGTGGTACCTGCAAAACACCAAGATCATCCACATCCTGGGGACCGCCTACTACCATCCCGTCCTCCCGCTCATCCCCCGAGCCGACTGGGACGAGCAGCTCGAGCGCTGGCGGGGGATCGGCCAGCACCTTTTTGCGCGAACCAGGTTCCCTGGGTTCTGGCCCCCGGAGCTGGGCTTTTGCATGGAGCTCATCCCCACCCTCAAACGCCAGGGCTATCGCTACGTGCTCGTCGACAGCGAACACGTCGAAGCGGTCACTCCCATGGGCTGGGAGGAACTCCGCTACCGCCCGCATGTCGCACGGTTCGGGGGCGAAGAAATCATCGTCGTGGTACGGGACCGGGACCTCTCCAACGCCCAAGAGGCAGGGATGGAGCCCGGCTGGTTCATTCATGAGGTGTCCCAACGGACCAGACACTGCCAGTTCGCGCCCCTCGTGACCACCTGCACAGATGGGGAGAACGGCGGCTGGTTCCGTAACACCTCGGCGGGAGCCGACTTCTGGCACTTCTTCTACGAGAACCTGCTGCAGCGGGCACGGGACAATCGAAGCGACGGCATCCGCCCTTGCTTCATCGACGACTACCTCGACCGCCATGGCGCCCGCGGCGAGGTCACCGTGCGCCCGGGCGCATGGAACACCGGCCCGCACGACGGCTCCGGTTTTACCCAATGGATCGGCTTGCCGGCCCAGCAAAAGGCCCTGACCCGCCTCGACGAGATCAGCCAGGCCATCCACGCCGCCCGTCGCAACGCAGTCGGCATCTCGGCCCGCGACCCCGATGTGTACCGGCTGCTCGAGCAAGCCTACTGGCGGGTCCTGCGGGCCGAGACCAGCTGCAACTTCTTCTGGGGCGAGGCCTGGCTGCACCGTTGCCACGACGACCTCGACTTGGCCACCGACTTTCTGGACCAAGCGGGATCGCATCTGACCTGATCTCACCGGTACCCCATGCGGTTACCGAACTGGGCCCAGCAGATTGACCCACGCTCGCACGCGCCCTGGGCGGCGCACCACGCGGCAGCCGTAGTTATGGGCTATTTATCCCGAACGGCTCCGCTGGGTGACACCGGCGCGGACGGCGCCGCCACGACCGTTGTTGGGCGGAGCCTGCGCCACCACGGCTGCGGGGATTCGATGCGGTCTTTGCGACGCAATGTTGAGGGCACCGGCCACGAGGTAGTCATCCTGCGGGCGCTGGTGGCGCCGCGCGGGCCTGCGCTGCGACGAGCGGGCTGGAGTGACGAGCGGGCTGGAGTGACGAGCGGGCTGGAGTATGGGAACAGGGTCATTTATGCCTGGGGGGATGCCATGGAACAGAGATGCCATGGAACAGAGATGCCATGGAACAGAGATGCCATGGAACAGAGCTTTAGCTGTCTGGTCCGCCTGGTCCGGGCAGGTGTTCGGGTGGGCCCTCGTCGCGGTGGGAGCGTTCCTCGTCCTGGCACGGCGCGAGTACAGCTGGCTGTGGTTCGCCCTCGTCGGCTGGTTCCTGATCGGCGCGGCCACCACGGAAAGCTAGCGGGCGATGCCGCAATCCCGGTTGCGCACGCAGGCCGTGTGGCAGATCATGACCCCCAACCCGGTGACCGTGCCGGCGTCGGCACGAGCCACAGCGCAAGTGGTTGATCAAGTACGTGGTCATCGCCGGCCTTCCACTCTCGTTCTGGACAAGTGAAGTTGCATCTGTCAATGCCACTGCAACCACGGTCGCGCTGCAGGCGGGCCCACGGCGGGCCCGCCGCGACCGTGGCAGGCCCTGGTCGGTGCCCTGGTCTGCGGTTGCGGCCGCCGAGCTGCTGGTTCCCCGCTCGCAGCACGAACCGACGCGGAGAACCTGTACCGGCACCTGCTCGCAGCACGAACCGAACGCGAGAATTTTCGCTGCGCGGCCGGCAGCGAGCTGAACGCACCGTGAGCACGCCCTAAGCGCGGCGTCCAGACCGCCGATGTGCTGACTTCGCCACAGGTGCAGATCGCCCGGCTGGTCGGCGAGGGGCACCGCAACCGCGACATCGCCCCGCAGCTGTTCGTCAGCCAGGCCACCGTCTGACATCACCTACGGGGGTGACGAACCCACTAGGGCAGGGCCAAGCCCGCTGCGCTTCTGCCATTGACGTTGACCGTGTAACAAGCGCCCGCAAGAGATCGGCCGGGCTTATTCTGGAGTCATGGCGGACTATGTCCCGCCGCTCCGGGACATCAGGTTCGTCCTCGAGCAGCTCGTGGACCTTCCCGGCTTGTGCAAGCTTGAAGCCTACGACCACGCTGACCCGGACTCGGTGTTCGGGGTGATCGAGGAGAGCGGCCGGTTCATGGCCGACGTGCTGGGCCCGCTTAACCGGGCTGGAGATGCCGTCGGCTGCACATTTGACGGCGCTGGCGAGGTGACGACCCCGCCCGGGTTCAAAGAGGCGTACCGGCGCTACGTTGACGTCGGCTGGGGGGCAGTGCCCTTTTCGCCCGAGTTTGGCGGCGGCGGGTTCCCGTGGCTGGTCACGATCGTGATGCAGGAAATGATGGCCTCCGCCAACATGGCATTCTCCCTTTGCCCGCTGCTGACCCAGGGCGCCATCGACATGCTCACCCATCACGGCAGCCGTGAGCAGCGGTCCACCTTCCTGGAGAAGATGGTGAGCGGCGAGTGGGCCGGCACCATGAACCTGACCGAGCCGCAGGCCGGGTCCGACCTCGGCGCGGTGCGCGCCAGGGCGGTGCCTGCCGGCGATGGCAGCTGGCGCATTACCGGCCAGAAGATCTTCATCACCTTCGGTGAGCACGACCTGGCCGACAACATCATCCATCTGGTCCTGGCGAGGGTTCCTGGCGCGCCCCCGGGTACAAAGGGCGTCTCCTGCTTCATCGTTCCCAAATATTTGATCAATGCGGACGGGTCGCTGGGCGCGCGCAACGACCTGCATTGCGTGTCGATCGAGCGCAAGCTCGGGATTCACGCCAGCCCGACGTGTGTCATGTCGTACGGAGATGCCGGTGGGGCGGTCGGCTATCTGATCGGGGAGGCCAACCATGGCGTCCGCTACATGTTCACCATGATGAACAATGCCCGGCTTTCTGTCGGCGTCCAGGGCCTTGGTATTGCCGAGCGTGCCTACCAGGATGCCCTGCGCTATGCGCAGCAGCGCAAGCAGGGCAGGGCCATCGGCGCCCCGGCGGGCGAGTCGTCGCCCATCGTCGAGCATCCTGACGTGCGACGCATGCTGCTCACCATGAAGGCCTTTATAGAGGCGATGCGCGCCCTGCTGTACACCAACGCCATGTCGATTGACCTGGCCCGCCACCACCACGAACCGGCGGATCGTGCGGCTTGGCGGGAACTGGCCGACCTGCTGACGCCCGTCTCGAACGCGTGGTGCACCGACCTCGGTTTCGAGCTGACCTCGATCAGCCTGCAGGTCCACGGCGGCATGGGCTACGTGGCGGAGACCGGCGTGGCCCAGTATCTGTGTGATAGCCGGATCGCCCCGATTTACGAAGGCACCAACGGCATCCAGTCCATCGATCTGGTAATCCGCAAGCTGCCCATGCGTGACGGAGGGGTGGTAGGAGAACTTCTCGCCCAGATGGAGGCGCTCGACTGGGAGCTGGCCGCCGCTGGCCCGGAGCTCGCCGGGGTGCGGGTGGCACTGGCCAATGGGGTGAGCGTGCTGGGCCAAGGGACCGGATGGATCATGTCACGCGGCCAGCCAGAGCGCAACGATGCCCTGGCCGGGGCGACGCCCTACCTACGGTTGTTTGGCCTGGTCATTGGTGGCTGGTTGCTGGCACGGTCGGCGCTTACCGCGTCGCGGCTGCTGCACAACGCGGTCGGTGCCGACGCGGTCTTTCTCAAAGAGAAGATTGGCACCGCACGTTTCTACGCCGAGCAACTGCTTCCGCAAGCCGCCGGACTGCTCCCTGCGGTCACCGCTGGCGCCGGACCGCTCTTCCAGGTCGATCTCAGCAGAGCGACCCCGGGATAGCCGTCGCGCACGTCCAAGACGGTCCGGGGTCGCCCGGACGAGCGCACCTGCGAAGCCGGGGTCAGGCGCTGGCCGTCCGCGCGGCGCCGACCACCGCGTCGTGTTCCCGCCCAGGTGGCGATGTACCCGATCAGCAGCACCGTGATCTCTTCCTTGAGGTGGCGGACGCCGGCGAGCCCGGGACAGCCAATTCGGCCGCCGCGCGCTGGCTGAGGCCGATGCGGCGGATTGCCGCTCATTAACACGCTGCCTGCGCAGCGGGATGTGCTCAGACTGGCGGGCACGCACCCTATCGGAGATCGCCGCTGAGGGCATCTAGCTCACGGACCCTGTCGGTGGCGATCCTGACGAGCACCAGCCTTTTCACGCGGATCCCGGCCGGGCCGAGTTCGCCGGCGAACGTCTTCACCACACCGGCGAGGCCTCGGAATGGCCCATTAGAGATGGCAAGGTCCGTGGGCGGCACGCGCACCGACGAAGCCAGCACGAAGATGACGGAGCTGCCCGTCCCGTCGATGGCGGCGGTCACGGCGCCACCCCGGCTTTCGCCGTCCAGATCTGCCGCAAGACGTCTGCCATGAGTGCCTGGGCCGCAGCGACCCAAGGCCGCGGCTGCCGCCGGTCACGCGGTAAACTTAGTCGCGGCAATCCAAGGATCTTGGACTCCGGGTGCGAGTACCGATGCTGGTAATGGACGAGCCATGGCGGGCGATGTTCCGGAGGACGTGCACAGGAACGCCAGCGTCAGAACTAGAACGGAGCCTTACGCGGTCTGTCCTGGATCGGCGTGATCGGCGTCAATGGGATCCGTCAGCGGGTGATGTCCCTCACCGGATTCGACCCCGGCGCCAGCGACCTCACACCCAGGCAAGGCTGCTAGCCTGCCGCTGGCACAAGCTGTCAGCACCCGTCCCGAGGTCTAAAGGCAACCTGCCAGGTCGCCTTCGAGGACACTTGCCGAATTTCCTCGGAAGGGAGGGGCGATGTCCGACGCGGAAGAGGACAAGTCGGGTGCAATCCCCCGATTGATACAGGAATTCATCGCTCAGGTCCGCGGAATCACCGAGCGGCTCGACGGCCTGACCAGGGTCGGCGAGTCCCTTCCCTCTCTGCCCCCGGCGCTGTCGTTGTCGAGCCTGCGGAACTTGCTGGCGCCTGGTGCCCTGTCCGCGGCGCAGCTGAATGCCCTTGCCGCCAACATCACCGAGCAGCGACGCAGCATCCAGACATTGAAAACCGACCTGACGGTATTCGACCAGCAGCTCGCGATTCTCCAGCGGATCCTCGACCCACTGACGGAGTGGAGCAGGACCTGGGCCGACCTCGAGGGCCGGCTGACAGGCCGCCGCCAGGCCGCTGACGGACCGGCCGACGGTTGTTGACAGGCGCCCCGGCGTCGCAATGGATCGGGCTGGCCAGCCCGTGGCGTGGGCTAGGTGCGGATCTGCGCGGCTGTCCGGGTTGGACGTAGGAGCCGAAGTAGAGGAGGGGGCTGGGTGGCCGCGGTGATGTCCAGTCGGGCCGTGCGGGACGGGCCGCGAAGGCGGCTCGCGGCCCGTCGGCGGTGGCGCGTGCGGTCGGCGGGGTCACCGTGGGCGTAGCGGATGAGTTCGTGCTGGAGCCGTGCACCGGGGACGCTGCCCTGGTCGGGCCGGATCTGGTGCGGATGCAGCCGCGCCGGCCCGGTGGGTCGACGCGTCGCTCGCCGCCGCGGCACGGCACGGGCTCTCCGGGGCCGGAGCCGACCCGTTCACGGGGCAGACCGTCGATGCGCGCAGCCTGCGGTCCCGCCTCCTCGATCATGTCCGCGCCGCGCTCAGCGACCGGGGCGACGCCGAGACCGTCACCGGGCTGCTGCGCCGGCCGGACGACCGGGGGACCGGGGGACCGGGGCCGACCGGCAGCGATCCCTGTGCGCCGGCGCCGTGTCCGCGCCCGGGTTCGTCGAGGCGCTCGCCCGCGCCACACTTTCCGGCGACGAGACGGCTTGCGGCCAGCCGAATACCGGATCCGAGCGGCCGCCGCGCGCGTGGACGCCGGGGCCGGCTCTCGCTGTTCCGCTTGCGCGGGGCGCCAGGCAACTTCATCAGGCCAAGCACTCAGGAGATCGAATGAAATACGACAACGTCGCAATCCCCGCAGGTTTCGCCTGGAGCTCGCCGTTTGCCAAATGGCAAGGCTCATTGGCCGAAATACCTAGCATCGACTTGGCCGCCGACGTGACTGCCCGGGCACTTGCGCAGCGCGGATTTGACGCGTCAGCAGTCGAAGAGATCGTCCTAGGCTGGACGATTCCCCAGGCCGACATCTTCTACGGCGCGCCGCTGCTGGCCGCGCGACTTGGCGCGGTCGGTGTCACCGGTCCCATGATCAGCCAAGCATGCGCGACATCGGTGGCCTGCCTGGACGCTGCGGCGGGACGGGTCAGCGCGGGTGGAGGAACGACGCTCGTAGTTACCACGGACCGAACCAGCAACGGACCCCAAATCCTGTATCCCGAGCCGAGCGCGCAAGGCGGTGCGCCGCTATCGACGCATTGGGTCCTCGACAGCTTCGCTCGTGACCCCTGGGCCGCGACCTCGATGCTAGCAGCCGGGGACATGGTCGCAGCACAAGCATCCGTGTCTCGAACCCAACTGGACGAGCTCGCGGCCATGCGGTCGGAGCAATACCAGAAGTCGCTCGCTGATAACCGAGCGTTCCAGCGCCGCTACATGGTCGAGGTTCAGATACCGCGACGGCGGCTGGAGCCGATCGTCGTTGATGCTGACGAGGGGGTGCGGCCCATCGTGCTGGAGGAGATCGCCGCCATGAGACCTGCCGGCCGCGATGGGCTGCACACATTCGCCACTCAGACACATCCTGCGGACGGCTGCGCCGGGGCGATCGTCACCACCACGGAGAAGGCGCGGGAGATGAGCGGCGGCGGAGTTGTGATGATCCTGTCCACGGGCTTCTCCCGAGTGGCGAAGACACATATGCCGGAAGCACCCGTGCCCGCTGCGAGGGCTGCGCTCGACCATGCCGGATTGACGTTCGACCAGCTCGACGCCGTCACGACCCACAATCCGTTCGCCGTGAACGACGTTTACTTTTCCAGCGAGACCGGCTACCCGCTCGACCAGATGAATGCATACGGAAGCAGCCTCATCTTCGGGCACCCGCAGGGGCCGACCGGCCTGCGCTCGGTCACCGAACTTATCGAAGAACTCAGGCAACGAGGAGGCGGAGTCGGGCTGTTCGCCGGCTGCGCAGCCGGCGACACCGGCGCGGCCCTGGCGGTGAGAGTCGACGACTGATCCCGCGGCGCTGACTAACGCGCGCCGCGCATCCATTCGGCCGTGGCGTCGGCGGCCCACCTCGCGTGCAGCATCATCCCGAAGGCCGTCGAAAAGGCTGCGGCGCCGGTCTGGCGACGCAGATGGCCGTCGAACGCGGAGCATCGGTGACGGGTATCGATGCGGCCGAGGCCCTGCTGACGGTAGCTCGCCGGCGACTTCCCGAGGCCGACCTTCGCTACGGTGACCTGGAGAAGCTGCCTTACCCGGATGGCTCGTTCGACGTGGTGACGTCCTGAACGCGGTGCAGTTCGCTGCTGACCCCAAGGCTGCGCTGCGGGAGGCCAAGCGGCATGAGGCACTGCGTCGAATTCTGCCGCAGCACCGGGCTGGTGAACTCCGCCGAGAGGATGTGTTTCCGGCACGAGATCTCGCCGCCAGACAGCGAGGCGGGACCGAGAATCCCCGAGCCGCCCGTGCTCATTTGCCAACTGAAAGAGGCGACAGCGCGGGGCATGGTTCCGTGATCGCCACGCGTATGCGTGCCGATAAGTCCGTCACTTCATGCGTGTATACAGGGGCAGCGCTCGCAGACCGGGTTCGCGCGCGGTGCGTGGATCGGCGTCTTGATAATCCGCATGCCGGTTGCGCGTGGCGGCCGGTCAGTCAGCCTGACTCGTCGGTCCAGGGAGCCCGCGCACGGGTGGTGAAGGTGGGCGAGGCCGCCGCCTCCTTGTCCAGCGTGAGCAGCATCGGCATGTAGACCTTGCCAGCCGGGTCGTCGGTGTCGCGTTGGAGGTCGCCGACCAGTTCGAAGCCGTGACGGGTGTAGAGGCGCACCGCGGCCGTGTTGGTGGGTATGACCCACAGCCGGATGCCGATCGCGCCCGCCGTTCGCGCCCAGTTCACCGCGGTGTCGAGCAGCGCGTCCGCCGCCCCCGTCCCCCGCACGGCCGGCCCGACCCACATTCCGGCCAGTTCACGGAACTCGGGCGCCAGCGACGGCTGGTGGACCTCGACCATGCCGATCGGATCACCGCCCGTTTCCAGCAGGAACGTCGCGTGCGCGTCACCCGCCGAGTTACGCAGCGCGCGAGCCGTCCAGTCCTCGGGCGGACGGGCGCTCTCGGCCGCGACGGTCTGCCAGAAGGACTCGGGCGCATCCCTCAGCGCCGCCAGGCGGACGCCACGCAACCGCGCGCCGTCATCTGGCGCGATCCGGCGTATGTGGACCGTCATGCTCATGTCGACGACGACCGGACCGCATCTCTTTCCCAACGTCGGCAGGCGCGTGTCACCACCGTTATCACAAGCCCGAATTTGGATGAAGTCTCTGTTGTAATGTACAGCGGTATCCACGCCGTGACCGACCGATCAAGACCCCTTGTCGTTGCCGCTTCTTTCTTGCCCTGTCTCGCAGGGGAAGTTTCTGCGGCGACATGTCTACGCCACAGAGGTCCTGGGTCAATACGCGGGGGGAGGCGGAAGCGCCGCCAGGCGCGGGTCGGCGCGCCAGATTCGGCTTTGACCCCGAACGCTGGGATGGCCGCGATCTGCGAGCTGTGTGGCTGGTCGGCTGGGCGTGATCGAGGCGCTGGACGCGGCGGTCGCCCGATCAAGCACCGTGATCGCTGCTACGGGCCGGGGAGCTGCTGGCCGGGATCGCGGCGGCGCAGCTGGCGGGGGAGGACTTCCTGGTGGGGCTGGACCGCCAGCGCGGCGGGACAGCTGCTGGCGCCGGTGCCGAGGCTGAGCTCCACCACCGCCGACTGGTGGCCGGCGAACACCTCGCTGCTGATCCGCCGGGCCAAGCTGGGGCTCGGCTCTTTTCTCCTCGATGTCGAGGATGGCCAGCCACAGTATCGCGCGCGATAAGGGCGTCTGCGGCTACCTCGGCGACGGGTCCAACCGCTGGCCTGCCGTGCACCGGCTCGCGGGCCGTGCGGCATCGTCTACGTGGACCGGAGGTACAGCTCTACCCAGGCGCCGGGCCCGGCCCCGCTGGCGAACCCGATCGCGAGGCAGGCCGGCCTGGACGGCTACCAGGCCATCATCTTCCTTCATGAGCAGGGCATTCGCGAAGCGGAAATAGTGCGACAACGCAGCATCCGCGTGCACTTGGGGAACAACCAAGGCCCTGGGCCAGTCGGCGGCGAAGCGCCGCAGGCGCCAGGTCGGCGAGCTTGATCTCGCCAGCCCGCAGGAACGCATCCGGCGGAATGAGCGCGTCTCGTTACGGCCGGAATCCCTTTGTGCTGCAACTCCCGGCTGCGGCCGCGCGGCCGGATTCCCCGTCTGCCTACCTGGTCGAGGCCGTCGGCCAGTTCCGCTTCCACCTGGGCGCGGCCCCAGGCGTCGGCAAAACCTACGCCCTGCTCACCGAGGCCAACGCCGCCGCGAGCGGGGCGCCGACGTCATCGCCGGGTTCGTCGAGGCCTGCGGGCGGCCACTCACCGAGGAGCTGATCAACGGCCTCGAGGTCATCGCCCGCAAGGCCGTCGGCTACCGGGGAACCCGCCGCGAGGAGATGGCCGATGAGGTCGAGCAGATGCGGGGCGAAGGTCCGCGAACGGGTACCGGACTGGGTGGTGCGCAAGGCTAACCAGATCGAGCTGGTCGACTCCTCACCGGAGGAACTGCGCCGCCGGAGGCGCGTTCGGCATCGTGGTCCACCTCATCGCCCGCCACGACATGCTTCCGCCGAGCCTGCTGATTCGCTCACCCGCTCACCCGCTGTTCCGCCGCCCAGAGCCGGCGCCCCGCCGGCGCCCTGGCCAAAATGGGCCTGACTCCGGAGCCATGAATACGTTCGTCGTGCAGGTCGCGTTGCTGCGCTCTTAATAGGTCGCTACAGCACGAGGTGCGACTCAAGCACAGAACGATCTTTGATAGTGATCACTCCATGATTATCCTTGCGGATTGCTCCAGCCGCCTCCAGATTGCTGAGTGCGTTCCTTACCGCCGTTTCTGAAATAGCAACCGATTCTTGTATCGAATCCACCCTGGACTCTTCGCTGCTAAGCGCCTCTCGCTGGTAGGTCGCTTCCCGCAAGTACAAGGCTACGCGGCCGTCAGGATGAACCGGAATCAGTCGATTCGTTCGTCGAAGCTTCCTTCCCATCTCTGCAATCACGTTTATTGCTACCTGGGGATGCTCGCCGATCAGGTTACGGAGAACGTCGGTTGACGTCATTTCGCGGTGGTCCTGCCGCGGTCCTCGAAGGTACCGTAGGGTACATTGCTTGGCAGCAAGGGTATAAGCACTTGGACCGGCTTTGGGGGCGAGCGCTACGATCTCGCCGAAGAATGTCCCCTCGCCCAATCTATCCAGAACAACTTCCGTCAGTTGGTCCTTGCTGCGTTCACGTTGAATGCGGACGCATACTCTAACTTCACCCTGGGCAATCCAAGTGAACCCACGAACGCTAATTTGCCCGCGGACGTTTGTGTCCGCTGCGAAGTACTCAGTGAGTATCTCGTCGCGCTCGGAATCGTCGATACCGTCGAACAGACCCACCTGTTGGCTAGCCATATCTCAAAAACACACTCCCACCCGCACGAGAGCGGCCGCAGCCGACGATCATGCGAGCCACTGTAGGCGTAATCTCATCGGGGGTCGATGCCCAGACCGCGCGAAGCCGCATCAGCTAGCCGAGCCATATTGACCCTCAGGCTGAGCATCCGCACGACACGCCGCTGGCGGCGACGCGCGTACGCCATCCCCAGCCGCGTCCTGACGCTGATCCGGCCCTGGCCCAAGACCTTCGAAAAGGATCGCGAAGGAGCCTCCGTGCAACTCTCGAACCCGGCGGCCACGTCGCAGACTGAGCCTAAGAGTCAGGAGAAATCCCAGTGATTGCGATCGTCATCATTATGGCGACCGGCGGAGCCTCGTTTGGGCCTTCAAGGGGCCCTGCGATCTGTGCCGCGGTCTCCGCAGCCAAGACCAGCGACCAAATGATCAGCACCTATCCGGGCGGATCGAGGTTTGCCTGGTACTGCTGAGTCAGTATCCCGGGTTGAGTTACAGCGGGACTAAGCGTCCGCGGAGGAGGTCAACGTGACGGATCTCGTTCTGCAGCGGCTTACCTTCTTCGCACCCAGTTCTCGGCGACAATCAGCGGGGAGGCTCTGATGCGTTACCGGCCGGCCCGGCGCGGCCCCGTCGGACGCGTTCGATCGACCCGGTCACGGCCCGCGACCCGGACCGCGACCAACCGCCGGATGAGCGGGCGTCGGCACGGCTCCTACGGTGTCGCCAGTCGAGGCCGCCCGTGGTCGATCCGTCCCCATCGGGTCCCGCGGTCTGGATCATGGCTGCTACCCATTGCGAGTGCACTGGCCGTGCTCGCCGCGCTTGCGTTCGGGACCGTGCTGGTGGCTCGAGCGCGCGCGGCCGCGTGCACGGCCGCGCAGGGCAAGATCATTTTTGCCAACCAGGTGACGGCTGAGGAAGGCGACGACCCGAACCCGCCTGCGGGCCTCGTGACACAAGCGGCCAAGTTCGCCTCGTGCGGCGGCGGCCAGCTCGTGTTGGTCGAGGCGGCGGGACAGGGCGGCGTCCAAACAGGCCAGCCCGTTTCGTTGCGCATCGAACGCGAGCCCGGTCAGGTCGAACACGACGCCACCGCACGCCAATTCGCGGTTACGCGTCTTATCGCGAAGGCGTTCGGAGCGGCCCGCACCAGCCCAGTGCCCGGCGCCGGACGAGACGTCATCGGTCTGCTCGACGCGGTCTTGCACGAGTTGGGCAGTGGGCAGAACGACGTGTGGGTGCGGACCCTTGGCCTGGCCACTGTCGACCCCGCGAACGCACGGCTGCTGGTGGCCGCCGACCCTTCGCAGGCAGTCGCATCTATCGCCGCGTCGTTGCCGGCGCTGCGAGGTGCTCGTGTGCATCTCGTCCTGTCGCCCCCCGCTGGCGACCAGCCGAGGCTCAACATCATCACTGACGCCTGGCGACGCGAATTCATGGTAGCGCTGCTGCGACGGGCAGGTGCCGACGTGGTCTCGGTCAGCGAGGAGGAGTCCATCGAGCAGCCCGCGCCGCACGCCCCGGCCGCGCCGATCGTCACCAACTTGCCGGACCCGACACCGCGGCTGAAGCCACGTCCGAAGCCAGGCAACGTGTTGACGGCGGAGCTGGACACCTCCACGCTCTTCCGTCCTGACTCGGCGGCGTTTCTAACCGCCGAGAGCCAGATCGTGGCGCGGCTTCGGCCCCTCATCAGCGCTTGGCGCAGCGGCTTGTACTCCCGCGTCACCGTGGTCGGGCACTGCGCTCAATTCGGCCCGGCCAATACCGCGGTTCAGCTCAGCCAGGAGCGAGCGGACGAGGTGGCCGACCTGCTCCGCGGCAACGATGTCAGCAATGTCACCGCGATCGGCGTCGGCTTTAGCCAGCCGCTGCCGCCGAACCCGCAGGACCCGTCCAACCGGGTCGTTGTTATTACCGCAATCCCTAGGAGCTAACTTGCGGAGGTCCCACCTGACTGGCCTCTTCCCACAAGTGCCGCTGGACGATCCTAACCTGCATCGCTTTGAGCATGTTCACGCCCTCGACAGTGATGTGCCGAGCACCACCATGGCCATCATGATCGTGCAACAGGCCATGGCCGCCGGGCACCCCGGGAACCCGGACGCCGCGACCCGGACTCTGACGGGCCCAGCCGCTGCTACGGCGATCCAGGCCACGCTCAAGCCATTCGTCGAGACGGCGGTCGACTACGACAAGTCGGCTCAGCAGCACGCCGCCGAGGCGGTCGAACTCGCCCGGGACTCGCTCGACACCGCCCGGCGGCGGTCAGACTTGCCGGCGGAGTCGGTTCAGCTGTCCGACGGGTCGGCCAGGACCCGCCGTCAAGTGCAGGCGAGCCATGACGAATGGCTAGTCACGGCTGCACAGCGGGAGGCGCGCGGAGACGTCGAGCACGATGCCAGGCAGCCGGGCTCGGCGATTCGGCTGCTGGTCGTGCCGGTCCTTGCCCTGATCGAGGTGTTCCTGCTTATCTGGCCGGTCACCAATGCCTCCTGGGCCGACCCCAAGAGCGTTGCCTACGCGATCGGCTTGGTGATCTTGTTCCTGCTTGGCAACGAGTTCCTGCCGAAGTGGGCCGGTGTCACCGCCCGTGAAGCGCGTGTGGCCGACCACGGCGCAAAGGAACTCACCCAGCTGGCCATCGCCGCTGGGAAGGCCGGCGACCGCGACAAGGGCCGCGAGGCCGCGGGCCAGGTCGATGAGCGGCACGTCGCACATACCAGGCGCAGGATGGTTGTATTCCGCGCAGCGCTGTGGGTCGTCGTCACGATCTACGCGGCGGTTATGTTCACACGCGTGACGCGGCTGGCGGTCGGCCTGGGTTGGCCGTTGGCGTTCGTGCTGCTGGCGGCGGGACTCATCACCGCCTTCGCCGCCGGGGCAATGATAGTCCTGGCCTGGTGGTGGTCGCGGGGCAACAAGCTTGGTGACCAGCTTCGTGAGTACGGGGCCCTTATGGACGAGAGCCGATTCCTCGCCAGTGAGCTTTGCGATCAGGCCCGTGCGGAAACCCGAGCATCAGGGGCGGCCGCCAAGGATGCCCAGTGCCAGCTGGATCTCGGCGAGCAGGCGCTCCACGATGGGCAGCACGTCGTGTATGTGGGTATGCAGAAGGCCACAACGATCCTCGATCAGGCTTCGGTTCTGTTGCCTGGACCGGAGAATCTGCACTCGCCAGGCCGGGCGATTCGCGCCGCCGCGATTCAGAGCCTCGACCAGGCTGCGGCCATTACCGCCGAGGCTCAGCAAATCCTGGACACCAATCCTGCGCCATTCCCCGATGCCCCTCCGCCGAACCCCTGGAAATTCCGCATCCAATCCCGGCACGCCCTGCCGAACGCGGCACACGTGCACCATTCCCAGCTCACCACCGTGCACGCGTCGGGCACACCGCCCGCCCGCCGACGGCGCGGCGCAAGGCTGTTCGCTGCGGTGATCGGTCTGGTCGTGGTCGCAGTGCTTGCGGCTGGGGTTCTGAGCGCGTTCGGCTAGCTGCAGCCCGCGAGTTTTGTGATGGCGACACGGGCCAGCGGCGCGAACCCGTGGGTGGTGTCAGTCGCCCGCTGCGCCGCTGGACCGGCCGGTCGTTGTTCGGGTAGCCGCCAAAGTGGCGAACCGGGAGATCACGAAGTGAAGCGCCGCACGGCCGCCGGGCAGACGTGGCCTCCACCCGCGAGCGCGAACCAGCGCACGCCCTCGTAGCAGCCGGCAGCCGTAGCAGCCCGCAGCCGTAGCAGTCGGCAGCGGTAGCCAGCAGCTGTTAGGGAGAGCGAAGATCTCCGGTCAGCTAGACCGCGCTATGTCATCCGACGCGGTCATGGCGAAGCTCTTGCAAACTCGACGAGGGTCTCAAAGGCAGGATTCACCTCCTGCTCTGCCGGACGCGCGAAAACCCGAGGCTAATGGCTTGGCGACAGCGTCCGGTTTGGCGACAGTGTCGCAAGCCTGGTGCCGTAATAGTGGCGCCATATTAACGGAGGGAGAGGACTGGCTTGTCGCGACGACCAGGACCGGACTGAGGCGCCGTGACGGCCTTCGGCGCGGTGTGCGGGCCATCCTGGTGTTCGCCACTCGTCGCGCGCCGCAGGGTCACCCGAACCGCCAGGTGTCCGGGTTGTTCGGCTGCGGGTTTGAGCTGTGTGTGGGTGGCTGCTGTGGCTGTCGTTGTGAGCGTGGTTTTGCCTGGTCAGCATGGATTTGTGGGGTGGTTTGGCGGTGCGGGCCGGACGCGGGACGTCCGGTGGGTTGAAGCGGGGACGTCCGGCCCTAGGCAGGGTGTTTCGTGGTGACGGAGCGTGCGAGTTGTGAGCGAGCGGCTGGGCTGAGGGT
>Ga0335079_10002021_pt1 | contig 23371 bp, 23 predicted proteins | sample Lox_Sample_33_FD_206719 | JGI IMG/M metagenome (GOLD analysis project Ga0335079, IMG submission 206719) | Soil microbial communities from Loxahatchee National Wildlife Refuge, Florida, United States - Lox_Sample_3.3 | ecosystem: Environmental > Terrestrial > Soil > Wetlands | place: USA... | reverse complement strand
AGGCGCAGGAAAAAATCCCGAACCACCAGCGTGGAGACGGAATTCATAACGGAGAGCGTGGAGCCGATCAGAGAAGCCAGCAGCGCGGCCAGAACCAAGCCGCGAATCCCATTGGGAAGGAGTTCGTTCAGCAGCGTAATGAATGTGGTTTTGGAGTCGCGCCCTGGGAACAGCGCCAGCGCCACCACGCCGGGCAGCGCGAAGATGAAAACCGGAGACAGCTTCAGCAGCACGGTGAACATGGCGCCCCAGCGCGCCTGCAGAACATCGCGCGCGCCCAGCACCCGCTGCACGTTGACCTGGTCCATCCCCCAGTAGAACGTCCCACCGTAAAACGCTCCCGCGATGATGCCCCAGAACGGATAATTCGGGTCGGATGCGGGTTTGGCGATGTGAATCGCTTCCGGCACTTTCTGCATCAGCCCGGTCCACCCGCCGGCCTTATCCAGCCCCACCACCAGCATGAGGCCGCAGCCCAGAATCATGATGCCTGTCTGGATGGAATCGGTGTAGGCGACCGCGGTGAATCCGCCGATGATGGTGACGGCGGCTGCAATCGCGCCCATCAAGGCGACCACCTGCATGATGTCCCAGCCGATCAGCCCGTGCAGGACGAGCGCGCCGGCATACAGGTGAAACGCCATCTTGGTCATGATAGAGATCACCAGCATCAGCGCGGAAAAGAACGCGCGAGCGGTGGCGTTATAACGCATCTCCAGGAATTCCGGGATCGTGTACACCTTGGTGCGCAAGTAATACGGAAACAGAAATCCCGCGGCGATCCCCAGGGGAATGCAGGTGGCCAGCTCCACGGTCCCGGCGCAAAGTCCATAGCGATACGCGTCTCCGGACAGTCCCACCAGGTGTTCGGCCCCGATGTTGGTTGCGTACAGCGAGGCGCCTACGATGGGCCAAGTCAGGCTGCGTCCGGCCAGAAAGAAACTCGCGCTGCTCTCACTGGAGTGGCGGCGCAAGGCTAAAGACAGACCGAATCCGATGCTGCCGATCAGTGCGGTGAGGCAAACGATCCAATCCAGGGCGGTGAGGGATAGGCTCATGGAGATCCGGGAGTCGATCCGGCTGGGCTTGCGCCGGGGGCCAGCCGCCGCCGGTGAACCGAGTTCGCCCCGGCGACCATCCAAACTAGCATACTGCGCGGGTCTCGGGTCCGCGCAGGCAGGTATCGAAGCCGGCCGCCAGTTCACCATCGATAGTAGAACCAAGTAACGTTTTCAAAAGTCTATTTCTGCGCCATCCACTCCGCGCTAGTGCCAATGTGTCACCAAGAGACGTCAATCATCCGTGTAAGTGCCTCGAAACTACCCACTAAAGCCATACCCGCCTGGCATCAAAAATGCCCAGTCTGTGCTGCGCCTATGGAGTTATCGCTAGTCCCGGCTGACAACAACGTGGCGGATGTCGCCGCTAAACACGGTGAGGAATACAAACCGGAGACGTGCGGCCCGGAGTGTTCCGAACATCGCAATGAGGTATTTGTCGCCCGGCAGCCGATCTTCGACCGGCGACAAAGAGTCTACGGCTACGAACTGTTATTTCGCCCTCACTTGGACAGCACGGCTTCGGGAACCGCCAGTAGCGCCGCCAGCCTGCGCGTGATTACGAATAGCCTGCTTTCCATCGGAGTCGAAGCACTCCTTGCGGGCACACGAGCTTTCATCAACTTTCCCGAACAGTTGCTGACTGATGAACGAGCATTGTCATTGCCGCCCAGCATGGCTGTGATAGAGATCCTGGAGACCGTCAAGACCGGGCCGGCTGTGATGGCCGCGTGCCGCAACCTTCGCGCAAAAGGATACACGCTGGCGCTGGACGACTTTCCTCAACAAGCAGACTATGCCGAACTGGCGGGTCTTGTCGATATCATCAAGGTGGATTTTCGGGCCACCAGCGCAGCCGAGCAAGAGGCAATCCTGAATCACTATTTGCCGCGGGGAGTCAAGATGCTCGCCGAGAAGGTCGAAACTCAAGAGGAGTTTCATCGCGCCAGGGAATTGGGCTATCACTATTTTCAGGGTTACTTCTTCGCGCGTCCGGTGATCGTTTCACGCCGCGAGGTTCCCGGTTTCAAGCTGTCCTATCTCCGCATCTTACGGGAGATTCATCAACCGGAGTTGGAATTCCAGGAACTGGAGTCGGTAATTCAAAGCGACGTTTCGCTCGCATCCAAGCTCCTGCGCTACGTGAATTCGGCAGTCTTTGGATGGATCAGTCCGGTACAGTCTATCCGCCAGGCATTGGCCTTGCTGGGCGAGCAGGAGATCCGCACGTGGGCTTCCTTGGCCGCGCTGCACACTTTGGCGGTGGACAAGCCCGACGAGCTGATGCGCATGGCGCTTCTGCGGGCGCGCTTTTGCGAGCTGGTGGCCCCGTGGGAAGGCCTCGCTCATCGCAAAGCCGATCTCTTTTTGATGGGCCTTTTTTCGCTGCTGGATGCCATGTTGGACCGGCCGCTGGCCGAGATACTGGCGGAAATGCGCCTGACAGGGGAATGCGCCCATACGCTTCTGGGTACTTCCCATCCGGGGCAGCCCATGGCGCTCATTTACACTCTGGTGCGCGAGTATGAGTCCGGCAACTGGGAAGCTTTCTCCGCTGCAGCGAATCAACTGCACGTGCCTGTTGAAATCATTCCAGAACTGTATTTGAACGCGGTGGCTTGGTCGCATCAGATCAGCCGCGGATGAGTGCCTCAGTCGGAAATGGAGGCCGTGTCGGATAAATAGCGATCAAGTGCATTTGTTCTAGTGGGTGGCAAACGGATTCTCCACGCGAACACCATCATAGACGCGCCCGTGTGCCAAATCCTCGCTTAGCAGCAGACTTGCACCGGCCGCTTTAGCGCTCACCAGGATCAGGCTATCCCAGAATGACAGTTTGTACCGGGGGTGAGCATCGATCGCTTGAAGCACATGCTCCGGCGAAATCGTGAGGACATTCAGGCGCGCATACGCCGCCGTGATCGCCTTGGCCTGGCCGGATTTGATGTTCTCGATCTTACGCGAAACCGTCACGTAGAACTCCTGCAGCACCTGAGTGCTGATGACCAGTGTCTCGGCGTACAGGTGTCGGCGGAAAAGATGGAGGGCCACGTCGCGCTTGTATGCCGCGCGTGCATCGTGCATGTAGACCAGCACGTTGGTGTCGAAGAATGCGAGTGCGCTCATCTCTCATAGAGTTCTGCCCGCGTCAGTTTCTTCTTGGGCATTTTGAGCACGCGCTTCTCGGCGGCTTCCAAGATCTTCTGGCCGGATGCGATGTAAGAACGCTTAAACCGCATGGTGTGGTCAATGGCCTCCTGAATCCAGGCATTGAGCGACATGTTGCGTTCCGCCGCGCGCACTTTGGCCTCGCGAATGAGGTCAGAGGGAAGATTGAGGGTGAGATTCCGCTTCGTTATGCGTTTCACACATTTAAGTGTACTACACACAAACCTGTGTAAGAGCGGAGGTAGGGCTCGCAGCCACTGCCGGGCGTCCGCTCACCCCAGCTTGGCGAGCCGCTGCTCCACGTCCCCTCGCAGTTGATCGATGAACCCCGTAACGTAGCCGGTAATCGGCAGCTTGGGGTCCTCGATCAAGGGCGTCAGATCCATCGCATAACTCAACGCGGTCTCCACGTCCGTGGCGTGCGAAGCAAAATACGTGGCATGCGCCAGGCGCCGTCCCTGCGTGGCCAGGTCGTACCGCTTTCCGCCGCTCACCTGCGAATCGAAAACCCCCACCAGCGATGCGGCGATATTGGAGCGCGCGGAGACCGGCAGAGCCTGCTTGTGCTCGTCCGCCAGCCAGTCGAGATCCCGCCAGACCTCGCAGCCGTACACCTTCTCGGGCCGAAACTCGCCGCGCAACTCGCGCATCACGCGGATCGCCCGCAACGCCACTCCCACGTGTGTATCGTGTTTGTCGGCGAGATTGTGAAGATAGACCACCTTCGGCTTGGCGCCGCGAAAAATCGCTGCAAGATCGTTGCGCACGTCCGCCTGGTTCGGGTCTTTGACCGCGGAACTCGAGTACCCTAGCTGGATCTGGCTCGCATACTCGCCGACATAAGCCGCCTTGCGTTGTTCCCTCAACCGCACCTTCTGCATCTCCTCATCGTTGTACTTCCCGTAGATGCCCTCCCGAGGACTGCCGGCGCCGTTCGTGACCACCACGCCCGTGAACCACCGGTCGGTGCGGCCGAAGCACTCGGCGATGCCGTGATACGCCATAATCTCGATGTCGTCCTGGTGCGCCGCGATACACAAATGCGTCGTCCGTGAGAGAGCAGCGTCCGGTTCTCCTCCGTCGGGAACGAAAACATCGGCATGCGCGTTGTGAAATTTCATCTCATCTCCTTTAGCAGTTTGTTGAAAAATGGGGACTGGCTTCGCCGTCCCAAGCCGAGTGATATTCTGATCCAACATTATCCAGCCTCGCCGGGGCGTGGACGGCGCTGCCTGTCCCCGTTTTTCAACAAACTCTTAGATTAGTGCTTTTTCAAGCTTGGCAAACTGGCTGCGGCCACGGCTTGCCCGTGCCGCTTCTCTGTTTCTCCGGGGATATGCACGCGGATCGAGCTGGCCAGCGCCGGGAATTCTTCCTGCAAGACCTCGGCGGCCACTTTCAGAATGAGGTCGCCTCCTTCACCCGTCAGCACCCGGCCCAGCACGAGTAGGTAGCGGATCTCATAGAAATCCGCAAAGTGCGCGACGGAATACCCGAGGTAAGTCCCGATCGTTTGATAGATCTTGCGCGCGCGATCGTCTCCCGCCGCCATCAGCTTCTGCACTTCCACGAGTTTCGCCGCCAGCGGCATCTCGTTGGGTAGCTCAATACGCGCTGCCGGAAGCAGCCGGCCCACCGCCTGCTGGGAAAAGTACTGCGCGCCTACTCCCGCATCACCCGACCACTCGTCAACCGGCGCGTGCTCGCGGTAGTCCACCGGAACAAAAGCCAGCTCATTCAGCCAGCCCGTGATGTTGCCCTGCGGCGTCACATAACCCGCTGCCAGGCTGCTGCCGAACGCGACGCCCAGCACGGCATTATCATTGAGCGCCATCGAACCCGCCAGCGCCGTCACCTCACCGTCGTTCACCACTTCAAATGGAATTCCGTTCCAGGCTTCCTGCAGTTCAAAAAACAGGCGGCGCACCCGTTGGTCGAACAGCTTCTGCGGAATCCCGCGGTACAGCGACCCCACGCGGATTTCATTGTTCACATAAACGCCCGCCGCACTGCCTCCGATCGCATCCACGCGTGGGAGTTTCGCCGCCGCGCGTTTCAGTGAGTCGTTAATACCATCGAAATGGTACTGCGGATCGGCTTGGCGGCTCGGATCCCAAGGCACTTCCTCAGTGAAGACCACTTCACCATCGATCACGGCCGCGCATTTCCGGTCGCTCGCGCCCAGATCGAAACCGATGCGGCAGCCTTCCAGATGGCGTCCCAGGGGTGCGACCGCTTCACGCTCGGCCGGCGCCCGATCGTACCCGGTCGGTTCGATGACCATGGGGTGGCCGTAAACGCGGTCACCCATGAAGTTAAAATCGAACGCCCGTCCGCCGTTGGGAGAATAGACACTTTGCAGGAATCGGGCAATCCGCGGGTCACCGCCGATCGAAACTCTGTATGCGCCCTTCTGCCACAACAGAAACTTCAGTAAGCGCTCGGCGTACCGTTCATTGGCCGCGATGTTAGGACCCTCGTGCGGCAATACGGTGGTCCGAAAAACCGATACGGACCCGTCAGCGCGTTCCAACGCCATGGCCAGCGGGACTGGCTTGCCGCTCTCCTCGACATTCGCACGGAACGATCGATTCCACAGCGATGCTGGCAGGAATTCCGGGTCCAACACCGGAACGAACTTCGGGGATACGCGCATGCGACTCGGCATTTTTCTCAAGTCTTGCACATCCCCGTGGCCGCCGTCATGATCGTCTACGACCGTCATCCATTCGCGTTGATTCACGTTCATTCGCGGCCCCAGTTCGGTCCCTGCTAAAATCACCTTCATGCCTAACGAAGTGTTTGCCTTGTTTGATACCACGGAAGGAAAATTCAAAGTGCATCTGTTTGCCGACCGCGCCCCGAAGACCGTCGAGAATTTTGTCTCGCTGGCTGAGGGCGCCAAGACCGGCAAGCCGTTTTACGATGGCCTCATTTTTCATCGCGTCATTCCCGACTTCATGATTCAGGGAGGATGTCCCGAGGGATCGGGGCGCGGCGGTCCCGGCTACAAATTCGCCGACGAGTTTCATCCCGCGCTGAATCATGCCAAGCCCGGCATGCTTTCGATGGCCAACGCTGGACCCAACACCAACGGCAGCCAGTTCTTCATCACCGTGGCCGCCACACCGTGGCTGGACAACAAGCACGCCGTGTTCGGCGAGGTGGTGGAAGGCTACGATGTGGTCGAAAAGATTTCCGTAGTGCCACGCGGCGGGCAGGACCGGCCGAAGAAAGACGTGCAGATCCGGTCCGTGAAAATCGAAAGGAGCTGACGTGATCAGAAAAGTTGCCGCGCTGCTGCTGTTCTGGTCGCTCACCGTGTTCGCCGAAGACGGCTTCCGGCCGCTATTCAACGGCCGGAATCTGGACGGTTGGGATGGCGATCCACGCCTTTGGAGCGTCCGCAACGGCGTCATTGTGGGATCGACGGAGGGCGCCAGCCTCACGCACAATTCCTTTCTGATTTCGAAGCAATCGTTCGGTAATTTCGTCCTGCGCGCCGAATGCAAGCTGCGCAATCACAACAGCGGCATCCAGTTCCGCAGTGAGGCCCTTCCCGAGTGGGTAGTGCGCGGCTACCAGGCCGACATGGGCGAAAACAACTACTGGGGAAACATCTATGAGGAGAAGGGCACGCGCGAGACCATGGTGGACGGCTGGCCGAAAGGCAAGACTGTGGTTCATCTCAAAGATTGGAATGAATACGAAATCTCCTGCGACGGGGATCACATCCAGCTGAAGTTGAACGGCCTCAAGACCGCCGACCTCCACGATTCCGCGAAGCTGAACGGCATTATCGCGCTACAACTGCACGCCGGGCCGCCCATGCAAGCGGAATTCCGCAATATCCGGATCAAGGAACTGAAGTAGCCGCGTTGAGAATCGCTCTTTTTGGTGGCACGTTCGATCCCATTCACAATGCCCACTTGAGAATCGCTCATGAAGCCGCGGCGCGATTCGCACTCGACCGCATTTGGTTTATTCCAGCTTCTCGGCCCCCGCACAAATCCGGCTTGACGCGTACCCCCTACGAGCATCGCTACCGCATGGTGGAGTTGGCCTGCGCGGGCGAGCCGCTCTTCGAAGCCTCACGGCTGGAGGAGGGCACCGAGAACAGCTACTCCATCGAGACCATCGAGCGCGTCCATGCCTCACTCGGCGGCAGCGAAGAACTCTTCTTTCTCATTGGCGCGGACGCGTTTGCGGAAATCGGCACCTGGCACCGGTGGCGCGACGTGATCGCCTCGGTCGAGTTCATCGTGGTGAGCCGCCCGGGCCGCGTGTACACGGTTCCCCAACGCGCGCGCGTGCACCGTCTCGAAGGCGTGGACTTGCCGGTGTCATCCTCCGGCATCCGGCACAAGCTCGCCGAAGGTGACGACCGCGTCGACGTGCCGCCCGCCGTGCTCGCCTACATCCGCGAACACGGCCTGTACCGTTAGATGTAAGCGATCACATCAATCTCAACCAGCGAGTTGCCCGGAATGCCGCCCGCCGCGGCGATGGTCGTGCGCACCGGCGGCTCCTCGCCGAAACGGCCCTGGAAAACTTCGTTCATTTCCTTGTAGTCCTTCAAATCATTTAGGAAAACGCGGCATTGCAGCACCTTGTCCATCGACGAGCCCGCGTTCTCCAGCTCCGCCTGGATCTCGTCCAGCACGGCCTTGGTGTGCACCTTGATGTCGCCCTCTTTGTGATAACCCTTCCCGGCGATGAACAGCAGATTGCCGTAGGACACGGCCCCGCTGAACAACGACGGCTTGTCAGGCTTCTTCCCGCCGCGGTAATGGACTACTTTCTTCAGCGGCAGCGCGGTTTGCGCGCTCACTGTTCCGGCCGCGGCCGCCGCTACTACTCCAGCTTTCATAAAGGCTCGTCTGTTTTTCATGGGCTTCTCCATTCACAAGGGTTTCGAATAAAAATACGTCGTGCAAATTCACGGCAAAGTATAACTTAGCCTACTAGGGCCGCTCAAAAACCGCCAGTGGCCCACGTCCCCGAAGATTAGACTGAGGCCAGGTGGGACGGACAACTTTGTGGAACTCTGTAGCCAGAACCGGGCGCGTGGCTGCAGCTCTCATTCTGGCAGCGACGGCGGCTCCCGCCCAGCCACCCCTGACAGTCATCCAAGACACCCTCTATAAGGCCGACGGCACCAGGTTCAATGGGCTGCTGATGATTTCATGGAACAGCTTCGAAGCGGGGGATCTGTCCAACATCGTTTCGCAAAGCCTCACCGTGAAAGTCGTCGACGGCAATTTTCGCGTGCAACTGGTACCGACGACCACTTCGAATCCGCCCACGTACTACAACGTGAAATACAACAGCGACGGCAAGATTCAGTTTGAGGAGACGTGGGTGGTTGGGGCGGTCTCTATCCCCTTGAGAATTCGCGATGTGCGCGCCTCTGTCACCTCGAACAGCCCCCTAACGCCGCCCAGCCAGACGCCGATTCAGGAAACCGACGTCGTTGGGTTGACCGGCGACCTGGGGCTCCGGCCGGTGAAAGGGCCGGGTTACAGCGCCGGTCGTACGGCGGTGATCAACCAGGACGGCGAGCTGGAAGCGGTGATCGGAAATCCGTCGGACTGCGTGATGGTGGATGGTTCGACGGGGCCGTGCGGCGGAGGCGGCCCGCAGTTCGTGGATTCAGAAGTGCCCGGCGGGGTCCTCGACGGCGTAAACGCAAGCTTCACGCTTGCTAATACGCCCAGCCCCGCAACCAGCCTGGTCTTATTCCGTAATGGAGTTGTGCAGAATCCGGGCTTGGATTATACGCTCAATGGATCAACGGTGCAGTTTCTGACGGGCGCAATTCCGCAGCCAGGAGATACGCTGACGGCTTGGTATAGGCTGGCGCCGGCGGCCGGGTCGTTGATAGCCGGAGCACAAACCGCGCCCGGCCCACAAATCACCTGCAGCGCGACCGGAACGGGCACCTCTTCCACGAATTTCGCATCTCTGGGCAGTTGCACGATTCCGGGAAATGTTCTGCAGAGCGGCGACCGCGTCGAGATTCACTTCGACCTTGCGCACCAGGGAACGACCGTGGGTTTCGAGTTCGAGGTGCTGTGGGGAGGCACGCCTGTGTTGGATCGAATCTCTCCCGCGCTCGAAACGATGGTCGCCGGCAAAGCGGAAGCTGCTGTATGGTCCGGCGGCACGCAACTCCGGGCGGAAACGTGGGGCTCGACGCTGACTTACGCGGCGGGCGTGGCGAATGCCACGGACAGCATCGTGCCGCCGCTGACGATCGATTTTCAAGCAAAAATGTTGCAGGCGGCGAGCGAGACGGTGACGCTGCGGAATTTTACCGTCGTACGTTACCCTGCACAATAACTACTACTTGAGGTACTTGTCGAGATCCGGGTGGAGCTGTTTTTGCACATCGGGGTCGTCGAGATTTTCTCGCGTTACCACGCGCGGCGGAAGATTCTGGATCTTCTGCGGGGTAGCGCCCTTCAGTTTTTGCACGGCGGCGGTTACGGCGTCGTGGCCCATCCGAAACGGGTCCTGTACCACAAGCGAGTCTATAAGACCTGATTTCAGATCGTCCAGCAATCCGGGGCTCGAATCAAATCCCACCAGTTTCACTTTGGCGCTGCGTCCTTTGAGGGCCTGCGCTGCTCCGACGGTGCTCGATTCGTTGGAAGCAAACATCGCGTTGAGATTCTCATGCGCTGTCAGCATGTTTTCGGCGACGGCGAGCGACTTGGCGCGGTCAGACCACCCGTAACGCTTGTCCGCAATTTCAATTCCCGGAAAATCTTTTTTGATGGCGTCCTCGAATCCCTGTTCGCGCGCCATGGTGGAGGCGGAACCGGGCTCGACGGCGACTTCGGCGATTTTGCCCTTGCCGTTCAGGATCTTCCCCATGCGCGCGGCGGCCATGGCGCCGGCTTGGTAGTTGTCGGTGGCCACCTGTGCGACGAAATTCTGCGTGTCCACGGGCGAATCAAGAATGACGACGGGAATCCCTTCCCGATTGGCGCGCTCGACCACGCTGATGAGTGCTGTCTTGTCGGTAGGAGCCAGGCAGATGGCATCCACGTGCTGTGTGATCATGGCTTCCACGATCTGTATCTGGCCGCTGAAATCGGTCTCTAGAGGCGGACCGTTCCAGATGATTTCCACGCCGGCTTCGCGCGCCGCGGAGACAGCGCCGGCGTGGATGGACTGCCAGAACAAGTGGGCCTGACCCTTGGGGACGACGGCGATGCGCTTGCGCGTATCGCGATTGCAGGCGGCAAGCCCAAGTAGGATGAAAAAAACGGTGACAGGCAGCGCTGTCCACGCGCCGTTGAGCCTGATCTGATTCATTGCACGTGCAACCGGCTTGGGACAGCGAAGCCAGTCCCCGTTTTTTTCTTTCACCTATTTCTTCACAAAGCCCTGGACGTAGATGGCATGGACGCCTCGCACCGTACTTTCGGTTCCGGTGACTTCCATGACGTGCGCGAAGTGATCACCGGCCGCTTTGCGCAACTCGGTCTGGCCGTCACGGCGCGGGTCGTGTTCCTCTTCCATCAACATGTAGATGCTGCCGTCTTTTGCAAGCAAGCCGATGGGCTGGCCGGCAGCGAGGCATTTTTGGCCGCAGGCTTTGTGCTTTTCTCCGTGCTTGCCGAGCTGGAGATAGCAGGAGAGATCAATGACTTCGCCGGTGACGGTGGTGACTTTGCCCATCAGCGGCTTCTTATCCACGCCCGCGCCGATGGTGGTTGCGGTCCATGGGTCGGAGGGCTTGTCGCCCAGAGTGCCCATGGCTTTATCCCAGCCGCCTTCTGGCTCCATTTGGGGTTGGAGCGGGCCGGAGGATTTCTTGGTTTCGGCTTTCTTCTCTTCGGCGGCGGTGAGAGTGAAGGCCAGGGCGACGATGGTGAGAGAGGCGAAAAGTGTTTTCAACGACATAGTTTTCCTCGATTTCGAATTCAAAAGCAGGAATGGCTATTTTACATGGAAAAGAGTGGACGAGCAGATCGCCAGATCACCGGCGCTTGAGAAGCAGCAGGTGGCTAACTGCTTCCGCCGGCGCCAATTCTTTCAAACCGGAATCGAATGTGACGAAAATAGCACCATGTTCCACAGCGTGGTGGAGCAAGAGGGCATGGGTCCATTGTCCATGGCCTCTGATTGTGGCGGTGAATGTCTTCAAACTGGCCGGAAGGTCATGATTCAGGGGCCAGAATTCGTGGCCCGGATGACGGGTTGCTTCGGCCAGTACTTGAAGGGCGCTTACGGCACTCACGGCACCTTGTGTAACGTTGGGGTTCGTCAACAGGCGGAGCACGCGGAGCTGGGTCAGCGGATTGGTAGCCCAGCCGCGGTGCCCGGACTTGGCAAACCAGCCATGCGCCGCGGCGTGGCTTTCATGGCGGGGCCACATGAGCGCGAAAAGAACATTGACGTCCAGCAGATGCTGGTTCATTCTTCTTCTAAGAACGCGCGCACCTGCTTCGCGGTGAGCAGCGGAAAATCGTCAGATGCTTCCAGAACGGGCAGACCATTCTTTGTACAGGTGCTGAGCTGGTAACGAGCGCCCCGGCGAATAAGTTCCGAGGCAGCCTTGCCCAGGGACAGGCGGTGGTTGCGGGCGTATGCCTGAATGTCCTTTATGGCATCATCCTCGAGGGTGAGTGTGGTACGCATGGACTTATGATGTCATGCGGGGCAGATTGATGTCAAAGAGGATCAGAAGATGCTGTATTGGGTCGTTGTGTGCTTTAAAGGGGGGGGTTCGTGCGTGTCGAAAAAAGCTGCGCTTCGGTGAAAAACATTGACGACGGAATGTTGTCCTTGAGTCCTCGAAGAGATTGTTCTGTTTGGTTAAAGGGTTCATTCACCGGTAACATCACAGCACATTTGGTGGAAAAACGGGGACAGTTCTGAGCCATGTCGCCCGGTGGCGACACCCGCGAGCATGAAAATTTGGCGGCGGCATTTTTTAGGAGTCTGCAAGGGGCGAGACGGGGACAGGCCGCTGTGTCCACGGAGAGAGCGTCGGCAAGGTTGAGAGGCGCTCGAATAGGGACACAGTAGCCAGTCCCCCTCTCGCGACGTTGGTTCGCTGCCGCTCGATTACGGACAGTGGAGCCAGGCCCCGATGGCTTAGGACAGCGAAGCCAGTCCCCGTTTTTCGTTATCCGCGCGTGCTGGCGACGGGGATTTTTTTGACCAGGTCGAGCATTTCGGTGCGGGATTCGGAGCCGATGGTGAAGCAGTCGACGCAATCGAGGGAGAGGGCGAATTGAAGGGACTCGTCGACTTTGTTGCGGAGGCGGCCTGCGCCCAAAATCTTCATTCCGATTACGCCTTTGCCGGCGGCTTTCATTTGACGCAGCACGCCAATGACGGTTTGGGGGTCGGAGTCCATGGCGATTTGCGCGGGATTGATGCGGGCGAGATCGACTTGCACCCAGGGCGTGCGCGCGGAAGTTTTCAGCGCTTCGAGGGTGTGGCAGGAAGTGCCGTGAGTGCGCACGATGCCTTTCTCGCGGGCCTCGGAGATGACGGCCATGGCGCCTTTCTTGCGGTCGGGCCAATCGCCATCGAGCATGCAGTGGAGGAGAAGGATGTCGATGTAGTCGGTGCCGAGTTCGCGGCGGAAACGGTCGAGGTCGGCGCGCATTTCCTTTTCCGTGGAGGCGTGAGTCTTGGAGAGGATGGTGACTTTGTCGCGCGGGACGGATTTGAGCGCTTCCTTGACGTGCGGGTGGGTGCCGTACTGGTCGGCGGAATCCCAGAAGGTGACGCCCTGGTCGTAGGCGGCCTTAAAGAGGTCGGCGAGACCGGAGAGGCCGAGTTTCTTGGTCTGATTGGAACTGCCGCCGGAACCGTTGGTGCCAGTGCCCATGGCGAGGCGGCTCAACTCGACCTTCATGGGCCCGAGCTGGACGCGATCGGTGGCGTGTTTGGGCGTGGTGCTCGCAAGCAGGTGATGCGGAAACCGGTCGAGCGCGACGGCGGCGCCCGCGGTACGGGTGAGAAAGTCTCGGCGGTTCATGGAACCTCCTGATAGAGGAAAGGTAGCACAGAACGGGGTTTCAGGTGTTCCAGGTGCCAGGTTTTAGGTTCCAGGTGTTAGGTGTCAGGTGTCAGTGAAAGACGGTGTGATATAAGACACGTAATCAGATGAAAATCCGGATTCTGTTTCTTGCACTCTACCTTGCGGCATGCGCAACGGGGCAGGAGAAGGCGCGGGCAACGTTATATGAACGGGTGGGGCGGTACGACGGGATCGCGACGATCGTGGACGCCTATTTGAAGGGAGTGCGGGCGGACCCGCAATTCGCGCGGTTCAGCGGACGTGGCACGGATTCGCTCGTCCGGGCGAAGCAGTTGCTCAAAGACCAGTTGTGCGCGCTGACGGGCGGGCCGTGCGTGTACATTGGGCGGGACATGAAGACGGCGCACGGCGGGCTGGGAATTACGGAATCGGATTGGGCGGCAAGCCAGAAGTACATGGCCGCAGCGCTCGATCGATCGCATGTGTCCGGGTCCGAAAAAGAGGAGTTCCTCGCGTTGATTGATTCCATGAAGGCAATGTTTGTGGGCGGGAAGAGCAGGTTTTGAAGAAGGCGGGAACGGTTGAGCCGTATATCGCGTGGCGCGACGGGGACAGGCCGGTGTGTCCACGGAGAGAGGGCTGGAGAGGTTGAAAGTCGCTCGTTTGGGGACACACAAGCCAGTCCCCATCGCGCAACGTAGTCGGCAGACGTAACACCAATAACCTAGCACCTGGAACCTAGCACCTGGAACCTAGCACCTTTTACAACAACGAGCGGGGCTGGCGTGATATTATCCCGTCCGATGATTCGCAAGCTGGGTCTATGTCTAACAATACTCATCTGCACGATGCCGGCTAACGCACAGGATCGGACGCAGGCGCGGTCGATGGTGATCTCGCGCCAGGGGATTGTAGCTACCAGCCAGACGCTGGCGTCGCAGGCAGGTGCGCAGATTCTGGCGCGCGGCGGTTCGGCCATGGATGCGGCGATCGCAGCGAATGCCGTGCTGGGTGTTGTCGAGCCGATGAGCGACGGCATGGGCGGCGACCTGTTTGCGATTTATTGGAACGCCAAGACCGGCAAGTTGACGGGCATCAATGCAAGCGGCTGGGCGCCGAAAGCGCTGAGCATCGAGTATCTGCGGCAAAAGGGAATCAGCAGCATGCCGCAGTCGGGAATTCAATCGGTAACAGTGCCGGGTTGCGTGGACGGCTGGGAGAAGCTGCACCAGAAGTTCGGGCGACTTCCATGGAGGGATTTATTTCAGCCCGCGATTTATTACGCGGAGAACGGATTTCCGGTAACGGAGATGATTGCGGGGGCGTGGAGCCGTGCCGTGTCCACGATTGACACGGACGCGAACGGGAGGCGGATTTTTCTGCGCAACGGGGCGGCGCCCGGCGTGGGGGATGTGTTTCGCAACCCGGAGCTAGCGGGAGCGATGGAACTGGTTGCGGACGGAGGCGCGGCGGCGTTCTACCAGGGACCGATCGCCAAGGCGCTGCTCAAGACATCGGACCGCATGGGCGGCACGATGGCGGGGGCGGACTTGAGCGAATTCGCGTCGGAATGGGTGGAACCCATATCGACGGAATATAACGGATGGAAGGTTTACGAACTGCCGCCGAACGGGCAGGGGATGGCAACGCTCGAAATGCTGAACATCATGGAGCGCTTCTCGCTGTCCTCTTACATGCCGATGAGCGCGGATGCGTTCCATATCAAGATGGAGGCGCAGAAGCTGGCGTATTCCGATCTGGAGCACTACCTGGCCGACCCGCGGTTTGCGAAAGTTCCGGTGACGGGCATTGTGTCGAAGAAATATGCCGCCGAGCGGGCTGGGCTGATTGACATGAAGCGGGCGCGGTGCGGTCACGATGCGGGCGATCCGAAACAATATGCCGGCGACACGATTTATCTTTCCGCAGTGGATCGCGAAGGGAACATCGCGTCGCTGATTCAGAGCGTTTACCTTTCATTCGGATCAGGAGTGGTGGTGGAAGGCTACGGGTTCCATTTACACAATCGCGGCGGACTGTTCGAAATGGATGCGGCGCATCCCAATGCACTGGCGGGGCGGAAACGGCCGTTTCACACCATCATTCCGGCGTTCATGGAGAAGGGGCCGGTGCACATGGGTTTCGGCATCATGGGCGGGCTGAACCAGGCGCAGGCGCATGCGCAATTCATATCCAACGTGGTGGATCACGAGATGAACATTCAGGCAGCGCTCGAAGCGCCGCGGTTTACCAAGCTTAACTTCGGCGGCTGCGACGTGATGATCGAGGCGCGCGTGCCGGCGGATGTGAGAGCCGAGCTGATGGAGCGGGGGCACCGCCTGGAGGTGCAGGGCGATTTTTCGAGCTGGATGGGCGGGGGGCAGGTGGTGATCCACGATTCGGCGGCGGGCGTGAATTATGCGGCGTCTTCACCGCGCAAGGATGGAGCGGCGGTACCGGAAGCGCCGGATTATTTCAACAACGATAAGGCAAAAGGCAAAAATCAAAAGGCAAAGGGCAAAGGTTGAACCGGCGATCGTGGCTTATGGCGGTGACGGGCGCGGTTTTGCAGAAGCAGCGGCTGGATGAGGCGGCCGAGCTGGTGCATGGGGCGGTTGCCGCGGGCGATGTGCGGGCGGCGGTGCTGGATGTGCGGCGGGGGAAACAAAGTTTCGAGCGCGCGTTCGGGCAGGCGCGCGGGCTGGAGACGGTTTTCATCGTGGCTTCGATTTCGAAGCCGATGACGGCGGCGGGCGTCATGTTGCTGGTGGACCGCGGCAAGCTGGCGCTCAGCGATCCGGTGCGAAAGTTCATTCCAGAGTTTTCAGGCGGCGACCGTGAGGTGGTGACGGTGCAGCATCTGCTGACGCACACGTCGGGGCTGCCGGATATGCTGCCGGAAAATGTCGAACTGCGACGGCGTCACGCGGGGCTCGAGGACTTTGTCGCGGGAACGTGCCAGACGCCCCTGCTGTTCAAGCCGGGGACCCACGTGAGTTATCAGAGCATGGGGATCTTGCTGGCGGCGGAAATTGCGCAACGCATTACCAAGATGCCGTTCCGCGAGTTTCTGCGGCGCGAGGTTTTTCTTCCTCTGGGGATGCGGGAGACTTCACTGGGCCTGGGCGGAAGGCGCATCGACGTTACGGCGCAATGCCAGTTGGAGAGCAAGGACGATTGGAACTGGAATAGCCCTTACTGGCGCGATCTGGGAGCGCCGTGGGGCGGCGTACATTCGACGGCGGCGGACATCTCGAAATTTCTGAATTCATTCCTGCGGCCGAACGGGCTGGTGCTGAAGCGCGACACAGCGGCGGCGATGATCACCAACCAGACACGGGGTCTGAACGAAACGTGGGGACTGGGGTGGAGGCTGGACGCGACAGAGTTCGCGCGCGGGTGCTCGCCGCGAACATTCGGGCATTACGGGGCGACGGGAACGGTGGCATGGGCGGATGCGGAGACAGGCGCGCGATGCGTGCTGTTGACGACCTGGCCGGCGGAGCAATCGCGGGAGAAGTTGCTGGTGCCGGTGAGTGAGGCGGTGGCGGGCTGAAGCGCCTGGCGCGACGATAGCGCCCACGGAGTAGACGGTCTACACAATATTAAGTAGAATGTCTACAGAATGAACCGTATCGAACTGCTGCAAGGCACGCTCGACCTGCTGATCCTTCGCACGTTGCTCGCGGGACCGACGCATGGCCACGCGATCGCTAAGCACATTCAGCGGACGTCGGAAGACCTACTGCAGGTGGAGACCGGTTCGCTATACCCGGCGCTCCACCGGCTGGAGGCGAAGGGCTGGATCGCGGCTTGTTGGGAGCTGTCCGACAAAGGCAAGCGGGCGAGGTTCTACCGGCTGACGCGCGCCGGACGGAAGCAACTCGCCGCCGAGCAATCGAAATGGCAGTCGTTTTCGCGCGCGATGGGATTGATACTGAATCCGGAGGAGGGACGATGAACGCGTTCTTCCACAAGTTGCGGTGGTTGGCGCAACGGCGAAGCAAGGAAGCCGAACTGCGCGAGGAACTCGAGTTCCATCTGGAGGAGGAAGCGGGAGAGCGTCGCGAAGGAGGCATGGCGGAGGACGAGGCACGGTGGGCGGCGCGCCGCGAGCTGGGAAACCTGATGCTGGTGAAGGAGGATACCCGCGCGCTGTGGGGATGGACGGCGGTGGAGCAGGTCGGGCAAGACTTGCGCTACGCCTTCCGCACGATGGCGTCCAACCGGGTGTTCACGCTGCTGGCGGTTGTGTCGCTCGGGCTGGGGATCGGAGCCAACACGGCGATCTACAGTTTCATGGATGCGATTCTCATGCGATCGCTCCCGGTGGCTAATCCAGAATCTCTGGTGGTGTTGAACTGGCACACCAGGCAGGTGGCGCAAGGCACGGTGATGCGCGGCATGAGTGGCACCACCTGGGACGATCCCAAGACGGGAACCACGGCTGGCATCTTTCCCTATCCGGCTTTCGAACTTTTCCGGAAATACAACGCCCTCTTTTCGACCGTCTTCGCCCACTGCGGATATTGGCAACTGGAGAACATGAACGTAACGTTCAAGGGTCACGCGGAACTCGCCAACGGTTGGGTGGTGTCGAGCGATTATTTTCACGGGCTCGGTGTGGTGCCGGCGGCGGGACGGCTGATTCTTCCCGACGATGACCGGCCGGGCGCCCCGGCTGTCGCTGTGGCCAGTTACGGCCTCAGCCAGCGGCGTTTCGGCGGTGCGTCGAACGCGGTAGGGCAAGCGATCTTGATCAACAATCTACCGTTCACGGTGATAGGCGTGACGCCGCCTGAATTTTTCGGCGTGGAACCGGCGGCGGCGCCGGACATGTATCTTCCGATGCACACGAATGAGCTGCTGGGAGCGGGGCACCAGTACGGGTTCCGGCCGGAGGATTACCTGGACGGCAACTATTATTGGGTGGATGTGATGGCGCGGTTGCGGCCGGGGGTCACGATCGCGCAAGCGCAGGCGGCGCTCGCGCCGGCGTTTCATCAGTGGGTGGCGGGCACAGCGGCAAACGACTGGGAGCGCGCAAATCTGCCGGAGCTTGTGGTTCGGGAGGGTGCAGCCGGGCTGGACACGCTGCGCCGGCAGTATTCGAAACCGTTATTCACGCTGATGACGCTGGTGGGGCTGATCCTGGCGCTGGCATGCGCCAACGTGGCGAACCTGATGCTGGCGCGGGCGGCGGCACGGAGGCGGGAGATCGCCGTGCGTCTGAGTGTCGGCGCGGGGCGGTTTCGCGTCATCCGGCAACTGCTGACCGAAAGCGTGCTGGTGGCGTCGATGGGCGGAGCTCTGGGGGTCCTGTTCGCCCTGTGGGGGATGCGTTTTCTCACGCTGCTGCTGGGCAGAGGCAGGGAAAGCTTCACGCTGCATGCGGAGTTGAACTGGCACGTGCTGGCCGGCGCAGCCGCTCTCTCGCTGTTGACCGGCATCGTATTCGGGCTGGCTCCGGCGCTCGAATCCACGCGCGTGGACGTGGTGTCAGCGTTGAAGGGCGGGGGGCAGCCGGGGAGCGCTCTGCGGCGCGCGGGCTTCAGCCGGCCGCTGATGGCGGGGCAGATCGCGATCGCGCTGGTCATGCTGGTGGCCGCGGGGCTCTTTGTGCGCACGCTTTCGAATCTGCACTCGGTGAATCTGGGCTTCAATCGCGAAAATGTGCTGATGTTTGGGCTGAATGCGCGGAAGGCCGGGCATAACGATCCCGAGATCGCGGAATTTTACGCCGAGCTGCGCCGCAAGTTCAGCGCGATTCCTGGCGTGCGCGGTGCCAGCCTGTCGCAGACCGCGCTCATTGGGGGCTCACATCAGCACAAAATCAGCGTCGAGGGAGAGCCGGCGAATCCGATGAATTGCTTTCTGATGGTCGGACCGGAGTTTTTCGCCACCATGCAAATTCCGGTTCTGGCGGGCCGCGATTTTGACGAGCGTGACCGGCCGGGCTCGGCGGCGGTTGCCGTAATCAACGAGACATTCGTCAGGGCGAATCTGGGCGGCCGGAAGGTAGTGGGGCAGCGGTTGATTCTGGAGGAGGGCGGCGACGGAAAGCGCGTAGAGCACGCCATGGAAATCGTGGGAGTCACCCGCGACGCGCGCTACGGCAGCCTGAAGTGGGCCATTCCGCCGGTGGTGTACGTCATGTACAACCAGGGCCATCCGAAAGTGAATGAGGTGGTGTACGAGCTGCGCACCGCGGGCGACCCGCTTCAGTACGTCAGGGCAGTGCGCGAAATGGTGCACGCCGCCGACGAGCACGTGCCGGTATCGGACATCCGGACGCAGGCCGCGGACATCGACCACACTATCAACCAGGAGATCACGTTTGCCGAATTGTGCAGCGGGTTCGCGATGCTGGCGCTGGTGATCGCGTGCGTGGGTCTGTACGGCACGGTTTCCTACAACGTGGCCCGGCGCACGGGCGAGATCGGGATCCGGATGGCGCTGGGGGCACGGCGCGCCGACGTGGTGCGGATGGTTCTGCGGGAAGTGTTGGTGCTAGCGGTCGTGGGACTGGCGATCGGCATGACCGTGGCGCTGGGCACGTCGAAATTCGTGGCATCGTTTTTGTACGGGATGAAGGCGAACGATCCGCTGGCACTCGCGGCAGCGGTCGGGATTCTGCTGGGCGCCGCGCTTCTGGCGGGTTATGCACCGGCGCGGAAGGCGTCGCGAATTGATCCGATGACCGCGCTGCGCTCAGAATAGCCGACGCGGCGACATCCGTTGTGTACAATGGCGGGCGATGCGGCGTCTTCTGATCGTCCTTTTTCTGCTCACGCCTGCCATGGCCCAGAAGCGGCTGGTGCTGATCGACCAGGATGGTTCGGGGCCGGGAGGCTCGAACCAGATGGCGATGATGGTTTTGCTGCAGTCACCGCAGGTGGAGGTGCTGGGCATCACGATGGTCACGGGCAACGCGTGGCGGGACGAAGAGACCCAGCACACGTTGCGGATGCTGGAGTTGATCGGGCGGACCGACGTGCCGGTGGTTCCGGGAGCGGTCTTTCCGCTAGTGCGCACGCAGGAGGAAACGCGGCTGGCCACGCCATTGTTCGGCAAAGTGACGTGGCTGGGGGCGTGGGGACAAGGGCCGATGAGCATCACACAAACGCCGGGCGGTGTTGTTTTCACAACTCCGGCAAACCCGCAGATTCACGGTCCTTGGGAAGTACCGCCGCTACGTGAAGGAGCCCCGCGGGCCAAGCCGCTGGACGAGGACGCCGCTCATTTTCTGATCCGGCAAGTGCATGCGCATCCGCAGCAAGTGACCATCTACGCGGGCGGGCCGCTCACCAACATCGCTCTCGCCATCGCCATCGACCCGCACTTCGCCGAGTCCACGCGGGGCATCGTCCTCATGGGCGCCAGCCTGAATCCGCAGACCGAAGACCCGGAGTTTGCCGCCAGCCCGCGCCACGAGTTCAATTTTTGGTTTGATCCCGAAGCCGCGCACATGGTGCTTCGCGCGCACTGGCCGCGCATCGATGTGACCACGGTGGATGTGTCGATCAAAGCTATGTTCACGCAGCAGATGCTCGACGATATCTCTCGATCTGGAAACCCGGCCGCGCAATACATCGCCAAGTACTCGGAATACCGATATTATTTGTGGGACGAACTCGCCGCCTGCGCGTGGCTGGATCCGGCCATCATCACGAAGGAGCGCCTGCTCTACATGGATGTCGATCTCAGCCACGGTCCGAGCTATGGCCAGACCCTGACCTGGGCAGAGACGATGAAGCCGGCCACGGATCTGCAACGGGTGCACGCGCAGGTGGATCTGGATCTTCCACGGTTCAAGAGAATGTTCGTCGAGTTGATGTCGGCGCCGCCGCTGCGCGCTGTTCCAAAGGCCCTACGCCTCGAGAGCAACGGGCCGACGCGGGCGTCGGCCGCGGACCTGGGGGCCCGCCCCACTGGCGGTCTCTGATAGAACCGCGCAAGAAGCTTATGGGATGCGGAAGCGCGCTCGAGCTCTGCTGTTTGCTGGAACCCAAATTCGGCGCGGCGCCGGCTACTTGCTTTTTCCCAGCCGGAAGCGGACTTCGCTGGTTTCGAGGTCGCGCCAGGCCTTTTTTATTTCTTCGATCTTTTTGAGGTCGAGCTTGCCCCCGTTGTAGGCATCGGCAAATTCATCCAGTGCTTTCTTCAAATGATTAAAGCTGGTGGCGAACCGACGCTCCTGGCATTCAGCCGCTTTCTTGGCTGACTCCGCCTCAGGAGCTTGGGACCAAGTGAGATCTCGCTGCAGGGCGGCGACGGCTCTGGCGTTCTGCTGCGAAATGGCATCCGGGAACTGGGCAAAAAGCGTAACGAACAATAAAACAGACGTCATGATCCGAACTCCCCGGTGAGGATGCACGAGCGACTCACCGTGTGTAACGCCCACAGTTCTTCATATCGGCATTTCCGAGTAGTGGATTAGAGGTTTTGGGATGAGCGGCTGCGTTACACTCGTCTCTATGTGGATCCGGCTCTCTATCTTTTTGATGGCGGCCAGCTTGTTTGGCCAACGCGGACCGCAATTCGATGATGGCGACGCGCACGGCGATGCGCCCTACCTAATTGAAGAGGGTTGGAGGCCGCTGTTCAACGGCCAGGACCTTTCGGGCTGGCACGGTCTGGGGAAGGAAAACGAATGGCTCACCACGCGCGCGGTTTTGTGGGAGCGGCTGCTTGGTCCGACGCGCCTGGTGCCGATGGGCGGCCCGGGCGACCGGATGCTGAACGGCCTTCATGGGCGCACGGTGAACCTAGTCACCGATGACAAGTTTGGCGACATCGAGCTGTACCTGGAGTTCATGCTGGCCAAGGGATCGAACTCCGGGGTGTATCTGCACGGCCTCTATGAAGTGCAGATCTTCGACAGTTACGGGTCGACGGAGCCGGTGACGTCGTCGGATTGCGGCGGCATTTATCACCGCTGGATCAACAGCCGCGGCGTGGGCGGATCGGCGCCCAGCCGGAATGCGAGCCGGCCGCCGGGCGAGTGGCAGTCGTATCACATCTGGTTCCGCGCGCCGCGCTTCGATGCCAACGGACAGAAAACAGAAAACGGGAAATTCATTCGCGTGGTGTTCAACGGGTTTTCCGTGCAGGAGAACGTGGAAGTGGACGGCCCGACCCGCGCGGCCATGGATATCCCCGAGGCGGCGACGAACCCGCTCATGCTGCAGGGGGATCATGGGCCGGTGGCGTTCCAGAATATTTACTGGCGGGCGTTGAGGAAGATCGTGGAGAGGTAGAGGGGCGCGCCGTTACCGTGCTGGCCCGGGCGCATGATCTTCACTGTGCCGCTGGCGGGTTGGGCAAGCCAGGGTGGGTTTCCACCGCGTTGCGGACGGCGGGTACAGATCGCAGGTAGGCGTAGATGGCTGCCAGCTCGTCGTCGCTTTTCCTGGAGAAACCGAGCCACGGCATCAGCGTGAAGGCCTGCGGTCCTGGCGAGGGCGGCGGGCCGCTGGTCGCGTATTCCTTGTACTCGTAAAACTTCTTCAGGAAAAACTCCTGGCTCCACTTGCCGGTGCCCGTGTCGATGTCCGGCGTGATGTTGGCGCTTAGCACTTTGCCCATGGGCGTATCGAAAACCCGTCCGCCGGCCAATAGTTTGCCGGGAAGCGGCCGGCCCTTGTCGTCGGTGGGCGTGTGGCATTCGCCGCAGCCGCCCACCACCACCAGGAACTCGCCGTACTTCTTGGGGTCGGACTTGTTGATGGCCGCCACGCTCCCCACCGGCTTGGGGGCGCTCTTGATGAGCACGCTCACCGGGAAAATGAGCTTCGTCTTGGGCAACGGATGGTGAATTGGCGGAAGCGAATCGAGGAAGGCAACCAGCGCCTGTACGTCTTCGTCGCTCAAGCGGCTGTAACCCTCGTACGGCATCATCGGGAAAAGCGCGTTACCGTCGCGGTCCACGCCTTCGCGGATGGCGCGAATCTTCTCGCCGTCGGTCCAGGCGCCAATGCCGGTCTCCCGATCGGGCGTAATATTCGGCGCTACCACCACACCCGGCAGACCCTTCACGAGATCGGACATGATGTTGCCGCGGCCGCGGCCGGTGAGGACTTCAGGTCCGCCGATGCGCGTGAAATCGCGCTGCGAATGGCAGCTGGCGCAATCG
>Ga0335079_10002020_pt1 | contig 23373 bp, 19 predicted proteins | sample Lox_Sample_33_FD_206719 | JGI IMG/M metagenome (GOLD analysis project Ga0335079, IMG submission 206719) | Soil microbial communities from Loxahatchee National Wildlife Refuge, Florida, United States - Lox_Sample_3.3 | ecosystem: Environmental > Terrestrial > Soil > Wetlands | place: USA... | reverse complement strand
GCTCGCGTCGAAGCTGGCTCGCTTCCTACCGGCGGAGGGCGTGATGCGTTGCCGCAATTCAGAGTGCAATCTGCCGATCACTGTCCAGGTCGAGCTCTGGTTCCTGTCGTGGTTGGAAGCGTTCGTCCTCGCGCGACGTCGAAAGAGCAGGCTGAAGCGATCGGCGCTCAATTGGATAGACGCCCGCGATCGGCGATTTCGGCTTCGGGCATCGGACATTGGTCACCGCGATGGGGCGAAATGAGCTCGCTGCGGACCATTGTCAGGCGGCTCCAGCAGCGTGCTTACCAGCACGCCGCCATATTGGTGGTCATAATCGCTCGCGTCCTGGCGAGGGAAGGCCTGCTCGGCCCGCGTGGGTGTCTGATAGCCGTCCGGCTGTCGTCTCGTCTGTCGAAGTGGTCCTGGGCGATATTTCGCTCGGAGCGCGCGCTCCGCAAGTCACGAATTTGCCAGAACGCGAACGAGTGCAGCGCTCTTCGGCCGACCGATCAAGAACAACTTGGCCAAACCAAAGCTGGTTTCGAAGATAGTGGAGATCGCCAATGAAGCCAGGCCGTCCGTTTGGTATCACCTCGCTTGTCTCGGCAATTAAGCGAGCCGTCAGTTCGCCAATCTTTTCAGCACATGCAGATGCGAGCACCGAGGGTCGTCATCACCTTCTATTGACGCGCGGGATTCAGGTCCTCGTCCTAGCCGGGATCATTGTTGGCGCTTCGCTGATTGCCGCATCGACACGCGACAAGCAAGAGAGCCAGGCCGCGAGCACGACGGTTCGGGAAGCGCCATCGTTCACGCGCGGCGCGGACGGTCAAATTGACGTTCCTCCCGGATCGCCGCTGCGCCAACAACTCGTGATCGGTCCTGTCGCGGTGGAGAATGTCGCCCAAACGCTTGACCTTCCAGCGACGGTCGAAGCGGATCCGGCCCGCACGGCAAAGGTGGCGCCGCCTCTCTCGGGCCGAATCGCCGAACTTCGTGTCGGGGTCAATGATGATGTCGAAAAAGGCCAGGTCGTTGCGATCCTGAACTCGGCCGACCTCGCACAGGCTTACGACGATTTCGACAAGGCGCAATCTGCCCTTGCGCTCGCGCGCCGCGGTCTCGATCGCCAGCGGGGCTTGACCGCCATCCGCGCCGGCGCAGGCAAGGACATGGAAGCTGCACAGGATACTTTCACGCAGGCCGAAGCAGAGGCCAGGAGGACTGCGGAGAGACTTGATCAGATCGGCGCACCTACGACCGGACGACGCAACCGCGGGGCGCTACTGAACATCACCGCCCCGTTCTCCGGGGTCGTGACGGACTTATCGGCGGCGCGCGGAACGTACTTCAATGATCCCACACAGTCGCTGATGACCATCTCCCAATTGGACGTGGTCTGGGTCATGGCGAGCGTGCCGGAGAAGGACCTAGCTTTTGTTTCACTCGGGCAGGCAGTCGAGGTGAGGTTCCTGGCTTATCCGGGGGAGATCTTCCGAGGTACGGTCGCGCGCATAGGCGACACGGTCGACACAGATACGCGACGCACAAAGGTTCGGATTGAATTCAACAATCCGGACCATCGCCTCAAACCGGGAATGTTTGCGAGTGTGCGGCTCATCGCGCCTCCGAAAAGCATCGCAACTATTCCGGCCACAGCTCTCGTCCTCAAGAACGACACCGACAGCGTCTTCATCGAAACGAGCCCTTGGCATTTCGAAATACGACAAGTCCGGACCCAGAACAGCTTTGGCGACCAAGTAGCCGTCACGCAAGGGTTGGCAGCGAGCGATCGTGTGGTTGTCAAAGGTGGGTATTTCCTCAATGATTGAGCGCGTCATCGATCTCGCACTCAGCAAGCGAGCGCTTGCGATCACGGTATTCGTGCTCGTGGGTGTCTTCGGCTTCTATTCTTGGACACAGCTCCAGATCGAGGCCTATCCCGATATTGCCGACGTGACGTCTCAGGTGATCACACAGGCGCCTGGCCTTGCCGCGGAGGAAGTGGAGCAGCAAATCACCGTGCCGCTTGAGCGTGAGCTGAATGGCACGCCAGGCTTGGTATCAATCCGCTCCAAGAGCACTTTCGGCCTTTCCCTGATTACCCTGGTCTTTCGTGACGGCTCCGAGGACTACTGGTCACGGCAGCGCATTCAGGAGCGCATCCAGAACGTTACGCTGCCGGCGGGCGTCACTGCGGGCCTTGACGATCTGACCTCGCCGATCGGCGAAATCTATAGATACACGCTGGAATCCAAGTCCAAGACGCTTCGGCAACTCTCCGAAATCCAAAGGTGGACAGTCATTCCGGCGTTCAAGCAGGTGCCGGGTGTGGTCAACGTCAACAACTTTGGTGGCCTGACCACCCAGTTTCAAGTCGAGCTGAACCCGGATTCATTGAACCGCTTCGGCGTTGCTCTGAAAGACGTCACCGGCGCGATCACGGCCAACACTCAGAATTCCGGCGGCAGCGTCATGAACCGCGGCCAATATGGGTACGTCATTCGCGGCATTGGACTCGCACAAACGCTCGATGACATTGGAAATATTGTCGTCACCCAGAAAAGCGGGATTCCGGTTTTCGTGCGCGATCTGGGTGAGCTACGACTGAGCAATCAGGAACGACATGGCATCCTCGGCAAGGACGACAACAACGATACGATTGAAGGAATTGTCCTGCTCCTGAAGGGTGAGAATCCTTCCCGGGTGATGGACGGCGTTCACGCCAAAGTTGCCGTTCTTAACGCCCAGCTTCGGGCGCAGGACGTCCAGCTCGTGCCTTACATCGATCGATCCGAACTCGTTCACGCTACGGTCGAGAAGGTATCGCACACGATTATGGAGGGCGTCGGTCTCGTCCTTATCGTCCTTATCCTATTCCTAGGAAGTCCTCGCAGCGCAGTCATCGTTGCGGTCACCATTCCACTCGCGATGGCGATCGCGTTCAGTTTGATGCGCATTACGAGTATACCTGCAAATCTCTTGTCTTTAGGTGCTATCGACTTCGGAATCATTGTCGATGGCGCCGTGGTTATGACGGAGGCGGTACTCCGCCGTCGTGAAGCCCATGCGGACCAGGCATTGACGGAGGCCGACGCTCGCCAGGCAGCTCACGAAGTCGGCAGGCCGATCTTTTTCTCAACGCTGATTATCATTACTGCCTACTTTCCGCTTTTCGCTTTTCAGCGCGTCGAAGCAAAGCTCTTCTCGCCAATGGCATATGTGGTCGGCTACTCCCTGTTCGGGGCGCTGGTGATCGCTCTCGCGCTCATTCCAAGCCTTGCCTTCATCGCCTATCGCAAGCCCCGGCGCGTCTGGAGCAATCCGGTCCTGGGATGGTTGCGATTCCGCTATGAGAGCCTGCTCGATCGGTCTCTCAAACGCCCCCGATTCGCCATCATCACGGCAGCGGTGACGGCCGCCCTTGTTGTGGTGCTCGGCTGGACCGTTGGACGTGACTACCTTCCCCAGCTCGATGAAGGCTCCATCTGGCTGCAAGTAACGATGCCAGCGGGAATTTCGCTGGAGACGGCAACGGAGATGGCTGCGGACCTTCGTCGAGCCATCAGACAATTCCCTGAAGTGTCCTACGTGGTTACGCAGGACGGTCGCAACGACGACGGGACTGATCCATTCACGCCCTCGCACATCGAAGCTAGCGTCGGTTTGCGTCCTTACGGCACATGGCCGCGTGGGGAGACCAAGGACGAGCTGATTCAGAAACTGGATGCCCGGTTTCGCCAGATGCCCGGCTTCCAGGTCGGTTTCACGCAGCCGATGATCGACGGCGTCTATGACAAAATCGCGGGCGCTCACAGCCAACTGGTCGTCAAGATCTTCGGTGATGACCTGCGCGAGTTGCGGCGGATCGCGACCGAGGTCGTCTCTGCTTTGCAGGCAACGCCGGGTTCCGCGGATGTTTCGATCGACCAGGAGCCGCCGCTTCCGCAAGTCGTCGTGCAAGTCGATCGAGGGGCGCTTGCCCGATATGGCATTAATGTTAGTGACGTTTCCGATCTCATTCAGACCGGCATCGGCGGCCAGGCTGTTACCCAGCTTTTCATTGGTGACCGTCAATATGATGTATCTGTCAGATTTCCGCAGCCGATGCGGTCCGATCCGGAAGCTATCTCAAGTCTTGTTCTGACATCGTCGACGGGCGCGAAGATACCCCTGTCGCAGGTCGCCCGTGTCCAACTGAAATCGGGTGAGAGCACGATTGCCCACGACATGAACGCGCGCGTCATGGTCGTGAAGCTCGATTACCGTGATCGCGATTTATCCTCCTTCCTGGAGGATGCAAAAAAACACGTCGCGGACGGCGTAAAGTTTGATCCCAACAAATTCCGGATCGAATGGGGCGGGCAATTCGAAAACCAGCAGCGGGCGGAAGTCCGACTTGTACTGATCCTATGTCTCGTTCTTGGGGGAATGCTTATTTTTCTCTACGCGGCATTCGCGCATCTTTGGCAGGCAGTTCTCGTTCTTGGGGCCGTTCCTCTGGCCACCTTGGGTGGCCTTATAGCGCTTCACCTCACGGGTGTGACCCTCAACGTAGCTTCCGCAGTCGGATTCATCGCACTGTTCGGTGTGGCGGTGCAGAACAGCATCATCCTCATCGCGAACATCAATAGGATCCGTGACAACGGCGTTCCATTGGTGAACGCGGTGATCTTCGGAGCCGGTGAAAGGCTGCGGCCTGTTCTTATGACGGCTTCGGTTGCCACGCTTGGCATGTTGCCGGCGGCTTTAGCGACCGGTGTCGGCACCGACGTCCAGAGGAGTCTCGCGACCGTCGTCGTTGGGGGGCTGCTCCTTACGACGCCGCTGACATTATTGGTCCTCCCTACTGTCTACTTCGCCATGGAAAGCTGGATCGCGGCGCGTCGCCCTGCCCCCGTTTCTATTGTTGGCCTGGAGGGGCAACAGTCATGACGCACCAAGTCCAGTATCGCAACGTTTTGGATCGAGGCGCGATGGCAACGGCGCTCCTTCTGCTGGCGACGCTCGTCACGGGATGCGCCGTAGGCCCCGACTTTCAGCGTCCGCCTGCTCCTAACGTCGCAGGATACACGCCGACGCCGCTGCCGAAGGTCACGGCTTCGAGCGAAGCCATCGGTGGCGCTCAGCAAAGATTTGTCGCCGATATCGACATCCCAGGCCAGTGGTGGGCTCTGTTCCATTCCAAAGCGCTGAATGCGCTGATCGAAGAGGGCTTGACGAACAACCACGATATCAAGGCCGCGCAGGCAGCGCTGCGCGTGGCGAGAGAGAATGTCAAAGCCCAAATCGCTTCGGGCTATCCGTCTATCACTGGCGGCGTGAACGTCACTAGGGAAAAGGATGCAACCGGAAGCGTTGCCTCGTCAGAGGTCAATGGAGCGGCATTGTATAGCCTCTATACCGGCCAACTCAGTGTCTCCTATGTTCCGGATCTCTTTGGGCTGAATCGTCGCACGGTAGAGTCGCTTGCCGCGCAAGCAGACTCTCAGCGGTTCCAGGTCGAGGCTACGTACCTTACCCTATCGTCCAACATCGTCGCTGCTGCGATCCAGGAAGCATCGCTACGCGGGCAGATCAAAGCTACGCGGGCGATCATCGCAAGCCAGCAGAACTCCCTTGATTTGCTGCACAAGATGGACGCTTTGGGCGAGGTCAGCGATGTCGACGTCGCGGCACAAGAAGCGACGCTGGCGCAGACTAAAGCGACACTGGCGCCACTTGAGAAGCAATTGATGCAACAGCGAGATCTGCTCGCTGCGCTGGTTGGGCGCTTCCCCAGTGATCAGCCGTCGGCGACGTTCTCCCTGAAAGATCTGGTTCTGCCGACAGAAGTCCCGGTTAGCCTGCCGTCGAAGTTGGTCGACCAGCGTCCCGACGTGCGCGCGGCGGAAGAAAATATGCACGCGGCGAGTGCGCAAATCGGAGTGGCTATCGCTAATCGCCTGCCGAACTTGACTCTCACCGCAAATGCAGGCCGCACGGCGACGCAACTGAGCCAGATCTTTATGCCGGGAAACGGCTACTGGATTGCCGCATCGGCGCTGACGCAACCGATCTTTGATGCCGGAGTGCTTTTCCATCGGCAACAAGGAGCCGAGGCGGCATACGATCAGGCCCTCGAGCAATACCGCAGTACGCTTATTACCGCCTTCCAGAACGTCGCTGATGCGTTAGTCGCGCTTCAGCACGACGCCGATGCGTTGAACTCAAGCGTGGCGGCGGAGCGTGCGGCGGCACGGAGCCTTGAATTGGTTAAAGGCCAGCAGCGGCTCGGGGCGGTAAACTATCTGGCCCTTCTGAGCGCCGAGCAGACCTACCAGCAGGCAAGCATCAATCTAGTGCAGGCGCAGGCTGCGCGGTATGCGGACACAGCGGCGCTGTTCCAGGCCCTCGGTGGCGGATGGTGGAACCGCTCGGATGTCGCACTTAATACGCAGGCGCATGACGCCGGCCGCCAGTAACGGGAGCCGGTCGGATGTCCGGTACACTCATTATAATTGAGCTGGGCGGCTTTGTCGGGCTTCTGCTGTGGGGCACCCACATGGTCACGACGGGTGTCCAGCGCGGCTTTGGCGACGTGCTCCGAATTTGGCTGGAGCACAATCTCAGGGGCCGTTGGCGAGCCTTTCTTGCCGGCATAGGCGTCACTGCGCTCCTACAGAGCAGCACTGCGACAGGCCTTATGACTTCTGCATTCACGGCGGATGGCCTCATCGGGCTGGGGCCCGCGCTTGTGGTGATGTTGGGCGCCAATCTGGGAACAACGCTCGTCACCCAGGTGCTATCGTTCAATGCTGGCCTCATCGGACCGCCGCTGGCGCTGCTTGGCGTCATGGTTTTCCGATCGGGCGATGATGATCGCCTTCGCAATGCAGGGCAAATCGCCATCGGCTTGGGGCTCATGTTGCTGGCGTTGTCCGGAATGGTGCATGAGCTTGCACCAATCGAGGATGCACCGTTTCTAAAAAGCGTGCTCTCCGCCGTTGGCAGCGAACCGCTTCTGGCCGTTGCGGTCGCTACCATTCTAACATGGGCGTGTCATTCCAGCGTCGCGGTCGTGCTGCTTGTCGTTTCATTGGCGGCGACTCAGACGCTCTCAGCACCCGGCGCGCTGGCGTTCGTTGTCGGCGCGAATATCGGCGGTACTCTGCCGGCACTTTTCGAGGCCGGCTCGCCAATCGCCCGACGACTTCCGCTCGGCAACACGCTCATTCGGGTAGCCGGAGCGGTTGTCGCGCTGCCGCTGATATCGATCTGCGTACCGCTGCTCGCGCATATCGATGCTGCGCCGTCGAGGATCGTTGTTAATTTCCACACGGCCTTCAACCTGTTCTTGGCGATCGTCTTTATTGGGCCGTCCGACTGGCTTGCCCGCTCGCTAATCCGCATCCTCCCCAATCCGCCAGCACCCAACGATCCTGGCAAACCAGTGTACCTTGAAGAAGCTGGCCTGGGCGCTGCGACGGTCGCATTGGCCAATGCTTCGCGCGAAACGCTGCGAATGGGAGACCTAGTCGAGGCGATGCTGAAGGGCGCCTCTGACGTCTTTCAGCAGGCGGATGCTCGCCGGGCCGGGGAGATCAGCCGAATGGATCGTTCGGTCGACCGGCTCGGCGCGGCAATCCGTAGCTACTTGGCGGATCTCGGTAATGAACAACCGCTCAACGATGACAGCGATGGATCGCGCGTCCAAGAGATCCTTTCCGCTGTCATCAATCTTGAGCACGTCGGAGACGTCGTCGCTAACAGCCTTCTGGAATTCGCCGTCAGGCGGATCAAACGTGGATGGCCGTTTGCTAGCGGCGAGCGTGATCTCATCTCGTGTATGATCGCCGAGATATTGGATAGCCTGCGGATCGGACTTGCCGTTTTCTTAACGCGTGATCCGGCCCAAGCAAAACGTCTGGTTGCTCGCAAGAGTTCATTGCGTCGATTGGAAGTGCGCGCAACTGAGCTTCATGTGCAGTGGCTTCGCGCCGCTGCTACAACAGCCAGAACTGACGCCGGCGCAGGCGTTGCGCGGGTCGCGGAAGAGGGCAGTCAGTTCCTGAGGATTGTGCGCGACCTTCGTCGCGTACATTCGCACATCGCGGCCCTCGCTTACGCGATCCTAAACGATTCGGACGCCGAAGTCCGCTCGCCATACAGGGCGGAGACGGATGAAGAGTCCGAGGGAACCGAATTGCCGGGCGAACGATGCTAGTCGCGGCTGCAATTTCGGCACGGGCTCTCCGACCTGCGGTTCTGTAATGGAGCTCTCCGATTTCCACTACGTTACTGCGGTGGTGGAGTCGGGCAGTTTTGCGCGCGCGGCCGACTTGATCGGGTTCCACGCTTCGACCATCAGCCGCCGCGTCGCGCGTCTTGAGGACGAGTTGGGTCTGACGTTGTTTGAGCGCAATCGCTCAGGGGTGCGACTCACCACGAGCGGTCAAACCGTAATTCGGCACATTAGGCGTGCTCTCGCGGAAATCGATGCGGTCAAATCTGCTGGTCAGAAAAATGGACTTGGGACGATAGGAGAGATTCGGTTGGGTATGCGACTTCCCGCGGTCGGTAAGCCGTTTGGAGACCTACTGCGCTCGTGGCATGAGCGATATCCTGGGGTATCAGTCCTCCAGTACGAAATGCACGAAAAGGAGATCGCTGCGGCACTGGCCGATCGGCGGCTTGACGTGGCGTTTGTGCCCAGCTTTGGGCTATGGCCGCATGTGGCGACACTCCCGATCTTCAACGAGCGCATCGTTGCGGCGCTGCCGCCGCAGCATCCGCTGGCCAAACGCAAAACGCTGCGATGGAAAGAACTGTCCGGAGAAACGATTTTGGTGCAGGGGTGGGGCGACAGCCAAGCGCAACGGGAGTTCTTCGGGTCCCTGTTGGGCAGGCAAGTAGAGTTTCAATCGCATGCGGCCTGCCGGGAGTCCATTCTTGCGTTTGTCGCAGCAGGTTTTGGGTTGACGCTCACCACTCAAAGCCAAGCAGAAATCGTTTTTCCGGACGTTGTCTTCAGACCCATTTCGGAAGCCAATGCGTATTTTTCAGTGGGCCTAGTTTGGCTTCCGGAGTGCGAAGACCCGGTCGCTGGGCGCTTTGTTGCCTTTATGCGCGACGAAGCGAAAGAACGAGGTTTGCTTGAATAGCCAAAGTGACTATCGCCGCAGATCGCGCCGCGATATTATGGGTTCTAGATTTAGGACACACTCATAAGCGAACCGCGTTAGGGTGGCCTGTGCTAAGGCAAGGTCATTCTGCTTTCTTTGAAGCGGCTTGTTTTCTTGCTTTTCCAAAAGCGCGATCGGTGGCCATGAAACGTGCGAGCATCGGGGCAATAAGCTTTGTTGGCTCAATAGTTGATTGGCCTGTCTCTCGCGACAGCAATTCAGAATATCTGAGAAGGTCGCGGTGCACGGCTGCGGGAAGATCGAGCGTAATCTTTACCGGCTTATCATCTTCCAGAGTTCCCAACTTCAACTTGTTCATGAGTAAGCTCCGTCATCCTTTATAAGGTTCAAGCACGAGGTCATGCGTGACCAGCACTCGCACCGGGAAGCCAGCTCGGATCGTGATTGTCGGCTGGATGTTGAGTGAGCGGCTGACGACTTGCTGGCCGGTTTGATTGATACTCTGCGACATTCCTTGCTGGATCGCTTCGGCAAGCGAGCCGTTGTTGTTGCCGCTCATGCCGGCTTCCGAGCCGACACTCAGAACTGTCGAGAGGATCGCCGCCTTGAACAGCATGCCCCAATGGTTGTCGACCTCGTCCTCGAGCCCGGCATAGCCTTCTGTGTCGGCGCCCGGCTGACGCTCGAGCACGATCGACTTTCCGTTCGGCATGATAAGCCGGTTCCAGACGAGCAAGGCGCGAGACTGGCCAAACGCGATCTGCGCATCGTACTGACCGACGAGGCGAGATCCCTGAGGGATCAACAGGGTCTTCCCCGTCGGGCTGTCATAGACATCCTCGGTCACTTGAGCGGTCACCTGACCCGGCAGATCTGAGCGCAGGCCGGTGATCAGGGACGCTGGAATCACTGCGCCGGCTTGCAGCACGTAAGGACTCGCTGGTGGCTGGACGCGGTCGGGGCTGGTGGTGCGACGATCGATGTTGCCGTTGAGGAAGGCGAGCTTGTGGTCCTGGGACGTGAGGTCGGATGAAAGGTTCACTGGCGTCGGCCCGGATGGACCCGCGGCCGCTGATGGCGCTATCGCCGTGCTCGGCGCGACAACATTCGTTGTCGCGAACAGGTGGCTGGTGCGCGCTGCTTCCAACTCCTGGGCAAGGCGCTGTTCTTCCGGACTTGGTCCCGGCATTGGCATGTTGGGTGCCGGCGCGCCGGCATTGAGAATGGGCTTGCCAAGGTCGCCGGGCAGCGGTGGTCCAAGCTGCGGCACTGGCTTTGCGAGCCCCGTGTAGTCGCGCGGCAAGTTTGCCAATCCATCCGGCGTGTTGCGATTGCTCGTGTTGAAGAGCTCGCTGCCGGTCGTCTGGTGCTGTGGCTTCAACGCGAAGAGCAAAGCGCCTCCCACACCGATGGCTGCGGCAGCTCCTACCCCGAGCAGGACCTTACGGGACATTCGCGTCACCGGCGGCCGCCGGGCGCGCAACCGCATCTCCTCGGCGGGCCGCGCGGCCTCATTCGGTCCTTCCTGTTCCCGGGATTCGTCAGTCACGACCGTGGCCTCCCATCCGTGCGGACGATACGCACGACATCTTGGTGCTTGCCGCCGAGCTTCAGTTCCGCCGCGGCAAACAGCCGGTCGACGATCATGTGATTGCCGCGGACGCGGTAGTTGACGAGCTGACCGTCGCCTTCCGCGCCGATCACCCAGAGCGGCGGCAGTTCGCCTTGCGAGATGCCGGTTGGAAATTCGATGAACACCTGGCGCCCGTCGTCGAAGGCGCGGAGCGGACGCCACGGCGGGTTGTCGCCCTCGATACGGTAACGGAAGTTGAGCGCATTGATGTCGACGCCGGTAGCAACAGGCGTTGCTGCGTCCGCTGCGGCATTCTGCTGGCGCAATGCGATGAGCTGATCCTGCGCATAAGCCCAGGAGACCGATGCCATGTAGGTCTTCTCGTCGGAATGCAGCTCGAGGTGATAGGTGCGGCGATCGGTGTTGATGATGAGGTTGGTGATGAGATCCGGGCGGGTCGGCTTCACCAGGATGTGGACACGCTTGGCCGGCCCGACGCCGCTCTCGGTATCGCCGATGATCCACCGCACGGTATCTCCCGCAGCGACAGGACCAGAGCCCGTCAACTGCTCGCCCGGTTCGAGCGTGATGTCGGTGACTTCGCCCGGCGCCGCGTAGACTTGGTAGAGCGCGCCATCGGAGAACGGGTAGACTTGGATCGCGTTGAGATATCCTGCTCGTGTCGGCTGAACGCGCGCCGCACCATTGGCCTGGTCGACGCGGGTGTGCGGATCGGCAGCTTCGGGTGGGCTCTTGGCGTTGCCCGGCAGAGGCTTGAGTTGACCCGGCAGCGGCAAGGGCTTCGGGAGCTCCACGATCTGGACAGGTTTCGGAGGATCGGCCTGCAGCACGGCGGGCTTCGGCGTATTGTCGTAGCTGATCTCTGGCGGCTTCCACGCTGTGGCGCAGGCGCCGAGGGACAGAGACATAAGCAACAGCGAAGGGATCGCGAGGGGGCGCATCAGCCGAGCTCCTTTGACCAATTGAGGGCGTGGACGTAGACGCCGAGCGGATTCTTCTTGAGCCGATCGGCGTCAGTCGGCGTCTGCAGGACGATGGTGAGGATGGCGCTCCAACGTTCGGTCGATGCGAGCGCGTCGTCGATGTAGTGGCGCTCGATCCATTCCACGCGGAAGCTGTTGTCGGAAGCGCGGATGACGCTCGCGACGTCGACGGAGACCTGGCTCTTGCCGACCTTGGAAAACGGATCGTTTGTTCGCGCGTAGTCGTTGAGCGCCAGCGCACCTTTGTCCGTGACATAGTTGTAGGCGTCGAGCCAGTTCTGACGCAGCACAACCGGATCAGCCGGAATTCCGCGCACCTCCTGAATGAAGCGCGCCAAGTGCCATGCGATCTGTGGGTCGGTCGGCTGGTAGTCCGCAGTGGCGGGCGCGATGGCCTGGGCCTGGCCGAGCTTGTCGACTTGCACCACCCATGGCGTGATGGTGCCGCGCGCTGACTGCCACACCAGGCCTCCAGCGAGTACACCGCTGAGTGCCAGCGTGCCGAAGAAAGCGAGACGCCAGTTCTTCGCCTGCACTCGCGCGGATCCGATCCGCTCGTCCCAGACCTGGCCAGCGCGCTGATAGGGCGTCTCGGCCTCGGGTGTCTTGCCGTAGCGAACGGTCGATCGTCGGAACATGGATTACTCTCCGTCGGAAAGATCGACCTGGTGCCCGCCGCTCGGCCGATCACCGGAGCGGATTGCGTGGTCGGCGGCGGTGACGCCGCGATTGATGGTCTGGCCGCGCTTCATGCGCTGAGCCCAGGCGGGCGGGCTGTCCGAAGCGACGGACGCGCCGCCGGCAGCGGTTGACGAAGGGCCGCCGCCCCGCATCACCGCACGCTCACCCGAGGCGAAGCTCTCCTGCAGGCTGGCGGCCGCGCGGCGGAGCGGGCTCATCGCGGCCGACCCGGCGGCCTGGGCAACACCTGCTGCTCCGCCGGCCCGATAGGCTGCGCTGGCGCCACCGGCGACGGCAGCCCCCGCGCGCGCCGTCCCGGCAACCGCGCCACCCGCAGCGGCGAGTCCGCCGGCTGTTGCCGCAATGCCGGCGGCCCCGATTCCGGCCGCCGCCAATCCTGTTCCGATCGCAGCGCCGGCCCCGAGCTGCGGGCCGCCGGCGATCAGGCCATTGGCGATTCCCGGGCCGAAAATGGTGAGGCCGAGCAGCGATAGCGCGGCGAGGATCAGGGTCAGCGCGTCGGAGATGGTTGGCGGATTGTTGAAGCCGCTGGTGAACTGACTGAAGATCTGAGAGCCGATGCCAATGATGACGGCGAGAACGAGGATCTTGATCCCGCTCGACACCACGTTGCCGAGTACCCGTTCTGCCAGGAATGCAGTGCGGCCAAACAATCCGAACGGCACGAGTACGAAGCCTGCAAGTGTCGTCAGCTTGAATTCGATCAAGCTCACGAAGAGCTGGATCGCCATGACGAAAAAGCTGATGACGACGATCAGCCAGGCCACCAGCAAGATGATGATCTGCACCAAGTTTGCGAAAACGCTGGTGAAGCCCATCATGCCGGAGATAGCGGTCAGGATCGGCTTGCCCGCGTCGATCCCGACTTCTGCGATCTTGCCCGGCTGCAAAAGCTGGGCAGCGCTCATGGCGCCGCCGCCGGCTTTGATCCCGAGGCCGGCAAAGCTGTTGTAGATGATCTGTGCGAGGTTGTTGTAGTTGCCGATAATGAAAGCGAAGAGCCCGATATACAGCGTCTTCTTGATCAGGCGCGCGAGCACGTCTTCGTCGGGCGCCATCGCCCAGAACAAGCCTGCGAGCGTGATGTCAATGGCGATGAGGACGCTTGCAAGCCAGCGCACGTCGCCTTGAACCAAGCCGAAACCCGAATCGATATACTGGGTGAAGGTGCCCAGGAAGTTGTCAATGACGCCTGTGCCGCCCATGACACTTACCTGCCGGTGCTCTTTGCGGCATCCGCAGGTGTGCGTGCCGATGCGGGCGCATAGTTGAAAAAGCGACGACGGTTCTCAGCCCAGGCGGCCTCGCAAGCTGGATCGTCCTTGGCCTGGTCCGCGATGAGCTGGCACCGCTTGAGTTCTTCGGCGAGTGGATCGCGAGCAGCCGAGATATCGGGAGCGCGCGGATCGATGCGTGCTGACGGCCTCCTGAAATGCAGCGCGGCCGCGACGATCGCGATGGCGATGAACACAAAGCCGAGTGCGTGCGCCACCGCGCGTAGATTGAGGAGCCGACCGCGCATCAGTGGAACATCTGCGCGGAGCCGGGCTGATAGCCCACGCCGTAATTGAGGAAATTGTTGGTCTGCGTCTGCGCTTGAGCCTGCGTTTCAAGTGTCCGCGCTGCATCGAGGCTTTGGGCGCGCGCGATCGAGGCCATAAGCGCCGTGAGGTCGGCGAGCTGTGTGGTCTGAAGTGCGACGAGCTGGTTGCCTGATTGGGCCGCTTGCAGAGCGCCAGTCGCCGACTGACTAGACGACACCAGGGCGTTGATCTGGGTGCGCGTGTTGTTGAGATTGGTGACGACTCCAGCCTGCACGCGCATCGTGTCCTGGAAGCCGGCGAGCGCGTTCTGCCAGCGTGTTTGGGCATCTGCGAGGAGCTGCTGGGACGATGTTCCGCTCGAATAGGCCTGCGGATAGGTCTGCGTGAAGGCCTGGTCGATGGTCGAGACGCTGTAGGCGATGCGCTGCGCCTGCCCGAGGAGTTGCTGGGTCTGCGTGATCTGCTGCTGGAGCTGCGCGAGAGATGAATACGGCAGACTAGCGAGATTGCGCGCTTGGTTGATGAGCGATGTAGCCTGGTTCTCCAGCATCTGTATTTCGTTGTTGACCTGCTGAAGCTCGCGCGCGGCAGTCAGGATGTTCTGTGCATAGTTGGTCGGATCGAAGACGATCCATTGTGCGCGAGCAGGAACGCCGGCGGCGGTGACGGAGAAAGCGGCCGCACCTGCTATGAGCAGGGCGCGCAAACGGTGGCGGGTCATGATGTGGTCTCCTGGCTGCGGGTGAGCATGTCGGCCGCCCAGTCGAGGTCTTTTTGGCGCAGCCAGGCGGCGGCGAAGCCGCGGCAGCCGTGCTCAGCGAGAAGCTCCTGAATGGCGGTTTGATCGGATTTCGCAGAAGCGGCGGTGAAGGCGAGCGCGACTTCGGACAGTCCGAGTTCGAACAGACGATTGCCGCGGCGGGACTGGCAGTAATATTCGCGCTTCGGCGTCGCCCGACTTAGGATCTCGATCTGGCGGTCATTGAGACCGAAGCGCCGGTAGATCGCGGCAATTTGCGGCTCGAGCGCACGTTCGTTCGGAAGCAGGATTCGGGTGGGGCAGCTCTCGATGATCGCTGGCGCGATCGGGCTGCCGTCGATGTCGGCGAGCGACTGCGTGGCGAAGACAACGCTTGCATTCTTCTTACGGAGCGTCTTCAGCCATTCGCGCAGCTGGCTGGCGAAGCCGGGATCGTCGAGGGCGAGCCAGCCCTCGTCAACAATGAGCAATGTGGGCCGGCCATCGAAGCGATCCTCGATGCGATGAAACAGATAGGAGAGGACTGCGGGCGCGGCGCCGACGCCGATCAAGCCTTCCGTCTCGAAGGCTTGCACCTCGGCCTCGCCGAGCCGCTCTGTTTCTGCATCGAGCAGCCGTCCCCAAGGCCCCGCCACGGTGTAGGGCTGGATCGCCTGCTTCAGCGCATTCGACTGAAGCAATACCGAGAGGCCGGTGATCGTGCGCTCCGAGACCGGCGCTGATGCGAGCGAGGTCAGAGCCGACCATAGATGCTCTTTCAGTTCCGGGGTGACGATGACGGACTCGCGGCCAAGCAGCGTCGCCACCCACTCGGCCGCCCAAGCCCGCTCGCCGACATCATCGACGCGCGCGAGCGGTTGAAGCGCGACCGGCTCGCCGCCGGCGCCGGACAACGCTCCGCCGAGATCGTGCCAGTCGCCGCCCATCGCGAGCGCCGCAGTCCGGATGCTGCCGCCGAAGTCGAAGGCGAAGACCTGCGCGTCGGCATAGCGCCTGAACTGCAACGCCATCAGGGCCAGCAGCACGCTCTTGCCGGCGCCCGTCGGGCCGACGATCAAAGTGTGGCCGACATCGCCGACGTGGAGGCTGAAACGGAACGGAGTTGAGCCCTCGGTTTTGGCGAAGAACAGCGGCGGTGCCTGAAAATGCTCGTCCCGTTCCGGGCCTGCCCAGACCGCCGAGAACGGCATCATATGTGCGAGATTCAAAGTGCTGATCGGCGGCTGGCGAACATTGGCGTAGACGTGTCCGGGGAGTGACCCGAGCCAGGCCTCGATCGCGTTCACGCCCTCACGCATGCAAGTGAAGTCGCGGCCCTGGATCGCTTTCTCGACCAGACGCAACCGCTCATCGGCGACGCGCGGGTCGTCGTCCCAGATAGTGACCGTGGCAGTGACATAAGCCTCGCCAACGAGGTCCGTGCCGAGCTCCTGTAGGGCGGCATCGGCGTCGAGCGCCTTGTTGGCGGCGTCGGAGTCCATCAACACAGACGCCTCGTTGGTCATCACCTCCTTGAGGATCGCCATGATGCTCTTGCGCTTGGCGAACCATTGCCGGCGGATCTTGCCCAGGAGCTTGGCGGCGTCGGTCTTGTCGAGGCAGATGGCGCGCGTCGTCCAACGATAGGGAAACGCGAGACGGTTGAGGTCGTCGAGCAGACCCGGCCAGGTCTGCGACGGGAAGCCCATGATGGTGAGCGTGCGCAGATGCGCGCGGCCAAGCCGCGGTTCAAGACCACCAGTCAGGTCCTCGTCGACCAGGATGGCGTCGAGATACATCGGTGTCTCTGGCACCCGCACGCGCTGACGCCGGGTCGAGATGCAGGAATGCAGGTAGGTCAGCGTCTCGACGTCATCGAGGAATTCCGATTCCGGCATGAAGCCTTCGAGAAGCGCGAGCACGCGATCGGTGCGGTCGATGAAACCTTCCAGCGTGGCGCGCCAATCGGCGCCGCCCTGGGTGCGGTTCTCGTACAGCCAGGCCTCCGCGCGCGCGGCGTCGTCAGCCGGTGGCAGCCAGACAAGCGTGAGGAAGTAGCCGCTCTCAAAATGCGCGCCTTCCTCCTCGAACTGCGCACGGCGCTCGGCATCGACCAGATCGGAAACCGGATCGGGAAACTGGCTGAGCGGATAGCTGTGCGCCGGTACGCGCTGGGCTTCGATGAAGACGGCCCAGCCGGAGCCGAGACGGCGCAGCGCGTTGTTGAGACGTGAGGTGATCGCGACCAGTTCAGCCCGTGTCGAGGAATCGAGGTCCGGACCGCGAAAGCGCGCGGTGCGCTGGAACGAGCCGTCCTTGTTGAGGATGACGCCCTTTGCCACCAGCGCCGCCCAGGGCAGAAAATCGGCAAGGCTTTGGGTGCGGCGACGATACTCGGCGAGGTTCATCATCGAGCGAACCTCACGAGACCAGATGTTGCGGATAGCGCAAATGCCGGCGCACGACATCGACGAAGGCGGCGTCGCGCTTCGCGGCCCAGACGGCGGCGAGGTGGCCGACGAGCCAGATCAAGCCGCCAGCGATCCACAGACGAAGGCCGAGCCCGATCGCCGCAGCGAGCGTGCCGTTCACAATCGCCACGGCGCGTGGCGCGCCGCCCAGGAGGATCGGTTCCGTCAGCGCGCGGTGGACCGGCGCGTAGAAGCCCGTGATGGCGCCATCCTGTTCCATCACACCGTCACTCCGCCGCCGAACTGGAAGAAGGTCAGGAAGAAGCTCGAGGCCGCGAAGGCGATGCTCAAACCAAAGACGATCTGAATCAGCCTCCTGAAGCCGCCGCTGGTCTCACCGAAGGCCAGCGTCAGGCCAGTCACGATGATCACGATGACCGAGATCACCTTGGCGACCGGCCCCTGGATGCTTTCGAGGATCTGGTTGAGCGGCTGCTCCCAGGGCATATTCGAGCCGGCCGCATAGGCCGGGGCGGTCGCGAGTGCGACAAAGGCGAAAGCGGATGCCGTGGCGAGCGCACGGCGGGCACGAGTGATCAGCATCACGGTTCTCCTGCGGGGGTGAGGACGTAGTCGCCGGCGGGCGAGAGGCCCTTCACCGCCGCGAGCTCGGCGAGCCGGCGCGCGGAACCGCGGCCGGCGAGGACGGCGATGAGGTCGATCGTCTCGGCGATCAGCGCGCGCGGGACGGTGACCACGGCTTCCTGAATGAGCTGCTCGAGCCGGCGCAACGCACCGGTGGCGGAGCCCGCGTGCAGCGTGCCAACACCGCCCGGATGGCCCGTCCCCCACGCCTTCAGGAGATCGAGCGCCTCGGCGCCCCGGACCTCGCCGATCGGAATGCGATCGGGCCGCAGACGCAGCGATGAACGGACCAGATCGGACAGCGAGGCGGCGCCGTCCTTGGTGCGCAACGCGACGAGGTTGGGCGCGGCGCATTGCAGCTCGCGCGTATCTTCGATGAGCACGATGCGGTCGCCCGTCTTCGCAACTTCCGCGAGGATCGCGTTGACCAGCGTCGTCTTGCCGGTGCTCGTGCCACCAACGACGAGCACGTTCTTGCGCTCGCGCACGGCTGCACGGAGCAGCTCGGCCTGCTCAGCTGACATGATCCCGGCGTCGACGTAATCGCCGAGCGTGAAGACGGCGACCGCTGGCCGCCGGATCGCAAAGCACGGCGCTGCCACCACGGGCGGCACGAGGCCTTCGAAGCGCTCACCGCTTTCCGGCAATTCCGCCGAAACGCGAGGACTTCCGGCATGAACCTCGACGCCGACATGGTGTGCGACGAGACGCACGATCCGTTCGGCATCGGCTGGCGCGACGCGGCAGCCGGTGTCTTCGAGGCCGCCCGACAGCCGGTCGATCCAAAGGCGGCCGTCCGGGTTGAGCATCACCTCGACGACGCTGGGGTCTTCGAGATAGCCGGAGATCGCCGAACCAAGCGCGGTGCGCAGCATGCGCGCGCCGCGAGCGAAAACTTCAGACCGGAGAGAGACCGTCGTCACAACAACCCCACAATTTGGCCTCACGGGGAGGCACAGATGTCAGCGGGGTTGATTAGAAAGAGCCAGAACTGGGACTCCGCAACAACGATGAATGGGTGAGAGGGCTTTGGGATAGAAAGACAAGCGAGAAGGATGATCGCTATTCCGGCGTGTTGTCCGGTCCTACTTCGGGTTCTGCTGACACGTCGCGAATCACTTCATCCGCGAGCTTGCGACCGCGCGCGAGACGGCGACCCAGCGCTTCAACATAGCCGTCGTAGCGTTCGCGCCCTTTGGTCTGGGCGGCAGCAAGAGCGGTATCAGGGAGCGGCGGCGTGCTCGTCAACCAGAAGCGCACGAACACGGCCAGGGCCTCGTTCGAGATGGTGACATGGCGTTCAATGCGCTCCATATCGCGCGCCATGCGATCGAGCCGTCGCGCAAGCGCTGCTTCGAGGCGGTCCGCCGCATCAGGCGAGAGGTATGAGGCGAGTGCTGCCTCAACGATCAACGCTTGCGGTACGCGTTTGCGCGCAGCGTAGTCCGCGAGCTTGGTAGCCAGATCGGGCGGCAGACGAAAAGTGTGTTTCGTGCGCACGGCTACATCTGCATGTCGTCGCCTGCATCGAGCGAGATCTGCCGTGCGTTGCTGAAATTGCGCTGCATGACGCGCTGGCGCTGCGCGTCATCATCCGGCTCATCCTCGATCGGCTCGAATTCATGGACCGGCGCTTTCGCTTCGGGCGCGATGTCCTCATGTTCTGGCAATTCCGGCTCCCGCCGGATGCCGGCATTGTCGGGATCGTCGGCATCTGCCGCTGGCGGCGCCGCAACGACCGCGCCGGACCAGGCTCCCGGCGCGGTGGTCGCTTGCGCTCTCGATTGAGGCGATGAGTTGCTGGGCGAAGGCTTCGGCGGCGGCAGGATGCGTCCGGCCAACTCGGGGTCTTCGTAGTAGCGGACCTTCTTCGCGCGGACCGGCGCGCTACCGGATATCATCACAATCTCGTCGTCCGGCGGAAGCTGCATGATCTCGCCCGCCGTCAGGAGCGGTCGGGCAGTCTCCTGCCGTGAGATCATCAGATGTCCGAGCCACGGACTGAGCCGGCTTCCGGCGTAGTTCTTCATCGCGCGAATTTCCGTCGCCATGCCGAGGGCATCGGACACGCGCTTCGCTGTGCGCTCGTCGTTGGTGGCGAACGAGACGCGCACATGGCAGTTGTCGAGGATGGAGTTGTTCTGACCGTAAGCCTTCTCGATCTGGTTCAAGCTCTGGGCGATCAGAAAGCTCTTGAGTCCATATCCCGCCATGAACGCTAAGGCGGACTCGAAGAAGTCGAGCCGGCCCAGCGCTGGGAACTCGTCCAACATCAGCAGTAGCCGGTGCCGCCGCCGCTTATTCTCCAGCTCTTCGGTTAGCCGGCGTCCGATCTGGTTTAGGATGAGACGGACAAGCGGCTTGGTGCGACTGATGTCGGAGGGCGGCACGACGAGGTAGAGAGTCACCGGACGCTCAGCCTCGACCAGGTCGCGGATGCGCCAGTCGCAGTGTTCGGTCACTGCCGCGACGACGGGATCTCTGTAAAGCCCGAGGAAGGACATCGCCGTCGATAAGACGCCGCTGCGCTCGTTCTCACTCTTGTTAAGAAGTTCCCTCGCGGCGCTGGCAACAACGGGGTGAACGCCGTTCGCCCCGAGATGGACGGTGGTCATCATCGCGCGGAGGGTCTTTTCGATAGGGCGCTTCGGGTCGGAGAGGAAGTTGGCGACGCCGGCGAGTGTCTTGTCTTCTTCGGCATAGAGGACGTGCAGGATCGTTCCGACAAGTAGGGCGTGGCTCGTCTTCTCCCAGTGATTGCGCTTCTCGAGCGCGCCTTCGGGGTCCACGAGGACATCCGCGATGTTCTGGACGTCTCGGACCTCCCACTCCCCGCGACGGACCTCGAGCAACGGATTGTAGGCGTTGCTCTGCAGGTTGGTCGGATCGAATAGAACGACGCGGCCGAACCGCGCGCGCCAGCCTGCGGTGAGCGTCCAGTTCTCGCCCTTGATGTCATGAACGATGCAGCTTCCCGGCCAGGTCAGCAGCGTCGGGACCACAAGGCCGACGCCCTTGCCGCTTCTCGTAGGTGCAAAGCACAGGACGTGCTCCGGTCCGTGATGGCGAAGGTACGTCCCATGCCATCGGCCGAGCAGCACGCCATCGGGATGAAGGAGTCCGGCTTTGCGGATCTCACGCGCTTCCGCCCATCGGGCCGAACCGTAGGTCGTGGCTTTCTTCACCTCACGCGCGCGCCAGACGGACATTGCGACAGCAACGACGAACGCAGCGACTCCGCCCGTTCCCGCGATAAAGCCGCCGGTCACAAAAATCTCGTGGGCATAGGCGTCGAACGCAAACCACCACCAGAAGAATGCGGGTGGCAGATAGATCGGCAGTCCAAAAACCGAGAACCATGGCGGCCCGAGCGGCGGCTGGAAGGCGAGCTGCCACGCGGTCCACTCTGTTGCCGCCCAGACGAAGCCAAGCACCGTCGAGCAGACCGCGAAAACTTGAAGCCAGAGAATCTTGGTCGGGTTCATGACGGCACCACTCCAGCGCCTTCGGGTCCAACCGGTGCAAGCGCTAACCGCGGGTGGTCAAAGCGCCGGACACGCTGGCGCAGAATTCGGACGAGCCACGTCGGCCTCGTCACAGCCCCAACCCCCGCTTGCGACCAAGGTCCCATTCGACGCGGCCGCCCGGTGCCATGACGCCCCTGACCTCCCGGCCGAGATCTTTCTCAAGGGCTGGGCGCCACGGTACGAGCTGGAAGCCCAGCCCATCATCGATCATGGCGAAGCGCCCGGAGGCGAGCGTTATCCGCTCACGATAAATGCCCACGACGCGCTCCCCGTCGGCGGCGGGTTGATATGCAAGCCCCGTGTCTGCGGAGAGCTTGGCCGCGGCGTCTTCGAGCTCCCGCCGCTGGAGCGTCGCGAGGAGGTCGCGGGCGAACACCAGACGCGGGCCCTGTCGTCGGGCCAAGCCCTCTTCGAGCAAATGATTGGTGCGTGCGTCCATCGCTTCACGCACCTCGGCGCCGAAGCCGGCGTTGCTGAGCGGCGGATCTTTCGCGAGAAGCCGTCGATCGAGCCATGTCGCTCCTGACGCCGTCACCTGCTTGGCGATCGACAAGTCCGATCGGATCGCCAGTGTCAGGCGCCGGCGGCCATTGGCGTCTTCATAAGCACGGGCCTCGACGATCGCGCCCGACGATGCGTCGCCGGTGAACTCGATATCTCCGAACCGCAAATGATAAGTACGGCCATCGACGCCATCGACGATGGCATAGGCCGTGCCCTTGAGCTCGTCATCGAGGCCACGCTGGATGAGCTTCCCCAAGACCGGATTGGACGGCTCCTCGCCTTGGAGCGCGAAGCGGCTCACATCCGGCTCCGATCCGTCCCGGCTCATGGCCTGATGCATCGTCTTGATGATGTCGCCGCGAATGCCGAGCTGGCGCAATGTCGTGTCAAGGCCGGGCTTCAAGGTCCAACACCCTGGGCCGACCGGCTCGGCAAGGCCGAGGCGTTCGAGCTTGGCTGCGCGGCCCAGCAGCAATCGGCGCAGCTCCGGGTCTTCGGCGTCCGGGCCAGGCCGAAGATCGGCGACGCCACCGCACTCGTCCGAGATGTCCCGTAGCGCCCGATCGAGGCTTGTCCAGCGCTCTGCCTCTACCTCGCGCGCTAAGGCGCTCTGAATTTTCTGTTCGGTGCGCGGGCCAAGCTCCAGGGTGATGCGCTCCGCGGCCCGGTCGCGAATCCCCCGGCTGATGTATTCGCGGCTGATGATCAGATCCTCGCCGTCATCGGCGCGGCCGCGGATCAAGAGATGGACGTGAGGGTTGTCCGTGTTCCAGTGATCGACCGCGATCCAGTCGAGCCTTGTGCCGAGGTCCTTCTCCATATCGGCGACGAGTTCGCGCGTGAATGTCTTGAGGTCGCCGATCTCGGCCGCATTCTCTGGCGAGACGATGAAGCGGAAATGATGGCGGTCGTCCTTGCAGCGCTCGGCGAACGCGCCCTCGTCGGCTTCGTCGCCCGTAGCATCGAACATCCTTGCCGGTGCGTCGTCCTTGGTGACGCCTTCGCGCCTGAGATAGGCGATGTGCTTGGGCAAAGGCGCCGAGCGGAACCGAGTGCCCTGGTGGCGCACAACGCGCGCCTTCGTCACCACCCGCCGGGCGTTCGAGCGCAGCCGGATCGAAATCGCGGCTCGTCGGCCCCGCCCGAAGCGCGAGCGGCTGCGGCCCTGGCTGGAGCGGAAGGTGGCGCCGACGTGGCCAGCCTTCTTCGCGGCCCGCATCACCTCCCCGACGAAGGTTTGTGGGCGCTTACCGCCGCGGTTGCCGTGCTTGATGCGCCCGGGCCGGACGTGCAGCTCGTCGTCCCGCGCTGTCATGGGCGAACATCCGAGCTTCTGGCGCAGCGACGGCGCTTCGCGCATTGAAATCGTTGGCGAAATCTTAGAAAGCGCCAGCAAGGGGTGTCGGTGATGTCGGCAAATTGTCTAATCCAACCAACCACATAGGCCGCGCTGACGGCCGGCCTTTTCCCTTGCCGTCCGTGGGTTGGGTTCCTGTGCCGCCCCTGCACCACGCGCAAACCTCCGCCACAGCCCTCCAGAGCATGATCATCTCCGAGCGGGCTCATTGCGGCCGCTCCCTGGACGACAAGGCGACGAACAGCCCATCGGACTGCGGC
>Ga0335079_10002019_pt1 | contig 23373 bp, 18 predicted proteins | sample Lox_Sample_33_FD_206719 | JGI IMG/M metagenome (GOLD analysis project Ga0335079, IMG submission 206719) | Soil microbial communities from Loxahatchee National Wildlife Refuge, Florida, United States - Lox_Sample_3.3 | ecosystem: Environmental > Terrestrial > Soil > Wetlands | place: USA... | reverse complement strand
CCTGCCGGGTAGATCTCGGAAAGGAGGAGCACGTCGGCGTCGTTGAAGGCGGTGGTGAACTCGGCGAGGAGATCGCGGGTCCTCGTGTACCGGTGCGGCTGGAACACACACACGATGCGGCGTGCGAAGGCCTCGCGCGCCCCACGAAGGACGGCTCGCACCTCGGCCGGATGATGTCCGTAGTCGTCCACGACCGTCACACCGTTCGCCTGGCCGCGGACGGTGAAGCGGCGCTGCACGCCGTTGAAGCTGGCAAGCGCTCGGCGCGTGACCTCGGTCGGGATGCCCATCTCGTCGGCGAGCGCCACCACCGCCAGCGCATTGAGCGCGTTGTGGTGCCCGATCATCCCCACCTCGAAGCGGCCGAGTGGCTCGTCGCGCCGGAAGGCGTCGAAGGTCACGCGGTGCGGCTGCACCGCGATGCCCGCCGCGCGGTAGTCGGCCTGCGGCGCCTCGCCGTAGGTGGCAAAGCGTTTCTCGATTTCGGGAATGAGAGACTGCACGGTCGGGTGATCGATGCAGAGGATGGCGAGCCCGTAGAAGGGGACGCGATTGACGAAGTCGAGAAATCCCCGACGCAGGGCGGCCGCGGTCTTCCAGTGGTCGAGGTGCTCCGGGTCGATGTTGGTGACCACCGCGATGGTGGGGGGAATGCGGAGGAATGAGCCGTCCGACTCGTCCGCTTCGACCACCATGTACTCGCCCTTGCCCAGCTTCGCGTTCGAGCCGAACGCGTTCACCTTGCCCCCGACCACGGCTGTCGGGTCCAGCCCCGCCTGGGCAAGCAGGTGCGCCGTCATGGAGGTGGTCGTGGTCTTGCCGTGCGAGCCCGCGATGGCGAGGCCGTACTTGAGCCGCATCAGCTCCGCCAGCATCTCGGCGCGGGGGATGACGGGGATCTTGCGCGAGCGCGCAGCGAGCACTTCCGGATTGTCCTTGCGCACGGCGGAGGAGATGACCACCACGTCGACGTCGGTGACGTGCCGGGCATCGTGGCCCAGCTCTATGGCGCCGCCCAGGGAGAGCAGGCGGCGGGTGATGTCCGATTCCCTGAGGTCGGAGCCAGAGACGCGATAGCCCAGGTTCAGGAGCACCTCGGCGATGCCGCTCATGCCGATGCCGCCGATGCCGACGAAGTGGATCTTGGCAGGTCTGGACCGGAAGAGGCTCATGGGGAGGGCAGGGAGGGATCGCTGGTGCGCGGCAGGACGGGCCTCACCGGGCGGAAGTCTGGCCCGCGGTCGCGCCCCTTTTGCGAGCCGTAGCGGCGCCGCACCAGTTCGGTGCAGACGTCCGCGATCTCGCTTGCCGCCTGCGGGCTACCGAGGCGGCCCGCCGCGCGGGCCATGCTCTCGCGACGCTCGGGATGGGTGAGGAGGGCGCGGATTTCGTGCGCCAGAACTTCGCCGGTGAGGTGAGCCTCCTCGATCATGATCGCGGCGCCCGCGTCGACCAGGCTCCTCGCGTTCATCACCTGGTGGTTGTCGGCCGCGGCCGGGAAGGGAATGAGGAGCGACGGCTTCTTGCAGACGGTGAGCTCGCCCAGGGTCGTGGCCCCGGCACGACACACGACGAGGTCGGCGCGAGCGTACGCCTCGCTCATGTCGGTGATGAATTCGCGGACGTCGGGGTTGAAGCCGGCCGCATGGTATCCTCGTTCCACCGCTGCGCGGTCGCGGGCGCCCGTCTGGTGAGTGATCTCGAGCCGGCCGCGCAGGTCGGCGAGATGGGGGAGCGCCTCGATGAACCGCAGGTTGAGCACGTGGGCACCCTGCGACCCCCCGAACACCAGCAGTCGCAGCTTGTCATGCACCTGCGAGGGGCGCATGTAGTTCTCCATCAACTCGCGCCGGATCGGGTTCCCGAGCTGGTACACCTTGGCGCGGTCGAAGAAGCGGCTCGCTTCCGGAAACGCCGTGAAGGCTGCCTGCACGAGGACGCCCAGGAGTCGATTGGTGATGCCGGCGACCGCGTTCTGTTCTTGCAGGGCGGTGGGGATCCGCAAGAGCCAGGCCGCCAGGACGACCGGGCCGGAAGCATATCCCCCCACCCCCACCACGATGTCGGGGTGCCACTTGGTCAACACCCGCCAGCACTGGACGAGCGCTCCCGGCAAGAGGAGCAGATTGGCGAGAAACGTGAACGGTCCCTTTCCCTTGAGGCCCTTCACGTCGATGAGCTCGATGGGGTAGCCGGTGGCGGGCACCACCTTCGCCTCGAGGCCCCGCGACGTGCCGACGAAGACGACGTCGTTGTCCGGGTGTCTCGTCACCACCTCTCCCGCCAGCGCGATACCGGGGAAGACGTGGCCACCCGTTCCACCGCCGGCGATCATCATTCTCACTGCACGCCCTCGGATGCTGGCTTGGCGACGCGCACTGCCTGGCTTCCCCGGCGCAAAAACCCGCCTCGACCTCCCGAGATGCTCAACAAGAGGCCACTTCCGGCGAGCAGAACCACGAGCGAGCTGCCGCCGTAGGACACGAAGGGCAGCGTGAGCCCCTTCGTTGGCAAGAGCACGGTCACCACCCCCAGGTTCACGAGCGCCTGCACGCCGACGAGCGTGGTCACGCCAAGCGCCAGATAGCATCCGAACGCATCGGTCGCATTGTAGGCGGCGCGCAAGCCGCGCCAGATGAAAACGGCATAGAGGAGGATGAGCACCCCCAGACCGGCGAGGCCGGTCTCTTCTGCGATCACCGCTGCGATGAAATCGGTATGCGCTTCGGGCAGGTAGAACAGCTTGGAGCGGCCCTCGCCGAGGCCCTGTCCCAGCCAGCCGCCGTTTCCGATTCCGACCATCGACTCCCACATCTGGTACCCCGCCCCCCCCCGGTGGGCGAATGGGTCGAGCCAGGCAACGATCCGCTCCAGCCGATAGGGCGTCCCCGCGATGGCCTTCCAGGCGAAGGGAAGCGATACCAGGAACACTCCGAGAAGATAGCTTACCTTGGCGCCGGCTGCGAAGAGCATGGCGAACAGGACGAGGGCCATGACAACGCAGGTTCCCAGATCCTTCTCGGCGAGGCAGAGCGCCACGATGGCCCCGGTCACCAGCAGGTGCGGCAGAAAGCCGATCGAAAACTGTCTGACCTTCTCCCGCTTGTGGGCGAGCGATCGGCTCAAGTAGAGGACGAGCGCGAGCTTGGCTCCCTCGGCAGGTTGGAAGGAGAAGAGGCCCAGGTTGATCCACCGGCGTGCCCCTCCCGCCGCACGGCCGACGAAGGGGAGGAGCGTCAGCAAGAGGAGCGCGAGCGCGGCCACGAGAAATGGATAGGCGAGCGCTTCGGCGCGCCGGTACCCCATCTTCAGCATGGCCAGGAGGAATCCCAGCCCCATCCCCAGCGCGAAGAGCTGGCGCCACAGGAAGTGGAAGCTGTTATGGTAGCGGGCCGCGGCCGTGACGGCGCTCGCCGAGTACACCATCACCGCCCCGATCGCGCTGAGGAGCAACACCACGGCGAGGAGCAGCCGGTCGATGGCGAGGGGGGACGGGGCGCGGGAGGGTCCGGGTCGGGACGAGATGGGAAGGCGTTCCAGCATGCTCAGGACCGATCCGCTTGGGCTGATGGCCAATCCCCGAACGCCTGACCTGACGGGAAAGCGAACGGACCATCGTCTCGCCCGGTGCGGCGGGCAGGCGCCAGCCCGGGCGGTCGCTCGAAGCGCGTCCGTCTCGCGCAAGAGAGCCCGATCCGCTCGGGGTTCGACCGCGACCCGAAACGTGCCGGGCGCGTCACGGTGGGAGCTCCTTCACGAGGCGCCGAAAGAGCTCTCCTCGCTCCTGGTAGTTCCGGAACTGATCGTAGCTCGCGCAGGCGGGAGAGAGGAGCACGACGTCGCCTTGTTTGGTCAGGGCTGCGGCCTGTGCGACGGCCACGGCGAGCGTCCCTGCGCGTTCGGTTCGCGACAGGTCCCCGAGCTCCCTCTCGATGGTGGGTGCATCCTCCCCGATGGTGAGGAGCGTCTTCACCCGTCCGCCGAAGAGCGGTCGCAGGGGCGCATAGGGGGCGCGCTTTCCGCGCCCGCCCAGGATGAGCACGACATGGGGTCCCTGCGCGGGAAAGGCGGAAAGGCCGACCTGGGTCGAGTCGACGTTGGTTGCCTTGGAATCGTTGACCCATTCGACCCCCGCGAGTTCGCGCACGACTTCCAGCCGGTGCGGGAGGCCCACGAAGGAGTCGAGCCCTGCCTGCACCTCGGGCCCGGCCACGCCCAACGAACGCGCACACATCGAAGCTGCCATCGCGTTTTCCAGGTTGTGGCGCCCCCGCAGCGCCCGCGCGGTGACGAGATAACGCTCCGGAGCAGAGTCGCCGAGTGAAAAAAGGAACGCCCCGCCCAACTCGGGGGCCCGCGCAGAGCGCGGGGCGGCCTCCCCGAAGCCGAACGTGACGAGCCGGCCGCGCGACGATGCGGCGAGGGCCATCGCCCGCTCGTCGCGCGCATTGGCGATGGCGACATCGCCCGGCTGCTGATTCATGAACAGGCGCGACTTGACGAGGGCGTACTCTTCCACGTCGCGGTAGCGGTCGAGGTGGTCCGCGGTCACGTTGAGAAGCGCTCCCACGGTCGGGCGCAGCTGCTCGATTCCCTCCAGCTGGAACGAGGAGAGCTCGACCACCGCGGCGTCCACCGCGTCACCGGAGAGCACCAGCTCGCACAGCGGGGTACCCAGATTGCCTCCGGTGAATACGCGACGATCGCGGCCGATGAGGGCGCCCGCCAGGGCAGTGGTGGTGCTCTTGCCGTTGGTGCCGGTGATGCCCACCACCGGGCAGCGCGGAAGCATCCGCGCGGCGAGCTCCACCTCGGCGATCACCGGAACCCCCTGCCTGCGGGCCTCCCCAATCTCAGGTAGACCCATCGGCACGCCCGGCGAGACGACGACGAGATCGGCCCCCACGAAGTGGGCGGGGTCGTGGCCGCCCAGGGCGAGCTCCACGGCGGGGCGGAGCTCATCCAGGACCGGTCCGATCTCGGCGCCCGTTCGTCGATCGGTGGCGGTGACCCTGGCCCCGCGCGAGAGGGCGAGCCGGGCGGCGGCCAGTCCGCTACGCCCGAGGCCGACGATCAGCACCCGCCGTCCCGTGAGTTCGAGCATCGTTACCTCAGCTTGAGCGAGGCCAGCGCGACCAGCGCCAGCATGATCGAGATGATCCAGAACCGGACGATGATCTTCGGCTCTGCCCAGCCCTTCAGCTCGAAGTGGTGGTGGATGGGAGCCATCTTGAAGACGCGCTTGCCAGTGTACCGGTAGCTCGCGACCTGCACGATGACGGAGACGGTCTCGCCCACGAAGACGCCATGGAGGATGGCGCTCGAGACCTCGTTCTTGGTGAGGACGGCCAGCATCCCAAGCGCGCCGCCCAGTGCCAGGGAGCCCACGTCGCCCATGAACACCGAGGCAGGGTAGGTGTTGTACCAGAGGAAGGCGATGCCCGCCCCGATGAGCGCGGAACAGAAGACGCCGAGCTCGGCTCCTTCCGGGATGATCGGGATCCGGAGGTAGGCGGCGATGGAAAAGCCGCCGATGGTGGTGCCCGCCACGTAGGCGAGAATGAGGAAAGTGGAGGCCGAGACGATGGTCGGCCCGATGGCGAGGCCATCGAGTCCATCGGTCAGGTTCACCGCATGGCTCGTCGCCAGCACGACGAGGATCATGAAGGGCAGGTAGAACCATCCGAGCGACGGGTCGAAGTAGCGCGCCGGCACGAACGGCAACGAGAGGTGGAGATCCTGGTAGCTTCCGACCCGGAGCCAGGGGAAGCCACGCTCGAGCCCGAAGTGCAGATCGGAGAGGAACAGATAGTAGACGACGAGCAGGATGAGCGTCTGCCACAGCAGCTTCTTCCTCCCCGCGAGCCCCTTCGAGTTGCGCTTGGTGATCTTGAGGTAGTCATCCCAAAAGCCGATGACGCCGAAGGCGAGCGTCGTGAGGAGCACGGACCAGACGTAGCGGTTCCTGAGGTTCGCGAAGAGCAGCGTGGCCACGCTCAGCGAGAAGAGGATGAGCGCGCCGCCCATGGACGGCGTGCCGGTCTTCTTCTTGTGCGACGCGGGCGTGTCCTCGCGGACGTTGCTGCTGCCATACTGGATCACCCGCATCCGCTCGATGAAGACCGGCCCGAGCAACAGGCCCAGGACGAGCGCGGTGAAGCCGGCCGCGATGATCCGGAAAGATGGGTAGCGCAGGACGTTGAAGAGGCCGAACCGGCCCGACAGCGGAAACAGCAGGTGGTAGAGCATGCGAGCGGCGCGTCCTCGTTCGGGACATCAGTGCGATGCACCAGCGCGAGAGCCGAGCGCGTCGACGAGCCTCTCCAGCTGGTTGTTTCGGCTGCCTTTCACGAGAAGGATGTCGCCGGCCGCGAGGACTTCCTTCAGGTGGGCGATGAGCGACGGCATGTCCTCAGTGTGGAAGACGTCGGCGAGTCCGGCGGCGCGGGCCGCCTCCGCTGTGCGCCGCGAGCGCGGGCCAAAGGCGGCGAGGAGGCGCACCACACCGGCCGCCTCCTCCCCCAGTGCCCGGTGTGCCTCACCCTCGATTGGCCCAAGCTCCAGCATGTCTCCCAGGACGGCCACCGGCCGGCCGCCGTTCGCGGCCAGAGCGGTGAGCGCGGTGAGCGCGGCGGTCATCGATGCCGGGTTGGCATTGTAGCAGTCATCGACCAGCGTGACGCCCGAAGCCAGCTTCTCGACGCGCAGGCGCCTGCCCACCGGCCGCATCTCCCGCAGGCCTTGTGCGATCTCCCGGTCCGAAAAGCCGAGGGACATGGCCGCGGCGGCAGCCGCCGCCGCGTTGGCTGCATTGTGAAGACCCACCAGCGGCAGGGAAACCTCCACCTCCTTCTGGCCAAGGCCGAGCGCGAGGCGCAGCCCACCCTCGCCGTGCTCGAGCACCCCCAGCACCAGGACGTCTCCCCGCTGCCCCCTGCCCACGGCAAAGGTGATGAGCGAGCGCCCCGAGGCCTGCGCCCGGCGCAGCATGCGGGCGTCATCGGCGTTGGCGACGGCGATGCCGTCCTCGGGCAACGCGAAGTACAGCTCCGCCTTCGCGTCGGCCACGCCCTCGATGCTGCCGAAGTGCTCGATGTGGCTCGGGCCCGCCATGGTCACGACGCCCACCCGTGGCAGGGCGATGTCCGCGAGGCGCCCGATCTCGCCAGCATGGTTCATCCCCATCTCGATGACCGCCCGCCGGTGCTGCGTCGAGAGGCCCAAGAGCGTGAGCGGCACGCCCACCTCGTTGTTCAGGTTGCCCTCCGTCCTGAGCACGGGCCCCCGCGTGCTGAGGATGAGGCCCACCATCTCGCGCGTGGTGGTCTTCCCGTTCGAGCCGGTGATGCCGACCACGGGGATGGGGAAGCGGCGCCGGTGAAAGCGCGCCAGGCGCCCCAGTGCGACCAGGGTGTCGCGTACCGCGAGCAGGGGAAGGGATGGCGGCAGGGCAAGGTGGCGCGAGAGCCACCCCTCCTCGACGATGGCGCAGGCCGCGCCGCCCGCGGCGGCCTCTCCTAGGAAGTCATGGCCGTCGAACCGGTCCCCCTTCAGCGCGATGAAGCAGGCGCCGCGGGAAACCTGCCGCGTGTCCGATGATACTCCCTCTGTCGAGGCCGGCGGCGTTCCGATCCAGCGGCCGCCGGCCGCCGAGGCCAGCTCGTACCGGTCGAAGCGGACCGCCGTGTTCACTTGCTCGAGCCGAGTGCCCAACGCGCCTCCTCGCGATCGTCGAAGGGGCGCTTCTCCGCGCCCACGATCTGGTAGCCCTCGTGTCCCTTGCCCGCCAGCAGCACGGCGTCGCCTGCCTTGGCGCTCGCGAAGGCCAAGGCGATGGCCTCGCGCCGGTCGACCACCGTCGTGAACCCGTCGGCTCCGGCCCGGGCGGCCGAGGCAGAGAGGCGACGCGCACCGGCCCGCTCGAGCCCGGGGACGATCTCCGCGATGATGGCCTCGGGGTCCTCGCGGCGGGGGTTATCGCTCGTCACGATCGTCAAGTCCGCTGCGCGCCCCGCCGCCTCACCCATGAGCGGCCGCTTGCCGCGATCGCGGTCGCCTCCACAGCCGAACACGGCGATGAGTCGACGGGGGCAGAGGGCGCGCAACGCCGCCAGGGCGCGAGCGAGGGCATCGTCCGTGTGGGCGTAGTCGACGAACGCCGCGATTCCATCCGCCTCGATGCGCTCGAGTCGTCCGGGGATGCCCGAACAGGCGGCGAGCCCGCGCTCGATGGCCTCGGGGGGCAGGCCCGCCGCCAGCGCGAGGCCCGTGGCACAGAGGAGGTTCTCGAGGTTGTGCGCGCCGACCAGGGGCGAACGAAGCGCGATGGGGCCGCCTGGCGTGGCGAGAGCGGCCTCGACCCCGTGCAGGGTCAGGCGTGCGCCCGAAGCCACGATATCCTTCCCCGCGCGCAGGCCGAAGCGCCACGTTTGCGCGCAACCACTCACCTCGATCTCCTGGGCAAGCCTGGCGCCGGTGGGCGCGTCGGCGTTCACGACGGCGACGCCCCCAGCCCTCAGCTGGTCGAAGAAGAGGCGCCGCTTTGCCTGGAAGTAGCTCTCGAGGTCGAGATGGTAGTCGAGGTGGTCGCGCGTGAGGTTCGTGAAAGCGGCCGCCTCGAAGGCAAGCCCTGCCGTTCGCTCCTGCGCCAGCGCGTGGGAGGAAACCTCGAGCACGGCAAGGCGCGCTCCGGCGTCGCGGGCGAGGGCGAGAGTGGCCGCCATCTCGGTGGACTCGGGCGTCGTGTGCGTGGCAGTCCGCGACCCCCCGGGCCAGCGGTGCGTCACCGTTCCGAGAACGGCCGTGGCGATTCCGGCGGCCTGGGCGCAGGCCTCGACGAGATAGGTGACGGTGGTCTTGCCGTTCGTGCCGGTGACGCCGACGAGCTTCATCGACTCGCCGGGCCTCCCGTGAAGGTTGGCAGCGGCGATGGCCATCGCGCGGCGCGACGAGCGGGCGATGAACAGGAGCGCCGGATGGCAGGCCAGCTCGCGCTCGGCCACCACCGCCACCGCCCCCCGCCTCGCCGCCTCGGCCGCGAAGGCGTGCCCGTCCCACGTTGCACCCGCAAGCGCGAAGAAAACAGCGCCTTGTGTAACCGCGCGCGAGTCGCAGGTGACCAGGGCCACCTCAGGATCGTCCCCGGTCTGCCCGTCCGCGCCCGTTCCCTCCATGACCTTCGATAGGCGCATCTGTCAGTTTGCCCTCTTCCACATCTCTGCAGGCCGCGCTGCAAGCCACATTCCCCGCCGGTTCGTACGACATTTCGGCGGATTTCGGAAACCTCCGTGTCTGTCTTGCCACAGATCGCGGTGCCATCCCAATCGCACCGCCAGCTTACGCCCACGATCGGCCTCCGGGTGAGCCGCCAGGTTTCCTGCCGCATGCCTGGAAGGTGGGCGTTCGCCCTGATGGAGCCTGGAAGCTGGGGCTGGCGCGATCGAACCCGCCATGAACAGAGCTCGCTTGCCAAGACGCCGCCGGGAAGCCCGCGCCTTCGGGCGTCGGGGGGAAGCGTGGCCACGAGCGCTCGCAGTCATTCGTGACGTGCATGTCGTTTGGTGCGCGAAGCAATGTCGCCAGGCTGTCCTCCATTGACCGACGGCTCGAAAGGGCCCCCCGCGAGGTCGGCGACAGAGCGTCAGAACGCGGGCCACAGCATGAGGCCCCAGGACTGCGGCACTTCTCGCAGCGCGGGTGCCGGGCGTGGACTGCACATCCGGGTCGTCAGGCGCGAGGAATTGTGGGCGGGGTCGGGCGAGACGACGCAATCGCCGGAAATAGGCGGTATTCCGGTTGCGAGGGCAGGCGTGCTCGAGCGGCAATGCGGCCGGGCTGTTCCTTTTCGCAGCGATCGGGAGCAGACAACCCCCCAGCTCCACCGAGCATGGCTGTGCACCGGGGACAGTAGCCGCAGGAGTGTTGAATTGCGGTGCTCAGGTCTTCACCCAGCGGCCGCCGTTCCCCTCCTCGCAGGTGAGCAGTTCTCCCCGACCCGGCGACGAGCCGGTCGCGAGATGGTGAATCCTGCGAAGGGGGTTTTCCCGGGGCGGGCTGCGCGAGGCGCTGTCCGTGTCCGATCTGCCGCCATCGACGATTGAGTTCTCGGATTGCTCCGGGCAAGCAACAGGCTCTCGGTCGCGGGCCAGAGCCCCCGCGATCGGTCGCTGGTCAGGAACGCGTGGGAGAGAGAAGGAGGCGCACGCGCGCGCCTCGCCCGACCACCTGCCCCGGTGCGGGCGACTGCGTCGCGACCCGTCCCGACCCCTGAATCTCGCCGGTGAGCTCGGCATTCTCGAGTGTGCGCAACGCAGAGCGCGCCGGCATCCCGACGACAGCCGGGACGGCCACGCGACCTGCCAGGGCAGGTCGGCCCCCAGGTTCCTCGATGGGTGGAGCCGACACCCTCTCGGTCCCGGACGAGGCAGTGGGAACGGGAGCTGCCGGGGGCGCCTCCGCGCCCTCCGAGGGGGGTACGCCCAGGGTCTTGAGGGCGCGCTCGGCCACCTCGCGGAAGACGGGGGCAGCCACCTCGCCCCCGTAGACCTCGCCCCGCGGCTCGTCGATGAAGACTCCGACGGCAATGCGCGGCGCCTCGGCAGGCGCGAAGCCGACGAACGAGCTGAAACGCTTGTCGGTCGAGTAGCGGTGCGTGATCGGGTCGACCTTCTGCGCGGTGCCCGTCTTTCCGGCCACTCGCCACAGGGCGAGGCGGGCTCGCTTGCCGGTGCCGTCCTGGTCGGTCACGACGCCCTCCAGCCACTTGGTCAGCATGGCCACGCTCTGCTGCGTCACGGCGCGACGGATGGGGGTGGGCTCGAGCTGGGACAGGATCGCGCCGCTGGTCATGTCCACCACGCGCCGCACGACGATCGGCTTCATGAGAATCCCGCGGTTCGCGATGGCAGCGGTGGCGGAGGTGATCTGCAACGGGGTGGCCGCCACGCCTTGCCCGAAGCTCATCGTCGCGACGGCGACCTCGGAGGAGGGGAAGGGGACGGCACCTCGGGGCTCCCCGGAGAGACCGGTCCCGCTCCGTTCGCCGAACCCGAAGGAGAGGAGCGTCTGCTGCAGACGTTCGCGGCCCAGGCGCGCTCCGATCTTGGCTGCTCCGACATTCGAACTCGCGGCGATGATGCGTGCGGCGTCGGCCCAGCCGAGCGCCTTGTGGTCGTGGATGACATGGCCTCCGATTCGGTAGGCACCCTTCTCGCAGTCGATGGCGTCCGTCTTGCGCAGGACGCCGGCGTCGAGGGCACCCGCGATGGTGAAGATCTTGGCGGTCGATCCGGGCTCGAAGGTGTCGAGGATGGCCCTGTCCCGCAAGGTTCCGACCTTGCGCGGCAGGTTGGGGTTCACGATGGGGGCGTTGGCGAGCGCCAGCACCTCGCCGGTGCGCGGGTCCATCGCCACCAGCATGCCAGCCACCGCGTGCGCTTGGTTGACGGCGCGCGAGAGCGCCTGCTCTGCCGCGAGCTGGATGCCCACGTCGATGGTGAGTTCGACCCGGGCCCCGGCGAGCGCGGCTCCGGAGAAGGGAACCTCGCCCAGGAAGACCGACCGACCGCGCGCGTCGCGCAGGGAGGTGAGGCGCACCGGGCCTCCTTGCAGCTCCTCGTCGAAGGCGGCCTCGATGCCCTCGAGCCCCTCGCCGTCATCGCCCACGAAGCCAAGCAGCTGGGCGGCAAGGCCCTTGCTCGTGTAGTAGCGCCGCGGTTCGTCGAAGACGTCGACGCTCTCGAGGCCGAGATCCTTTGCCGCCTTGGCCTCCGAGGGAGCGACGCGCCGTTTCAGCCAGACGAAGTGCGCCGGCCGCTGGGCCTTCTTCTCAAGAATGGACGGGTCGAGTGCCAGGGCGCGCGCGAGGCGCAGCAGCTGGGCGCGGGGAAGCTTCGCCAGCGAAGCCGGATTGGCTGCAATGGAGGGAGCATCGGCGGAGGCGGCGAGCGTCTCGCCATTCCGATCGGTGATGGGACCGCGGCGCGGTCTCAGTTCCACCAGGCGACGCCACTGCTCGTCGCCATGCTTCATGAGTTGCTCGCGTTGCAGGACCTGGAGCTTCACGGCACGGGCGCTCACGGCCGCGCAGCCACCGGCGAGCAACACCGCCACGATCGCGATGCGGGTCGCGATCCAGCGCGCCTGTCTACGTTCCATGCCGCTTCGCACCACGTCCTCGCGGACGGCGGCCGCCCGTCCTCAAAAGGGGCCCGAACGCTCGTCCCGACGCGGCAGCGCAAGCTCGCGCGATGTTCCCAGCGCCACCCGGTCCCCTGGAAGTCCGGGTGGCGTTGCGCGTGCGCTCGTTCCCCCAGAAACACCGACGAGGTGCTGTGCCACTGGCTCCGCCGGCGACGCGGGGCGGTCCTTGTCTCCACCCCACCCGCCCGCCCGACCCGCCACCCTCTCGCCCATTTCACCCGCCACCACCGCTCCCGGTGCCGGCGGAGCCATCCCCAACCGCGCGCGGGCGAAGGCCTCGAGCCTTCCCGGCGCGCGCAACGTCGCCACCTCCACCGCGAGCCGGTCGCGCTCGGCGCGCAGCGATTCCTGCGCTCTCTGGAGCTCGCCCAGCCGGTAACCGGCGGCAGTGACGCGCGTATGAGACCAAACATGAAACAAGCCCACCGCAACCAAAGGCGCCAAGAGCAAGGCGACGCGCCCCACCACGACGATGTGAGAGGGGCGGCAGGCTCTCATCGCAGTCGCTCCACTGCTCGCAGTCGCGCGCTGCGCGCTCGGGGGTTCTGCGCGATCTCGTCCGCCGAAGCCTTCACCGCCTTGCGCGTCAGCGCCCGGAACGAGGCTTGCGCCCCGCAGACGCACACGGGGAGGTCGGGAGGGCAGGTGCAGGCTCGCGCGAGCTCGCGAAATCGATCCTTCACCATCCGGTCCTCGAGCGAGTGGAAGGCGATGGCCGCGGCGCGGCCGCCGAGATTGAGGAGCGACGGCAAGCCATCAAGCCAGGCAGCCAGCGCGCCGAGCTCGTCATTCACCGCGATGCGCAGGGCCTGGAAAGTGCGCGTTGCCGGGTGGATCCGCTTCGGCCATGCCCGGCGCGGGATGGCGGCGGACACGATTTCCGCCAGCTCGACGGTGTCGAGCGACTCGCCAGGCCCCAGAGCGCTCATCGCCTTCTTGATGGCGCGCGCCACCGGCCGGGCGAACGGCTCCTCGCCATACTCCTCGAGGACGCGCGCCAGCTCGCGCTCATCCACGCGGGCGAGAAGGTCGGCCACCGTCTCGCCTTCCCCGCTCATGCGCATGTCGAGCGGTCCGGCGGCCCGGAAGGAGAAGCCACGCGAGGGGTCGTCGAGCTGTGGCGAACAGACGCCCAGGTCGACCATGGCCCCGTCCACGCCCGCGATGCCGAGGGCAGCCAAGACGTGCCTGGCGTCGCGAAAATCGGCGCGCACGGCATGGAAGGCCTCGCCGAAACGCGCGAGCCGGGCATTGGCGGCGGCGAGCGCGCGCGGGTCCTTGTCGACGGCGATCACGCGCGCCCCCTCGGCGAGGAAGAGCTCGGAGTGCCCCCCGTAGCCGAGCGTCCCATCGAGGAGCAGCTTGCCCGGCACCGGGTGCAGGAGGAGAAGGACCTCTTTTTTGAGAACGGGTTCATGGCTGTGCTCAGCGCTCATGCCGCGCAGAGGGCCTCCTCGACATCGCTGTAGAGCTCCACGTATCCGGCCGCGCCTCCCGCGTGAACGAGGTCGCGCACGTACCGCGAGGCGCCGGCAGCCCGCAGGCCGGGAATGGCCTTGAGAAGGGCTGCCCCTGCGTAGTGCAGGTGCGTCACCTTCTTCAGGTCGATGACGACCATCCGCTGCGCGCGCCGCGCCGTGGCGGCGAGTGCGGCGATGGCTACCAGCTCCGCGCGCCCGAGCTCGCCCTGCGCTCTCACGATGGTGATCCCGTCAGCGTGCCTGACGTCGTACATGGGCTCGCCCTCCCTACACACCTTTGAAGAAGTCGATGACGTCCTCGGGCGACATCTCCTCCGCCAGTTGCAGCTCGAATACTTCTCGATCCCACAGGCACATGTCCCTGCCCATTCCCGTCCAGACGACATCCCTGCGCAGGGCGGCGTAGGCGCGCAGTTGCGCTGGGACCAGTACCCGCCCGTGCTCGTCAAGGTCGATCTCCTGCGCGCTCGAGACAAAGCGGAGAATGTTCTTCTGCGCTCGGAGGTCGAATGGGCTCGCCTGCAGGACGCGCTCCTCGAGCTTCCTCCACTCGGAGTGTGGCAAGGCACGCAACGCCTTCATCCCGGGAGCCTGAATGAGAAACACCTTCGGTTCGCCTGCGGCTGCTAGGGCTTCCCGGAACTTGACCGGAAGGCTCGTGCGGCCTTTTGCGTCGATGGCATGGTGAAAGGTGCCGTAGAACACGGGATGGTTGCTCGTGCCGCTCTGATCCGCTTATTGCCACTTGTTCCCACCCAATGGCACCGATCTACGGTCTTCCCCAGGGGCTGTCAACAACCCGAGGTGCTCAGGCGCAGTCGAATCGGGGCACTGATCTGCTACTGTGTTCAGGGGTGACGTCGCGGCAGGAGGGGGTGCCGCCACCCGCGCTTTCGCACCGTGCGGATGAGGCTCATGCCGGGCGACGAGCTCCGCGCCTCGTCAGGTCAATGACTTCTCGAGCCGGACAGGGGACGTCACACGCCGGAGGGAAGTGCTCTCCTACATGGATGCGATAGAGAGGTCGGGGATGACGCGACGCGGCGGCACGCGCCCCACAGTGGGCGCGATTGGAAGTCTGCGACCACGCGGAGATCCGAGAAATTGAACGCGGCCGCTATGTGTTCGGGGCAATCCCGGCCACCTTTGCCGGGACCGCGAGCCGGCAGCGCGAGCTCAATGCGGCAAGAGACCTCTATTCCCTATGCGGGGCAAGGCGTTGCGGGACGCTGCTCATCCGGGACGACGTACGCACGGTGACGGTGCGGGGGAACGATCGTCTCGGCGCGGCGATCGACAGACCCGTGCTCCTGCTGTAATGCCTCATAGGCATCATGAGTCTGGTTTTCGTTACCAGACACGGGCGCGGCCACCATCTTCGATTTGCCGACAGTGCGCTTGGCTGGCTCGCGACACTGCATGAAATACATGGTCTCCTCCTGCGCTTGGCTGTGCCGGTTGGTCTCGGTCGTTGCCGAGGCGAGCCCATCCAGGGCGCGGAGCGAAGCGATGGTGACCGGCGTCGTCGGTCTTTGCCCTTGTCGCGAGCGCGACGATCTTGCCACGCTGGGGGAACGGAGCGACCGGAGAACGACGGGCGCGAACTCCTCCTGAGATGGGCGCTCTCGGACCGCCATCCGCCGGGGTGGGTGCAATCCCAGGCGGCTTTGAACCGCTTCCCAACATCCGCTACGAGAATGTCTCGTCATTTCCATCGCACGTGACGATGGTACGGTGGTGAAGGAATACCAGCGCAGCGGGGCCTTGCACGAAGGCCCGGCAATTGCCATGCGAGGACCTCCAGGATGCTCGTCATGGCATTGAAAGGGCAGAACCAAGACGTCGTGGTTTGTGTCGGGACGCGCCCCGTCAGAGTCAAGCCAGCTTCCTCGACGGATCGTCCGGAGACGAGGCGGCCGCCTGGTTGTCTCATCCCCCTTGAGAATCCGATCGGCGCCGATCGCCCGGGCTGAAGTTCCCCTCACCATTGGTATGGGTTTCGTTTCATGGCCGTTGAAACTATTGCATTTCCGCCGAGGAACAACGCGCAATCCAGAGCCATGTAAAAGTGCCAGTCGGCAATCGCTTTGGTCGACGTCAGAAGACCGCAAACTGGCACCCCATTCCCTTAGGGAAGCCCCTCGATATCAGCACCTTACGACTCAGATTCATACTCTAAGCGGAAGGACCTTCAGCCCAAGACCTCCCCATGGTGAACCTGCCAGGGCCGTTCCTCCCGACCCACCCTTGGCGCGGGTCGGATTTGTCGGATGTGCATCGGTCCGATGTGGAGTGGAGCAGATTCGCGCCCGACGGGCGCTGTCTTCGCCGACCCGGGTAGGTTCACTGCGCATCTCGTGCCGCAATCGCGACGAAGCGTCTGGCGGGGCCTGCCGCGGGAGCCAGAGTGTGGCCCGCCTGGAGGAACACCTCGTGGAAGGCACGAATCTCCCTCTGGCGGGGAAGCATTGCTTGCCAGCGAGCCATCGGCCGCGTGCGGGGTTCCTGGATCCAATTCTCGACCGACAGCGCGCGCGACAAGCCGCGTTGATCAGAGCGGGGAAGGATAGCGCCTCCGGGGGGAGGCGGGGCGCGGATGCCGCGCACCCCGGTTCGCGGCGGCACCGGAACGGCACAAACCTCCCCACGAATGAATTCGGGGGGGGCCAAGAGGTGGAACTGAAACGGTGTGCGCGGCAGATTGTCGATCGCTCTCTGGAGCCTCCCCTTGCGGCTCTCGCGACCGATGCGGCCACGCTCCGACGGGCGACCCGATCCCAGGCGCCCGAGGGGATGGGGAAACCCCACCATCGAGCGTCAGTTCTCGAGGAGCTTCTCACTCCACCCCGGGAGCCGGCTGCCGCGGGCTTCCCGGCGGGGTTTGGGTGAGAACGTGCTCAGGTGCGGTCGCGCGGTATCTGGGACGGGACGGCAGTCCGGGGTTCGGGGGGAGGCGCCTCGCGATCGTGATCCGGGACGTTTCTGCAGCGCGTGCGCCACAGGAGCGTCGACAAGCGCACCCCGTTCTCCGACAGGTCGACCGGGCCGCTGCGGGTCGATGCCGGATGGATCCCGGGCGATCGCGATCATCACGGTACGTGACCTACGGGGCCGACCCAGCTCTCGTCTGGTATGCCCCCTTGAGGTCGTGACCTCCATCGCGATGGATGCAGGTCGGGGTTCGCGGCTGCCTCTCGACACGGAGAAGAGCTGCCGGAGCCTTCCGTCTCGGCGCGGGCCGCTCGGCACCGACGTCCAGATGTCATCACGCGTGCGATCGCAGCAGGTCGGTCCCCGCAGACCTTCGGTCAGCAGTTCGCAGCAACGTCATGACGCGACACCAGCCGGCGGTCGCGGACTGGCCCGCGGCGGCGAACGCGGTCGCAAATCGACGGCGCTGCAGGTCCGAGAGCCGGCGTTCCAGCCGCGCGCCAGCCGCGGTCAGCACCAGCCGCTTGCGCCGGCGATTGGTCGGGACCGACTCGCGGCGGAGCAGGCCCTGCCCGGAGAGCTCGCGCAGGGGGCGCGCCAGCGCCTGTCGGGAAACGCGCAGGATGCGCAAGAGCTCGCCCGGCCCGAGACCGGGGTTCCGGCGGACGAAGTACAGAATTCGGTGATGGACGCGGGACAGGCCACGCTGGAGGAGAACCCGGTCGGGTTCGGCGGTCAGACTTCGAAAGGCGAAGTAGAGGTTCTCCTGGGCGTCGTCCAGCTCCCGGTTTCTTTCGTCAACCATGTTGACGTTTCTTGCGAGCTTGGCTCTAATGAGTCAAGTCCGGCGATGCTCATTCGCTCTGGCGGTAGCGGCCCGAGTGGGGAGGACCATTGAGCTCCGTGTTCGTGCAACGCACGGTGAAATCCAAGTCGCGTCCCCCCGAGGCCGAGCTGGGCTTTGGCCGCTTCTTCACCGATCACCTGTTCCGCGCCGACTGGACCGTCGAGGCCGGCTGGCACGGCGCGAGGGTGGTCCCGTACTCCGCCCTGCAGGCGGACCCGGCCATATCGGTGCTTCACTACGGTCAGTCCATCTTCGAAGGGCTGAAGGCCTTCCCGCGGGCGGGGGGTGGGCTGGTGCTCTTTCGGCCAGCCGCACATGCCAAGAGATTCGTTGCGAGCGCGCGCCGCCTCGCCATGCCGCCCATCGATCCAGGGCTGCTTGTGGAGGGGATTCGCGCGGTGGTCCGGGAGGACGCCGACTGGATGCCCGCGGCGCCTGGCACCGCGCTGTACATTCGCCCCGTGATGTTTGCCTCGGAGCCATTTCTTGGCGTGCGCGCCTCGCGCGCCTACACGGTGCTGGTGTTCCTCTCCCCGGTGGGCAGCTACTTCGCCGAGGAACGACCGCTCCGCCTCTGGGTCGAGCGCCGGCGCTCGCGCGCCGCGCGTGGTGGCATCGGCGCTGCCAAGGCCTCGGCGAACTACGTGGCGAGCCTTCTTCCCGCAGAGGAAGCCAGGGAGCGAGGTTTCGATCAGGTGCTCTGGCTGGACGCGATCGAGCAGCGCTGGCTGGAGGAGATCGGCACCATGAACGTGTTCGTGCGGCTGGAGGAGACGCTGGTCACGCCGCCTCTCTCGGAGACCATCCTGGCGGGCATCACCCGGGATTCGGTGATCACCCTGGCGCGGGATCGCGGGATCGCGGTCGAGGAGCGGCCCATCGCGCTGGAGGAGCTACAGGCGGCACACCGGGCCGGGAGGCTGGGCGAGGTGTTCGGGACGGGGACGGCGGCGGTGGTCTCCCCTGTCGGGGAGCTCGCCTGGGAGGGCCAGGCGCTCCGCCTGTCGCGCGAGCCCGGCCTTGGCAAGACGCTTGGGGTCGAGCTCGCCGCCATCCAGCGCGGCGAGGCGCCGGATCGGCACGGATGGATGGAGAGGGTCTGAAGCGAAGGCCCTTGCCAACCCCGTCTCGCCGAAGTGCGGTGACGCGTGGTCAGGGCGAACTCCTTCCCTGTCCTTCCGGAAGGGCGTTCACTTTGGTACCAAGAACTCGCGCTGTCGGCGGGACCGGGCGACGTCGTGCGCCGGAACGGGGGAGAACAATGGCTACACTCGAGGGGAGAACCCTCTTCATCACGGGCGCGAGCCGGGGAATCGGGAAGGCCATCGCACTCAGGGCCGCGCGGGACGGAGCCAATGTCGTCATCGCCGCGAAGACGAAGGAGCCCAACCCGAAGCTGCCGGGAACGATCGATTCTGCCGCGGAGGAGAGCGAGGCTGCGGGAGGTAGGGCGCTGTCTGTTCAGTGCGATATCCGCTCCGAGGAGGAGGTGGAATCGGCGGTGGCCCGGGCGGCGGAACACTTCGGCGGGATCGACATCCTCGTCAACAATGCCAGTGCCATCATGCTCGCCGACACGGCCCATACCCCGATGAAGCGCTTTGACCTGATGCAGGCGGTGAATGCTCGCGGGACCTTTCTCTGCACGCAGAAGTGCCTGCCCTGGCTCGAGCGGGGGCAGAACCCGCACGTGCTCATGCTCTCTCCGCCGCTGTCGATGCGCGCGCGCTGGTTCGCTCCCCACCTTGCCTACACGATGAGCAAGTACGGCATGAGCATGTGCGTCCTCGGGATGGCAGAGGAGTTCCGGGAACGGGGGATCGCGGTGAATGCACTGTGGCCGCGCACCGTCATAGCCACCGCGGCTCTGAACCTGCTCGGGGGCGACGAGACGGCCCGGCACGGTCGACGCGCGGAGGTCGTCGCCGACGCCGCACGCGCCATCCTGCTGAGACCCTCCCGCAGCTGCACCGGCAACTTCTTCATCGACGAGGACGTGCTGCGATCGGAGGGCACGCCAGAGCTTGAGCGGTATGCGGTGAGCCCGGGCGAGCCGCTCATGCGCGATCTGTTTGTCGACGAGGCCTGATGGCTGGTGCAGCCGCGATGGCGGCAAGACCCGCCGTTGGCGACGACAGGTCGGTTTTCCTCCACGTCCGGTCCGGGGTGTTGCGGATCCGTTGGCGCGGTTTGGCTCGGAGGGGCGAATGGCGGCGGGTGGACCCGGTGGGCGAGCGTCGGCGCGATAGCAGGTGGAAGGCTGCGAAGCGCAGGAATCGCGACTGGCGAAGTCCGGCACGCCTCCGGTCGGGCGTTCGCGGAATTCTGGGGCCCGGCGTCCCTGCCCGCCGTGGCACGGGACCGGGGGGCAACCGGGTCCGCTGTCCACCCGCCGCCCAGCCACTTCACCTGCGGGGATGCCCTTGCGCAAGGTCGGTGGCTGACGCTTCGATGCCACGGGCGCGTGCGGTACCGGGTGTTCGCCGGTAGTAGAGCGGTCCCCTGTTCAGGGGGAGATTCTTCCCCGCTACCATGGCGCCCCTGCTGTGTCCCTGCAGGAGAGCAGCAACTCGTTCGTATCCCAGCGCGGTTCGGATCTTTCATCCGGTCGGCCAGGCCCCGCGTGGCGTGGCCTTGATCGACTGATGGTGACGTAGTCGGTCGTGGAGGTCAAAATGAAACAGCTGCTTCGGCTTTCCCGGTGCTGCCTCAGCGCGGTAGCCCGCAGCGCCTGTGGTGGTGGCAACTCCGACTCCGCGCCGCCACTGGCATCGCGGTGCGCGTGTACGTCAGGTCGACCTTCGCCAAGGTGTGGGTGAGCCTGGAAGGCCACGTATTGCTCGTGTATCCACCCGTTGCTCCGGCGACCTCCGGTCGTCGCGGAGAACGAGGACGCCCAGCCGGTCGCGCTCAGCGTGGACGGCAACACGGAGTTCTTCTTCAGGACCCCCGAGAACGCCCTCGCGGACCCGACGCCCATCGGCACGGGAGCCAGCTTCCTCGCGAACCTGGTCCGGGGCTTCAAGGTCGTGGTGGATTCTCTGGCGAATCCCCTGGTGGCGCAGTCGGTGGACATCGAGGTCGCCCACTTCGGAGGCCAGATCTCGAACGCCTCCCCCGCTGGCTTCACCTGCACCCGGCAGCTCCTGAGCGGCGACCAGATCGCCCAGGAGCTCGCCCGCATCTCCGAAGATGTCCAACGGCAAGGACGCGAACGGCGATGCCATCGACGGCTTCGACTGGTGGTACCTGAGACCCTCGCCGACGCGGGCCCGAACGCCAGCTCGGACCTCGTCAAGGCCGCGAGCGTGAACTTCGGCGGCGGGATTGCCCCTTGCCGGTCGGTGACCGTTGATGTGAGCACCACCTCGAGTTCAGCGACTTCAGTCCACCAGGTCGACAGGACGCACGACGTCGTGACGGTGAGCGACGAGGACATCACCGACGCCATCACGCTCGCCGGCACCCGTGCAGGAGCGGCGGGGCGCTCCTGACTCGAACCCGGGCGATGCATCCCGCGGCTGGGGCACAAGTCAATCTTCGCCCGCGCGCCCTCCTCGACGGTCTGGCGACCTCCGCTCGTCGGGATGGCTCGGCGCAGTCCGGGAGCCGCGGCGTCCAGGGGGTCTCGCCGACCGCCGCCGAGGATGTACGGAGGCACGGGGGCGCTGGCGCCGTTCGGGTAGGCGGTCAGGAAAGCGCGGGGGCGCAACCTCGCCAGATCGAACCGAGGACATTTGCCCGCTCTACTGGCAGGCCAGCGGGCGCCCGTTGGCTGGTCACGCGGGACATACCCGAGACGGTCAGTTGATACCCATTCACGAATGGTTATTGATAGACCATTCTGGGGCACGCCTATTTCAAGGAGATCAAGCCATGAAGCTCGACAAATACTGGCCGCTGCCGCTGCGGGTGATGATGGGCCTCGCGTTCCTGGCGCACGGCCTGCCGAAGCTGGGGGCCGGACATGCTGTGTTCGCGCAGTCAGTCCAGCAGCTGGGCATTCCAGCTCCAGGGTTCTTCTCGTTTGTCGCGACCCTCGTCGAGATTCTTGGCGGGGTGGCGCTCATCGCGGGGGCGTTCGTCTCGGTGGCGACGGTCCTGCTGGTCCTGGAGATGCTGGTAGCGATGTTCTTGGTTCATCTCCCGCACGGCTTCAACTTCGTGAACATCACCGGCGTCACCTCGCAGGGGCCGCAGTTTGGCATGCCCGGGGCAGAGGTGAACCTCCTCTACATCGCAGGGTTGCTGGCGCTTCTGCTCGGGGGGCCTGGCCCGTTCTCGGTGGACGAGCGGGTGTGGAAACCCGAGAGCCCGATGCGACTGCCTTGGCGGCACGAGGTGCGGCCGAAGCCCGCCTGAGTCCCCGGGGGCCGGGCCGGCGATCCCCGGCCCGACTCATCGCAAGGATGGCCGGGGAGCAAGGGGGAGCTGTCGCGCCGGGAAGCGCCCCCTGGGCCGCTCTCAGGAGCTAAACCTCCCAGGGATAAGATGCCATCTCGTCGGTCGCTCTCCGGAGCCCTCGCCTTGCGGCTTTCGACGTCTCCGGCCTCGCGCACGAGGTCACCGACGGGCGAGCCGCTCTGAGGCCAGGGCGCGTGGGGGTGGGGGATCCCACCCCGCTCGCAGGTTCATGCTGCTCGCTCGATGTCGCCCCTCGCAGCAGCGGTTTCGCAGCCGGGAATGCCGCCGCGGCATTCATCGAGCGTGTCGTCAGTTTTCAAAGAGCCACGACACCACGGAGCTTACCGGACCTCTGACACGCTCGCCGCCACCGTGCCTCCCGACGCCTGAAGGCGCGGGCTTTCCGGTGGCAATTGCGGTGATGCCGCGCCGCTGCCGCCAGCCCCTTAGAGGGCGACCTTGGGCAGCCGAGCAAGCGATTCCCGGATCTTTTCCTCCGGGTATTCAAAGTCCTCGAGCTCGCCCGAGAGGTAGGCATCGTAGGCGGAGAGGTCGAGTTCGCCGCGGCCGGACAGCCCGAACAAGATGACCCGCTCCTTGCCCTCCTGCTTCGCCGCGAGCGCCTCGTCGATGGCGGCTCGAATGGCGTGCGACGACTCCGGCGCGGGCACGATGCCTTCGGATCGCGCGAACGAGACCGCCGCCTCGAAGCAGGGAATCTGCGGGTATGCGCGGGCCTCGATCTGGCCGGCCGCGAGCAGCTGGGACACGAGGGGGGATGCCCCGTGGTAGCGCAGGCCTCCGGCGTGGATGCCAGGTGGCACGAAGTCGTGGCCCAGCGTGTACATCTTGGAGATCGGTGCCATGCTCGCGGTGTCGCCGAAGTCGAAGGCGTAGACGCCCTTGGTGAGGGAAGGGCAGCCCGCCGGCTCCACCGCGAGCAACCGGACGTTCCGGCCCGTGGCGCGATCGCAGAGGAACGGGAAGGCGAGGCCTGAGAAGTTCGAGCCTCCGCCGTGGCACGCGATGACCACGTCCGGATACTCCCCGGCCAGCTTCATCTGCTCCTTGGCTTCCTGCCCGATGACGGTCTGGTGCAGCAAGACGTGGTTGAGCACGCTCCCGAGCGCGTACTTGGTGTCGTTATGCGTGGCCGCGTCCTCGACCGCCTCCGAGATGGCTATTCCGAGGCTGCCTTGGTTCTGCGGGTCGCGCGCCAAGATGGCCCGGCCGGCGCCCGTGTGCGGCGATGGCGAGGGAAAGACCTGGGCGCCCCACAGTTGCATCAGGCTCTTCCGATAGGGCTTCTGGTCGAACGAGACCTTCACCATGTAGACGGTGCACGCGAGGCCGAACTGGTGGCAGGCCATCGCGAGCGAGGAGCCCCATTGTCCTGCGCCGGTTTCCGTGGCGAGGCGCCTCGTCCCGGCCAGCTTGTTGTAGTAGGCCTGGGGCACGGAGGAGTTTGGCTTGTGAGAACCGGGGGGCGAGACGCCCTCGTGCTTGTAG